>Ga0180434_10000617_pt1 | contig 52282 bp, 38 predicted proteins | sample SS_ome_7_FD_132453 | JGI IMG/M metagenome (GOLD analysis project Ga0180434, IMG submission 132453) | Hypersaline lake sediment archaeal communities from the Salton Sea, California, USA - SS_1_D_2 metaG | ecosystem: Environmental > Aquatic > Non-marine Saline and Alkaline > Hypersaline >... | reverse complement strand
CATCGACAAACGCTGTTAATAAATAGAAGGGCCGGATAGGCCCTGAAAATCTGTATTTTGTTATTTTTGATTGTATATGCAGAAGGAGTAATGTAGATTTGTTTTTGCGAACAACGCGTCGAGACATCTTGGATTTATGCTTCTTTGCAATTGCTTTGGGACAATTTACAGAAAACAGAATAAAACCGCGTGTGCAACGAGTTGCACACCCTACAGAATTCGGGACGATGGAAATTTTGTGTTGGGTGTGCAAAATTCTGTTTTTGCACACGCTGACAAGAATGTATTTGCGAATGAATAGAACCGCATTCGCAACAAGTTGCACACCCTACAGAATTCGGGGTGATGGAAATTTTGTGTAGGGTGTGCAAAATTCTGTTTTTGCACACGCTGACAATAATTTATTTGCGAATGAATAGAACCGCGTTCGCAACAAGTTGCACACCCGACAGGATTCGGGGCGATGGAAATTTCATGTAGGGTGTGCAAAATTCTGTTTTTTGCACACGCTGATAATAATGTATTTGCGAATGAATAGAACCGCGTTCGCAACAAGTTGCACACCCTACAGGATTCGAGGCGATGGAAATTTTGTGTAGGGTGTGCAAAATTCTGTTTTTTGCACACGCTGACAATAATTTATTTGCGAATGAATAGAACCGCGTGTGCAACGAGTTGCACACCCTACAGGATTCGGGACGATGGAAATTTTGTGTAGGGTGTGCAAAATTCTGTTTTTTGCACACGCTGACAATAATTTATTTGCGAATGAATAGAACCGCGTTCGCAACAAGTTGCACACCCTACAGGATTCGGGGCGATGGAAATTTTGTGTAGGGTGTGCAAAATTCTGTTTTTTGCACACGCTGACAATAATTTATTTGCGAATGAATAAAACCGCGTTCGCAACGAGTTGCACACCCTACAGGATTCGGGGCGATGGAAATTTTGTGTAGGGTGTGCAAAATTCTGTTTTTTGCACACGCTGACAATAATTTATTTGCGAATGAATAAAACCGCGTGTGCAACGAGTTGCACACCCTACAGGATTCGGGGTTATGGAAATTTTGTGTAGGGTGTGCAAAATTCTGTTTTTTTGCACACGCTGACAATAATGTATTTGCGAATGAATAAAACCGCGTTCGCAACAAGTTGCACACCCTACAGGATTCGAGGCGACAGAAATTTCACGTAGGGTGTGCAAAATTCTGTTTTTTTGCACACACTGACAAGAATGCGTTTGTGAATGAATGGTACCGCGTGTGCAACAAGTTGCACACCCTACCAAAACTTTAAACAGTTTAAATCAGTGTCAATCCGTGTCAGGGCTATTTCCTCTGTGACCTCTGTGGCTGAATTTTCTTCTGAAGATATTTCTGACTTTCCGGCGGTATTTGTGGGGGACTATTGAGATTATTTTGCGTTCGAGCAGGATTCTCAATCCGAGTATTTCCAGGCCGATAAGGGCAAGCCATGAGCCCGGCGTCAGCGGCGTCAGCAGTGCCAGCACGCCGAGGACGATCAGTAATACGCCGAATACTATTTTCAGACTTCTTCTCATGCTCTGACAGGAAATAACAGACTCTGCAATTAGTTTGTCTCGTGCCGGGGCGAAAGTTTGCAGGAAAAATTTTAAAACAACATCGAATCGGCGAATACCATCTGGAAATCGGGTTCGTGGGCGATTTCGACGTATTCAATTTTACGTGCCAGTTCGCGGGCCTGGTCGCGGCATCGCCGGCTCAGCAGTATCATCTGCGCGCCGGCGGCGGCGGCGTTGCCGACGAAACGAATCCTTTCGGCCTCAACCGCGGGTAAAAGGCCGATTCGCAGGGCACTCTGCTTGCGGATGTAATTTCCGAAAGCGCCTGCTAAAAGGATTTGCTTTATATCGGAATCTTCGATACCGATTTTCTGCTGTAAGAGTTTGACGCCGGCACGGATGGCGCCTTTTGCAAGCTGCATCTGGCGGATATCTTTTTGGGACAGAAAGACCTGTTGGCCTGTATCCGGGCCCAGGCGGAAGGCGGGCTGGCCGTCCTGCTCGAAGAATCGTGCGAGGATAGCCGGCGACAGTTTATCTCCAAGCGACTTCGGCTCGGCGAAGCGTCCGGTTCGGTCGATGACGCCCAAATCCAGCATTACAGCCACGGCGTCAATCAGGCCCGAGCCGCAGATAGAGCGGGCCGGTACGTTTCCAATTACATCCAGATCGATGTCATCTTCGTTTATCACGACGGCTTCGATTGCCCCGTCGCAGGCCCTGCTGCCGCAGGTTATTCTCGCTCCTTCGAGTGCCGGGCCGGCGGCGCAGCTTGCGGCGTAAAGTTTGTCTTTCGTGCCGAAAACAATCTCGCCGTTCGTGCCGATATCGACTATCAGCGTCATTTCTTCGGCCGATTCAATATCGGTCGCCAGCGCTACGGCGGTGGTATCGGAGCCTACGAAGCCGGCGATGTTCTCGACGGTATGGATATTGCCGGCAGGATTTATCTTCAGGCCCATCTCGCCCGGAGGGATATCGCGGGCATCGAGCGAATAGGCTTTGTAAGGCGCCTGGCCAAGCTGGGTTATGGGCAGTCTAAGGAAAATGTGGTTCATCGTCGTATTGCCGGCGACGCACATTTCGCAGATGCCGTTTGGCTCGACGGCGGCCTTTTTGCAGAGTTTTGCGGCCAGGTCGTTTATGCAGTCGATTATGGCTTCGTGCAGCTCGTCGAATTCCCCGTCTGATTGGGCGTATGCGATTCTGCTGATGACGTCGTCGCCGAAGCGCGTTTGAGGATTGAGGGCGGCCTCGGTGGCCCGGCATTGGCCGTCGGCCATATCGATGAGCCTGGCAACTACGGTGGTTGTGCCGAGATCGACGGCCAGGCCGAATATCTGCGAAGCCGAATCCGCACGCACATATTTTTCGTAGACGTCGCGCTTTATCCGAGAGCCGGCATCTATGCCTTCGGTGAGAATCCTCTGCTCGAAGTATCTCGAGCCGGGGGGGATTGTTACTGTCAGGTCGCTTCCGATTCGATACTGGCAGGCCAGTACCTCTCGCGAGTCCGGTTCGAGATAGACCATGCATTTTTTGCACGTACCTTTGCCGCCGCAAACGGTGTTAAGAATAATGCCGGCCTGGCCCGCAGCCTCTACAATGGTAGCACCCGAATGGATGGAAATTTGCCGGCCGTCGGGCTTGAAAATGATAGTGAAGTGCTTCATTTGCCGTGCTGCATTTGGATTTTGTGCGTAAATATTTTTCTGCGTAAATGGGGCCGTACATTTACGCACCCAACCAACCACCGATAAAAATTATCGGTGTTTAGCTTATTTTATGTCGAATTTTCCAGCGGGCGCGTCTTTTTTTGCTGCCCACTTTTCGTCTTCGTCTCGGTTTTGCCATTCATTTCTCCACAAACAGTTAAAAATCTTTATCGTATAGAACTTTTAAGCATTCTGAATTTATGTTATTATAAAGCGATTGGCAAGTAAAATAAAATTCTAAAGTCATGGCAAAAAGTGCGCAGTTCAGAAATTGATTCGCTTTACAGTACGTTATTGTAACTATTCTTGCCGGAGACGGCGGTTTTTTGCCGATTCAGATTGGGGTAAAATATGATTCAGTGCAAGGATTGTGAATTTTGTGAAATCGGTCCCGACGGCAGAAGGAGCTTCAAATGCGACCCGTTCCTCAATATCAAGGAGCCGGAATGTATCGCTAAATGGCAGTTGATACGCCTGGATATGCTCGTAGCCAGCTATCAGGGAATGACGAAGTGGTACGGGAAATTAGCACCGCTGCAAGACAAATTAATAAAATATATGCAGCGTGAAATCAACGAGCTTGACGAAACCGAGAGCTGGAAGCTCGATGTTGACGAAGATGAGGAAGAAGAAACTTTTTGATCAGCCCCGGCAGCCTGAAGGCACCGACGGGGAATCTGGCGTTTTTTTGCCAAAAAGGCCAATAATTGAGCCGATAGCGATGTGCGGACCCACGAATTCTCGTTCAGCACATAGCTAAACAACACACATTCGGACACCGCGGATGTTATCCCAAAAAAGTCGATTTTTTGGATTTATGCAATAAATTAGTCGTTTATGCCGTCTTTATTTGTGTAAAAAAAGCTTAAATATGGCGAAAAGTGACGAATTAGCCCGAATAATAACTGGCTGCAAAGGCGGCGATGCTCGTTGCTTCGCGCAGGTTGTTGACATGTATTCAGGCCGGTGTTATGGTTATTTTTACCGATTGACGGGCAATAACGACATCAGTGATGAGCTGCTAAGCGAGCTATTTGTTAAGTTAGTGGAGAAAATTGGTTCTTACAAGGGAGGTTCTTTCGAAAGCTGGTTGTTCAAGATAGCATCTAATATCTTTCACGACTATTTAAGGAGCAAGCAGCGGCGTAAAAAGCTGCTCGACGTTCATAAAACAGAACTCGAGTCTGAAACGACAGAACCAAAACAGTCCGGCGGCGAGATGACCGACAAACTGCAGAAGCAACTTGGAAGGCTGGACGAAGATACGAGAGAACTGATAATGTTGCGTTTTTATTCGCAGTTGAGCTTCAAAGAAATAGCCCGGATACGTTCCGAGCCGATGGGAACCACGTTGGCAAAGACGCACCGGGCGCTGAAGAAACTGAAGGAGTTAATGGAGGGATAATATTATGGAAGATCGAAAACAAGAGAATTTAAGAGAGCTTTTCGAGAAGTTTTTCGACGCAGAACAGACCGAAAGCTGCGTTGAGGACATCCGAAAGGCCGAGCAAATCATTCGGGATAATCCCGCTCCCGAGCCTGATGATATGCTCATAGCCAATATCAAGGCCGAAATAGCCATGCACCTGCCGGCGACCAGAGCGCATCGCTTGAGGAGAATAATCTACGAAGTCGCCGGCGTCGCCGCGGCAATCCTTCTCGTCGCCGCAGTAAGCCTGCAATTATTTCATCAAAAAGACGCCCCCAGGCGCGGAGAAGTCGGTTATGCCTCGATCATACCGACGGCAATCTGGGAAAGCGACGACATTGCCACCGACGATGAGGATTTGGCGGATTTTACGACTCAATTTGAGCAGATTGAAGACGAGGTGCTGGCATTGCAGTCGGGCGAGGACACAGGCAACGGCGACAGCACTATAACAGAATTGGAAATGGAACTGATAGAAATCGACAGCGATTTCTGGAAGGGGTAAAATATATGGAGACAAGTCGCGCAATCATTTTAGTTTTGGCTATGGCGGTAATAGCAGCCGTAGCAGCCCTGCCCTGCTCTGCAGACCGGAATAATGATGACAGCATTTGGACCGAAGATGAAGGTAGAGGACCGGGTCCGAGACGAGGGCCGGGCAGAGAAAGGTTCGAGCTGACGGACGAGGAAATCGACCGTATTATGGATGGATTGAAAAAACGCTCCCCGGAGAAGGCAAAGGAACTTGCAGAACTGCGAAAAAAGGATCCCGGGAAGTTCAGAGAGGAGCTTGGACGACATGCCCGTGAGGAATTTCGCAAAGTCATAGGAGAACGGATAGAGAAATGGCAGGCGCAAAGGAGAGCCAGATTTCTCGAATGGCTTGCGGAGAAGGTGCCCGAGGAAGCCGAAGAGCTGGCCAGATTAAAAGAAAGAAGTCCCGATCTCTACGGCGATAGATACGAGCGAACCCGGAGGAAGTACGGCCGAATCTACGAGGAAGGCAGGAGGAATCCCGAATTAGAGAAAATTCTTCTCGAAGATTTACGTCTGCAAAAAAGGCGTGATCAACTGCTTGGCAAAATCAATACTACAAAAAGCCGGAGAGAAAAGGAACAACTTACCAAAGAACTTGAAGACGTGGTCGGTCTGCGCTACGACATTATCGTCAGACGTAAGCAAATGGCTTACGAATGGCTGCTTAAAAGGCTTGAGGAACTGCAGAATCGAGTTAGAGAAAGCAGGGTCGAAATCCAGAAGGCCCAGGATGCAAAAGTAAAGGCTGAAAATATCAAGAATAGAACAAAGGAATTACTTGCAGAAAAGAAGCATGAATTCCCGTGGGACTGAGATAATCGAAGACCATTGACGGCCAGAAAACTCGGAACCGGCTAACAATTACACATTCAACCGTGCCCGAATAGAGGCACAAATCCACAGTTACCCCGCAATCACTTGCGGGGTTTTTTTTATAAATCACGAATTTTTCACATTCTCTGAGCGTATTCTATCGTCTGATTCGGAGTACATGTACAACAAGAAATTATTATTTGCAGCCATCCCCAAAGCCTGCGTACGTATTTAGCCAGGGCAAAGCCATCCCCATCCCGATAACGACAATCTCCGATGAGGCCACCCGACGAGTTACTGCATCCAGGACAATGGTTCCCGTATTTCAAAATAGCAGGTAAAAGAGGCGTTTCGTAGTATCTGTTTGATTTCTTTGTTGTTTTTTTGTGATAAAATCCGCTGATTCCGGCAGAATATTGATGAAAATTAGATGAAATCACGTTATTATAAGACTTGTAGTTTTCAGGAATGTTTCAGAGAAACATATATGAGAAATTACAGTTGATATAATCTCTGATTTCATAGTCAGGATTCCGCGTTATGACGTGCCGGCATCAAAAGGGTTTTACTTTAATCGAGCTTTTGGTTGTTATTTCCATCATTGCGATATTAATGGCTATACTAATACCGTCCCTGAATCGGGTCAGAAAGCAGGCGAAATTTATTCGCTGCAAAGCAAACTTGAAATCTTACGGCCTGCTGGCATTTATGTATGCAGATGATTGTGACGGCGTGATGCCCAATGCCTGGACCAGTTTTTACAATCAACGAACCTATCGCAATGAGCCGCACCGGTATTGCAGGTGGCATAATCCAGACTGGGACCTCGAAAAGTATCCCAAGTATGCCGGCCCCTTTTGGCCCTATTTGAAAGGCAAGGATATTCACATTTGTCCGGCGTTTCCCAGAATCGCCAAGATATTCGGTCCTTTTCATCCTGAGCACGTCGAGGGCGTCCCCATTGTACCGAATTATAATTACTCCATGAATTCTTATCTGAGCGACAAGAAAATTATCAGCATCAAACATCACGCGGAGATTTTTTTCTTTGGTGAAGAAAATCTGTGGATTACCGCGCCCTACAATAGCTATGCCTTCAACGACACCGCGATGTGCGTTTATGAGCAATGGGACAGTTTCGGCACTTTTCACCTGGCCCGGCATTCGGATTTGGAGGATGGTGTGGTGAACGCGGTATTTCTGGACGGCCAGGTCAAAACAGTCAATCGAATAGATTCCTGGCGCTATTGTGCTCCGGACGGCCGGAGTTTGTCACCTGTGGAGAATTAGTCATTATAATTTATTAGAATCATATTTGAGTTGAAAGGAGAAAGTTATGAAAAGGCTAAGTTTCTTGTTTCTGATTGCGATATTGACGTTACAGTTACGGGCGAGTATTCCCGACCCGAAAGGTGTGTGGGAATTCAACGCTCCGAATCCCCTTAATGCCACGGTCGGCGCCCCCCTGGAGACCGCCGGCTCGGCTCAGGGTATTGCGGGTATAAGCGCCGAAGACGGCGCCATGATTATTCGCGAGGGCAGTTATTATATATGCAGGCATGGTATCGCCCCCAACGGTGACGGGGCCAAAGTAAACGAATGGACCCTGCTTATTGATTTCAGTTACCCTTTAAGCAGTCTGTCCGACCCTCCCAACGGTTACAACGATCTGTTTCAGACCGATCCGACCAACGCCGATGATTCCGACTGGACCATCACTTCGTCCGGCGCGATCGGAATTACGGCCGTTGGTTATTCCAGCACGTTTAATTACACCACCCAGCCAAACACCTGGTATCGCATGGTTGTTGTGGTCGATAACGGCGTTCGACATGACCTCTACGTCGATGGCGTGGAAATATTCAAGGGAAATCAGCAGGGTATCGACGGCCGTTTCAGCCTTGCCGATGCTATTCTGCTCTTTGCCGCCGGCAACAACCAGGACGGCGATGACGCCACCATCAATGTATCGACTGTCGCTATCTGGGATATCCCCTTAAGTTCCAATGAAATATTGACTCTGGGGCATGCAGGTGAAAGTGTCTTCAAGGAAACCATTGCCCCGGTCGTCGATGCCGGCGTCGATCAGACTGTCGAATTAGATGAAAATTCCACAGTCGTGGTCAATCTCGAAGGCGTGGTTACCGATGATGATGAAAACCTGACTATCGGCTGGCAGGTCATCTCCGGCCGGAACGATATTGTCATCGAACCGGCCGACAGTAACAGTGCAACAGCAACAATAACCGCTCCCGGCCAGTACGTACTTGAATTATCGGCCAATGACGGCCTGTACACCGCGACCGACCAGATGCTGATAAACACATGGATTCACGATTACAACAACCTGATCGTGTATTGGGATTTTGAAGAAAGCTGGAACGGTCAGGATGTCAACGATGCTTCCGGCAATCTTAATTATGGCCGGATTATCGATGGCTGGGATGGCATTTCCGAATATACGCCCTTGGAAACCGGTCAGGGACTCAATCTTTTCAGCGACGAACTGACAGAGACCGGCGATTGGCTGGAGCTGGATTTGCTTGTTCCCGACAGCGGCACTATCGCCATGTGGGCCAAACCCATAGATTTCTATAATTACCATTCAATCTTCGATAATTCCGGCAACGGCAACGACTGGGAAATGTGGATTTACGGTGATTCTCGCGCCCGTTTCCGCGTGGAAGACAATACCGCCGTTACGGCCAACCTTAACAACCTTGCCGAAGACGGTGACGGTCAGAACAAATGGTGGCATTTCACATGCACCTGGGCCCGCGATCCGAATCAGCCCGATCAGGTTGCTACCCAGTTATATATAAACGGAGAATTGAGGGATGAAAATACGGGAACATGGATCGATCCCGGCACGACCTTTTTCCTGGGCGGCGGTCATCCGGACAACGATTTTTGTAACAGTACTTTCGACAACGTAAAGATATATGATAAAGTTCTGCCCGTCGAAAACATTCTTTCTCTGGTTTATCCCGACAACAAGCCTCCCGTGGCCGAGGCCGGCGAAGAACAAACCGTATGGCTCACGGAAGAAGGTTCGGTATCGGTCACACTAAGCGGTATTGTTACAGATATTGACGGCAGTCCTGTCGGCGAAGTGACCCAGTTATGGCAGAAAGTCGCCGGCCCAGGCGAAGCAGTCATTGAAACGCCGACCGCCATGGAAACAGTCGTCGTCATCAACGCTCCCGGACTTTATACTTTTTCGTTCACAGCAAACGATGGGCAGTCTGAAGATACCGACGAGGTGATAATTGATGTATGGCCCTTCGGCGATACGGGCCTTATCGTTCACTTGCCGCTTGATGGCAATACCGACGATGTTGCGGGTGGTTTTCACACCGCATTGATTGACGGGACTCAGGGCAATCACGAATACGTCGACGGTGTTATCGGTCAGGCTTTGCAGTTGTCCGGAACACACGACAATACGGATAATGATGTTGTTTCGATCGATTTTGTTTATTACCAGCGCGGTTCCGTCTGCCTCTGGTTCAAACCAACCGAGCTTTACAACTATAACAGCATCCTCGACAATAGCATTGACGGCAACGATTGGGAGATGTGGGTTTACGGCAGCGGTGAGTTTGCCGGCCGTATTCAATCCGGCTATGTGCGCGGCTTCTGGATGGAAACCCAGACATGGTATCACATAGCCATGACCTGGCATCCCAGGCCGGATAATCCTGATATTATCGAACAATGGTTGTACATCAACGGCGAGCTGGTTGCCTCTAATGAAACAGAGTGGATCGATCCCGGAAGCACCGTGTTCCTGGGCGGTGGTCACAGCGGCAATGACGATTGCAACGGCGCCTTCGACGATTTCCGTATCTACGACCGGCCCATCACTCTTGAGGAGGTACAACAACTGGCGTCCCAAGGGCAATAGGATACTGATTAGGATAGCGAATTAAGCTGTAAGATCTATTAATTACTCAAACGGACCGGTTTGAATGCAACTGCGTCCTCAAGTTCTTATTGTACAGGTATTTGGCTCGAATTGTCATTCCTTCGTTTTTACTCAGGACGGCGTCTGAGCGAAACGCAGTAAAGCGAAGAATCTAAACGCCACAGGTACATAATTAACCGATGCATTGCTATAACATCGACAACATTGAGATCCCTTCGGCAAGCTCAAGGATTCAAGGAAAAGAGAATGAGGGCGTAAGGGCGCAAGAAAAAAAGTAAGCTCTTATTTTTTATGACTTATGACTTGTGCTTCATCGTATATAAGCTATAATAGTACACATATAGGGAGATTTGAATGATGAGCGGAAAGAAGGCACTCAAAATCAAATTTCTGCACACGCTGTGGGCAGCGCTGATTATCATTCTCATGATTTGGATTATGTCCATCCTGGAATGCAACCTGGCAACGCCCGCCTATTGAGAGAAAAATGCCTTATCGCCTGTTAATCATTGGGTTTTTCGTTCAACTAACAATTTCGGCCATCGCTTTATGGCTTGCAATGAAGCTGACGAAAGAAGAAGGCTCGTTCCTGGGACTTTTTGTGGCAGCCTTCATAGCATCGCTGGCTGGCCTGCTGCCCATACCTTACTTTAGCGGGCTGCTTTCGTTCATCGTGCTGCTGATCCTGATTTCAAAGTTCACCACGGCCGAAATCTGGCCCGATGCAGCCCTAATCGCAATAGTAGCCTGGGGCCTGGCGGCACTTGCCAATTTTGCCCTTATGATGGCCTTGAGGCGATAAAGTCTAAACATGTACTATAGTCAACTTGCAGACTTTGCTAAATCGCGCTTGTAAGTGAAGTGGCGGCTTGGGTAGCAGTTATTCATTATTGAGTCGCGGGATGAGCCGGGATTGATCGATTTTCCGGTTTCGACGAGAGTGTGGAGAAAATTCAAGGCAATTTTTTTCCGCTCTAAGTGAAAGCTATTACTTGAGCTATGACGAAACTTCCGGAAGGTCTGATAAAATTATGGAAAAAAGCGTTACATTGGGCATGAGTTGTGGCACTTAGCTATAGTTTTTACAAAACGCTAATTAACAATCAATGGGCATTTGAAGTTAAGAATTAGAAGCGATCAAGTTCACAGTAGAAAATCATACCCTCCTCCACGAAGCTGAGTTTGCCGGTCGCATAAAGATTGCGGCCGGCACGCTTCGCTTCAATCAGACACATCAGAAGGTAGCTAAGCTGATAACAGGTAGATGATATAACCGACGTATGCACAAACCATTAGCGATCCGCACACCCGGCCTATGACACGTTTGCCTATGATTACGGCGGCGGCAAAAGCTGCACTGACGACGACCATGATCCAGTAATCGAGACCTCCCGCCAGACGAGGCTCAATATCAAAAGGTCGAACGACGCCCGCCGTACCGGTCACGAGAAGGGTGTTGAAGATATTCGAGCCGACAAGATTGCCGACGGAAATGTCGTGGTGGCCTTTGATAGCGGCCACAACACAGGTTACAAGCTCAGGAAGTGAAGTCCCGAACGCAATGACTGTTAAGGCGATAACTCTTTCGCTCATGCCGATCCGCAGACCGATAAATACGGCCCCCTCCACGGACATTTTTGCTCCCAATGCCAGGCCCGCCAATCCGAGGACAACGAACAGAACGCCTTTCTTTATGTTTCGTACATCGTATTTAGTATCCGGCTGAAGGTTTTCGGAAGGACGTTCAGGCTGCCTGAATTCTCGCCGGGCGGCATAAACCGTTAGAATAATCAATGCTGCAAATATGGCTAATAAAATACCAGCTTCCGGCCTGCTTATATTCAAACTATGCAGTATCGGCCACAACAGCAGCGCCACAGCCAGCATGACCGGTATCTCACGAAATATAGTTTTCCTTTGAACCCTGAGCGGCTGAATCAAAGCGACGAGACCGCCGACAAGCGCCAGATTTGCGATATTGGAACCGAAAACATTGCCGACGGCCAAATCTCCGCCGCCGGTCTTTCGCAGGACTCCGGCAATACTTGCGGCCATCTCGGGTGCCGAGGTCCCCATTGCAACGACGGTAAGACCGATGACGAGTGAGCTGACACCGAGCTTTTGTGCTAATCCGACCGCGCCTGCCACCAGCAACTCGGCAGACTTCCATAATATCAACAGCCCGCCGACCAGAAATAAGATATATAGAATCAGAACCATTTTAAGCCCCGTGCAACATAATACCTGAACACATCTGCCTTAAGATATCCACGGGAAAAGACCGGCCTGCAATGAATTGCTATTTATCCCCGATGCCGTTCTCGCTCATATCTTCCCGACGACCAGACAGGCATTATGACCTCCGAAGCCGAAAGAATTGCTCATAGCGATATTGACCTTAGCCCGGCGAGCTTTTAGAGGCACAAAATCCATCTTGAGGTCACATCGCTCATCCGGATTTTCCAGGTTAATGGTAGGGGGGATGACCGATTCGTTGATGGTTTTCACACATACGATAAGCTCAACCGCACCGCTGGCGCCGAGCTGATGTCCCAGGCAGCTTTTAGTCGAGCTGACGGGTATTTTGTATGCCTGCCTGCCGAAAACTCGTTTAATGGCCGCGCTTTCAGCGACGTCGTTTAGCTCGGTACCCGTCCCGTGTGCGTTTATATAGTCAATTTTTTCCTCATTCAGTCCGGCATCGGCCAGCGCCATCTTCATTGTTACAGCGGCCCCGTTACCGTCCGGCAGCGGGGCGGTAATATGATAGCCGTCGTCTGTCGCGCTATAGCCGAGAAGCTCGGCATATATATTTGCGCCGCGTTTTCTGGCGTGGCTTTCCTCCTCCAGAACCAGGATTCCCGCCCCTTCGGAAAGAACAAAACCGTCTCTGTCTTTTTCAAACGGTCTCGAAGCAGCCTGCGGATTCTCATTTCGCGTGCTCAGTGACCTGGCGGCGCAAAAGGAGGCCAATCCTATCGGCGTAAGTGCCGCTTCGGTACCGCCGGTTATCATGATGTCGCTTCGTCCGCTTTCAACATTGAGATAAGCTTCTCCGATAGCATGAGTACCCGTTGCACAGGCGCTCACGACACAAAAATTGGGACCTCGCAAACCGTAATTAATTGCAATATTGCCACTGGCGGCATTTGCCATAAGCCTTGGAACGCAGAAAGGAGAAACCTTATTCGGCCCTTTATCCAGGATTCTTACGTGCTGCTCTTCGATCTCTTTGATTCCGCCTATGCCCGTACCCACGACTACTCCGGCACGAAAAACATCCTCTCTGGAGAAATCAAGTCCGCTGTCGTTCAGAGCCTGACTTGCCGCTACCATAGCGAACTGGGTGAAGCGGTCCATTCGCTTGCTTTCCCGCCGGTCAATGTATTTAGTCACGTCGAAGCTCTTTATCTCGCCCCCAAAACGTACGGGGTACGCACCGGCATCGAATGATTCAATAGCAGAAACACCGCTTCTACCCTCGCATAGTGCCGCAAAAAGCCCGTCAACGGACTCGGCCAGGGCAGTTACACAACCCAAGCCTGTGATAACAACTCGCCGTTTACTCATACTAAGCTTGTTCGCTACTCTTTGCTCTTGGATTGTGCAATATTGACTATGTAATCGACTGCGGCGCCGACTGTCTGAATTTTTTCGGCTTCCTCGTCCGGAATGCTCATATCGAATTCGTCCTCGAATTCCATCACGAGCTCGACCGTGTCCAGTGAGTCGGCATTTAAATCGTTTATAAATGAGGTTTCGCGCGTTATTTCAGCCTTTTCTGCGCCCATTTGCTCACTTATTATCTCGATTACTTTTTTTTCTATCGCCGCAACATCTACGTCATCAGCACTCACTTGTTTATCCTCCCTAATAAAATTAGGACTATTTTTTCGTAATTTTACAATCGATGTCAATTACCGAAACCGGTACAGACAACAAACCTCAGAAATCAATTCGGCGGGTTATATTACTCACAAAAATACTCATCTACAAACATTTTTTTTTATTTTTTTACATTGCCATTCCGCCGTCCACGCAGAGGACCTGTCCGGTGATATATCCGGCTTGATCTCCGGCGAGAAAAGCAACCGCTCCGGCCACGTCTTCGACATGGCCGAATCGCCGGACCGGGATAATCTGTTTTGCGGCTTTTTTAACGGCATCCGGGAGCGCCTCGGTCATTTCGGTCATAATAAATCCCGGAGCGATACAGTTTGCCGTAACGTTTTTCTTGCCGACTTCCCGCGCAATCGACTTTGTCATGCCGATAAGCCCCGCCTTGCTGGCCGCATAGTTGCTCGAGCCGGCCTGTCCCATCACTCCGGCAACGGAGCTTAAATTTATAATACGGCCGAATTTGTTTCTGACCATCGATCTGACGGCAATAATCGTAGCGATAAAGGCGGCACGAAGATTGACGTTGATGACACTGTCAAAATCATCTTCTTTCATTTGCATCATCAGTTTATCGCGGGTAATGCCGGCATTGTTCACCAGAACCCCGATCCCGCCGTACTCGGATGCCAATGATTCGAGCGTTTCGGTGAGCTGATCCGTGTCGGTTATGTCTACACATTTGGTGATTACAGTGGAACCGGCCTTTTTAACAACGTCTTCGAGCTCGCCGAGCTGCTCGTCATTTATATCCAGCCCGGCAACGATCCGGTCCTGCTTGAGCAGTTCCAGAACAATCGCCCGGCCAATCCCTCTGGCGGCACCGGTTACAACTGCCAGCCTTTTTTCCGACATCCTTGTTATCTCCCAAATAAATTCTCGAAAGGCATTAATATATTAAGCCCCGGATTTCGCCGGCGTCCTTTCAAAACAATTCCTTAATCGCCTTCAAACTGCTTACATTGACGACCTTTGTTTTTCTATTGATTCTTTTCATAAGGCCGGTCAAAACTCTGCCCGGCCCGATCTCATAAAAATCCTCGACTCCATCGTCTAAAAGCCGCTCCATACATTTTTGCCATAAAATCGGATTAGTCAACTGTTTAACCAGGCCTTGTTTGATATTTTCGCCCGTCTGGTAATATGCCGCGTCGATATTGGCGACGATCCGCGTCCGTGACGGTTCTGTAATTTCGCAATCGGTTAACGCTTTTTCGAGTGCTACCGCCGCGCCGGACATCATTCTGGTATGAAAAGCTCCTGCGACATCCAGACGTACCGCTTTGATGGCTCCTACTTTCAGCGCTAATTCTTTTGCCACGCGGCAGGCCTTTTTATCGCCGCTTACTACGATTTGTCCGGGACAATTGAAGTTGACGGGCTCCAGGAGATCCCCTTCGCCGGCCTCCTCGCAAAGCCTGCGAGCGGTTTCTTCGTCCAGGCCGATAATGCTCACCATCGCACCTTCGTTCTCGTCGGCGGCGGCCTGCATGGCCTGCCCGCGTTTCTGCACGAGTTTCAGTCCGTCCTCGAAGCTGAGTACTCCCGCGGCGTACAGGGCGGTATATTCACCGAGACTAAGGCCGGCGGTAACATCTGCAATGATACCACTGGTGGCGTGCTCGGTCCTGAGAACCTCCAGAATAGCTGCCGATGTGGTGAAAATAGCCGGCTGTGAGATAGTCGTGCTGCTCAATTGCTCGGCAGGGCCTTCAAAGCACATTTGGCTCAAATCGAATCCGACAATATTATTTGCCTTCTCGAAAATAGCCGCCGCCGCAGGGAACGAGCCGGCAACATCGGCGCCCATTCCTACAAATTGTGCACCCTGGCCCGGAAATAAGAATGCTGTTTTCATAATTTGTTATCTCGTTTCTCCTATCTGTTATCTCGCTTGCGGGCCCACAGGATACGTTTGGCCAATTAAAACTCAACTACATTTGCTCCCCACGTCAATCCTGCGCCGAAAGCAACTAAAATAACAATATCGCCTCGTTTAATTTTTCCTTTCCTGACACAATCATCGAAGGCAATCGGCACCGAGGCCGCGGAAGTATTGCCGTACTCGTTTATATTTATAAAGACCTTTTCATCAGATAGTTTTAAACGCTTGGCAGCAGATTCAATGATTCTCGCATTCATCTGATGCGAAACGAGCATCTTAATCTCATCGATACTCAAATTACAGACCTTCAGACAATCGTTAACGGTTTCGACAATTCGCCGAATGGCCTGCTGATAGACCTCCCTGCCCTTTATCTGCATATAGATTTTCTTCGGGTCGTCAAGGGGCCTGTTTACCGGATGGCGAGAGCCGTACGCCTGACAGTTCAACGCCTCCCAGCGGTTCCCGTCCGAGTGCATCGTGCTGTATAGAATACCCTTGCGTCCGTTTTCGCTTCGTTTAAGGACAACAGCTCCTGCACCATCGCCGAAAAGTATGCAACTCGCCCGATCCGTCCAGTCGGTAATCTTTGTCAAAGTTTCAGCCCCTATGACAAGGGCGTTATTAAGCCGTCCGCTTTCTATAAACTGCTGCACGATAGACAGGCTGTACAGAAATCCGCTGCAGGCGGCGGACAAATCGAACACCCATGCTTTGTTTGCTTTAAGTGCCCGCTGCACAAAGGAGGCCGTCGAGGGAAAGACCATCTCAGGCGTGATAGTCGCTACGATAATCAGCTCAAGCTCCCGGCCATCAAACTTTGCCTCGGACAAAGCTTTCTTCGCCGCTTCCGTTGCCAAAAATGCCGTGCTTTCATTGTCCTCGGTAATATGCCGAACCTTGATACCGGTCCGCGTTGTAATCCATTCGTCCGAAGTATCCACCATTTCTGCAAGCTCGTCGTTTGTCAATAATTTCGCCGGCGCAAATGAACCGTGCCCGGCAATGACTGCACGAAACGCGGGAGGACGACCGTCCGTTATGTTATTCATCCGTGGTCCTTACGCAAGTTTCCGAAAGATACTCAATAATCTTGTCGTTTATTTTTTCCGTGTAAAATCTTTTGGATGCCAAAATCGCATTTTTTATCGTTCTGCTCTGACTTGAGCCGTGACAAATTACCGCCGTTCTGTTAACGCCAAGCAACAGCGCACCGCCATACTCATTATAGTCATATTTCTTGTAAATTCTTTTCATCACCGGCTTAAACTTCATAGCAAGTCGAATCTTCTCTTCCATCAGCTCGTGTTTAATCGCCTTAAACAAACCGTCAACAAGACCCTCAGTCAGCTTCAGAATCACGTTACCGACGAAACCTTCGGCAATAACAACCTCACAGGCCCCTTTGAAAATATCCCTTCCCTCAATATTGCCGACGAAATTCAACTTGGAATCGGATTTCATTAAATCGCGTGTTTTCTTAACTAACTCGTTACCTTTTGCATCTTCGGAACCAATACTCATTAGCCCGACTCTTGGATCTTCAATTCCAAGCAAATGTTTTGAGTATACGCTCGCCATAACTCCGTATTGGTATAAATGTATCGGTTTGCAGGCAATATTCGCACCTACGTCACATATTGTAACCAGCCCTCCCGGGGTTGGAAATACCACGGCTATTCCGGGGCGATTCACGCCCGTCAGATTTCTCATCCTCATCTGGAAAGCCGCGACACAGGCTCCCGTATTACCTGCCGAGATGACTGCATCAGTCTGGCCCCTTTTAGCTAATTTGGCGAGAATAGCGATTGAACTCTTGGGCTTCCTTCGAAGAGACTCTATCGGCACATCGTCCATCTTGATGATGTCCGGGGCATGCACCACACTAATCTTACCTTCCGGGTACTTCAGAGGCGGCAAATGTTCTCTTATTATATCCTCGGGGCCGACAAGAATCAGTTCATCGTCCTTGGCAAGCAGTTCAATCGATTCGAGCATACCGGCGATAATCTCATCAGGTGCATTATCTCCTCCCATTGCATCGATTGCTATTCGCATTTCTGGGCTGTCCTTACTAAGACTCCTCGCCGAGTTTCAACGTAATTTTCGGATTGACGTAACCACAATTGTCGCATGCCGCGTGCGGCAGCTTGGCTTGATCACACTTTTTGCAGACCGAATAGTTCACAGCCCTCAGACTATGATGACTCCGGCGAGTCCGGGTTCTGCATTTACTGGTCTTCTTTACAGGCAACATTCTCAGCTACTCCAATATAAACGTCATATATCCATTTAAGATGCAGTTAATCGTCGATAGATACATCCCTTAAAACCATACCAAAAACAGCTTAAATAGTTAACTGCCGTTATTTTGTCAAGCGAAATTTGAATTTTATGCTTTTCTCGGCCCAAAAAAGCACTTTTGATATATTTTTCTTATTGCCCCAACGCGAGCTGATATGCAGCGCAATTCGTGTTTAAGATTTCAGGCCCGGACTTGACATAGACTTTTTTGCGATTAGTTCCCAAGTTTATCCGGAGCATTTTCCATAAAAATCAAGTCAAAAGGGGCTTATGCCGAACTCAATCGTCATAAGCCCCTAATTGGTGCACATCTAATATGTCAAAGGCCGAATTTTATTGCCGGCCAAATTACAACTTAAAGTTCCGGTTCCGACTCCGGCTCCGGCCGAGAACGATACAGCCGGATATCGTCAAAGAACATCTTGCCCGAACCACCGGGTGCCGTCATATTACCCTGTGTGCCTAAACCAATCGCAATCCTGTCCACGTCGGCCAGATTCACGCCCTGATCGGCGAAAGACTGTAGCGGGATTACCCACTCGGTCCAGGTATTGCTCGTTGCCGCGTTCGCATCATCGTGATACACAACCGCAGGTGTGCCGGCAGCATTAGACAACGCCACATAAAGTAGCTCAGCGGCGTTGCTCTCGATACCGATATCCTTATTTGTCCATTGTGGACCTGTTGTGCCGGTGATAGTCACATTCGAGAATACCGCCTCGCACGTCTGGGCCGCATCATGGCTGGTCAGCGCCAGACCGATATAGACGTTCGAGCTCATCGGGATGTTCGTCGGAACGCTGTTGCCTACCGGCTGGAAGGATGTGCCGTCGGCCGAATGCGAGACAGTAAAGTTGCCCGCCGCATCGCGTTCCAGCTTCACCCAGTGAGGCGCCGTGATTTCCGTCTGGTTAGTATTGTAACTGGTTTCGTCCGCAGCCGTGCGCCCCTGTGAGGCTACGCCGTTTTCGGGAGTGACACATGCAAAAGCGTGCTTCGAGCCGGCATCCAGCGCCTCGCGTATCATCACTCCAGCTTTAGCCCACGCATGGGTGTTCTGGACGCTGTTGACCCGCGCAACAATCGAACCGGGGCCGGTGAGCATCTTATAAGCGAAATGGAACTGGTCGGCCGTACCCGTTATATCGGCGCCGGATGCGGTCATCGTATAAGTTCCCGCCGGGCCTTCAACGAAGCTGCCGACCGAGGCCGGATAGCCTCTGAACCACAGCGACAATTCAGCGAGCTCGTGTTTAGACCAGTCACGCGGGGCAATCAGCGTCAAATCTGTCTCTGAATAGTGCGAGAAGCCCTGCTTGTTGTTATCATAAGTTAAGGGCATAGACTGGCCGCCCTCGTGAACGATCGTTTCCTCGGTGTAAGAGGCAGTTGTCTCATCGCCCACCGCCGCACCGGTGCCGTTGCCGGCGAAATAGGGCGGAAAGTCCGGCGTGCCGTAGCCGAGCCCATCGTGCCAGGCGAACCATATCTGGTTGTCGTTGGCGTCGTAGCTCTCGAAATCGTCGATGAGAATAAAGTCGGCAACTGTAAAGCTCCAGACCCTGCCTTTGGTGACCGTACCGTCTGAATTATTCTCGTCGATTCGCCAGTAGTAAGGCCCGCCGCCCCATTCGACTCCTTCGGTGAGCGTATAACTGGTCCCACTCTGACGATTCCGATATATTTCCGCCGTCGATGTATCGGCATCCTTTACGGCATCTTTGTCCGTACCGAAATAGATGTCGTGTTGCGACGCCATCTCGCCGGGTGACCAGATAAGAGGCGCGGCGTTCTCAATGTCCGTCGTCGATCCGTTTGCCGGGCCCGGTTTCCAGGCCAGCAGCGGATCTATTCGCATAATCTGCTCAACCTCAGCAGGCTTAAGCACCTTATCGAAGATTCGGACATCATCAATAGAACCCTGGAGGGCTCTATTGCCCTGTGAGGGGCGCCAGCCTATGGTGACATCCAGGCCGGCGGTTATGTCGAAAGCATCCTCGTCTGTTGACTCCAGCGTATCGTCCTCGCCGTCTATATAGATACGTATGTCATTAGACGAGTTTATAGCGTTCTCCGCTACCGTCACCACTACGTGGTGCCACTGTCCGTCCGTCACATCGGTGAGACTTTCGACCTGGCCGCTGCCGTTGCCCATCCGTATGTGCCCGTTCGAATGAATCCGGAATTCAACCCTTTGGCCGCCGCTCTGAGTGCCCCACCATATAAGTTCCTGAATCGCTGTGTTCGATGTTCTTAACCAGATACTCACGCTGAAAGCATGCGCACCGAGAACACCTTTGTAGTCCTTCATTTGTAAATAGCCGACTCCGTCAAACTCGAGGGCGTCGCCGTCATAACCTTCTATCCACTGCGAGTCACCGACTATGTCTGCATGGTGACCGTATCCGGACGAGTCGACAACAGCCACACTTCCAAAACCCTCATCGAGCTTCCACCAGCCAACGAGATTAGGATCGGCTATTGCAATCTGGACGTCGGGAAACGTCTGGAAGTTCAGGACATCACCTTTGTTCGTACCGGCGCCGTCGAACTCGTCGATCCGCCAGTAGTAAGTCTTGCCCATTTCGAGCGTGCCGGGAGTGTAGTTTGGATTCGCCAGGGCGCCTTTGTACGTATCACCCGTGCCGTCATTGACGTCATCGAAATTATCGCCGAAGTACAAATGGTGCAGCTTCGCCGCAAAGCCTCCGGTCCAGGCAAGCTCCACATTCGGGTCCACAAACCTGGCGTCCTGGGCAGGGCTGAGATTGTAGGCGGTCATCGGAGGAATAGTGAAGCTCCAGACGTTGCCTTTCCACGGGCTGTTGGGATCGGCATCATTGACCTCGTCAATCCGCCAGTAATAAGTTGTGCCCGCAACGAGACCGTCCGGATAAGGAAACCCGGGAAGCCCCAAAATGAAAGTGGATTCGGTCTGGCTGCCTACGAACGTATCATTCGTGCCGTCGTTAACATCGTCAAAACTCTCGCCGAAATATACATCATGGGAAATCGCGAGTCCTCCGGGCTCCCAGCTAAGGCTTACCCAGGTAGCTTCAATCAGCGCGTCATCGGCCGGATCGGGCATTGTCGCATATGGATATGGTTCACCACCCGATTCCATTGTTTGTAAAACCTCTTCGGCTGTCAGCACTTTATCATAGAAGCGGACATCATCAATGGAACCGATAAAATACCTGTCACTGTGTGTGACTCGAATACCTATACCGAAATCCTCGCCGGAGATAACAGCCCACGAAGACGAGTCGCTCGATGTTATCGTATCGTCCACTCCGTCAACATAGATTTTAATACCATCGCTTGCAATAGCAGTATTATCAGCTAATGTTACTGCAATGTGATGCCATTCGCCATCGGTCGGACTTGTGTTGGCCTCGATATTTCCGTTGCCTGTGTTCCAGCGTATTATGTCGTTAAGGATACGCAGCTCGCTTCTATTACCGCCGCCTGAACTGCCCCAGCATACAATCGTTCTGTTGTCTCCGTTTGTTGTCTTGACCCAGGCAGTGATGCTAAAAGCACTTCTGTCTTCGGTACCCTTGTAGCCGTCTATAATCACATAATCGTCTCCGTCTAATTCAAGGGCCTGACCGAAAACGCCGGGCCCAAAGCCAGGATTTCCGTTGATCGTACCATGACGTTCGTTGCCTGAGGTGTCGAGGGCGTGGCCGTCAAAGGTCCACCAGCCCATAAGGCTCGGATCGTCGTCGCACATTCCCGGCGAAACCATGCTCAGCATAAAAATAAAAGAGACAGGAAAAATTAGTTTCTTGGACATAATCAATCCTCCTTCAAAAAAAGTAAAATTGCGGATTTTCCCCCTTCAATTCAAATTCAGCAAACACCCTTCTATACTTGTACATCGACAAATTATTTGTAGCAAATGAATTGACTCAGGTCAAGAAAAACATACACCTGATTGAGCACTTATTACTTGACTTTTCTATTAGAACAAAACAAAGGCAGTAAACAGCAGTTTCCGATAATCCGCTAAATACTTTGTATTTTGTCGTTTTTGGGATTGCAAAAAAATCTATTTAGTGTATAATAAACAAAAACTTGGATTATGGGGAACATGAAGCTTAATACGCGCATCCCGCCACTTAGTAATAGAATATCGGTATTCGTTGGAGGAAGTTAAATGAACACCTCTGGAAACCTCTTACTATCAAAGACAAAGATTTCTAATTACGCAAGCAAAAGCTATCTACGCGGCTTTACTTTAATCGAGCTTCTGGTCGTCATTGCGATTATCGCATTATTAATGGGAATATTGATGCCGGCGCTGCAACGTGTAAAGAAACAGGCAAGATCTTCGGCATGCCAGGCGAACCTGCACCAGTGGAGCCAGATATGGGCGATGTATTGCCAGGATAACGATGGATTTTTCTGCCGGGAAGACGGCCCGGTCGGGTGGCCTCGGGGTAATTGGATAGTAGCCCTGCGGACTTACTACCGAACAAAATCCGGTATTCTTATTTGCCCGACGGCAAAGAAACGGCTGGATAGTATGGAAAACTATGGTGGCCCCAGAAGAACCTACATCATGGGAATAGGTGGAATGGAAAACCGGCGGGAAGAAGCCAGCTACGGGGCAAATTGCTGGATTTACAACTCACGCTCGGGGCAGGATACCATCCAGCAGCGACCGGTAGTATGGAACTGGAAAACTGCCGATGTTAAAGGTGGAAACAGAATTCCAATCTTCGGCGACAGTATGTGGAGAGGCGGCGGACCTTTTTACCAAAACGGCAATGCTCAGTCCAACCGGATAATCCCCCCTCCGAGGGACGGCCAGTGGCTTGGCGCCGCTTACGAGATGATGCATTTCGCTATTGACCGGCACGATGCGTTTGTGAACCACGCTTTCCTCGACTGGTCTATACGAAAGGTCGGGATTAAGGAATTATGGACGCTCAAGTGGCATCGCCAGTACAATACAGACGGTGCCTGGACCAAAGTCGGCGGAGTTCAACCCGACAACTGGCCCGAATGGATGAGAAAATTCAAGGACTATTAGCAAATAACATCCGGCCGGTTTTCAACTGCCTGCTCCGGATTTATAGCCCATTTGTCCTAAATCGGAGCAACAACCATACCGGACTACTTACCTGCTTCTACGAGTTCCTTGAAACGGGGATGGTCACGTAAGGGGTCCCAGGCCGGATCGAGATTGATCCAGTGTATGGATAATTCTCCGGGAATATCCAGCAGATCTTCAAGTTTGTCTATAGAAAGGTCATAATCTCCGACCATGCTGTATATTCGGGCCAAATCTAAAAGGCGACCCTGCAATCCTTCCGTTATTGCTTCTTCCTTAAGACCGAGGCCCGCATAAGCAATACCAAGGGAACTATGGAGCCTCGGATCCCCCGGGCGTTCAGCGATTTTATCTATAAGGATTTTTTGAGCAGTTTCATAATTGGACTGCTCGAGCTGGCGATTTCCAGAAAGCCCATATATCTGGGCATATAACAGTGCCTTGGGAATAAAGAAGAAATGAGCATCGAAAGAGTCTGACGGCCATGAATCCAGCAGCGATAATGCCTGTTGATAATTTTTATCGTAAATCTCGATATTGACAAGCAAGTGAACGATAAATGGATATTCCACTCCCCGTGCATTTTGAAAGGCTTCCTTGAGGAGTTGCCTTGCCTTCTGAGTGCTGCCCTGCCAGCTCAGGTAAAGCTTGGCTTTGAAGAAATAGTTCGGGTACATGTCAGGAGCCAGTGAGATTGCCCGGTCATAGTAATATTCTGCTTTCTCATACTTATGCAGATGAAAACAAGTCGTCCCGGCTTCAACAGCTATAGAGTTGGAGAGCGGATTGAGCATGTAGGCTCTCTCAATATTGCCCAATGCTTCCTCGTATTTAAGCTGGTGTCTTTTAACAAAACATATCATACTAAGCGGTTCGCCATCATCGGGCCGGCCTTTTCGGGCTATTTCGAACTGCTCTAAGGCACTTTCATAATCCCGATGACAATGATAATAATACTGCCCCAAAGCCAGATGTGCTTCGGGCAGATCGGGATCCAGCTCAAACGCTTTATCCACAGCTTGCTTTGTCATGGCAATCTGCTCTTGGCTGCTGTCATATTCGAACCAGTATATCCGGGAATGGGCCCTTGCGAGCTGAGTGTATGCCAGCGCAAAATTTGGATCCAGTTCAATCACACTTTCATACAATCGTATTGCGTTTCTGAGGTCGCTTTCCAGGTAACCTCGATAATAATACTCGTTTCCGCGCAGGTAATAGGTTTGCTTCGAAGAAGGCCGAACGTCCCTTTGATAAATATACTTCAGTGCGAGGCCGGATAGGATAAATCCAACAGCCAGTAAACCAATAATCTTTATTAGTTTTCGTAACTTCGTAGGTGTTTCGATTGCGGATTTACTCAGCGTTTCTCTGATTTCGAGTGCGGCCTTTGTGATGTCGTCAAGACGCTTATCGAGGTCCTTTTCCAGACAGCTATGCATCAGGATCCTGATATTTTCAGGGGTATCTTTCGGTATAGCCTGCCAATCCGGCTGGCGTTCGATGATGTGAGCCAGTGTGTCTGTTGCCGTCTCGCCGTCGAATGGAAGTTGGCCGGTCAGCATTTGATACAAAATGCAGCCGAACGACCAGATGTCCGTGCGATGGTCCGTTTCTTTGCCGCGGGCCTGTTCCGGGCTCATATAGGCCGGGGTTCCGATTACCCGACCGGAATGAGTTTCGGTGATGTTGCTTTTGCCTTCATTTGTTGAGAGCTTTGCCAGGCCGAAATCGAGCACTTTGACCCGGCCTTCGGGTGTGATCTTTATATTGCCAGGCTTGAGGTCTCGATGGACGATGCCCTTTTTATGAGCTGCCGAGACAGCCTCGGCAACTTGCCTGCAGATTGAAAGGACTTCATTCAGGTCAATCTGCTCACGAGCTATTCGCTCGGAGAGCGTCTCGCCCGGGACGTATTCGAGAATCAAATAGCCGGCCCCCTCATCCTGCTCTACGATATCGTATATAACGGCGATATTCGGATGATTCAATGAGGCAAGAATCTCGGCCTCGCGCCTGAAACGCATCCGGGCTTTTGAATTGGCGGCAAGTTGAGAGGGTATACTTTTAACGGCAACTGAGCGCTTGAGCTTAGTGTCGGCAGCGAGGTATACAACTCCCATGCCTCCTCGGCCAATCATCTCGACTATTTCTAAGTTTCCGACTTTTTGGCCGACGAGATCCTCTTGTTCATAGGCAATATCTTCGAAGTCGCTCTCATCCGCCTGTACGAGAGAATCGAATAATGTATCAATCTTGCATATATTTAATATCATCTGTTTGATCTTATGGCCATAATCAGGATATTTCTTCACAAATTCATCTATATCAGGCTCTTGCCCTTCCATTTGTGCATTAACAAACTGCTGCACTGCATTTTTGATGAATCTTTCCTGGTTGTCTTCTATTCGCTCAGTCATCAGACACTTCCAAATGCACTGGCCAGCTCTACTATCGCACGCGAGACGAGCATTTTCACCGCTGCGGCACTGACGCCTAACTTTTCTCCAATCTGGCTATAGGAGAGTTGTTCGATTTTAGCAAGCAGAATCACTTCTCTGTACTTTGGCTTTAATTTATCTATTGCTTTCTCAAGTCTGGCCAAATCCTCTCTCTTCGACATTATTGCACTTGGTGTTGTTGCATCTATTGGCCCGAGAATTCCTTTAAATCTGCCTGTCGTACTGGATTTAAAGGCATCCAACCTTACTTCGTTACGGATATCACGTTTGCCGGCGTACAGTTTGTCAAGATTATCGTAAAATGCATTTTCTGTTATCTTGGAAAGCCATCTTACAAAATCCCCCTCGTTCTGGTATGTAAAATTTTCCAGCCCGCTGAGTGCATGAATAAGAACTTCCTGTACCAGATCCACAGATTCCAGTTTGGAACGCATTTTCTTGTTCATGCGAATGCGAACCATCCACTTTACCCGCTCAGCATAGACACTGCACAGTTGGTTTAGGGCAAGTTCGTCGCCGTTCTTGGCAAAGGCGATTAACTGACGGGTATTGGAATCGAAACTATCTCTCAAAATTTGCTAACCTCCAATAATAAAAGCCGTTACGTAAATTTTATCAATTTCTTTGGAAAATTTCAATAAAAACCGTGCCATTGCTTGCGATTTTCCGTTCACAAGAGTGATAGTGTTACTGAAAGTATATGTGAAAAAAGAGAACAGAAAGAAAAATTAGGAGACACACAATGAACGTTAAAACAATCCTTAAAAGAAGATTCGCGATGATAATACTAACTATCCTGATTATCACGGTCAGCCGTGCGAAAGCGGATTTTATCTTCGGTACTCCCACTAATCTGGGGCCGACTGTCAACTCGATATCGAACGAACAGGCGCCGGATATCTCAGCCGATGGCTTAGAGCTCTACTTCTCTGAATACCAGGGCGCCCCATATCGAGCCGGTGGTCAAGGCCAATCAGATATTTGGGTTACTACCCGGCAAACAAAAGATGACCCCTGGGATATTCCTGTTAACCTTGGGCCAGTTGTCAACAGTTCAGTTAGGGATGAGCACCCAAGTATCTCATCCGATGGCTTGTCGCTCTACTTCGGTTCCAATCGAGCTGGAGGAAGAGGGGCTGAAGACTTGTGGGTTATAACCAGGGAAACGAAAGACAGTCCCTGGGGCGAGCCGATTAATCTTGGATCGACTGTGAATTCAACATATCCGGATTGGGATCCTGATATCTCGGCTGACGGCTTGTCGTTATACTTTGCCGATTATTTAAGCCCCCGGCCCGGAGGCCACGGTGAATGGGACATATACGTAGCGACACGTTCAACCTTATCCGATCCATGGAGCAGGCCGGTGAATATCGGGCAGATTATTAATAGTTCAGCTATCGACTCCTGCCCCAACATCTCAATCGATGGTTTGGTATTTTTCTTTACCTCTACCCGTTCCGGTGGTTTCGGTGGGGCCGACATCTGGGTAACAAGGCGAGAAACGCAAGATGCCGAATGGGAACCACCTGTAAATCTTGGGCCATCGGTCAACACAAGTAGTTTTGATGCTATGCAAAGTATATCATCCGACGGAGATATACTTTACTTTTGTTCAGATCGCCCCGGTGGATCAGGTAATGTGGATTTATGGCAGGTGTCAATCGAGCCCGTTTGTGACTTTAACAATGACAACAAAGTGGATCTGGCGGATATGCATATCATGGTCGACAACTGGGGTAGAAACTATCCATTGTGTGATATTGGCCCGACACCTTTCGGTGACGGCGTCGTTGATATACACGACATGATGGTGCTCGCGGAACATTTATACCGATTTGCCGCTCACTGGAAACTGGACGAAGCCGGAGGCGATATAGCCACCGACAATGCAGGAGATTATGATGGCATACTAATTGGCAATCCCTTCTGGCAGCCTGCAAATGGTGTGGTAGGAGGCTCTCTGCTATTGGACGGTATCGATGATTATATCGAGACACCTTTTATACTTGATCCTTCGAAAGGCTCGTTCAGTGTGTTTGCCTGGGTCTATAGCTGGACGCAAGGGCAGGTAATTGTGTCTCAAAAGGGACAATCCGGCGGAACGTGGCTGGGTACAAATCCTTCAGACGGCAAGCTCATTAGCAGATTCAGCGATGAATCCTTCGGCGCATTGTTCTCGGATTCCGTAATCACCGATTTTCAGTGGCATCATGTCGGCCTTGTGTACGATATGGATTCGTTACATAGGTTGTTATATGTGGATGGTGTTTTAGTTGCTGAAGATGCGACGGCCGTGTCCGGCATGCCCTCAGACGGCGGTCTGTATATAGGTGCTTCAAAAGACCTCGAAGCCGGAACTTTCTTCTCCGGCATGATTGATGATATTCGCATCTACAACCAGGCACTGACCGCAGAAGAAATCGAGGCCCTGGCTAATTAGGCGGCTCGGAACGCGCCTGTTAATTATTGTTTTTTATGTGGCCATTAGACAAACTGGCTGCGGGCTGGACGCCTGCAGCCTGACTATTTTTTCCCAATTCGAACTTTCCTATTGAAATGCATGCCGAAATATTGTAAAAATTAGGCAATCTTTTTATGCGGTATTAGGCTTGTTCTTTGAAATCATAGCGATATAATGATAGTTTAACGGAATTATTGGGAAGTTGAACGGATTCCACTATGACACGGAACCGAGGCAAAAAGGCACTTTATGAGGTTATGAGCAAGGCTCGCGTTAAGCCCGATCAGGGCAAAGTCGTCGAGCATTTACGGCCCGGAAAACCTGATAAAGAAGCCCCCGCAGCCAGACAGAAGAGGGTTGCCGGCGCTCCGAAAACCGCGGCAAAATGGTGGAAAAAGCCGAGCATTGTCCAGTTTAATGCCGGCAGGTTCGAGTTCTCGGTGCCGTACCAGGTAGCGATTGTGCTGCTTCTGGTCTTTATTTTTGTAATTTTAGCCGCCTACAGGCTCGGTCAGAATTCTTATCCGGCCGGACAGCAGGAAACAGGTCAACCGAACCCTGCGATGAATGAAATGGATAATGAAAGACCGATAGAGCAGGCATCGAGCGAAATCTTGCAGCCATCGGCGCCGGCTGAGGAAAATACGGCAAAGACTGAAGTAGCCGAGCCTGCCAAGCCGACTGGCAGCAACGTAATCGTTCTGGTTCAGTATGATTCGCTGTCTGATCTGGCTCCCGTGCAGCAGCATTTTTCCGAGTACGGGATTGAAACCGAAATTGTGACCGAAAGAGGCAGTTACTTTTTACAGACGAAAGAAAGATACGATAACCCGGAAAAGCCCGGGACTGATGGATATAAAGCAAAACAGAAAATAATTGAGGTCGGAGCCAAATATAAAGGTGAGGCGCCGGCTGGTTATGAACCTTTCGCGCCGCGCTATTTTTCGGATGCGTACGGCAAGAAAGTGAATTAGGTTTAGGAGAAGTATTGAATGTCGATTGATCCTTCATTAAAAATCAAAAATGCCCTGACGAGACATCGAAACGTTCTGACGCGTGCCGAACGCATTGAAATGCTCAAAGAAGAAGAACGCTGGTCTGAGGGTGATTCTTTACTTGGACTGCCGAAGGTTGCTCACCGCAAGAGCCACGCCGGCAGGAAGAGTGCAGAAGCTCCCGACAAAGAGGTTGCCGCTGAGGAGACAGCCGAAACTCTAAAACCTGTAGAAGAGTAAAAACAAAGGACGAGTAGCTTACTGTTGATGCGAATGACAATATTCAAAAGCTGCAAAGAGGTCTAAATCGGAAACATGTTTTTGTGATTAGCAGGGAAAATTCTGTGAATTACATAAGCAAAACTATATGCTGTGGCTCTATGCCGCATCTGCACTCGAAAGATAGATGACAGTGAGGTTGTTGAAAAAGCCCTCATTTCCCGATATATCGATACACCAGCCGGTAATGGTGCAAAATCGCTGCTTCTTGAAAACGCCGTGTTCTAATCGAGGCGGGCAATCAGGGCGGCTGATGGGAAAAATACCGCTTCGGCAATTTATCATCCCGGCGTTGTTTTGCAGCTTGTTAATCTTCTCGACTGTTTCCGCCGGCGACCATCTTCAGTGGGGCAGTAAACATTCTCGAAACATGGTCTCGGCGGAAACTAACCTGGCCGACAGTTTCGACCCGGCAACCGGCAAAAACATCAAGTGGGTCGTCGATCTGGGCACGGAGAGCTATGCCACGCCGGTTATAGCCTGCGGCAGGGTGCTGATAGGTACAAACAACGAGCGCCCGCGAGACCCCCGGCACAAGGGAGATCGGGGCGTGCTATTGTGTCTGGACGAAAAAGACGGCAGCCTCTGCTGGCAGCTCGTCGTTCCCAAGCGCATACCGATGCTATATCGGGACTGGCCGAAATCGGGTATTTGCTCGCCGGCAACAGTCGAAGGAGAAAAGGTTTATATCGTGACCAACCGCGGCGATGTCGTATGCCTTGACCTCGACGGCCAGGCCAACGGCAACGACGGGCCATGCCGGAACGAAGGCCGTCTCATGGCCCCAAAGCACACCGAGCCTATGAACGTGGCAAAAACAGACGCCGACGTCATCTGGCTGTTCGACGTCGCGGCGAAAACCGGCGTTCATCAGCACGACGCAGCTCATTGTTCGATTCTTCTGCACGGCGACTTTTTGTACATCAATACGAGCAACGGCTTGAACGACAAACACGAAATGATTCCCGCTCCCGATGCGCCGAGTCTGATTGTGCTCGACAAGAAAACAGGGCGGCTGGTCGCTCAGGACGATGAAAATATCGGCCCGAAGATATTCCATTCGACGTGGTCGTCGCCGGCATTGGGCAAGGTTGACGGACGAACGCTGGTATTCTTCTGCGGCGGCGACGGCGTCTGCTACGCATTCGATACCGTCAAGGATATTCCGGCAGGAGGTGAAGTTCAGAAACTAAAGCGTCACTGGCGATTCGACTGCGACCCCGATGCGCCGAAAGAAAATGTGCACCAGTACGTTAGAAACCGAAAAGAGAGCCCGAGCAACATCAAGAGCACGCCGGTCTTTCACGACGGCCGTCTCTATGTCACCTATGGTGGTGACATCTGGTGGGGCAAGCACCAGGCATGGCTCAAATGCTTCGATGCAAACGGCTCGGGCGATATAACCCACTCCGGCCAAATCTGGACTTACCCTCTCGAGCGTCACTGCTGCTCGACGCCGGCTATCCACGATGGGCTGGTCTTCGTCGCCGATTGCTCCGGACTTATCCACTGCGTAGACGCCGAGACCGGTAAACCCTGCTGGACGCATAAAACAAAGGGGGATATCTGGGCATCGACGCTCGTAGCGGACGGGAAGGTTTACATCGGCACGCGACGGCGGGACTTCCACGTGCTGGCCGCAAGCAGAGAAAAAAAACTCATCAGCTCAACTACACTGGACAGTCCCATGTGCGGCACCCCGGTCGCCGCCAACGATACACTTTACATTACCACTCTGAAAAAACTCTACGCCGTACAAACTTCCGCAGAACAATCGAATTAATCTGAGGAGACGATTATGAAGCGTATCACTCTCTCGGGATTTATTTCCGCCGGATTCCTCCTGATATTTTATTGTAGTGCCACAGCCCCGGCCGCGAATATTCCCATCCGGCAATGGACTCGTTTTGAGCAGGCTTTCACAAGCTCAAAGGACTATGACAATGCCGTAAAGCAGATCAAGGTCAAGGTTCAATTCACTGCTCCGAGCGGAAACAAAAGGACGCTGCTTGGCTTTTGGGACGGAGGCCGAGTGTGGCGTGTGCGTTTTTCGCCGAACGAGCAGGGCGGCTGGATGTACAAAACAATTTGTTCCGACCAAAGCAATAGAGGTCTGCACAACCAGAACGGCTCGTTCCGATGTGTGAAGTATGACGGCGATCTTCCACTGCTGCAGCACGGTGAATTACGCCTTTCCTCGAACAGACGCTACATAGAACACAACGACGGCACACCGTTTTTCTGGCTGGCCGATACGGTCTGGTGCGGCCCGCTGTTTGCCGATTTAAATGACTGGAGAATCTTCCTCAAAGACCGCGTGGAAAAGGAATTTACCGCGATTCAGTTCGTTATGACCCAGTGGCGGATGGCCAAGACGGATGCAGCCGGGAATCCCGCCTTTACGGGCAGGGAAAATGTCGCCGTCAATCCGGCGTTTTTCCAGCGAATGGACAAGTATGTCGACGCGATTAACGATGCCGGCCTTCTCGCCGTACCGGTCTTGCTCTGGGCAATCCGCGGACAAGAAAATCCGGGTTATTCACTGCCGGAAGACCAGAAAATCATCTTGGCCGAATACATGATTGCCCGGTACGGCGCCCACCAGGTAATCTGGTTCCTCGGCGGCGACGGAAATTACAGCGGGGACAACGCCGAGACATGGAAGCGCATCGGCAGGGCGGTGTTTAAAGAAGATCAGCATCGCCTGGCAACCCAGCACGTCCGGGGAAGAAGCTGGATCGGCAAAGAATTCCGGAACGAGCCATGGTTCAGTTTTATCGGCTATCAAAGCGGGCACGGCGACGACGTTGGAACCTTCCGCTGGCTCAACCAGGGACCGCCCGCTACGCAATGGAACAAAAAGCCCGGCCTGCCCGTTATCAACACCGAACCAAACTACGAGGCGCATAACGGCTACACTCACAGGAAGGTCCACAACGACCATTCGGTCAGGCGGGCCGCATATTGGAGCCTGCTGGTTTCTCCGCCGGCCGGTGTCACCTACGGCGGGCAGGGAATCTGGGGCTGGCATACCAAGGTACAGGCTCCCGCCGACCATATCAGCACCGGACTCGGCTCGCCCTGGCACGTCGCCAAAGACCTGCCCGGCGCCTTTAGCATGAAATATCTTCACCGGTTCTTCAGGAGCATCGAATGGTGGCGACTCGTCCCGGCACAGGAAGTTCTGGCCGGACAGCCGGGCAGGGAGGATGCTTCGAGATTCGTCGCCGCCGCTAAATCGCAGGATGGCGATCTGGCTGTGGTTTACCTGCCGGAAGGCGGGCCGGTGACTCTGAAAACCGATTCGCTCAAAAAGGGCCTGGCCGCCCGCTGGTACCACCCGCGTACCGGCGGCTGGCTCGACGCGGGCAAAATCGAGAAATCCCCCCAGACTTTCAAGCCGGCGGACCGGAACGACTGGATCTTATTGCTTGAAGCGAAATAAAAATTACATGATAAGGACGAAACTGCTATGAAATTTTCGATGTCGGTTTTACCGCTTCTTTTCGCTTTGTTCTATCCCGGTTTGAATTCTGCCGCCGCCCGGGCGACAGGGCCGTCACCTTTCTTCAACGTAACCGATTACGGCGCCGTTGGCAATGGGACAACGCTGTGCACCAAGGCTATCCAGAAAGCCGTGGATGCGTGTGCTACTGCCGGGGGCGGAACGGTATATATTCCAGCGGGAAAATACCTGTCGGGCGCGATTTTTCTCAAGAGTAACGTAACGCTGAATGTAAGCGAGGGCGCTACACTGCTGGCGAGCAAAAATTTCGAGCATTTCCCGCCCTTTAAGCCGGGCTGGCGAATTCAATCGGACGACACGCGAGTATCGAGCCTGATAACCGGCTGCGACCTCGAAAACGTCGCCGTCACCGGCCGGGGCACACTCAACGGCCAGGGCAGGGTATGGTGGGATGCATTCAACAAAGACAAGAGCAGCAAGGACGGCGAGCAAAAAATCCTCAGCCACGGCCGGCCGCGTGTGATTAATCTTTACCGCTGCCGCGACGTCCTGATCGAGGGCGTGAAAATCATTAATTCTCCCTCGTGGACCGCCCATCTGGTCGGTTGCGACAACGTGGTTGTGGACGGCATTTCAATCGTCAATCCCGAAGAAGGCCCCAACACCGACGGTGTTAATCCCGAATCCTGCCGGAACGTGCGGATCTCGAACTGCTTTATCGACACGGGCGACGACTGCATTACTTTGAAGTCCGGAAGGGACGAAGAGGGCAGGCTGAAAGCAAGGCCCACCGAAAACGTCGCCATTACAAATTGCGTTATGTACAAAGGTCACGGCGCCGTGGTCATCGGCAGCGAGATGTCCGGCTGCGTTCGAAATGTTGTCGCCAGCAATATCGTGTGTGTCGGGACCGATCGCGCCGTGCGTATTAAGAGCACGCGGGGCCGCGGCGGTGTCGTCGAGAACATCCGTTATAATAATTTTATCGTCGAGAACGTCAGAGAGCCGGTCTATATAACCAGCTTCTATACAAAGACCGATCCGGAGCCGGTCTCGGAGCGGACACCGATTTTTCGCGATATTGCTATCAGCCATTTCACGATAAAGAAATCTCCTTATACGGCGAGAATCTACGGGCTGCCCGAAATGCCCATCCAGCGGCTGCGTATAACCGACGTGACGGCCTCGACGGAAGTGGGATTTATTTGTGACAACGTTGAGGGCCTTGAACTGCAGAACGTGGAGGTAAACGCCGTCAAAGGCCCTGCTTTCGATATCGGCAACTGTAAGGACATGGAGCTTCGCGGAATCAAATCGACAAAACCGCAGGCCGACAGGCCGGTTGTAAGAATGGATGACGTCCGGGATGTTTTTATCCAGGGATGCAGGGCATTTCCCGGGACCGGCAATTTTATTGAGCTTGCAGGAAAAAGTTCAGGCAATATTCTTCTGACCGGAAACGACCTTTCCGCCGCGAAGAACCATTTTATTTTAAAGGACGATGCTCCAAAAGGAGCTGTTGAGGAGAAATAATTATGAAGAACGAATTTGCCCATAAGGCACAGACACAGGCTTCCGGCAAGAGAATAGACCGTCGTGAATTTCTCAAGAGGGCGGGCTGCGCCGGGCTGGCACTGACCGTAATGGCCCAGCCGCTCCGGGCACAAACAGATGACGAGTTGCCGAAACGCATCCTCGGACGGACGAAAGAGAAGGTCACTATTCTCGGGCTCGGCACGGCGCCGGTGGGCGAAGGGCCCGTGGGCGTCGAGGAGGGGATAAAGATTTTCAGCGAAGTCATCGACCGCGGCGTAAACTAAATCGATACGGCGAGGATTTACGGCAACGCCGAGGAGATTCTCGGGCATATCATCCCGAAACGGCGGGACAAGCTCTTCGTAGTGACAAAGGTCTCAACGGATAACGCCGCCAGGGCCGAACGGTCGCTGAACGAGTCGCTCAGCCGGCTCAAGACCGACCACATAGACCTGGCGCACATTCACAGCATCGGCGGCAAGAACCTCGACCGGGTCTTGGCAAGCGACGGCGTCCTGGAATTTCTAATCAAGCAAAAGGAGGCCTGCAAGATTCGCTTCATCGGAGTATCGGGACATAACCGTCCGGCCAACTTCGTCCGCATGATCCAGACCGACCAGATCGACGTATTGATGGGCGTGATGAACCACGCCGACAAAAACATCTACAACTTCGAGGGCAAAGTCCTGCCGGAAGCGATAAAACGCAACGTCGGCTGTGCGGCGATGAAAGTTTACGCCGGCATCAAGGGAGGCTTTCGCAATCACAGAAGCGGTTACGTCGGCTGCGCGACCGAACCGGAGCGACTGCCTCACGCGATGGCCTACGCGCTCGATCTCGAAGGCGTCAGCGTCGCGGTCGTCGGTCCCTATACGGTCGAGCAGGCCATCCAGAACGTTCAGTTCGCCCGCAAGTATAAGACACTAACCAGCAAGCAGCGTACCTCGTTGTTGGAATACGGTAAGAACCTTGCTAAAAGCCTGGGCCCGCGTTATGGCCCGGTTATTTAATAAGAAAAAATGAAAAGGCAAACAATATATGAAAAGAACAAGAATCTCTCTCTGCGCAATCATCGTGATACTGGCAATCTCGGCAACAGTTCGGGCCACTGACTGGCCTCAGTGGCGAGGGCCGTTCTTCAACGGCTCCACGGACGAAACAAATCTGCCGGACTCCTGGAGCGAGACCGAAAATATCGCCTGGGTCAGCCCGCTTCCGGGCCCAAGCGGCGCAACCGCGATTATCTCTAAAGGCAAAGTATTCGTCAGCTCGATGGTCGGGCGGGGCCCTGAATTCGCAGCTTTATGCTTCGATGCAAAAGACGGCAAAAAGCTCTGGCAGCATCAGATCGGCTCCGATTCGCGACGCTTCCCGCGCAACAACATGACGTCCCCTTCACCCGCGGCCGACGGCAAAAGGGTATTTTTCCTCTACGCCAGCGGAGACCTGGCAGGCTTCGATTATGACGGCAACAAGCTCTGGTCGCGCAACATCGAAGCCGAGTACGGCAACCTCGCCCTGCAGTTCGGATACAGCTCCAGCCCTATGCTGTTCGGCAACAAACTCTTTGTTATAGCAATTCGCCGGAACAAGCCATACCGCCCGCCTGAGGCCGAAGAACCGCTGGACTCGTTCATAATGGCAATTGATCCGGAAACAGGCAAAAACCTGTGGAAGCAGCAGCGGACAACCAATGCTTTTGACGAAGGAATGGAAACTTACAGCACGCCCATCCCTTTCGTCCGTGACGGCCGCACCGAAATCCTCAATACCGGCGGCGATTTCGTCACCGCTCACGATCCCGGCACGGGCAGGGAGCTTTGGCGTTTCGAACACTGGACAAGAAAAGTGCGAGATTCGCGAATCATCCCTTCTCTGGTTACAGGAGACGGGCTTATATTCGGCACCAGGCACAAGCATGGCAAAGTTTATGCTCTCAAACCCGGCAGCGCCGAAAATCCGTCCGAGGCCCGCATCGTATGGGAATTCGACGGCCCGACGCCGGATTGCTCTACGCCGCTTTATTATCAGAATCGATTGTACGTGCTCAACGGCGCCCGCAGGGGAAAGCCGGTCACGTGCCTCGATCCGAAAACCGGCGCCCAGATATGGCAGGGCAAAATCGGCGGCCGGGGCCCATGGCGAGCCTCGCTGACCGGCGCCGACGGAAAACTTTACTGTATTAACGAAACCGGAGAAATCGTCGTGCTGGATGCCGGCGGCGATGAGTTCAAAATCATCTTCGAGACCAAAACCGACGAGACTCCCATCCAGTCCTCGATCTCCGTCGCCGACGGACATCTGTTTATCCGCACGGCAAAAAATCTTTACTGCATCGGCAAATAGGGAGAAATAATGAGCAAAACAAGTTTGATAATATGTTTGCTTGTGCTGGTATATTCGCCGGCAACCGGGCTGGGGGATGATAGCGAAATTTGGCCCGGTTCGTCATGGGAGCGGGCGACGCCGGAACAGGTCGGGATGGATGCGAAAGTATTGTTAAAGGCTCGCGATTATGCACTGACCGGCGGCGGCTCAGGCTGTGTCACAAGACACGGTCGGCTCGTCATGCAGTGGGGCGAGAAGAAGCGACGTTATGATTTGAAATCGTCAACCAAAGCTATCGGTGTCACCGCTGTTGGGCTGGCTATCAAAGACGGTAAAATCAAAAGTCTCCAGGACCCGGCTAAGAAGTATCATCCGGGCTTTGGCGTGCCGCCCAAATCCAATGCAGAAACCGGCCGGCTCGATAAGATCACGCTTTTTCATCTGGCGACTCAGACCGCGGGTTTCGATAAGAACGGCGGATACACCGAACTGCTGTTCGAACCGGGAACTAAATGGTCATACAGCGACGGCGGGCCGAACTGGCTGGCCGAGTGCATAACTTTAGCTTACGGGCAAGACCTCAATAAACTCATGTTCGAGCGAGTCTTTGGACCCATCGGTATAAATAAAGAGGACCTGGCCTGGCGATCCAATGCCTATCGTCCGAAAGAGATTAACGGAATCACAAGACGAGAGTTCGGCTCCGGTATCAGTACTAACGTTAATGCGATGGCGCGGATCGGATATCTCTACCTGCGGCGGGGGCGCTGGCGCGACAGGCAAATCATACCCGCCTCGTTTGTCGATATGGCGCGGAAAGTCCCTGAGGCAGTAGGGGGGCTGCCTGTGGTCAGGAAGTATAGCTACTTCAACGCCTCCGACCACTACGGGCTGCTGTGGTGGAACAACGCCGATGGGACTATGGCAAAGGTGCCGCGGGACGCTTACTTCTCGTGGGGGCTGTACGACAGCCTGATCGTTGTGATGCCCAGCCTCGACATCGTGGCGGCGCGGGCCGGCAAGTCACTCAATAAGGCGCGCAATTCCGACTATAAAGCCATCGAGCCGTTCATCGAACCGATTGTTTTGTCTTTGAGGGAGAAAAAGCAATGAGTCTTAAAAGAACATTCGCAAGCCTGTTGTTCAGTATTTGTCTTTTTCGGTGCGCATCGGCCGGACAGGGTGACTTTGAATGGGACAAAGCGTCGCCGGAGACAGTGGGAATTTCGTCACAGAAACTCGATGAGGCCAGAGATGTTCTTTCCAAAAAAGGGACAAAAACATTTCTCGTCATACGGAACGACAGGATAGTTTACGAATGGTACGCTTCGGGATTCGGCCCGGAGAAGAAGCACTACACCGCTTCGATGGCAAAGGCGCTGGTCGGCGGCGTTTCGCTGATGCTGGCGTTGAACGACGGGCTGCTCGACCCCGACGATCCCGCCTGCAAATACATTCCGGAGTGGAAACGACATCCGCAGAAATCGAAAATCACAATCCGTCACCTGGTGACACATTCGTCCGGTATCGAAGACGCCGAGCAGGACGGCATCGGGCATTTCGAGCTGCCCGGCTGGAAAGGACAGTTCTGGAAGCAGCAGCCCGATCCTTTCACCGTCTCGCGGGACGAAGCGCCGGTTATATTCGAGCCCGGCAGTCAATACGCCTACAGCAATCCCGGTATGGCATTGCTTTCCTACGCCGTCACAGACGCCCTGCGGGGCGCAGAACACAACGACATCCGAACTTTGCTGCGGCAAAGAATAATGAGGCCCATCGGCGTGAAAGACAGTGACTGGTCCATCGGCTACGGCAAAACTTTCAAAGTCAACGGCCTGAACCTTGTCGCCAACTGGGGCGGCGGCGGTTATACCGCCCGAGCGGTCGCACGGGTAGGGCGGCTTATGCTGCGAAAAGGCAACTGGCAGGGCAGGCAGCTCGTCGATTCCCGCTGGGTAGATGAAGTGACAAAATACGCCGGCACACCCTTGCCCGACCGCGTGTCACGGGCTTCCAGCCCGCGATTCGAGAGCGGAACGCCCTCGACACATCCAGCACCGGCATCCGGACTCGGCTGGTGGACGAACTTCGACGGCGTATGGCCAAAGGTCCCGCGAGACGCCTTTGCGGGAGCGGGTGCCGGCAACCAGGTGCTCCTTGTAGTTCCGAGCATGGACCTTATCATCGTGCGGAACGGCTCGAATTTGTTCGACAGCTCGAAAGGCGAAGGATTCTGGACCGGAATAGAGAAGTATCTGTTCAATCCCGTTATGGATGCCGTCATCGGCCCGCCTTATCCATCCAGCGGCGTGATTAAGAAGATTGAATGGGCGCCGGCCGATGAAATTGTCCGCAAAGCATCCGGAAGTGACAACTGGCCCATCACCTGGGCTGATGACGGCAATCAGTACACTGCGTACGGCGACGGCTGGGGATTCGAGCCGAAGACGAAGAAAAAGCTCAGTCTCGGCATCGCGAAAATCACCGGCTCGCCGCCCGATTTCAAAGGAGTCAACATTCGCACGAAGACCGGCGAGCGCCTGGGGCAGGGGGCCAAAGGCGCTAAGGCCAGCGGCATGCTCATGCTTGACGGCGTGCTTTATATGCTCGTTCGCAACACCGGCAATTCCCAGCTTGCATGGTCGGCAGATCACGGCAAAAGCTGGACGTGGTGCGACTGGAAATTCACGGAAAGTTTCGGCGCGCCGACGTTTTTGAACTTCGGCGGAAACTACGCCGGAGCGACGGACAAATTCGTTTATATCTACTCGCACGATTCCGACAGTGCGTACGAACCTGCCGACAGGTTTGTAATGGCACGCGCGGCGAAGAATGAAATCAGAAATCGCAGCTCGTATAAATTCTTCAAAGGTCTTGACGAGCAGGGCGGTCCCGTCTGGACCAAAAACATCCGTCAAAGGGGCGCTGTCTTCGTCAATCCAGACAATTGCTATCGTTCGCAGGTCAGCTACAACCAAGGGCTGAAGCGATATCTCTGGTGCCAGGTTCTGCCGACCAGCAAACACCCGCAGGGTACTCGCTTCCAGGGCGGCTTCGGTATTTATGACGCCCCGCAGCCCTGGGGGCCCTGGACGACTGTGTATTATACGCAGAATTGGGACGTCGGCCCGGGCGAGACAAGCTCGTTTCCCACTAAGTGGATCAGCACCGACGGCAAAACCTGCCACCTGCTTTTTTCCGGCGACGATTGCTTTTCCGTTCGCAAAGCGGAATTAACTGTAACAGACTAAGAACATTCGATTGATCAATTCGCTGCGACCTACAAAAATCTGTGGACAGGATGATTTTGTGCAGGTAAGTTACTGGCAAGACAAAAACACGCTGGCTTTGAAAATCACGTATAAAGGGATTAATACGTATGAAAAATGACACTAAAAGCAGTAGCGAGATGACAATCAAAAAACCGCCTATAGGTCTTGCCGCATTCGCGCTGGTGGGGCCGTCCTTCGTCTGGGCAGCCGAATACATCGGCTCGGGCGAGGTCATCCTGGCGACCCGCACCGGAGCGATTCTCGGCACGGCGGTCCTCTGGGCGATTGTCGTGGGAATATTCCTGAAGTTCTGGATCGGCATGAGCGGGGCACGTTATACCGTCTGCACGGGCGAAGGGATGATCGATATGTTTAATCGGATGCCGGGGCCGAAGCACTGGGCGGTGTGGGTCGTTCTGGTCGTCCAGTTTTTAGCCGGCACGTTTTCCATCGGGGCGGTCGTCACGGCGGCGGGCGTGTTTGTCAGCAGTCTTTTTCCCGCCGAGATGATTCCGGAGTCGATGACAAATATATTCCCCGGCCTGTGCGGCTGGGCGGTAACGATTGTGGCGGTGGCGGTGGTCTGGTCGGGGCTTTTCAACATACTCAAGATAGTCATGAGCTTCCTTGTCTTGATTGTCGTCCTGGGCGTGCTATACGTAGCGGCCCACGTCTTTCCGGGTATCGGCGGATTATTGAAGAGCATGACTTTCGGTGTGCCGGCGGTGCCCGAATGGGCGGCATCCATGAATAACGTCAGTAATAATCCGTGGAAAGAAATCCTGCCGCTGTTGGGCTGGGGCGCGGGCGGCTTTGCCAGCCAGGTCTGGTACACATACTGGGTGCTTGGGGCTGGCTACGGCGCCGCGGCGGGGCGGGGTTACGGCAAAGCCGCCGATGTGGTGAGCCTGCGATCGATGACGCGCGACGCAGCGGAAAAAATCAAAGGATGGTGCCGGGTGTTATATATCGATTCATCTCTGGCCGTGGTAATCGGGATCGTGGTCACAGGAGCATTCTTCATCGCCGGAGCCGGCGTGCTTGGGCCTGAGAAAATCGCGCCCGAAGGCCCGGAAGTGGCTATCAAGCTCTCGACGGTGTTCTCATCCAGATGGGGGTCGTGGGGCGGCTTTTTGTTTATGTTAGCGGGAGCGGCGGCGCTGATTTCAACGCAGATCGGCCAATTAGCCGGCTGGCCAAGGCTGCTGGCCGACTCGTGCCGAATCTGCATACCGGGTTTCAACAAAAAGCTCACGTGGAAATGGCAATTCAGGCTGTTTTTGCTCTTCTTTTTATGCGCGAACATGGTTATCGTTTTTTGCTTCAAAGAAAAACCCGTGATCCTTGTGCAGTTCGCCGCGTTGCTTGACGGCCTGCTTCTGACTCCTATGCAGGCGATCCTGGTAGCGGTCGGTTTGTTCGTAGTGATGCCAAAGCTGCTTAGTGCTGAAGCAGCGCGAGTGCTCAAGCCAAACTGGATATTTGCAATCGGATTAGTTATCGCGTTTTTGGTATTTGCCTATTTCTGCATCGTCCAGATGCCGTCGACGCTATTCGGAAAGTGAGGTATTCAGAGCCGGCTGTACGCGCCGGCCGAAAAGCGTGAGCGGCGAAGTCTTCGTAATTTTTACATCTGAAAACCGGCCGGCCAGTGATACCGGCCCGTTGAAGACGACGATATAATCTGTTGCCGTTCGCGCGACCAACTGCGGATTTCCACCGCCCTCAGTGGAATTTAGATGCGGTTTCTTACTTAAGCCTTCGACTAAGACCTTCACTTGTTTACCAAGAAAGTCCCGGCTGAGCTCATCGCTTATTTTTTCCTGTACGGCCAGCAGTTCGACGTTTCGCCTCTGCTTGACTTCGGCGGCAACGGTGTCCTGCAATTTTTTGTCCGAGGCTGTTCCCGGCCGGGGCGAGTACTTGAAAATGAAGGCGTTTTTATACCCGGCCTTTTTTACGAAATCCACGGTAGCCTGGAAATCTTCGTCAGTCTCGCCCGGAAAACCGACGATGAAGTCACACGCAATTGAGATGTCCGGCACAATCGCCCTGGCCCGGTCGAGCAACTCCAGGTACCAGGCAGCGGTATAATTGCGATTCATCGCATGCAGGATTTTGTCCGAGCCGCTCTGGGCGGGCATGTGCAGATACTCGCAGACCTTCGGCGAGCCGGCCATGACCTGCATAATCTCGTCGAAGAACTCCTCGGACGGATAGCTTGTTACGAACCGGAGCCATTCGACTCCTTCGATATTTCCCGCCGTATCGAGCAAATCCGCGAGAGACCAGGTCTTTTCGCCTTTTTTGTATTTGTACGAATTAACCGTCTGGCCCAGCAGCGTGACTTGCTTGACTCCATGGTCCGCCAGCTTCTTTATCTGCTGGATTATCGCTTCGGGCGGCCGGGATATTTCCGGCCCGCGCACGTAGGGCACGACACAGTACGAGCAGAAATTATTGCAGCCCCGCATGACCCGGACAAAGGCCTGAGCCGGGATTGACTCGCCCTCGATGCCGTAGGCCGATTCGAATTCTTCGAGCGCCTGAGACTGCTGCTCGGAAGCCTTCCGGCGGATTTTTTCCGTTATCGCCAGGCTCTTCTTTTTCTCTTTCAGAGCTTCCGTGATAAGCTGCTTTATCTGCGGGATTTCCGCCGGGCCGCAGACGAGATTGACCGCCTCGTGTTCGAGCAGTTTGTCGCCGAGCCGCTGGGCCATACAGCCGATGACGCCGACCACCAGGTCGGGGCGGGATTCCTTAATGTGCTTGAGATGCCCCAGGTGCGAAAGCACCCGCTGCTCGGCGTGCTCTCGAACAGAGCAGGTATTTATCAAGACAACGTCGGCTTCTTTAACGCTTTGGGTCAGACTGAATCCGGCCTCTTCGAGCGCCGAAGTTACCAGGACCGTATCCAGCTTGTTCATCTGACAGCCGAAACTCTTAATATGTACGCGCAGATTGCTCATAAGCTGTCGAATATACAGCATTTGGAGCAGAAAATCAAATCGCGCATCATTCACGCTTCGGTCAGGCTGTCAGCCCTGCATGATCAAGAATGCGAGATAGCCGACATACGAAGCGACAAAGAGCAAGCCCTCCCACCTGTCAAGGACGCCTTTTTTGCCCGTAAACATTACGATAAACAGAGCAAAGCTGGCGAATACGGCAACGCCGATGTCGATATTGCTTTTCGGCTGCAAAGGAATCGGCCTGATTAACGCACTTATACCGAGTATCAAAAAGATATTGAAGATGTTGGACCCGACGATATTGCCGACGGCGATATCGCTGTTCTTTTTATAAGCCGCCACGATAGACGTCGCCAGTTCCGGCAGGCTCGTTCCCGCCGCGACAATCGTCAAGGCTATCAGCGATTGACTGACGCCCAACGCCGACGCGAGAGCTACTGCACCATCAACGACAAATTTGGCGCCGACAAACAAGCCGGCGAGCCCCAGAATAATCATCAGAATCGATTTTCTTACACCGATCCGTTTCGTCTCAGCGGATGCTTCGACATTATCCTGCTGCTTGCCTGAAATACGGAAGACGTAATATGAGAAAACTGCAAAACAGGCCAGTAGAATCAGGGCGTCTAATCTGGACAATCCCTGAAAGCTGCCGTGTGTGAGCAAATGGTCGTTTGCGAGCAATCCGAGCAGGACTGCCGCCGATAGGGTCATAGGTATCTCAATCCAAACGGTGCCGTGAGTTACAATCAATGGGAAAATCAGCGAGGACAGACCGAGTATAATCAAGATATTTAGTATATTGCTGCCAATAACGTTGCCTATAGCGATTTCGGCGTTTGCCTTTACGGCGGCAAATACATTAACAACCAGTTCGGGTGTGGAAGTTCCGAAAGCGACAATGGTCAGGCCTATTACCAGGTCGCTGACTTTGAGTGCTCTTGCAATGGAAGACGCCCCATCGACGAGCAGGTTGGCCCCCTTGATCAACAGGACAAAACCAACGATAATCAATACATAAGTCAGCATAAGAAACACCTGTCAGGAAGGGCTGTCTCATTAATCTCCGAAGCACGTCCCTACCGAACGGGCTGATTGTATGAGCGGATAGGCCGGCGGGACGGTTTTTGGACCGACTGCAACTTTGTCTAAAGGAAACTTTATCAGCTTGTTTCCTTTGACGGCGGACATATATCCGAATTCTCGATTCTGCATTAATTCCATCGCCTTTGTTCCAAGACTGGTAGCCAGCACCCTGTCGAACGGCGTGGGCGCGCCGCCTCGCTGCAGATATCCCATCACGACGGTTCGCGTCTCAATACCCGTTTCGTTTTCTATCTGCTTTGCGAGCACGAAACCGATACCGCCCAGCCGGACAGGGTCCGCGCTTTCCCTGACGATTCTCTGAATAACAACCTCGCCGCCAATGGGCTTGGCCCCTTCGGCGACCACGACGATACTGAATTTTTTGCCTTTTCTGGCCCTCTGTTTGACCGTCTCGGCTACTACTTTTATATCGTATGGTATTTCCGGAATAAGAATAATATCGCCGCCGCCGGCGATGCCTGAGTGAAGGGCGAGCCAGCCGCTGTGATGGCCCATTATCTCGACAATCATTACCCGATGGTGCGACTGGGCGGTGGTATGGACCCGGTCGATACCCTCGGTTGCAACGGTGACCGCAGAATCGAATCCGAAAGTTATATCCGTGCCTCGAATATCATTATCGATAGTCTTGGGCACGCCGATGACGTTCAGTCCATCCCGTTGCAGCTTGTTAGCGATTCCCAATGTGCCGTCGCCGCCGATGCAGACAAGGCAGGCAACGTCAAGCTTTTTGATGTTTTCAATCGCATCTTTGGACAGGTCGCGGAACTGGAGATTTTTGTCCTTACCGACCGGGTACCTGTAGGGGTTAGCAATTTTGGACGTACCGAGAATTGTGCCGCCGAGGGTCAATATCCCTGAGACGTCATCGTATGCAAGCCTTCTGTACTTCTTGTTAACCAGGCCGTGGTAACCGTCTTCTATTCCGACTACTTCCATATTATGTTCGAGAATAGCTTTTTTAGCAACCGCCCGTATGACGGCGTTAATTCCCGGACAGTCACCTCCGCCCGTAAGGATTGCTATTTGTTTCCGAGCTTTCATTTGATAATCTCCTTAATATATTCGCTGCGAATTTTGAGTATAAGCAGCCGGAACGCAAAATCAAGCTCGAATTTTCCATCTATCAGAAAGCTTCGGCATCACGAAATTTATTTTCCAGGCAACTCTCTGTTCAACTTCCGCTGGAGGTCTTTGAGCCGGTTGCTTTCGTCGAAGCCTAAGAGGATGATTGGAAATGCGGTTTTGTTGTGCATTAACGGTTCGTCCAGATCGACCCATTTACGGCAATATTCCCCGTCGGGTGTGCCGGGGATCGGCGAGAAGTCGGCCAGCATTCCCCGAATGCCGAGACTTTGAACAAAACGCATCGAGGCCTCGAGCTTCTGAATATCAATATGCGGGTGTCCGAGGATTTGATACGCCGTGATGTTTGTATGGTCGGCGCCGGCGGCGAGAAGGTATCGAGTCGCCTGCGTAAGCTCGCCGGAAAAGACTTTCGAGCCGGTTTTTTTCTGCCATTGCTCAGAAGCACTCTCGAAGCCGAGGTAGAAAGTCTTAAAGCCGGCACGCATCATAAGCTCGGCTAATTCGCTCGTGACAAATCGCGCGTTGAGGGCGTTCGGGCTGTGCAGATTGACTTTGATATTTCGCTTTATGAGCTCATTCAGAAACGGGACCAGGACCTTATCTGCTTCGAACAGCAGGGCGTCGTCATAGAAAGCAACGTTGCCGGCGCCAAGCCGGTATAACAGCTCCAATTCCGCTAAAGAGTGACCGAGCGGCCTTGGCTTGAATTTGTCATACACTTTCGGCACTGAGCAATATGTGCAATTGAAAGGACAGCCTTCGGTCAGTTTCAGCACGCCGACATTCAGCTTATCGTACACTTCCCACAAGACCGGCTGATGCAAGTCGGGACGGATTGACAGATATTCCCAGAGCGGCTCAAGATTCGTGCCTTTCAGAAGCAAATCCGCTCCCAATTTCTGTGCGTGGTCGCAGCATAGCGTTACGTAGTTTCCGCCTAATATAATTTTCGCCTGAGGGCAGGTGCGGCGAACATCTTCGATGACTTCTTCAAGGCCCTGGAACCAATAAGTCATTGTCGTCTGTATCAAAACGAAATCGAACTGTCCCTCTCCTGTCAGAAAATCCGTGAACATGCTGCGAGGCAGGCCGAATCGTCGAAAGTAGCGAGGAATTGCCTCGAGGGACGGCGGGCTTTGGATACGTTCGCAGTAAAACCGGCCTCGGCCCCAACGGTCGGAATCGAGCGCCTTCTTCGATTGCACAAAGGTATGAGACCTATCGAGGTAATCGAACAGCTTGAAATCGGCCTGGCCGCGCAGAAACCCGGCTACGCTTAGCAAACCGTACGGCTTGAGCCAGAAATCGTACGCTGCGAAGTCATAGATCGGCGGATTTACGAGCAGAATCTTCGGCTTCATCATTCTTTGCCGTACAATTTGTTATTACCGCGCAAGGGTGCCGCTCCTGCAAGAGCGGGATTGCCGGGCTCAACGTTATGGCTCAATTTTATCAGATTATCCTTCTTTGACGATGTTGAATCCCATCAGGACGCCGAGATTCTTCATGTCATCCATGTGGTTGCCGTAGAAGACCGCGCGATGCAGCAGCGCCATTGTGCCGCCCTTGAGGATGTCCGCGCCCCAGTTATGATACATCTTTCGGGCATCGTCGACTTTGGTCCAGAACTGGGTTCGGCATCCGAGCTCATCGTGGGTAATTTTATAGATTTTCCCGGTTGAGATCAGCATGGAGTCGAGATTGATGAACTTGGCGCAGGTAACATTCTGCCCGATGCGGTTCTCCACATCCAGTGAGACTCCCCGCTCGCTGTCGCTCTGGGTCCGGATGCTGAAAGGCAATCGCTTGCCGTCGGGCCCGTCCATCTTGGTCGCCGAGGTGCAGTGGAAGTGTATCAGTGCATCCTCGGACGTATCGAAGACCGGATCGGTGATAAAGCCCGGGATACCGAACGCATAATTGAACATCAGCATCGTAAGGGTCGAGTCCATATCTCCTTCGCAGGCCCCGACAAGTCCGAGGTCGTTGAGCTTACTGAACGTCAGGCAGCCTTTGGCCGGCCCGCCCATACAGTTTGAGCTGGTGACGGCACGTGCCCGGTGCTTGATCATCATATCCTTCATCGCCAGGTAGAAGCGTGCCGAATTGATGATTTCCTTTCTGGTGGGTTCGACGATTTTCTTGGCCTTGCTGAGCCAGTATTTCTTTGCTTCCTCTTCGGCGGCCTTAATATCTATGGCCTGGTGGGCTTTGACGGTTTCCTCGACGCTAATCGGAATCACTTCAACACCGAGGCGTTTCTTGACCATTTCGGCAGAGCAGGCTGCGGCTGTCCCCAGTGGCCCACGCACAACGATTATGCGTGTTTTCCGCAGGTGCGGCGCGACCCTCATCAATCCTACGGTTCGATCTATCTCGCTGAAGTCGCTGGTCGGCAGCAGGATTACTTTCTTGCCATCTTTCTGCCATTGGGGAAAATACATCCAGCCGTGTCCACTGAATGGCTGGGAGAAAACCGCAGTGGGCAGCCCAACGTCGATGATTCGGTCCATCGCCGCCTTCGGCGCGCCGCCGCCATGGCCTGAAAGATGAAATAGCAGAACGCCGTCAGCATCTTTGAGCTTGGGCAAGACCTTTTCCACCTCGGTTGGGGGAACCAGCTCGCCGCCGATAAACTCCACGTCGCCCAGTTTGCGCTGCACACCGGCGAGATATTTATCAAATTTGGCAATCTCATCCGTTGGCCTCGAGAGGTAAATTCCGCCGGTCCTGCCGATATAGACCTTGTAAATCTTCACAGCGGGCAACCTTGGCGGCCATTCTCCGGTCCCGCCGGCCGCTGCGGATCGATTGACCATCTGTGAGCCCATGATCACAGCTCCCGCTCCTGCCGCACTTGCACCCAGAAATTCTCTTCGATTGATTAAATCACTCATAATCTGGCTCCTTTATTATTGTTTTTGATAAGCTTTCACAAAACCGCCCGTTCTCCAGCAATTCTGGTGTGCAGTGCACACTACGTATCTGCGTATCTTTCATCGAACAAGCTAATCGATAATACAAATCCTCTCAACGCAAATCAAGTACAAATTTATACGGGAGTTATTTGCCTGATTCGGGTATTGGCAATGCTGGTGTAAAGTGCGCACTCTATTTATCTACATTTCTCAATCTCAATCGAAGGGCATTGACTCGGCTACCCCCTTTATGCTACAATAAACAAAGCTTAAAGATAAAACAGACTATGGTAAGTATCTCAAACAACCGCTGAGGAAGGGTTCATAAGATGCTCAGATATGTAAGAACCTCGTTAATAACCCTGATTATAACCTTTTTATTGATTGGCTCTATGGAAGAGAGCTGTCAGGCGGGCGATTTAAGCGGGGGCCTCCGAGTTGCTATGACTGTGCTAACCCTGACGGCTGAGAACTCACCCGAAACGGCCTGCGGTGTTGTGATTAACGAGATTCACTTCGATCCTGATGTTAAAACCGAACTGATAGAGTTTATTGAGCTGTATAACATAACGGCAGAGGATATTGATCTTACCGGCTGGCACATTAGCAACGCTATATCTTATCAGTTCCCAGACGGCTCGATCATCCCGGCCGGCGGCTATATTGCCGTAGCTCAGGACCCAGCCCAGATTGACGCAAAATGGAGCAGCGGCAGATTCATCGTTCCTCCCAGTTTGGTCTTCGGCCCATTTGCAGGCAAGCTTGACAACGACGGAGATAAGATCGAACTATATAATGCCGATGACGAGATAGTCGACCGGGTCGATTATCAGCTTGGCTTTCCCTGGCCTACCGTCGGTGACGCCGTCCCTGATAATCAACCGGGCACCGGACATTCCATCCAACTGATTAATCCATTCGGCGACAACGATCTGGCCGGCAGTTGGCGTTCGGCCTATCCCACGGTAGTGGCCCACAACGCCTCGGTTTATCTCGACAACACACCGCCTCATATCCGCCAGGTGAAGCACTCACCCAAACAACCCAGGTCAAATGAGATAGTAACTATTACCGCCAAGGTAACCGACTCAGACGGCGTGGGCGACGTGACACTGAGCTACCAGGTTGTCGAACCAGGCAGCTACATAAGCATCGATGATTGGCGCTATAATGCAAATTGGACCGACATCAGGATGCACGATGACGGACTCAACGGCGACGAAATCACCGGAGACGATACTTATAGCGTTCAACTGTCCGGCTCTTTGCAGAGACACCGCCGGCTTCTGCGATACCGTATTACGGTAACCGATGGCGACGGTCGAAGCCTTATTGTACCTTACATGGATGATCCCCAGCCGAATTTCGCTTATTTCGTTTATGACGGTGTGCCGGCCTGGTACGGAGCCGACAGGCCCGGCGTTACTCCCGTTGTAAAGTACGATACTGAAGTGATGAGCAGTCTGCCCGTGTACCATCTCATCAGCAAGAAATCCGATGTCGAGACTTCAACCTGGTTCGAAAAATACGGGGGCAGCGATTACAAATGGCTCGGCACGCTGGTTTACGATGGAAAAGTTTACGATCACATAACCTATCGCGCCCGCGGCGGCGTCTGGCGGTACGCCATGGGTAAGAACATGTGGAAATTTAACTTCAGCCGGGGCCACCGCTTCCAGGCTCGCGATGATTACGGCAAGAAGTACAAGACCAAATGGGACAAGCTCAATTTCTCCGCGTGTATCCAGCAGGGAAGCTTCGGGCAGCGCGGCGAGCACGGAATGTTCGAAGCACTCTCGAACGAGCTTTTCAACTTGGCCGGTGTCCCTACTTCAAAGACGAATTGGGTGCATTTTAGAATTATCGACGAGCGTTATGAAGATGGAACTTTAAACGCTGCACATCCACCGCTAACCAGCAGCGGGACCCAGTATGACGGCGATTTCTGGGGAGTATATATGACCATCGAGCAGATGGACGGCCGTTTTCTGGATGAACATGATCTGCCGGACGGCAACCTTTACAAGATGGACCAGGCCTATTCGAACGGTTTCAAGCTTAACAACCAGGGACCCACAGCCGTAACAGACGGATCCGATGTATCGAGCTTCAGAAGCAGCTACGAGTCATCCCATTCAGCCGATTGGTGGGGCAATAATGTCAATCTCGAATCATATTATGGACTGTATGCTATCTATAACGCCGTCCACCACGGCGATATCACCAGCAAGAACCATTACTTTTATCAGAATCCCGACCCAACCACCAATGAGTGGGGCACAAATAACTTATGGTGGCAGCTTGTGTGGGACGTTGACCTGACCTGGACCTGCTATTACGGCGGTATGTCGGATCCGTTCAGCCGAAGCGGAGTGTTAAATCATTCAGAGATTAATGTTGCCTGCAGGAACCGGGTACGGGAAATCTGCGATTTGTTATTTAATTCCGACCAGACGAACCAACTGATCGACGATTTTGCAGCAATAATCGACGACCCCGAAGGCGGACTATCCATGGTGGACGCCGACAGGGCCATGTGGGATTATCACTGGGTCGTAGGTGACGGGGCCTATCCCCGGTATCTCAATCGCGATGCATCGTTCAAGGCAGGCCAGGGCCGATTTTATCAGGAGGCAGTTGATCGAGGATATCAGCGAGACTTCGCCGGCATGGTTCAGGTTATGAAGGATTTTGTCGTCGAGCGCAGCAGTCGTATGAACTCCATCTCCTCCGACTCGGCTATTCCACGCAAGCCGACCGCGACGGCGACGTGTCCATCAACTTATCCGATCAACTCTTTGACGTTCGAGACGAGCCCTTTCAGTGATCCACAGGGCAGCGGCACCTTCGCAGCAATGAAATGGCGTATCGCCGAGGTGGCCCCCGGCTCTGAAGTCCCGGCACAAAACGACAGGATTGTGCTCATAGACGAAGCTGCACGATGGAAATATTTCAAGGGCACTCGGGAACCGTCAACAACGCGAGGCCCGGTGTGGCGACTGGACCATTTTGACGATTCGATCTGGCTCAGCGGCAATACGCCGATCGGCTACGGCGAGTCTTTCATTGTGACTAATCTAAGCGATATGAGGGGCAACTACACGATGGTGTATCTGCGCAAAAAATTTGAGGTGACGGACCTCGATGCGTTCGGGAGTCTTCTGCTGGATGTCAGGTATGACGATGGTGTCAACATCTGGATCAACGGCATCCATGTTTTATCCGGCAACGCGCCGTCGTCTGAGCTGCCTTTTAATACTACTGTCAACAATCGTTCCGAGAACCACAGCTTTACATCTTATACAATAACCGATCCCGACAGGTATCTTGTCTCCGGCATAAATATTGTTGCTGTACAGGTAATCAATTCTTATCTGTCCAACAGCTCCGATTGTTTCATCGATGTTCGATTGGCCGGTGAGATTGCCGAAGGAGACGAGCCGCCCGCCGTCCCCAGAAGCTACAGCAGAAAATCCGGAAAATATGAAATTGATTCGACCTGGGAAAGTGAAGAGATAACAGACTTTTCCAACAGGACTATACAAATACCCGCCAGCGAGGTTAAGGTGGGGCGCACCTATCGGGTTCGCAGCCGGATGGAAGATAACAGTGGCCGATGGAGCCACTGGTCTGCCCCTATTCAGTTTGTAACAGGTGAGCCGCTCGCGGCGGGCATCCTGGAGGATCTGCGTATTACCGAAGTGATGTACAATCCCGCCGCTCCGCCCGCGGGCGATCCTATCGATAACGAAGAATTCGAATTCATCGAATTGATGAACATCGGCGACGAGAACCTGGACTTGAGTTCCGTTTCTTTCGTCGACGGCATCGCTTTTGATTTCAGCACCGGCGGTATTACGAATCTCGGACCCGGTGAGTTTGTCCTCGTGGTCAGGAACCGGGCTGCCTTCGAGTCGCGTTACGGCACGAATTTATCCCACAGGATCGCCGGCGAGTACTCCGGAAAGCTGTCAAATAACGGCGAAAATGTAACCTTGGAAGATTTCTGGAATTCGACGATTGTCCAGTTCGAGTACAACGACGGTAGGGGCTGGCCTTTATCGCCCGATGGCGGCGGCCATTCGCTCGTGCCCCTGGATTCGGCACTTATAGACGAGCCGGCCGGTTCCCTGAACTACGGCGGCAACTGGCGCGCGAGCGCTTACATCGGCGGCTCTCCCGGCGCCGAAGACCCCGAACCGGAAATCTCCGTTGTCCTAAACGAAATCATGGCACACACCGACTATTATAATCCGCAACTTCCTCAGCACGAATCCAACGACT
>Ga0180434_10000616_pt1 | contig 52307 bp, 44 predicted proteins | sample SS_ome_7_FD_132453 | JGI IMG/M metagenome (GOLD analysis project Ga0180434, IMG submission 132453) | Hypersaline lake sediment archaeal communities from the Salton Sea, California, USA - SS_1_D_2 metaG | ecosystem: Environmental > Aquatic > Non-marine Saline and Alkaline > Hypersaline >... | reverse complement strand
GATCCGGAACGGGGACGGAGCTAGTTTTTGCCATTCGGCCCCGTCGGCAACCTCGTCTTCGATGGCAACTACGTCTATCAGTACGACGCTTGGAACTGTCTCGCCCAGAGCAACGAAGCCGGCACACTGACATCAATAGAAAGCCGGTGGAATCCTATGGGTAAGCATCCCGCGTGGATGGGTTCGACCTCCCCTCGAACGCCTGTCGAACGGACGTTCAAGGGGGCGTTGAACGGGCGTTAAAGACCCCTTCAAAGCCCAGCAGCCCGGCAGTCAAACAGAACCGGAAAGTGTCGGCAAAGCTTGCCAAGCTTCCAAGCCTTTCCTATTTGACCACGTGTCAGATCGGTACTGTTGAGTTTCTGTGCCTACAGACCATGTGGATTTACGCCCCAGTCTGCTATGATTTATTGTCCCTCACCAGCAACCCAAGCGTTTTGTCGGTCGAAAAGATGCGAGCAAAACGCAAATATGTCTCGGTATAAGAATCTAAGAGGGGCAGTAGGCTGGCCTGTCATGGGGCGTATGCGGGTTTAACCGTTTTTCTCTCGGAGAGGACCAGTAGGGGGGGCAGACGGTTCAAGCCTTGGTGGCGCGGATGATGGAATTCATGAACTCGTCGGAACGAATCAGCGTTACGTTCGCGAAGCGCGTAGCCAGCAGGTCCTCTCGATATTCGCTCAACGTGTACGTGCCGCCAGCTTGGGTCGCAACAAGCATATTAACCGCGAACATCGCTCCGGCCAACGGGCGGGTGTGCGTATCATCCATGACCACGTCTCGGATCGCGAGTACGCCATGCTCATTCAGTACCCCGTGAATTTTGGTCAATAACTCGCGGTTTTGTTCGCGGGAATTCTGGTGGGCGATCGCGCCAAGCCAAACAAAATCTGTGCCCGACGGTAGGTCGTCGGTGTAGAAATCACCTGCGACAAATCGAACACGGGCCGACAAGTTGGCCTGGGCGATGTGTTCTCGAGCCATCGGTATGACATCAGGAAGATCGAAGATCGTTGCGATGGCATCAGGTACGGCCTGTAGAAAAGCAATCGTCCATGTTCCTGACGCTCCACCCAGATCAAGCAAATGGTTGAATGACCATGGACCTGTCTCCGCCACGACGCTGTCCGCTACCGGTTCGGAAAAAGCGTGCATCGCGTTAATGAACGCCCCCTGATCGGCCGCTTCGCCACGCAAGCTGGGGTGACGTTCGGCTGGGTTGCCGCTTTGGATCACTTGCGGAAGTTGGACCCATCGGCGCAGACAGTTTGCCTGGTGTTGTACCATCGACAACACCGTGCACGAACTCGTGTTTGTCAGCAAGTCTGTTATTGCCGGCGGGACGCGATAAGCGTTGCCGCGTTTTTCCAATAGCTCCATCGCGGTCAGCGCATCCAGCAAAACGGTTGTTGCACGAGGGTCCGTGCTGAGTGTGGTAGCGAGTGATGGGGCGGTCGTTTCATGTTGGGCCAAGATGCTGAACAGATCGAGGTCAGCCGCCGCAGCCAACACGCACACCGATTGGTAGCTTTTGGCAAGATTTAGTATTTCTTCAGAATTCCAGTGTTTGCTCATCCGGCACCTGCCGCGTTTTCGCGAATCGGTCATCTAGAAAGCGCTTATTAATCCTTGGGAACCCATTATGGACCGCGACGATCCCATCGAAGGACACAGGCAGGTGCTTCTGCCAAATGAGCCGCAAACCATTCAGCTTCCGCCAATTGCTCGCGGCTAAAACTTGTTGTTAACGCCAAGCACCTTGCCCCGGCAGCCTTCGCCGAAGCGACGCCATTGACAGCATCTTCTACGACAAGGCAATCCTCGGGCGCGAACCCTAAAAGACGTGCCGCGGCGACGAAAATTTCGGGATCCGGCTTTTTGTGAACGATGTCTTCTCCGGTCACGACCGCATCGAAGGTTGCTCTCGGAAGGCCGATCTCCTTCAGATTCCCTTCTGCCTTGACAAGATCGGCACTAGTCGCCAGGGCGATTTTCTTGTTGGCTTGGCGGCAGGCGCGGATAAACGCGTGCACACCCGGTAGAGGCTGAAGCTGGCCGCGGATGATTTGTAAATAGATTTCATAGGTGCGCTTCTTCGTGGTAATGATGTCAATGGGAAACTCGTATTTTTCCGCGACGCCACCGAGATAGCGGTTTTCCCCAGCCCCCACAAAAGGAATGAAATCCTCCGGTTGGACGATTAAACCAAGCTCCGCAAACATCATGCACGCCGCCTTGCAGATGAAGGGCTCTGAATCCAGCAAGACGCCATCCATATCGAAAATGACGCCCAACGGCAACGAATCGGCACCATCATTAAGGGTCATTTCGTGTGTTATTTCGTTTTTGCGTGTCATCGGTTACTCCATCAGACTCGTCTCATATCATCGTGCTACAATACAAATGAAATGATAGGATGCAAGTTTTGCGATGGCACGTTTGACCTATTCAAATGGGGACAGCTGTCGCAAGATCAATCGGCTTATGTGGAGAGCAATAAGCCAATGAAACCCGATGGCTAACCGTCACCTGAGGTCGTCTGCGTACGACGTCGACGACGTGTAAACTGACGACCTTCGTATTCGTAATAACTACGAATTTGCTCCCTGAAATAGCCATCCGGTTGGACTTGGGCGGCATTCAATATTGCGCCTAAGATTCGGCCGTTTACTTTGTCCAGTTGCCTGCGGGCCCGTTGGAGTGATCCCCGCAGCGTTTTCGCGGCCCGGGAGACCAAGATGATACCGTCGACCAAGCTGGCAATGACCAGTGCATCGCTCACCAACAATAGGGGAGGGCCATCAAAAATGATTTGATCGTATTGTTTCGTGACCTGTGTGATTAAATCTTGCAGGTACGTCCCTGCTAGCAACTCCGCCGGGTTGGGGGGGATGGGGCCGGTCGTCATGACATCGAGATTGGGCATGTCCGTCGCGTTTACGGACTCGTTCACAAGCAACTGACCGAGCAACACGTTGCTGAGACCTTGTTGATGTAGATTTGGAAATAGCTGATGCATGGCTGGGCGATGGAAGTTGGCATCCACCAATAAGACGCGCTGTCCACTTTGGGCGATTGAGACGGCCAGATTGGTAGCGACGGACGTTTTACCTTCTTCCGGCTTGGCGCTCGTGACAAGAATGGTCCGTTGGCGCTCCTCAGGTGTGCTGAGGAGCAGGTTGGTCCTAATCGTGCGAAAGGATTCGGCTACCATGGAACGTGGCTCAAGGTAGCTGGCCATTTCCACGGTATCGATATGAACTTCCTCGTCGTCGAGGTCGGGCACCGTACCGAGAATCGGCACATGAATCGAGCGAACGATGTCTCGGGTTGTTCTCACCGAAGTGTCCATGATTTCGAGGAGCAGGGACAAGCCAGCACCGAGAAGGAGACCGATGGCACTGCCCGCTGGAAACAGCGTACCCCATCTTGTAAGACTCTTCGACCGTGGCGGTCTTGCTTCGTCAATCCGTTGGACACGCACGATCCCGCGTCGGTGGACCATCATTCGAAGCTGTTCGGCGAACATGACGATTTGATTGTACTGTTGTTCGAGGAGCGACTGATCTTCCTCGAGTCGGCGGTATTGTGCCAGCTTGGCTTCCAAATTCCGCTGTTCCGACTGTTGTGTGAGCAGGGCCTCGCGAAGATGAAGTTCGGCTTGTGCCGCGTTTAAGAAAGCGGTTTCCGCCGAGCTCGTTTGGTACGCACAGACGCTTGCTTTCTTGTTGCGCATCGCTTGTTCAAGCGATGCTTGTGCCTTGGCAATGGCATCATCAAGGACGTGGACTGTTCGGTGCTTGGGTCCGACACGTTGCAGGCTGGTCTCCCGCTCTCGCTGAAGGTTGAACACGTGTTTTTTCATCGCCGCTAACTGGGGATCGTCTTGGATGAGCGAGGCCATTTCAGGTGCAATCTCGATTTGGTCGAGGGGCAGGCTCAGCATGTTTTCATAGACCGCCTTGAGCTGCAGTTTTTGTGATTCCATGCGTATCAGTTCGGTCGTTAATGTGCGGAACACGTCGCTCAGCGAGACCAGCTTGGCTGTCACGCCCGACGCAATCAGTTCGTTGGCCGCAAATTGCGACGTTTTTTGGCGGGCCTGAGCAACTTGTTTCTCGACATGTTTAACCTTGTTCTGGTATCGGTCCAGATCGGACGAATACTCCTCGTAGGACATCTGGTGGACCTTGGCGAGGTACTTCTCGACGACGGTGTTGACAATATGGGCCGCTTCTTTGGCGTTTTTTGCCGAGAACGAAACAAGTAAATAACTCGAATCGGGGATTTGGGTGACGAGGAGGTTTTCGCGGAGTTGTTCCAGCAGTTTACTTTTGTCGGGTTCCGTCCTGTACCAACGCGTCAATTGGATGTCGATATCCTGTAACGCGTCATTGAGGACCGTCTTATCTTTGATGAGGACGACTTGGTCGAACACATAGCGGTTCATTTGGTCAACGGGGACGGCTGGTTCCTGCAATTGCATCGGCGTCTTCGGATGAGGGGACTCGACTAAGATGTAGCAATTAGCCCTGTAGACAGGATGGTACTTCTCGAGAAAAAACACCAGCGCCGCGAAGGCTGCCGAAAAGCCGATCCAGATGGCCAGAATGAGGAACGTTCGCCTTTTCAGCGTACGGATGACGTCTCGGGCGGTCATGCTGCCGGTCGAGGTGGTGGGGCCACCCAGCGTATGGACCGCCAGCAAGGTCATTGGATAACACCTCCACCTCCCCTCGATTGGCATTGTTGGCATGGGCGCCCGTCTACCTGCTCATCGGATCGAGGGGAGCATCCGGCATGCTCCCTGGCGTTTCGTATCAGGGAGGCCATCACGTTGAGACAACGGACGGGAGGGCGCCAACCGCATTCTCACACACTGGAGGAATCCTTTTCTTCCTTGTCGCTGGGTAACGCATGAGTGGTCGCAGCTTCGAGTGATTCTGCCGGTTGGTAGTCGTAGTAACTACGGATCTGCTCGCGGAAGTAACCACCACGACGAATTTGAGCCGCATTGAGTACCGCTCCGAAGATCCGTCCGTTGACGCGCTCCAACTGTTCGCGGCCACGCTGTACGATACCGCGAGAAGTCGTCTTCGCTCGGCAAACCAGAATCACGCCATCGAGCATGCCGGCCATGACGAGTGCATCACTCATCAGCAGGATAGGAGGACCGTCGAAGATGACCTGGTCGTATCGCTCCGTGACCTGCGTGATCAAATCCCGTATGTACGATCCCGCGAGCAATTCAGTCGGATTGGGCGGAATGGGGCCGCTCGTCATGATATCCAGGTTCGGCAAGTCGGTGGAGTTCACCAGTTCTTCCGCCCGTGCCTGACCGATCAGGACGTTACTCAGACCCTCAGGACGGGATTTCGGGAACAGCTTGTGGATCACGGGGCGGTGAAAATTGGCATCCACCAGCAACACGCGCCGTCCGCTTTGGGCGATCGAGATCGCCAAGTTGATGGCCACTGAAGTCTTGCCCTCTTCGGGTTTGGAGCTTGTGACCAAGACGGTACGTTGCCGCTCAGCCGGCGCACTCAGGAGCAGATTGGTTCGGATGGAGCGGAACGATTCCGCCACCATCGAACGCGGTGCGACGTGGCTGGCCATTTCCACCTCTTCGATGGGAATCTCCTCGTCATCGATATCCGGCACCGTTCCCAGGATCGGAACATGCACATGCCGCACAATGTCCCGTGTCGTCTTGATTGACGTGTCGACCACTTCGATCAACAGCGCCAGGCCGATCCCCAAGAGGAGTCCGAAGAAATTGCCTCCCACGATGTTGAGATCCCAGCGGGGGAAGTGCTTCTGGCGAGGCTTTATCGCTTGGCCAACCTGGCGCACACGTACCATCCCTCGATCGCTGATGATCATTTCAAGTTGATTGGTAAACAACCAGACCTGACTGTGTTGTTCTTCCAGCAGCAATTGCCGTTCCTCGAGACTGCGATACCGCGCCAGTTTCCGGTCAATGTCGGCCTGCTTGGCTTGTTCTTCGAGCATCCGCTCCTTCAGTGCGAGTTCAGCCTGCGTGGCGTTCAGGAAAGCCGTTTGCGCAGAGCTGATTTGGTAGCCACGGATCTCTTCTTGTTTTTTGCGAATCAATTGGTCCAACTGGGCTTGCGTCGCTTCGATTCGTGCATCGAGGTCGCGTATCTGCGGGTGCTTGGGGCCTACCCGCTGCCGGGTGAATTCGCGCGTTTGTTGTAGGTTTGACAGCATAGCCGTCAGTTCACGGACCTGGGCGTCTGCCTCGATCATGGCTTGCATTTCCGGGCTGAGGATGAGCTGGGAGGGATCGATACTTGCCAGATTCTCGTAGGCCGCCTTGAGTTCCAGTTTTTCCGACTCGAGTTGAGCGACCCGCTCAGCAAGCGTTCGATAGGTCTCGCCGACGATATTCAATCCTTCCGTCACGCCAGGAACCGAGAACGCTGAAGCGATGAAGCTCTCTTTCTCGTCACGAACGGCCTTCAACTCTGATTCGGTATCTGCCAAGCGAGATTTGTAGTCGGCGTGTTCGGCAGAATAACGGCTTTGCGAGTCCTTGCGCACCCTTGCGATGTATTTCTCAATGACCGTGTTGACGATTTTGGGCGCGTCAGCACTGTTCTGTGTCGCAAAAGCGACCAAGAGGAAGCTGGAGTTGGGGATCTGTTTGACGACAAGCTCATTCTTCAGCTCGTCCAGCAGCTTGCCCTTGTCCGGCTCGCCCTGATACCAACCCGTGCTCATGATGTCCACGTCGGTCAACGCATCCTGCAAGACGCCGTCGTCCGTGACAAGCACCGCCTGGTTGGCCACGTAGCGATTCATCATATCCACGGCGATGGTTGGTTCCGCCAGCGTCAGTGGTGCTTTGGGATTAGGCGACTCGACGAGAATGATCGAACTGGAACGGTAGGACGGGTGATGCTTGTCCAAATAGAATGTCAGCCCGGCCGCGATTCCAACCATCGAGAACCAACAGAACAGGATCAAGAAGATTCGCTGCTTTAAGATCCGAACAATGTCCCCCAAAGACAGGGCGCCGGCGGGTGGCGCAGACGTGCCGGGTATGCCGACAGGCATCATGACACGCTCGGGACTTGTGGTGACGGGTACCGTTGTCATTGTATGGCTCCTTCGGCCGCCAGTGCTTTAACTTGACGCTCGGGGTCGGTTTCCTCAAACAAGTGGTTCAGTACATACGAAATGGCGCCAAACAAGGAAAAGGCGATGGCGAGCATCCCTAACCCAAGCATCGTGTGCCAGAACCCGCGAGCCCATTCCTCGTGTCCGAGTACAAAAAAGAATCCCGTCGTGGTGACACGCACGATGTTGCAGAAGATGGCAATCGGCACGCACGACAAGATCATGACCATTCTTTGCCACACAGGACGTTCACTGACAAATGCCATGGCGACCCCCAACGCCATCATCGTCATCATGAGGCGGATGCCGCTGCAGGCGCGCTCAATATCCAACGTCCCTGGCTTACCTTGATAGAAGTATTCAACCAACGTCCCTTTCGATTCTGCCAGCATGTCGGGGATCGATGTCGAAAGTAACGCTGCAGAAACCTTCGCCGCAATGAGCTGCAGGGGCATCGTCATTTGCACATAGATCCGAACCGGCAGCGGCAATGCAAACAAAAGAAACGCCACCGCGAACCAGCTCCAGCGGGCAGTGGGCCAGTTGCACACCATGAGTACAACCCCCATGATGGTCACCACCAAGGAAACGGCTTTCGGGTATTCCATCTTCGTCAGCGTGCTGGTGACAAACAACGCAAACCCGAACGCTAGAATAGCTGCCCCGATTGTTCTTGAAATCACACTCTTCTGGTTGAGACCTATCGGTCTGCGATCCTGCTGGATGTGAAGATAGTACAGGCTGAACAATGGGATGATAAAACCATGTGACCAATCGCCGCTGTTACTCCAAACATGGACGAGACGGTAGAGCACGTGGCGATAATGAAAGCCAACAAGTGCCGACAGGATGATCACCTGGAGGATCATCGCGGGTGTCCACCACCGTCTCTGATTCATTACTCTTTACTCACTCCAGACCCTAAGCTAAGTGACCCCGAAATCTGTTTCTTTGTGGGTTACTGGAACAAACCGGGAAAACGCTGTTGCTGTTCGCTTCGGCGACGCAGGGTGGGGTTGATGTCCCCGCCGTAAGCATCGATATCCGCAAAGTTGCGATCATAGACAAAGCCGAAGCCGTACGTCAGGCGAAACGAATTGCGGATCGTCGCCAGAAGCGGCGCAACCGCGTGGGTTCCGACGCGGACGATATCATTAGGCTTGAGATACAGGTCGGGGTCCTTTCCTTCGACAATTCGAGCCAAATCCCACTGCGTGATTTCTTCGCGGTCCTGGTCGATTCGCCGACGGATTTCGCACCGCGTCGGCCAAGCGACCTGGTCTAACCCACCCGCGGTCGCAATCGCCTGGGTTAGCGTGATCTCCTCACCCGAGAACGGATAAGGCCCTGGACGCAGGACATGGCCCGTGAGGTAATACAAGCCTTGCGGGCCTGCATCCACGCGGATTCGATCCCGCGATCGGACGACAACATTGTAGTTCGAATCGCCGTTCCTGAGTCGGTTGGCAGGTATTCGGATGACTCGGCGTTGTCCTTCCGATGCCAACTCCTCCCAATCGACAGGTTCCGCATCCGCAGGGGTTTCCGGTGTCTCGGGCGGTGCCTCAGGCGGTGTCTCGATCGTCTGATCGACATCTTCCTGCCCTTCGCTGGGAGCCTCGATGAACCGGTCGTTCACGAAAATATACGAGGGCAACCGGGACGGCGTCTCGGTCGGGCTGGGAGCGGGTTGAGAGGACGATTCGACCTTGTCTGGCGTGGGTGACGAGGTCTTATCCGGCGCGACAGCGTCAATTAACTCCTGTTCCGCGTTCTCAATGGGCAGGGCCAATCCAGCTTCGGAAGCTGTTCGCGTACTCGGCTGAGGATTCCCAGCCGTCGGGGGAGGCAACGGTCCACCTGATTCACTGAACGAAGACATCAGGACCGGGCTGACCGGCGGGGCGGGAGCGGGCTCCGCCTCTTTCTCAGCGGCAGAGGGGCCTTCGTCATCGGTTCGTCGCCTGATCGTCTTGGTTTGCCTAGGCTCGTCGCGAAATACGTAGATCGTCTTGATCATTGGGCCTAGGCCTCCGCCCAGGAGCACAGCCTCGTGAAGGCGAAAGTCCGGTCGGGGGATCGCAAAGGTATTCTGGTACTGGACATCGCCATCCAAGTAGTAGATCCGCTGACGGGCTTCCTCGACCGTCACAAGTACAGTCGGGACATCGTCTTCGCGATAGATCTCCTTGGCCTTGGCTTGCTGAATGATCTCATTCTTGATTTCCGTCACCGTCATCTTGTCGATATGGATCTTTCCCAGTTGCGGGAGATCGATTTGGCCAAGCTCGTCCACCAAGATCGGTAACGAGGTTTCGCTTCCGATCTCCAGAAAATCGGCAAGCTGCACAAACAGCCGGTCGCCGGGCCCCACTTCATATTCTGAGACGAGGGCGACAAGATCATCCGGCGTGGGGTCCGTTGCCCCGACCACACCGGCCGGCTTATCACGGAAGCTTATGGTTCGCTGAATCTCATTGACCCGGTTTTCCCGGAAGTTCCCGAGTTCGGTCGGGTTGAGAAAGGAGTTCCACCATGCCGATACGCAGCCCGTGCATAGGAGTGGAACAAACACAAGGACCAAGCCTCGACCTGACAAGCTTTTGACCGATACGTGGTTGGTTTTCAACTTACTAATCCACATAGCCTTTCCGATTCGACTGCTGCATGTATTGGCCGCAGATACACACCCATTCTCTGTGCTACCGGCCAAAGCCCCACAAAGATTTTACGTCGGCCGGACAACGCAGTGCCGGGAGTCTTGCCAAGGGAGGGATCTGCTCACTTCGCTCCCCCGGCCACATACCTTAGACTGACGACGCTCCGCAAAGGTCGCCAGATCTCACCTTGTCCGCCCATGCGCAGCCATAAAAGCTAGGCAGACGCCTAGTTATCGGCATTCATCTGGGAGGTAGTTGAGAGTCAGCTTCACTGAAATGTCCGGAAAAAAGCTGCCTCTTCGTGTCCTCCTATTAATAAGTATCGATCAAATGGCCTGTTGGTTCTTCATGACACCCGACTTTCTTGGGTCGCAGGTCAACTGAGTTGCCCGGGACCCATGGACACGCGGGCACGACCGAAGACGGGATTACAGCGTCAAGCCCATCAATCGCCTTGCGTTGCTCTCGGCCCGAATTGACTTAAGATCATGTATCTTATGTCTTTATATCAATACTGTCGAGTGTCGTGACCTCGAGTTCGGGGGTTCCGCCCGGCCCAGGCGTCGCGTCTGCATAGATGCCCGACGAACGTCGAAGTCGCACCGTTCGCCACCCCAGCTTTTTTGGGGCGACAAAATCCTTGGAGGGATTGTCGGCGATGTAGACACAAGCGGGGCCCTGGTGGCCCCAGGCCTGTTCGATGGTCTCGAACGCTCGCACGTGCGGTTTCCAGAAAGCGCGTCCCCACGCATCGGTGAGGATAATTCGGTCCAATCGAGGAGCAAGCCCAAGAGCTTCAACCTTGCGTTGCTGCATGAGCAGAGGCCCATCGCTAATCAAGCCAAGCTTGCACGATCCCGACCACCGTTTGATTGCCCGTTCCGCTGCCTCATCCAGGCGGATATTCGGCCAATGGGATCGGTAGTGCTCGATCATCTGGGGAACCAGACTTTCCGGAGCCTCGACGCCCAGTTCCGCCAGGAGTTGGTCGAAAACATGTCCTCGATGGCCAGTTTCAAACAATTCTTGCATACGGGCGGTTGCATCGATGGGACAGTGGACCCGTTCGGTCAGCCATCGGCCCACCGCAACAAAGCCGCTCATCGCAAACGCACGTTCCGGATAGAGCGTGTCATCGAGGTCGAAGACCACGACGCGGATTGTTTCGAGCCGGACAAGAGCCATAACGGTACACGGGGTCGCAGAGGGTTCAGCGTCGCGTTCGACGCTTCTTGCCTTGAACGCTGTCGGCTTGAACGCTGAACAAGCCGTTTCGGAAAAACGACTGATGGTAGCGAAGCATCATGACACCGTCTTCAAAATGGTCCATGCGGATACGAGGTTTGCGCCCCAGCCACTCAGCCAAGAGCCATTTGGGAAAATGGGCGCCGGCATGGATGGCCAGCGGAACGCCGCCGCCGAATCGCGGATTCACTTCGATCACGCGGATTTGGCCCTCCGGCGTCAGAATGAGCTGGATCGTGATCAGGCCTTGGCAATCACCCAACGCTTCGACAACCCGGGCCCCGGTTTCCATGATCGCACGGTGCTTGACGGTTCGGGCTTTGGTCACTTCGCCGCCGCGGATTTCGATTCGTTCGCGAGGCACCACACAGCGGGGTTGGCCGTCATAGCCGGCGTAAACATCAAGCGTGTGTTCGATTCCAGGCACAAACTCCTGAATGATCGCGTCCGGCACGCGAGGCACCAGCGCTTTCAGATCGGCTTTGTTGCGGACGATATGATTCCCCTTGCTGGCGCTGCCGCAACGAGGCTTCAGGAAGTAAGGGAAATCATGCCGCTTGCGTCGGAGGATCTCGTCCGGACTCCACGTCATCGGCGTGTCGATCCCGACCCGTGTGAAGAAGTCGAATAGCACCAGCTTGTCGCGGCAAATCCGAACGACACGGGGTGACGAAATGATCGCAGCGCAACCCACTTGAGCGAACCGGTCTCGAGCCCGGCTCAACTTGAGTAGCTCCGTGTCCAGCAATGGAATCACCAGGTCGATTTTCTCGCGCTCGGCAATCTGCAGTAACGTCGGGATATAGGCCGGCGAGTTGGTCGAGGGGACTTGATGCATGTGGTGCGTCAGGCAGGCGGCCGCAATGTGCTCCTCAGCGTCGGCCGCATGAAGGTCCGCCTTCAAGCCCAGCGATCGAGCCGCTCGAATGAACGCCTGGATCAGCTCGATACGCCGGCCGGCACAACTGAACAGGATTCGCACCTGCCGGCGACCGGCTCCCGCACCTTGGATTGTCGTTATCGGTCCCTTCATCGTCGATTTCGTGTCCGATTGACCCATGGCGGCAGCAGATCGACGCGAACGCCATACCGTATCGGTCCAGTAAGGCGTGCATGCCGCCAAACGCGGTTGCCGCACAGCCCCACACCATTCACAAACACTCGGACCGGATGATATCGACTGGACACAGCCGCAACAATAGCCGCAAAACGCTTGAATGGCTTTGTGGCGGGAGGCGATGCGGGTTATGAAGGCTATGCGAGATGTTAATGCGGTAATGAGAAACCGCTTACGACAAGAAAAAAGCGACGAACGTGCACGCAGGTTCACGTTCGTCGCCGTCCCTCCGGCGAGGGCCTGGCGTGCAGGCCCGTCGTCCGAAGGCGATTCCCTTTTGTTCCCCCGGCTAGCCCAGCCGGGGCCTCCTCGCTACTCATCCCTCCGCGGGAATCGTCTATGTAGCAACTCAGCCCCCGCAAGCATGTCACCCGTCCAACCTGAGCTGCTTCGCTCTCGCTACGTTTCCACCGTCTTACACAAGCGACGGACAACCAGGGTCCGCCTTATCCGGGCCAGGCATAAAACTTCTATGAGCCGGTTTGCTCCTCCAGCATCTTGCGGAGATAGCTGTTCTCGCGACGTGTCGCTTCAAGGTCGAACAAAAGGTACTTGATCGAAAGCCTGAGAAAGTCGAGGCTTTCCTGTAAATTCGTCACCGTCTTTTTCAGTTCGCTGTGTCGCCGTTTGGTTTCCTTTGCCAAAAGGCTCAACTTGGCGCGTTCCGATTCAGGAAGATTTTTGATTTCCTGAACCAGCTCGTTGAGCTTTTGCTTGAAAATCCCTTCATCCATGGCTCTCTCCCCCAGCCTGCCGGCGAGCGGGTACAGGTACCACCCACCGGGATCGGATTCGACCCCCGCATGCGGAGGTCATGTGTTGTTCACCGTCTCTAACGGCAATGGCGGTGCCAGTGGCGAAGGAATCATATCGCGTTGGGGCATGTTTTGTATCTCCTTGCAATACAAGACATTACGACGATGTGTCGCCGAGTCGGAGCCAGTGTCGCGGCTTCGGTTTGTACGGCGATGTTGTTTTGAAGCAACACGAACGCAAACGCGGCTGCGGTGGGCAACGCTAACTCCCCCGAGGCAATGACCTTAACCACCGTTGTCCCCAGAGACCGCATCAGCAAGCGTAGACCGACCCTGTGACGCTGACGAATAGCTCGGAATCTTGCTGGTTCAAGTGTGCCGGTCATTCATGCCGACAACGGATCAACACGCCCTGTCGGCTGACTCGTCGCGGAAGCAAATTTCGGCTACGATAGCGGGCTCAGGGGTCTTACATTACCCATGGTCCATGAAAAGGTCTCCCAGGCACCCGACCGAAAGTCGACTTATGAGTTCCTTACCGCAGAACGGGCATGCCTCTACCCGTGCTTCCACAAAGCTTACCGTCCCATATCTTCTCCGTTTTGGACTTCCGCTGGGACTGACTTTTCTCATGATGTCGGGGGCGGCACCGCTGGTAAGCAACGGCATCACCTGGATGCATGGCGCCGCGGGCGAGCGGATTCACCTCTCTGCATTTTTGATGACCTTTGCGACCGCGCTGCTCATCTACAGTCCGATGTTCACCGCGCGCAACGTCGCTATACGCACGATCACCGATCGCAGATCGCTGTACCGATTTGCCGGTTTCAATGTGGCATGTGCCACCTCGTCGTCGGTGGGGCTATTTGTCGTGTCCCAGTTTGACGTCGCGGGCGGATTCATTTTTCAGACGCTCTTGCATGCCGATCCACAAATCGAGATGCTCGCCCGGGAGGGACTGCTCGTTTTCATTCCCATTCCGATCCTGGTTGCCCTGCGCGGCATGGGCCAGGGCTGTCACATCAGCAATGGCCAGAGCTGGTATGTGGGCGTCGGGACGTCGCTTCGATTATCCACCATGGCGATCTTTGTTTTCGGATACGCGATTCATCACGACCTGACAGGCCCTGTGCTTGGCGGCATGACCTATTTGACGGGGATTACGGCCGAAACGGTTTTCATGGTGGTAACACTTTGGAACAAGCCCCAGTGGCGAAACATCGGACAGGGCCCCGTGTTGAGCTACAAGCAGTTTGGGCGTTACGCCGGGCCGCTGATGTTGGCCAGCACGTTCAACTTGCTGAGTTATCCGATTCTGATCCACCTGATCAACGTCGGACAGCAGCCGGGCGAGAGCGGGGCGAGTTACAATCTCTTACGCGACACCGCCTGGTTGATGTTCAGCGTGTTGATTGCCGTACAACCCACGATTATCGCACATGCGACGTCCGCGCAAAATTGGCGTGTCATTGTCCGGTTCGGCACCTTGTTGGCAGGTAGTGTTACCGGCCTCGCGATGCTGGTCGCATTGACGTCATTGCGCAATGCGATTTTCATCCGATGGCTTGACGTTGATAATGTTCTGATTCAACAACTGACCTTTGAAGCCTTGCGATGGATGATTCCGATTCCGTTCATCAATACCCTGTGGTTGTCGCTTTCCGCTTTGCACACGCGGTCAGGCCGTACGATCTGGACCACGGCGGGTAACCTTGCGGGTCTGATGGTGCTCTTACTGGTCGCGGTGGGATGGGATTTATCGGCCCACAATGGGGCAGTGGTGGCGATCGTTGGTGTCGCTGTCTTCAACTTGGTCTCCTCCGCCGTCCAGTTGGCCGGTCTGTTGAACGGCGGGTTTGAAGCCGCGTTGTCGCCGCGCACACTTGCCGAGCATTTCAACGGCGAACCCGAACGACAAGCCGAGACGCACGGCGAACCCGCCAGCGTGCCATGTCCCCAGCCGGTCGTCCAAGAACTCCAGACCTGCGCAGCACGCGACTGAATCCGCTGACGATGATTGACCGGACTCGCTTGTCATAAGAGCCATTCACAAGTTTGTCTTGCAGCTTCGCTTTCCGTGGCTTACCCTGACGGGTTGGCGCATGGGCTGAAATTCAGGGTTCTCGGGTTGGGTCCTGGTTCATGGCGCTGGGTTGGTATGAGGAGCGTTCCAGCGTGGATTTGGCTCGCTATATCCATATTCGCGGTGCTCGGCAACACAACTTGCAGAATTTGTCGATCGATATTCCGCGCGATCAGCTCGTCGTCATCACCGGCTTGAGCGGCTCGGGCAAGAGTTCGCTAGCGTTCGATACGATTCATGCGGAGGGACAGCGCAAGTTCATCGAGACGTTATCGCCTTATGCCCGCCAGTTCCTGGAGCAGCTGCAAAAGCCGGACATCGATCACATCGAGGGGTTACCGCCGACGATCGCGATCGAACAACGGAGCGTCAGCAGCAATCCACGCTCGACTGTAGCGACCACGACGGAGATCTACGATTACCTGCGATTGTTATTTGCACGTGTGGGCGACCCCCATTGCTGGAAGTGCAACCGGCGGATCGATAAGCAAGTTCCTTCACAAATTGTCGATACCGTATTGGCGTTTCCTGCAGGTCAGCGCATCATGGTGCTCGCGCCGTTAGTGCGGGGCAAGCCGGGGGAGCATCAGGAGGTATTTCGCCGTATTCGGCGCGAGGGTTTCGTTCGTGTTCGGCTCAACGGCGAGCTTTGCGATCTGAGCGACTTGCCGGATTTGAACAAACGGCGTAAGCACAAGATTGACGTCGTCGTCGATCGTCTCGTCGTCAAGCGTGAGGTCTCCGCGCGTTTAGCCGAGAGCATCGACCTGGCATTAAGGCTCGGCGACGAGACCGTTTTTGTGGCTGCCGAAACGAAACGGGGTGAGTGGTCCGATCACATCTTCAGCACGCGCTACGCCTGCCCGAAGCATCCGGAAGCCAACTTGCCTGAGCTTTCGCCGCGATTATTCAGTTTCAACTCGCCCCATGGGGCATGCCCAGCATGTAGCGGCTTAGGTAATGTGCTCGAATTTGATGCCGAGTTGGTGATCTCCGATCCCACACTTTCGTTGGCACAAGGCGCGATTGATGCCTGGCGGCACAGCGGCAAACGGCTCAACATCTTCTACCGCAAGTTGCTCGACGATTTCTGTTTGCATTTCAGCGTCTCGCCCGACGTGCCTTATGAGAATCTGCCGACAGAACTTCGCGATATTCTGATGTTTGGCACCTCGAGCGAGGTGGAAGAAAAATATGGCGCCGCGTTTGAAGGTGTCTTGCCGAATCTGAAACGTCGTTGGGCCAGTACGGAGAGTGAGTCCGTCAAGCAGCGTTTGCACGCCTATTTGAGCGAACGTTCCTGCGAAGCCTGTGACGGCTCACGTTTAAGACCCGAAGCCCTCGCGGTGCAGATCGACGGCAAAAACCTGCGAGCCGTCTCCGAGATGACCATCGAGCAGGCGTATGCGTTTCTAACCACGCTGTCGCTTACGGGTGAACGGGCAGCTATTGCCGAGAAGATCCTCAACGAGATCGTGCAGCGGTTGAAGTTCCTGGTGGACGTCGGTGTGGGCTATCTCAATCTCAACCGGACGAGTGCGACGCTATCCGGCGGTGAGGCCCAGCGGATTCGGCTTGCGACGCAGGTCGGCAGCGGGCTTGTCGGCGTGTGTTATGTACTTGATGAGCCGACGATCGGTCTGCATCAGCGCGACAACGCTCGGCTCATTGGGACACTTCGTCAGATGGCAGATGCCGGTAACACCGTCTTGGTGGTCGAGCACGACGAGGACACGATTCGTGCCGCCGACCATGTGATTGACATGGGCCCGGGGGCCGGCTCGCACGGCGGACGCATTGTCGCAGAAGGAAAACTCGACGATGTGCTCGATAACGATGAATCGCTGACCGCCCAATATCTTCGACGCAAGGTCACGATTCCAGTCCCCACCCATCGGCGCAAGATCGTCCAAGCTCAGTCGATCGAGATCAAAGCAGCCGCGGCGAACAACCTCAAATCGATCGACGTCCGGATCCCGCTCGGCGGCTTCATTTGCGTCACCGGCGTATCAGGCAGCGGCAAGAGTACATTGATTCACGAGGTGTTCCTCAAAGCCATTCGGCGTAAGCTCTATCGCTCGCGCGAACGGCCCGGCCAGCACGATCGCATCATTGGCGTGACGCGGGTGGATAAAGTCGTCGAGATCGACCAGGCGCCGATTGGCCGAACCCCGCGTAGTAATCCCTGCACCTACACCGGCGCATTCGACCTGATTCGCCAGCTCTATGCCAAAACGCGCGAGGCGAAGATCCGGGGCTATTCGCCGAGCCGATTCAGCTTCAACGTCAAAGGCGGCCGGTGCGAAGCATGCCAGGGGCAAGGCACCAAGAAAATCGAAATGCACTTCTTACCGGACATGTACGTGGACTGCGACGTGTGCAAAGGTAGCCGCTACGACCGCGAGACGCTGGAGGTACGCTACCGCGGCAAGAGTATCGCCGACGTGCTCGAAATGCGCGTGGAAGAAAGCATCCCTTTCTTCAGCCATTTCGCGAAGATCCAGAAGATCTTGTACGCCCTCGACCAAGTGGGTTTGTCCTACATGAAACTGGGCCAATCCTCGACAACGTTGTCAGGCGGTGAAGCCCAGCGTGTGAAACTGGCCGCCGAATTGAGCAAAACGCCCACGGGCCATACGTTGTACGTACTGGATGAGCCCACAACCGGTCTCCATTTCGCCGATGTGCACAATCTACTCCGCGTCCTCAACCGACTGGCAGACAAAGGGCACACCGTATTGGTCATCGAGCACAATCTCGAGGTGATCAAAGTAGCAGACTGGATCATCGACCTAGGCCCCGAAGGCGGCGATCACGGCGGCCAAATTGTAGCCGTCGGCCGACCCGAAGAAATCGCGCAAAATCAAAAGAGCTATACGGGCCAATTCCTCCGCGATCGCCTCGGAATGGTTTCGTGTTAAGCTGTGGAAAAGTCCATGACGGAGTTACTACATCGCTGCATGACCAAAGTGACGACCGCCGAAGGCGACGACATTCGCTATTCGCTGAACTGGGTTATCTCGCGCCGTGGGATCCTGCAGGTCTATAGCGATCGGCTGGTGTGTGGCGACTGGGTGATTCCCTACGATGAGATGGACGAGGCCGTACTGATCCGCACGCGGCAGATGCTGATCCCCTGCTACGTACTCCGCGTCAAGTCCAAAGGGCGGATTTACCAATTCGGCCTCAATCCGGGGCGGTTCTGGGTAGGCCCACTTCCGTTCCCGGTCGAACGTACGTCGGCCAAGCTCAGCTATTCGTGGTTCAGTATCGGGCTGCGTGTTGCTATCGTTGTCGGGATTGGCTATCTGGTTTGGTCATCCTTCGGCGACTGAGACGTTTCCGTTCAAACGACCCGTTCAGCCGGGCGAATGAAATCCCCGTTCCGCTCGCAATCGCGGAGCCCCGGCGACCTGAAAAGCAAGACGAAACCAACCTCGCAGCCGCAGCGTTTCACGCGCCAACGGGGAATCTCGTGCAAGCGATGTGCATCTGTGTCGTCAGGCAACGCGAACACTTTGACGGTTGATCAATTCGGTTGGGTAGCGTTGGGGCGGTATGCGTCTTCGCCGGCGCGGAGGAACTTGATGAACTCGTCCGCCGGCAGCCCACCTTCGAAACGCAGGAGTGCTTTGCCTTGAGGCGAGAGGACATAGAACGTAGGGAGGCTGACGATGCCGTACTGGCGAGCAAGGGGCTCGTGTTTGTCGGTGTCGATGCGAACGGGGACCCAGTCGGCGAGGATCTGGGCGACGTCGGTGCGGGCGAAGACGTCACGATCCATCTGTTTGCAGACGCCGCACCACTCGGCATGGAACGCCAGCAGGACGAGCTGTTTCTTCTCGCTGGCGGCAACCAAGGCTTTCTCGTAGTCCTCGTGCCACGGAAACGCAGCGGGTACGGTGCGGGTGTTGTAAAAATACAGGCCAACAATGCAGACCGCTGCGAGTAAAAGAAATCGCCCTGGCCACCGGTTTGTGGTCGGTGAAGAGGGTTCGGACGAGGGTGGCAAGTTCAAGTCGTCGCTCATGCCTCCATTATAGGTGAGGAGGTGTGATTGACTACTGTGAGGGGCAGAAGGGATATAGGTAAAATAGATTTATATAGAGCATGCTAGAGGTGCTCGTCAATTTCGGCTGTCCGGCTGATGCGGATGGCGCGCATCCCTTTGTGCTGATACAGTTTGCCGGCAAACTTGTTTCGGCCCTCGATCTGGACGATCAGTTCCGCGTCGCTGGGCTTGGCGGTCTGAATGATGTCGCCAGGTTGGAGATGGAGCAACTCGTCAACGGTGATGTTGGTATGAGCGAGGTACGCCCGGATGTTCACGGCCGCGCCCTTGAGGTGGGTGCTCAGCTGCTGACGCTGCTCGTTGCTCGAAGCTTTACGCTGATAGGCCAGCCAACTTTGCGTCGCCAACTTGCTCATGACCGGCTCAATCACGTTGAACGGGATGCACAACGTCATGGTTCCAGCCCGCGTGCCCATCTTGAGTTCGAGCCCGATGACGACGACCACCTCGTTCGGTGCGACAATCTGGACCAAGTGCGGATTCGACTCCGTTTCGGCCAGCTCAAATCGCACGTTAACCAGTCCGGACCAGACTTCCGAGAGGACGGCCACGGCACGGTCCGTGATGCGTTGTACGAGACGCCATTCGATGGCGGTCAGCGGCCTTTGCGGAATGAACAGCTCGGCATTGGAGCCGCCCAGTAGGCGGTCGATGATCGGGTAGATGATCAACGGACTGATTTCGAGGCACATCTGTCCTTCGAGCGGTTCAGCATTGAGGAGGTTGAAACAGGTGGGGTTGGGCAGGGAGTGGATGAACTCGCTATAGGTCAACTGCTCAATCGTGGCGACACGAACTTCGATGATGGTTCGCAGAAAACCCGAAAGCGATGCGCCGAAGTTGCGGGCAAAACCTTCGTGGATCGCCTCGAGCGACCGCATCTGGTCCTTGCTGACCCGCTCCGGCCTTTTGAAGTCGTAAGTGCGGACTTCCTGCTGCCGGGCACGGGTCCGCGTAAACACCTCCGGTTCGGACTCCTCGTCCAATCCGGCGTTGACGGCCGTCAACAGGGCATCAACTTCAGCTTGATCAAGAACATCAGCCATGCGAGTCGGATTCTCCCCGGTCCACACCGATTCCAGGTGCGCGCGGATTCATATGGGTTATCGGACAATTCGCGGCCAGGCTTGAACCGCATGTCAGGGGAGGTCGCGCGTCCGATAAACGATGTTCCTTTGGGGCCGGCAGCGATGGACCGCCCTTATCAGCATTATCATGGGAGGCTGGCTCCGCTCCCAGTGGGGGCGGGGACGCCGGCGACGCGTACGGTGTTTCGGCCGGCGTGCTTGGCTTCGTACAAGGCTTCGTCAGACCGTTTGAGCAGATCGTCCGGTGTTATCGTGATTTCGTTGCGTTCCGCTGCACCGGCACTGATGGTCACATTTAAGCTGAGTTCGCCGAACTCGACCCTGTTCCCTTCGATGGTCCGTCGGAGCCGTTCGGCTGCACGGACGGCATCGTCGATGTTGGTATTGGGACACAAGACCAGGAATTCTTCCCCGCCGAGCCGGTAGACTTTTTCGCCGCAACGCACCGCCCATTCCAACGCGCGGGCGGTTTCTCGCAGCACGAGGTCACCGGCATCGTGCCCGTACGTATCGTTGCACCGCTTGAAATGATCGATATCGAGCATGATACAAGTCAGAGGTTGGTCGTGGCGTTCCGCCAGGGCCCAGTACTCCTTGAGGCGATTCATCGCTTCACGACGGTTGGGCAGCCGGGTCAACTCGTCGGTGGTGGCCATTTGCTCGAGCATGCGGTTGAGGACCATGAGTTCGGCATTGGTCTTCTGGATCTCGCGTTGCTTTTTCATGAGGTCTGCTTCGAGTGTGACAATCCGCATGCCCGCATTGACGCGCGCTAAAAGTTCCTGGCGATGGAAGGGTTTGGTGAGGAAGTCGTTCGCGCCGGCATCAAAGGCTTCGACGACGCGATTTTTTTCCGTATGGGCGGTCACGATGATGACGTAAACGAAACCGATCTCCTCGATCGAACGGATGGCTTTGCAGAAGTCGATGCCGTCCATTTCAGGCATTGACCAATCGCTGATGACAATCGACGGACCTTCATTCAAGACGATCCGCATGGCCTCTCTGCCGTTGATGGCGGACAGCACGTCATGACCGGCAGCGCGGAGGTACTTGTTGAGCAACTTCAGCACCAAGGGGTCGTCGTCAACGATGAGTATTTTATGATTCGTCATGACGCGTTGTTCTCCGGTTCGTGCGACGGTGCGAGCATTGCTGCAACGGCATGATCGGATGGGCGTTGTGTCGCTTGGTTGCTGACATGACGAGGCTGATTACAGCATGTATCAGCAAGTTCACAGGCCAGCGTCTTGAATTCGTCTTCGCGTTGAAAGAACGCTTCGACGACGTTGGGATCGAAGTGTGATCCTACTTCGTCGCGAATGATCGAAGCCGCTTTTTCGTGCGGCATCGCTTTTTTGTAGACGCGGTGTGTCGTCAATGCATCGTAGACGTCGGCAAGGGCGAGAATACGGGCGGGAAGCGGTATGGCCTCGCCGGCCAAACCGTAGGGATAGCCGGAGCCATCGAGTTTCTCGTGATGGTAGTAAGCAATTTCCATACCCATCTTGAGGAACGTCTGGTTTCGTCCTTTTTCGATCAGCGCCCGGATGGTGTCGCCCCCGATCTTCGAATGGTTCTTCATAATGTCGAATTCGTCGGGTGTGAGTCTGCCGGGTTTCAGCAGAATGTGATCGGGGATGCCGACTTTGCCAATATCGTGCAAAGGGGAGGAGCGGACGATGTTTTCGATGAAGGCCTTATCGATGACGGACGTGTATTTGGGCTTGATTGCCAACGTTTCGCACAGCAAGCGACAGTAGTTTTGCACTCTTTCGAGATGGACTCCTGTCTCGGGGTCCCGATGCTCGGCAAGTTTTGCCAAAGCAAGAATGATGGCATCGCGCGCTTCGTTGCGTTCTTCGAAACGGACTTGATTTTGGATGGCAATCGCGGCCGCCTCGGTGATGGCTTTCAGTGTCGCCAGGGCCTCTTCGTCATAACAGCCATGCCCGATCTTGTCGGTGACGTTGAGGACACCGACGGCGCCCGTCGACGTTGCCAAATAAGTGGAGATGAGCGGGGCACTGGCGAAGAAATCGGTGTCGTACCGGTCTCGGTGGTTGGCGAGTATGTTGGGGTCGTTGACGACCACGCTTTTTGATTGCGAAAAGACGGTGCCGGCAATCGGTGCGTCCATGGGTACACGTATAGTAGCCTTGACGCTGTCGGGGATACCGACGGCGGCGGCAATCGTGAGGTGTTCACGGGTTGCGTCTGGAAGCATGAGCGACACACGTCGGCTTTCGAGCATCTCGGCAGTAGCGGAGACGATGAGATTGGCGACGTCGTTCAGCGATCCGAGGCCATTGAGGTCCGAGACGAATTTATGCATTCGTTGGATTGTGGACGTTCTTGCCGCTACGTGATCTTCCAACTCCTCATTCAAGATGCGGAGCTTGTCGTTGGCACAGTTGAGCTCGTCCGTGAGGATGCGTTCCATCATGATGAGGCGGTATTGCTCGAGGGAGTCTTCGATTGCCTTGGTCAGCAGCTCGGCCGAGCAGGGTTTTCTCAGAAAGCGGAAGATGTGGCCCTCGTGCAAAGCGGTGACGGCGACGTCGAGATTGGCGCGACCGGTTAACATCATAAGCACGGAATGGGGTGAGATCTCGTGTGCTTTCTTGAGAAACTCGATTCCCATCATGCCCGGCATGCAGTAGTCTGACACGACGACGGCGAAAGGTCCTTGCTCTTCCAATGCCTGAAGGCCGGCTTGGCCTCCCACTGCGGTCACAATGTCGAACTTCTTTCGAAGGAGGCGTTTGATGCCCTGAAGGAAGTTCGCCTCGTCATCGGTACAGAGGATTTTGCGACTGAGTTGATACTGCATCAGTTCACCATCCCTCTATGGTCATGGTTGGCCGGCTGATTGTTGGTCGTAAGGGCGTTATCATTCGTCATTGGTCGCCCTCCACGGTTTGGGACACGGCTGTTTCGGCGATGAGCTCATGCCACGACTTCACGCGATGGTCAAGGCCCGTTTTTCGTAGGTAGTTTTCATCGAGCGGAGGCAAGTAGGGCTCGCTGTTCCCCATCGATTCACCTGTTTTTGTTTGGTGCAATAGGGCGTTGGCGGCATGAACGGCGGTCAGCGCACACAAGCCACTGTAGGCTGTTTCGTTGGGTGTATGGTGAAGCGTCACGGCTTCAACAATTCGTGCCGGCAGGGCCCAGAGGCCAAGTAAGTAGCCCCCGATCTCCGCGTGAGTTACGTTGAGTCGTTCCATTTCAATTTGGTAAACGGGCACCTGCGTCTCGTGGGCGATTCTCAGCACGGTTTGGAAGTCCTCATGGAAATGGGTGGCAAGCACGAGTTTTCCGATATCGTGGAGGAGTCCCGCGGTGAACGCTTGGTCGGGACGGTCGCTTTGTTGGTTTTCGTGTTTGCTGATTAACCGTGCGGCCTCGGCCACTTCAAGTGAATGGTGCCAGAGATGATGCACCGAAAACATTTCGATGTTCGTCGGTATGTGGAATTGCCGGAAGACATATTCAACCAGGATCAAGGCTTTGATCCGAATGAGCCCGAGTAAAGCGACCGCTTGGTTGATACTGGAAACGCGGCGTCCAATTCCGAAGAACGAGGAATTAACAAGTTGAAGAATCTTGGCGGACATGGCCATATCGTGTGAAATGACACGCGCGATTTTCTTGACGTCGCCGGTTTGGACTGCTTCGGTGACTTCGATGTAGAGTTCGGGTAGGCTGGGCAAAGTATCGCAGCTGGCAACGACGCCACGGATGCGATCATTGTGAATGGAACGTCGCATGGAGCATGCGTGAGCGATCGCTTCTTTGATTTGTTCCGCGTCACTGGGCTTGGAGAGGAAGCGATGAGCCACTTGCGCAGCACGGGCTGTGTTGTTCTCGTCGGCATGTCCGGACAAGACAATTCGGGCTGTATCCGGATGGTACTCGACGACCTGTTTTAGCAGTTCAGCACCGCTCATTTCGGGCATCGTCAAGTCGGTGACGATGACGTCGAACGGCGTCTGGTGCAATTGCTCGAGCGCTTGGTTGCCGCTTGTCACAAAAACCATATCCCATTCATGACGATGTTTGCGCAACATCCGGCGCAGGCCGTCAATGATGTTGATTTCGTCGTCCACGAATAGGATGCGTTTCTTGGTCATACCGCTTATTCTTCCTCTTGTTGAGGCACCTTGGGGGCTCTCAGCGGGATGCGTATGAAAAAGGTCGTTCCCTTACCGGCTTGGGTTTCAAACGTAAGCGAACCCTTGTGTTTGTCGGCGACGATTTGGTGCGAGATGTAAAGGCCTTGGCCGGTTCCTTTACCGACCTCTTTGGTCGTAAAGAACGGGTCAAAAATATTTTGACAAATGTCTTTAGGAATGCCTGTTCCTGTATCGGCAAAGGTGATCGCCACTTGGTCGTCGATCAACCGGGTGCGGATGGTAATCGTTCCGTGTGTGCCGGTATCGCTGATGGCGTGCGCGGCATTGACGAGCAAATTCAGAAGCACTTGGCTGATCTCGTTGGCGTAGCATTCAACGGCGGGCAGTTCGCCGAAGTCTGTTTCGATGTCTGCGACGTACTTGTATTCGTTGCGGGCAACGGTCAAGGTGCTTTGAATCGTATGGTTGATATCAATGGCGGACAGTCGGCCTCGATCGACATGTGAGAAGTCTTTCATCGCGCGAACGATGTGGGAGACCCTTTGCACGCCCTCCAGTCCCTGTTCGATGGCCTTGGGGACATCCTCGATGATGTAATCCAACTCACGCGCCTGCTCCGCGGCTTCGAGTTTATCAATCGATTCGGGGTTGGGTGTGCCGGACTTGGCGGCGTGAACGAATTCGCGGTAGTTGTTGAGCAAGGATGCCAAGTCATCGAAATAGTCGGATAACGCACGCAGGTTGTCACCCACATACTGAATGGGTGTGTTGAGTTCATGGGCAATTCCGGCGGCGAGTCTGCCTACTGATGCGAGCTTTTCTTGTTGGAGAATCTGTCGTTGCGCTTCCAAAAGCGCGGTGCTCCGTTCTGTAACGATGTCTTCAAGATATTCGGGGCGTTGGGTGAGGGGGTTGTCAGGCGGCGTATGTCGCTTGTCGCATTGCGCCCGAAGCGTCACGAGTGCGGTCTTCATCTCGTCAATGACCTGAAGGATGTTGCTTGCATCCGGCTCGTGTTGGGCATTGGGCTGGTATTGTTGCAGGCTGTCGCCGGTTTTTGTACATCCAGAAGTGATTGTTGCTTCAATACTTCCGAGAAGATTCTGCAAGTGATCCAACGATGAGCGGTCAAAATGCATCACAATGTGCCCCGGCCCAAGTTCGTTCGTCGCCCCTGTCGCGAGTAGCCTGTCACGCACGCTTGATGACCCGTAGGGGAATGAGGTTGGCTAATGTGGCGAACGCCCGCTTAGTGGGAGTCCGGTACTAACTTCTGGAGATCCACGTTGCCGCCCGACCCTGTGGGCACTCTGAAAGCCGTATTTGCTCAATTCTCGCCTGCTCTTTGTAGGGCAGCGCGTTATCGGCCTCGGCTTCGATACGGTCCTTCTGAATCCTCATCGGCAAAGAGCGTTGGTGCATTTGTCTAATGGTCAATTAAAGAAGGGCATCAGGGATCGCTACTGAGATGTGCTGGTAAGTGTTTGTGGAACGGGTGTTCTTTTGTGTCAGAAGTAGGGCACTCTTCAGTGCGGGTTCGATTTGTTGATCTTTTACGAACAGACCGACCTACGCCATCATGAAGGGGCGTGGCATATGTTAACCCGGTGGAATATCGGACTTTGGTGACTTGCGTCTAACGGGGTAGGGGGGCGGTGAAGTAGGTTGGTACGAGTGTCTTCATGTCGACGTGAGCGAGACGGGGTAGTTGGTTGGCTATTTTTTCGAGGGATGATCCAGGTTCGAGTATCCACGGCCTACCGTCCAGTTCTGCCTGCAAGTTTGTTATCGGGCGGGTTGTAGGCAGGGTGGCAGGTGTGTGGAGTTTTTGCGGTTCGGGCTCAGGGAACAGGCTGTCAGCAATGAATTCGGTGACCGTCGTCGAGTCTGGTGAAGGGACCATGAGGTAGCCGACCACGCGGACGGTTCTTGGGTAGTGTTCGAACTTGGGGTCATAGGGGTCGTTGTTGCTACGTGATAGAAACACATCGATGTAGCCGCGGAGCTGCGCGTTCGTTCGCTCCAGATCGATTCCTGCGGGGGACGCCTTCGTCATGTTGGTCAGCGGTGCAGAACGTTGGCCGATACGGCTGTAGAGGGTGAACTGAGGTCCGTCCTGCAGCATCAGCTCGAAACGGTTGTGTTTGCCTTGTACGTCGAACAATAAGGCGGCGGACGGCGAAACGAGCAGGGCGATCGAGCCATCGTTGCTGGGTATATGAATACCGCGTGTGAACCGAACAAGTTGTCGGCCGGCGGCCGTTGGCTTGGGGCTGATGATTGTGATGTGGTTGGGGGGCAGAAAGATGCAGCCGCTGCTGAAGGTGGTAACGAGCATGGCGAGCATCGTGGACTTGATTGGCGTCATGGTTTCTGCTCATCGCGTTGGTATTCCGTCAAGAGTTCGTTCAAGAGTGTTGGGCCGGCGGCAAGGAAAGGCATGGTCGCATTGGAATAAGTTGCTAGGTCGATGGGGAAGTATTGCTGACCGTTCGGTGAACGTACGATTGCTCCGGCTTCTTCGGCAATGAGGATACCCGCGGCAACGTCCCAGAGCCGACAATTGCTGCAGAAGACCGCATCCAGTGCACCGCTTGCCAGCAGGGCAAGATTCAGCGCGGTCGAACCGGTGGTTCGGAATACCGCACGGTCCATCCACTGATGGATGATCGGAGGCAACGGTTCTTCTCGACCCGAAGGTACCGCAATGAATGAATCCCCCGTGAAGGGTCCGTCGGTCGCTTCAATTCGTTGCTCATCGAGCCAAGCACCGCCGGATTTGCTGGCGGAATACATTTGTCGGGTCATGGGGTTGAAGATCCAGCCGACGACCGGGGTGCCGGCTTCCATCAATGCGACCGAGATGGTGAAAATGGGTAGCCCACGTGCGTAGTTTCGTGTGCCGTCGATCGGATCAATGACCCAGCAGCGCTCCGCCGATACAACCGACGCATGACGGTCTGGATTGGCTTGCGTTTCTTCGGTGATGACGGCGTCGTGGGGGTATTGTCGACCGATGGTCTGCATCAATGCGGCCTGGACGGCGTGATCCACATCCGTGACGGGCGAGTGGTCGGCTTTTCGCGAAGCAACGGCTGTGCCGAGCCGGTCGCGGGCCATTGCGCCTGCTTTTTGGATCCAGGTGATCGTTTCTTGGCGGATTTGTTCGTGCGGGCTGTTCATTGATGTGTAATCCATTGGATACTATCGGCGATCGGCAATCATCGTGCCTTTATTTAGTCACTACTATAGCACAAGGCTATCGATCTGAGGTGCAATTATTTTTCGCAGTTTCCTTTGCTTATGCGTTAAAGCGGCTCGGTCCCATCAAGCAGAGGCCAACGCTTGAAACTCGCTGCGGAGACTCTGGTACGCGGACTGGTACGTCGGGTAGAGCTTGTTGTATATTCGAGCCGTCTTACGGTCCGGTTTTAGCGTATTGTTGATTTTGATTGCAGCTGAGCACGCTTCGGGGACGCTGGCGTATTCGCCGGTGCCGACGGCTGCCAGGAGAGCGACGCCGAGGGCTCCGCCTTCCTGTGTGTTAATGGTCACGACCTTGGCGTTATACATGTCCGCTTGCAGTTGCCGCCAGAACTTACTGGCTGACCCACCGCCGCTGGCGCGTACTTCGCTGATCTTGAGTCCGCGCGATCGCATGATCTCGATCTGATCCCGCATGCCGAACGTGATTCCCTCCAAGACGGCTCGGATCATGTGCGAGCGATTGTGGCGGACGGTCAATCCGATCCAGGAGCCTCGCGCTTGCGGATCGGGATAAGGGCATCGTTCACCGGTCAGGTAAGGTAGGAAGATGAGGCCCTCGTTACCTGGCGAGGCTTTGGCCGCTTCTTCGATCATTTGCGGGTAGAGTTTGCCGGGGTCGGTTTTCGCTTTTTGTGCAGCTGCCACTTGTTCGGCAAACAGCGTATTGCGAAGCCACTGGAGGCTGCCGCCAGCGGATAACATGCAGCCGAAAACGCACCACTTACCGGGGACGGCGTGGCAGAAAGACTGGAGGTTGCCGTCGGCGTTCGGGACGGGTTTGTCGGCATGAGCAAAAACAACGCCACTGGTCCCCATAGTGGCCGACACGATGCCGGCTCGGACGATGCCGTTCCCGACGGCTCCTGCCGGCTGGTCACCGGCGCCACCGACGACGGGTGTACCTTCCTTGAGTCCGGTCAGTTTTGCAACCGAAGCAGAGATGGTGCCCGTCACTTCCGGGGATTCATAGACAGGTGCCATAAAGTCGGCATCAATGGAGAGCTTGCTGAGTAAGCCGCGATGCCACTTTCGTTTCTTGATATCAAGTAGGAGCGTACCGGCGGCATCACTGACTTCAGCCGCGTATTCTCCAGTGAGCTTGAGTCGGATGTAATCCTTGGGCAGCAGGATCTTGTAGGTCTTGGCGTATGTTTTGGGGTCGTGCTTACGGACCCAGAGGATTTTGGGTGCGGTGAAGCCGGTCAGAGCGACGTTCGAGACCATTTGGATGAGCTTCTTTCGGCCGCCGGCCCGTTTCTCGATTTCGACGCATTCAGCAGCCGTCCGTTGGTCGTTCCAAAGAAGTGCACGTCGGAGCGATTGGCCCGATTTGTCCACGAAGACACTGCCGTGCATCTGTCCGGATAGCCCGATGCCGGTAATGGCGGATGGCTTGATTTTGGCTTTTTTGCAGGCTGCAGCCAGGCCCTTGACGGTCGCTTTCCACCAATCTTCCGGCTCCTGTTCGGACCAGCCGGGCTTGGGTGCATAGATCGGGTACTCGACACCGGCGGTGGCCAGTACCTTGCCGGTGGGTCGGCACAACAGAACTTTGGTGGCGGATGTTCCAATGTCGATACCGCACAAGATCGCCATCGTGGTTGCTCCTCGTTTTTGACGAATCGGCTATTTTGATTACGTGACCGGTAGTATAGCGGGAATACTTGGGGAGAAAAGCGTTCGGGTTGCAGTAGATGGACGAACTCTGCTTCAATGAGCAGGTTATTGCACTCGTCGCATCGTGGTGCGTCCGGTTGTGGCCGCAGGGGCCAATGCCTACAATCACTGCGACTATGAAATCATCTGGGACAAAACAGCATCTATTGGGAACGAGCCTTGACGAGTTCGCAGCCTTTTGTGCCGAGCACAAGTTGCCGAAATACCGCATCAAGCAGGTCTTTGAGTGGGTGTATCGCAAGGGCGCCTGCGATTTTGAGGCGATGACGAACCTGTCGAAGTTGCTTCGTGAGCAGTTGGCGGAGGTATGGTCGATCCGGGCCGGCAGTGAGGCTCGTCGGCAGGTCGCGAGCGACGGGACGATTAAGCTTCTGATCCAGTGGGCTGACGAGGCGACGAGCGAATGTGTGCTGATCCCCGACGGCCGGCGGCGGACGGCCTGTATTTCGAGTCAGGTGGGTTGCCCGGTGGGGTGCAGCTTCTGTGCGAGTGGATTGAAAGGACTGCAGCGGCAACTGTCGGCCGGCGAAATTGTCGAACAGGCGATGCGGGTAGCGGAACTTTGTGATGTGGATCACCCGTTGAGTAACATTGTCTTTATGGGGCTCGGCGAGCCGTTAGCCAACTACGATGCGGTCCTATCTGCGATTCGCATCATCAATGCCGATTGGGGCATGAACGTGGGGGCCCGGAAGATCACGGTCAGTACGGTCGGCTTGCCCAAGCAGATTCGGCAATTGGCCCGCGAGAGCCTCCAGATCAATCTGGCTATTTCGCTCCACGCTCCGGACGACGACTTGCGCAAGCGTCTTATTCCTTGGGCGAAGAACTTTCCGATCGACGATTTGATTTCGGCCGGCCGGTATTTTTTTGACACGACGGGTCGCGAGGTGACGCTGGAGTACCTTTTGTTGGGTGGTGTCAACGATCAGCTCGAGCACGCCAACGATCTGGTGAGAATCTGCCGGAAAATGCGCTGCAATGTCAACCTGATTCGGTACAATCCGGTGCCTGGGTTGGCGTTTGAACGGCCCGGCGCGACGGCAACGCACCATTTTGTCGAGCAGTTGAAATCCCGAGGCGTCAACGCCCATCTTCGCAAGAGCCGGGGGTCGGATATCGAGGCAGCGTGCGGGCAGTTGCGGCGATCTCAGCCGACGAGCACGGTATCGACCAAGAAGTCATGAAGTTATCCAAGTTGTTGATGACGAATTATCGAGGAGAACGAAACGATGCAACCACTTCAAACCGGCGTATGTACCTGGTCATTGGCGATTCCTGATCTTGCGACAACCTTGGCAACGGTCAAGAACGAGCTTGGCTTGAGTTTGGTCCATCTGGGCTTTATGGACGACGGCTACAAAGATCGTGACAAGACATTGGAGACGATCAAAGCTAGCGGCTTGGAGATTAGCGCGACGTGTGTCGCCTTTGCCGGTGAAGATTATTCATCCATTCAACAAATAGCAGAAACGGGCGGCTTCAAGCCGGATCACGATTGGGATAGCCGGTTAGCCAAGACGGTTGCCGTGGCGGATATTACTAAGGAGCTCGGCGTCAAGATGTTGGCGGCTCACATCGGTTTCGTGCCGCACGATAAGAACGATCCCAAGCACGCGGTTATGGTCGATCGTACCAAACTCATCTGCGACGAGTTGGGTCAGCGGGGCGTGACGCTGGTGATGGAGACCGGCCAGGAAAAAGCGGAGGACCTGGTGGAGTTTATTGCCGCGGTGGGTCGCGACAATATCGGCGTCAACTTCGATCCAGCCAACATGATTCTCTACGGCGTCGGCAATCCGATTGAGGCCATCGAGGTTCTCAAGGAAAAGATTGTTCACGTTCATATGAAAGATGCAACATGGTCAGCCAAGCCCGGCCAAGAGTGGGGGGCTGAAGTGGTGCTGGGAACGGGTGAAGCCGACATTCCGCAGGTGGTGAGCAAGCTGCGAGCCGTCGGCTACCAAGGCGCACTGTCGATCGAACGCGAAGCAGGCGACCAACGAATCGCGGATATCAAGGAAGCTATCAGTCTGCTGACGTCGCTCAAGGGATAGCGTGTACGGGGTGTGTAGTGTGTTCTGAGTTTGCAGTCGGGTGCCATGGCCGCTCGTCGGCCATGCATAAGTTCCCGTAGCAACGATTGGTTGGCCCAAGTCCTCGGATTGGGGGACTCGATTATTCTTCACCGTCAGCCATTGTTTTTCGTGTTAGCTGTAGGGCAAGAAATCGTGACGCTCATGTCGAAACAACATGGGGCACCCATGCCGGTGCTACTTGAAGTTGTTCGGTGGCGCACCTAGACTCAATACGGCATTCGGGCGGGTTGTAGCAGGGCTGTTTGGGTGGGGCGCAACTGTAGGGCAAGAAATCGTGACCCCATGTTGAAACAACATGGGGCACCCACGCGGCAGGGTGTGTTGTCGATCGAGCGCGAAACGGGCGACCAGCCCAGTCATGAGAGGGGTAAAAGTTCAGATTCGCATGGCCGACGAGCGGCCATGGCACCCGTTTGGTGACGTACAATGTTCACTTCTGATACGTACCTCTCCAATGTCGCCGTTCTTGCAGTACATCCGTACGCGCCGATTCTGGTGTTGATTCTGCTTGTGATTGGTTTCGTGCTTGTGGTGATGGCCTTGACGCACGTCATCGGTCCCAAACGGCATGGTCCCGTCAAAGACGATACATATGAGGCGGGGATGGCACCGATCGGCGATGCTCGTCGGCGATTCAATGTACAATTCTATGCGGTTGCCTTGATGTTCCTGCTGTTTGACGTCGAGATCGTTTTTCTGTGGCCTTGGGCAGTGGTTTTTTACGATGCAGCCGTCCATGGGCATCCCGTGGTGACGCCTGCGGGCAGCTTCGACAAGACGTTTCTTGGGGTTGCGATGGCGATTTTCTTTGGGCTCCTCGCGATTGGGTACGTGTACGATTGGGCGAAGGGAATCTTTCGATGGACGTGAGCCGGACGTCACGTAAGTCTGGCGTAGCCGGAGGGGGGCGGGCTGCGTTGTGCGCCCATGCACCGCGCCCGATGAGCAAAGACGATGTTGTCCTGACGCGGCTCGATTCGTTGGTCAACTTCTTTCGTCGCTATGGCGTAAACTGGTGCCGAAAGAACTCCCTCTGGCCGTTACCTTTTGCGACAGCATGTTGTGGTATCGAACTGATGGCGACGGCAGCCAGTCGGTATGATTTGGCACGCTTCGGGGCTGAGGTGATGCGGTTCAGTCCACGGCAGGCGGACCTGCTGATTTGTGCAGGTCGGGTTGCCATCAAGATGATGCCTGTGCTGCAGCGCATCTACAAGCAAATGTGCGAGCCCAAGTGGGTGATTAGCATGGGGGCTTGCGCGAGTACGGGCGGCGTGTTCGATACCTATGCGGTTGTGCAAGGGATCGATCAGTTCATGCCGGTGGATGTCTATGTGCCTGGATGCCCGCCGCGGCCGGAGACGCTCATCGAAGGTGTCATGGCAATTCAGCGGATTGTTGAACGTGATGGGGTCAAGGGGAGCGGGCAGCGGGGGAGGGGGTACGGCATCGTGATCGAGCCGGCCCCAGCAATTTCAGGGTCGGGCGATTCGTTGGCGTCGAAGGCAGCCGTTAGGCAAGATAAACGCGACAAGTGAGTGATTGAGCATCATGGCTACGCAGGACGCAATTAACGCGTTAACAGAACGCTTTCGTGACATTACGCTTGATTCATCGCCGCTCCTGAGACGGGGAGGCGAAGGATCCGATCAAATCTTTGTGCGCATTCCGGCAGATCATCTGATCGAAGTGATGACCTTCTTGCGGGATGACGCACGGACACGGTTTGAGCAACTTGTCGATTTGACCTGCGTGGACTATTTGCAGTTCCCCGGAACGCGTGACCGTTATGGTGTCGTGTATTCGCTGTTGTCGCTAACACATGGGCATCGGCTGTGGGTCAAGTGCTTTGTGAACGATCCGAGCCCCGAGGTGCCGAGTGTGGTGGGGATCTGGAAAGGTGCGGATTGGATGGAGCGAGAGGTCTACGACATGTTTGGTGTCCGTTTCACGGGGCACCCCGATCTGCGTCGTATTCTCACCTGGGAGGGTTTTAAGGCTCACCCTTTACGCAAGGATTATCCACTTCGCGGCCAAGGCGAACGAGAAAACTACGAGACGCTTACCCGTGAGAGTAGTTGACCGACTGTTGTATGTGAAGTGACTTTGGGGGGTCAGGTCACTGAGAAGCTACTGGTTCGGTGCCTGTTATTGTCCGCTTGGGTGTCTCGCAGCCTTTTGGGGCGATCGACTTTTTGTGTTTTCCACGCTACATTGCGATCAACCGTTTGCCCGCTTCAATCAAGGATCGGTTGCCGCGGGTGCGAAAGGGTGTGCTCCATGTGGAGTCCGGGAAGATGATGCAGGATCGTGGGCACCTGTTGACTGAGCAGCGTAACGAGCGGTCGTTGTCGATCGATCGCATGTCGATTGCGGACGGCTTCGATGTGATCAATGCGGAGGATGCGACGGTTGCAGCGGCGGTGGCCGTCGCGAAGCCTCAGATCGTGGCAGCTGTGTCGTTGGTGGTATCCGCTTTTCGTGCAGGTGGTCGGCTCATCTACGTGGGGGCAGGTACCAGCGGTCGGTTGGGTGTGATTGATGCGTCGGAATGTCCGCCGACGTTTCTTTCCGATCCGGAGAAGGTGCAGGGTATTATCGCCGGTGGCAAGGAGGCGATGTTTCGCAGCCAGGAGGGGGCGGAGGACGACGAAAAAAGGGGCGGTTATGCCGTTGATGAACGTGGTGTGGGGCCGAACGATGTCGTGTTCGGGATTGCGACGGGGGGTACGACGCCATTTGTCCACGGTGCGATTGCCAGGGCACAGCAATGCGGGGCGAAAACGGTTTTTTTCGCTTGTGTGCCTAGGGAAGAATGTGACGATTTCGCCGACGTTACGATTCGCGTTTTGACTGGGCCGGAAGTCATTACCGGATCGACCCGGATGAAAGCGGGTACCGCGACGAAAATGGTTCTAAACATGGTGACGACCTTGTCAATGGTTCAAATCGGTAAGGTGTATGAGAATCTGATGGTTGATCTGAATGCCCGCGCTTGCCGTAAGCTGGTCGACCGCGCGGTACGGATCATCTCCGAGCTTACGGGCATGGGTCGTGCCGCCGCGGTTTCGTTATTGGATGATGCGCAGGGGAAAGTGAAGACGGCGATTGTCATGCGCCGTAAGGGCGTGGGGTGTGAAGCGGCCGAGGCCCTATTGGCCGAACATGAGGGGCATGTTCGGGCCGTGCTGGAATCATGAGTTGGTTTTCTTTTGTTGGTTATGCGGGTTGATGGATGACTGTGGGTGCCTTTGATCGCGATTGCCGACCGATCCGACTGACCTATCTGATTACGGATCTGGAGGTCGGCGGGGTGCCATTACACCTCTATCGACTGGCGACTCGCCTTCCTAAGGAACGGTTTTGTGTACATGTGATTTCGCTGGCTCAGGAGGGACCGGTGGGGGAAATGCTCCGCAAGATAGGTATTCCTGTTGATGCTTGTGGGGCAAGGCATGCCGGTGATGTGGCTTCCCTTGGGCGTCTTTGGCGTATGCTGGTCAAGAACCCTCCTGATATTCTGCACGCGTTTCTTTTTCATGCCAATACAGCCGCCCGGATTGTCGGTCCGATGGCCGGGGTCCCGACGGGTCGGATTATCTGCGAGATTCAGACGGTTGAGCAGGAACGTCGTTGGCATCTGGTGGTGGATAACATCACGTGCCGATTGTCGCGGTGGGAGGTTGGGAATTCGCGGTCGGTGGTTGCACATCTTCATCGCAGAGCCCATGTTCCCAAGTCACGATTGCGATGTGAGCCGGGGGCAGTGGATGTCGAAGCGATTGCATCAGCGGTACCTGCGAGTCGAGCTGATTTGGGTGTGTCACCGGACGAACCTTTGGTGATTTGGGCTGGGCGTTTGGATCCGGTCAAGGGTTTCGAGGAAATGATCGCCGGGTTCAGCCAGGCTTGTCGGAAGCGGCCGGCGCAACTTATTCTTGTCGGTGACGGCCCATATCGACCGATGATAGAAAAATTAGTTAGTGAAAGTGGAATGGCGTCACGGATTCTGTTGTTAGGGCAGAGAGATGACGTCGCGAGCTTGCTCAAGGTTGCCGACCTCTTCTTGTTTTCTTCCCGAACAGAGGGAATGCCTAACGCGGTTCTTGAGGCGATGGCGGCAGGTTTGCCTATCTTGGCGACGGATGTGCCGGGTTGTCGTGATTTGATTGTGCATGGCCAGACCGGCATCTTGGTGCCGCCACGGTCGGCTGACGCGATCGCACATGGGATTGATCTGCTCCTGAATGATCCCGATTGGGGGCGGGCCCTGGGCCCAAAGGCGTTCGCGTGGGCCAAGAAGCATGTTGATGTGCGGCAACTGGCACAGCGATGGACCGGGATATACGAGTCCCTCATTCGGCTGCCGGGTGGCTTCGGTGTTACATGGTGAGAGGTGCCGAACGCAGAGGCATCAAGCGTAGGAACAGCGGTTTTTAACCTTGCTTTCGCTGAGTCTGTCTGCTATAAACAAAATGTCTTCTTATGATTAAACGGCATTTCAAATAAATCAAGAAGAGAGTCTGCGGCTACAAGATTTGATTGAAAAATCGGGTCAATGGGAAAACGATGAATGTCCGCCTCCTGGCAGGAATAATAGAGGATTTTCATCATGGCTTTGTCGGCACAATCGGGCACAAGCGTTGGGCAGCAAATCGGTCTTTTGGTTGTCGATGATCACGGCTTGGTGCGCGATAGCTTAAGTAGCAGCTTGGGGCAAGAAAAGGATTTTCGGATTGTCGGTGTAGCAACGAACGCCGACGATGCGATCACAAGAGTCCTGGAGCTCTCGCCCAACATCGTCCTGATGGATATCGACATGCCGGGTCTGAGTTGCTTTGATGCCATCCAGATTATTCGCTCCCGCGCACCGAAGACGAAGCTGATCCTCGTGACAGCCTACGAGCACGACGAGCATCTCGAGCAAGCGTTGCGCGTGCATGCGGATGGATTCGTGACCAAAAGCGAGGGGATTGCTGCTTTAGCGGAGGCGGTTCGTGCGGTCGCAGCAGGTCATGTTCACTATTCGCCCGAGGTGATGAAGCGTCTGGTGATTGACAATAATCAGATTCGACTCGCCAATCCACCTAAGACACGGCTCAGTACCTTGAGTCCACGCGAGCGAGAACTTTTGCGAGTGTTGGCGAAGGGGCTGAGCCTCAAAGATGCGTCCAATGTTTTAGGCATCAGCTACAAGACGGCTGACAAGCAGAAGGCATCGCTCATGGCCAAGCTTGATATCCACGACCGCGTCGAGTTGGCGCGCTACGCGATCCGTGAAGGCTTGGTTGAGCCATAGACAATCACGTCATCGACTCCAATCGTAAGGGGTGCAGATTCGTGGGGTGGGCTTTTGGCGTGGAATGTAACAGCGTGCATTCTTCCCGTCTTCTGTGTCCATGATCATCGTCTTCATGATGGTTATCGGTGGTTGAGGGAACCGGTGTCGCGTGAGGCCAAGCGGCTGGCTGCCAAGCTGGGCAGAGAACATCCCCAGTTCCCGACGGGATCAAACCCATCGCTGCCGGGCTCCTTGTTGTGGAGCGTGACATGTGGAGTTGGGAGAGGGGGGCGCTTGACCGGGAGAGGTCTGGCGGCCATAATACGGGGCTCTGGTTTGACGAGGTAAGGCTACCAAGCAGGAGCGTTTTCCGTGTACGCGATCTTTGAAGACAGTGGACAGCAGTACAAGGTATCCCCCGGCGACAAGATCTACGTCGATATTCGGGATTTGGCGGAAGGTCAGGAAACCATTGAGTTCGCCCGTGTCCTGGCGATCGGCGAAGGGGCAGACGCTCGGTTTGGTCAGCCTGTGGTCGAAGGAGCCAGGGTGATCGGCCAGATCGACGGGGAGCTCAAGGGACGCAAGGTGATCGGGATCAAGTTCCGACGCCGCAAGGACTCACGGACCAAGTTTGGTCACCGTCAAAAGCACTTGCAAGTGACGATTAGCGACATTGTCGGTTGAGGATGTACGGGGTTGAGGGGTTGAGGCTGACGCGAGGTTGCCGCTGAAGGCGGGGGAGCCGATAGTCGTCGGGCTCGTCAAAGTGCGGCTTGTCACGGTGCGCTGTGGCGCGCGTTCCTGCCGTTTGTTTCTTTTTGCTTCCTTATGATTCTATATGAGCGTTCATCGAGACGGGTTGCGGCTTTACGCACCTGCCGGGGACGAGTTTGCTTCATGTGACGATGCCGTGGGTTTGTTCATAAGCGGTGATCTTGTCTTCATGTTCAAGCGTCAGGCCGATGGCGTCCAGGCCGTTGACGAGGCATCGCTTCTTGAACGCATCCACGTCAAAAGGGATTTGCGAGCCGTCGGGCCGGGTGATGGTTTGTTTGGGTAGGTCCACGGTGAGTTTGTAACCCGGGGCGGCGCGGACCTCTTTGAACAACTGCTCGATGGTGTCGGTGGGCAGCGTGATTGGGAGCAGGCCATTGTTGAAGCAGTTGTTGTAGAAGATGTCCGCGAAGCTGGGGGCGAGAATGCAGCGGATGCCGTAGTCGTTCAAGGCCCACGGTGCATGTTCGCGGGAGGAGCCGCAGCCGAAATTGTCTTTGGTCAGCAGGATGGCTGCCTCGCGGTACTGCGGTTTGTTCATTTCAAAATCGGGGTTTGGCGATCCGTCTTTGTTATAGCGCCAGTCGAAGAATAGGACATCACCGTAGCCGGTTCGTTCGATCCGTTTGAGAAACTGCTTGGGAATGATTTGATCGGTGTCGACGTTGAGCGCTTCGAGCGGTGCGACGATGCCGGTGAGTGCGGTAAAGGGTTTCATCTTACTTGTACTCCCAGGTTCGGACGTCGGTGAAACGACCTTGGATTGCTGCAGCCACGGCCATCATGGGACTGACGAGATGGGTTCGGCTGTCCTTGCCCTGTCGTCCTTCAAAATTGCGGTTTGAGGTTGCGGCACACCGGTCGCCGGCACTGAGCACGTCATCATTCATGGCCAGACACATGGAACAGCCGGCCTCCCGCCATTCGAAGCCAGCGTTCTTGAAGATCTGGTCGAGCCCTTCTTGTTCAGCTTGTTTCTTGACCTGATTTGAGCCGGGGACGATGAGGGCTTGCTCCACATTCGATGCGATGCGATGCCCGCGTGCGACTTGGGCGGCGGCGCGCAAATCTTCGATGCGGCCGTTGGTGCAAGATCCGACAAACATCTTGTTGATCTTGATTTTTTTGATGGGCATGTCTTCGTCGAGTCCCATGTACTGGATGGCTTTCTCGGCCGCCAGACGGGTGTTGGGATCGGCGATGTTCGACAAACGCGGCACCTTGCTGGTGATCCCCGTCACCATGCCGGGCGATGTGCCCCAGGTGACTTGCGGTTCAAGGGTGTTGGCATCGAGTTGCACATGTGTGTCGTAGGCACAAGCGGAGTCGGATGCCCAACTGAGCCATTGTTTCGTGAGTTGGTCCCATGTCACATCTTTGGGCAGATATTGGCGGTTTTTGAGATAGGCCAGCGTCGTCGCGTCTGGCGAGATGAGACCCGCACGGGCACCGGCTTCAATGGTCATGTTGCAGATCGTCATTCGACCTTCCATGCTCAGGTCGCGAATGGTGTCGCCGGTGTATTCGACGACGTAGCCGGTTCCGCCGGCGGTTCCGATCTTACCGATGATGGCGAGGACGACATCCTTGGCGGTCACGCCCGTGGCCAACTTGCCGGTGACGCGGATTTCCATGGTCTTGGATTTTTTCTGAGGCAACGTTTGGGTCGCGAGGACATGTTCGACCTCGCTGGTGCCGATGCCGAACGCGAGCGCGCCAAACGCGCCATGCGTTGCGGTGTGCGAATCGCCGCACACGATAGTCATGCCGGGCTGCGTGATGCCCAGCTCGGGGCCGATGACATGCACGATACCGTTGTAAGGGCTGTGCATGTCGAAGCAGGTGATGCCGAACTGCCCGCAATTGGCGGTCAGCGTTTCGACCTGTTTGGCAGACATGGGGTCCGCAATGGGAAGGTCGCGGTCGGTGGTCGGGATGTTGTGGTCCATGGTGGCGAAGGTGAATGCGGGCCGGCGTACGGTACGGCCGGCGAGGCGTAAGCCTTCAAACGCCTGGGCTGAGGTCACCTCATGGACGAGGTGGCGATCGATGTAGAGGATGGTGTCTTTGCCCTGCTCGGCGTGGACGGTATGGGCGGCCCAGATTTTCTCGTAAATGTTTTTTGGCATAGGACTTACCTCTTGTCCGCTGGTTCGTCTCGTTGCTTGAGTGCTTAGGACCCGTGGGTTCGGCCGATCGGTTGATCGGATCGGTTTTCCCGTGGCCAGGCTCGAAGACGGGTCATTCTAGCTGGGGAGGGGGTCTTCGACAATACGCGTGGGGGATGGGGGTGCGGGTCATGTCGTCGGGTGGTCGGTTCGTTTGGCTTCGTTTTCTGTGATGCGTGGAATGAAGCTCGGAGCGGAATCTGCATTTTTTGTTGTGTGAAGCGGATTTTGGTGGTTTGGGTCTTTGGCGTGGTGGGTTCGTTTTGTCAGGGCGTGTGTTGTGCGTCATGACGGCTTCCTCCGTTTGGGGTGGCGCGCGGAGCGGGCGGGTGGTTCGAGTTCTTTATGGATGTGGGGACGGGGATTTGGCAGTAGAATGGTCTTCGGTGTTATGCGCAGGTGGACTTGTGGTGTGGGTTGTGGTTTGCGGGGGACTGGCCGATGGTTTGTCGGTTTTGGGATGCCGTGACATTTCTCATCGATCACGGTTGGGGGAATTGGATATGACTGGCCAGACTCGAGAAGGACATGAAGAAAAGTGCTTCGGTCCAAGCGGGTGGCGAAGGCTACAGCATCCCTTGGTGGTTGCCTGTGTTACGGTTCTACTTACCAGCTTATGTGCGTCGATCGTTGTGCCTTTTCTCAATCGCGGCAAGCTTCGCCAGGAAGCGAAGAAGGAATTGGTGTTGGCGATCTTGCGTCATCATTGCGAGATAGAGCAGTCGTTGAACAGCCTCATCACGACGTTGGAAATGTATCAGAAGAAGAATTTGGTTTGTCACCATTTGCAGGACTTGGGCAGTGTCCAAATGGATTTACGCAAGCGGATGAGGGGATCCTATTTGACGTTCGATCGGGCGGCTTGGTTTTGGCACGGCGCAATCATCGAAAAGATCAAATGGGTTGGTTTGGAAGACAAGAAGCAGGTGCGGATGAAGGAGCTTTTGGGCGAGTTCATGTCGAGTCTTGCTGATAGTACGCGGTCATTGGATCGGTTTTGGAACCTCTGTTTGAGCAAGGAATACGATCCGCATAGTCAAGAAGCGGCGGAGTGTATGAAGCAGACGCGCGCTCAACTTGGACGGGATATGGATCGGCGAGGCGCGATGACGGGCATGATGATCGAGCAACTAGAGATGTAGTTTTGTGGGATAAGAAGGGGCAGTGTTGGAGCAAATCGCATGAGTCCGGTTCTGCCTTCATTTTGTATGTCTCGACCTCGTTTGGCGGTCGTCAGGTTTGTTGTGTGGTCAGGGTGCGACGCAGCCGGTTGAGCGTTTTCTGTTTGCCCAGGAGGACGAGGGTGTCGTAGATGGCTGGGCTGACGGTTGTGCCCGAGACGGCGACGCGGATGGGTTGAGCGACTTTGCCCATGCCCACTTGTTGGGACTCGCAAATGTTTTTGATGAGGGTTTCGAGCGTCTCGGGGGTCCAGGGGTCGGTGGCTTCGAGCTGGGGGAGCAAGGTGTCGAGCATTTTGTAGCCGGCGTTGTCGTTCTTGGCGAGCACTTTTTTGACGGCGGCGGGGTCGTATTGGATGGCGTCGTCGTCCCTGTAGATGAAGCCGGATTTGGTCTCGATGTCAGCGAAGGTGCGAAAACCTTTGTTGACGTGGAGCAGTGTGCGTTTTGTTTCTGCGTCCAGATTGGCTTGGCTGAGCGGGGAGTCGGGGTTGACGGCCAGGTAGTCATCGAAGGCAGCCAGGAGTCGCTCTTCGGTGGCTGAAGCGATGGCGTCGGTGTTGAATGCGAGGAGTTTCTCGCGGTCGAACTTGGCGTTCACCCGACTCATGCGCTGCGTACTGAATAGCTCGATCATGTCGTCCACGGTCAATTTCTCACGGTCGCCGCCGGGATTCCAACCGAGCAGGACGATGAAGTTCAGCAAGGCTTCGGGCAGGTAGCCGGCTTGTCGAAACGCGAAGACTTCGACGGCGCCGTCACGTTTGGAGAGCTTTCGACCCTTCATATCCATGGTGAGCGGCATGTGAGCGTATTGCGGCGTGGAATACCCCAACGCGCGTTGGAGGGCGATGTGGCGTGGCGTTTGGGCGAGGAATTCCTGGCCTCGAATCACGAGGTTGACGCCCATGGCGGCATCGTCGTAGACGTTGGCTAGGTGGTACGTGGGGATGCCGTTGCCCTTGCGAATGATGAAATCGTCCAATTCGGAGGCCATGACGGTGACGTCGCCCATGACCTCGTCATGAACGGTGATGTCCTCGTCGGGCATCTTGAAACGGATGACGACCGGCCGGCCTTGGGCGCGGGCTTTATCGGCATCGGTTTCGGTTGGGAACTTGGCAGGGCGATGGTAATGAAACGATCGCTTTTCAGCCTGGGCCTTTTCGCGTATCGCTTCGAGCTCTTCGGGCGTGTCGAAGGCGTAGTAGGCGTTTCCGTTGTCGAGTAGTTTTTGGATCGCTTGGTCGTACAGGTGGATTCGCTGCGATTGGAAGTAGGGCTCGTGGGGGCCGCCGATGTCGATTCCCTCATCCCATTGGAGGCTGAGCCAGCGCAGGTCGGCCATGATTTTTTGTTCGGCACCTTCGACGTTACGGGCGATATCGGTGTCCTCGATGCGGAGAATGAAGGCACCGTCGGTCTGGCGGGCAAGCAGCCAATTGAACAGGGCGGTGCGCGCGCTACCAATGTGAAGATGTCCCGTCGGCGACGGTGCAAACCGAACGCGGTATGGTATTGAATGCGTCATTGTATTGGTCTGTGTGATGAAGGTTCGTTGTTTTCGCGAGAGTCCGTAACGCTATTTTGTGATGGTTCTAGGTCGGTGTGGGCGCCCACACCGCGGAGCATGCCGATGGGGCCCGAGATGACGAAGATCCATGCGATTAGTGCCAGCATTTGTGACGTAAAGAGCCACAGAAGCGGCAGGACGAGCAGTACGAGGATGATGTGGCCAAAGGGGCGGCGACGGAGAAACCAGCTCACGAAATGACGGTAGGGTACGCGGCTGACCATGAGCAGTGCGATGGCGAGGGTACACAGCGGCAAGGTGTGGAGAATGGCCTTGGCGACCATGGGCAAAATGTTGGCGGTTTGTAAATGGTCGTGGAGGTAGACAAGGCTGATGATGGCGGCAGCGGCAGCGGGCGAGGGCATACCGAGGAATCCGCTATGGGAGGCTTCTTCGGCGGATGCTTCGACGGTGAAGCGAGCGAGGCGCAATGCGGCACAACAAACATAGACCGCAGCGATGAGGGCAGTTGCCTGACTGAATCGGTCGAACCCGAATGGTGAATATCCGGATTGTGTGATCTCGCGGTAGATGAGGGTGACCATGATGAGAGCCGGGGCGACGCCAAAGCTGACGACGTCGGCGATGGTGTCGAGTTGCTCGCCAAATTTGCTGGCGGCGCCGGTCTTGCGTGCGACCCGTCCGTCCAGTGCATCACACAACATGGCGGCGACGAGCATCCAGGCGGCGATGGACAAGTGTGACGGGGCGTGTTTTTCAAAGAAGGATCGATTGAGGGTTTGCACGGCATCGGGTTTTACGTTGGCACCGAGGTCGTACATCTCGCGTCCGCACATGGAGATGGCGACGAACCCGAAGTAGAGGTTGCCCAAGGTCAAGAGCGTGGGCAGCATGGAGATGGTTCGGAGCCGCCTCTTTTTGCGGGGCTTATGGTGGTGGACGTTGCCGGCTTGGTGAGGAACAGGTTTGGGCATCATGCTAGTGACTCATCGTAGAGGCGGGTTGGTTGTCGTGGACGGGTTCGCTTACGCGACGGGCGAGGATCGTCATGGCTCCTTTGGCCCGATCGCCGATTTCCACGGCGGGTACGTAGTGGTCGTGTCCGGTTAGGATTAGTTCCGTTCGTGAGCCGAATTTGATAAGGCCGATACGTTGACCTCGTTGTACGCGGTCGCCGACTTTGACGCTACAGACGATTCGTCGTGCGATCAGGCCCGCGATTTGGCGGACGACGACGAAGCCTTCGTTGGGGTCGTCGGGTTCGATCACGAGGGTGTTGGCTTCGTTTTTTGATCCGGAGTTGGGATCGCGTGCGTCGAGGAATTGTCCGGGGGTGTACGTGATGGCGCGAATGACGCCGGCACATGGGCTACGATTGACGTGGACGTCGAATACACTGAGGAAAATACTGATTCGTGTAGCCGGTCCACCGATTTCGTCATGATGGTCGAGTTTGGCGGTTTCGACGATCTTACCGTCGGCTGGCGCGACCAAGATACCTGGTTCTGCTGGGGTGGTTCGTTGCGGATCGCGGAAGAAGGCGACACCTCCGGCCCATGCGACGGTCAAGAGGATGCCGATCGGCAGGAGCCAAGCGTGGCCGGTTGCGGCTAGAGTATAGGCGGCGACGGCCGGGCTGCCGAATGCAACGGTGATGATGATCATTTCTCTGCTGCCGGCGGGGGCAAGCGGTATCCGCATGGACTGTGTACCTCCTCGAACAGACGTAAACCATCAGCATAACGGGAACGGGCCGGCAACGGAAGCGGAGGTGTTGACTGGTCGTTTGGGGTTGACGACCCGTACTATTCAAGCATGGAGGAGGTGTGGGTCGGCGGTGCGGGAGGTAACAGGGATAGAATTTTCTTGTTGGAGAGAGATCATGAGACGACGGCTGATTATGGGTATCGGTTTTGTGTTTGTTGGTGCAGTTCTTTTTAGGGTCGGCGGCCCGCAGACGCTATGGGCGCATTGTCAGGTGCCGTGCGGCATTTACGATGACAACGCTCGTATTCACGCTATGCTCGAAGATGCGGCCACGATCAAGAAAGCGATGCAGCAGATTACGGATTTGGGCGGCAAGCCTGATGCGCAGAGCCTCAACCAAGCGGTCCGTTGGATCACGACGAAGGAGGCACATGCGTCGCAGGTGATTGCGACCGTGTCCGAATATTTTCTGACGCAAAAGGTCAAGGCGGTGGTGTCAGGCGCGGAGGGGTATCCGGCTTATCTCGAGAAGCTGGCGGTGCATCATCGCGTTCTCGTTGCCGCCATGAAGACGAAACAGCATGTGGATACGGCCCAGGCGGACAAGTTGACGGATGCGATCGAGGCGCTCGGCAAGCTCTACTCGCCATAGAGCGGGTTGCGCCGGGTGGCAGAGAATCGGTTCCTATTTGAAGGGGAGACTCCGAGCCTATGCAGAGGTCGGACGTAAGCCGATCGCGCCTGCACACTTTGATTCAATACCGGTATAATACCCTTCCCCATGCTACGAATGGCGAATGCTCTGTGATATTTCTGCATGATATGGGTACGATTTTGAGAATTGCTCGCATAATTCTATGGTTTTTGGTGTTGGCGGCGATCGTTGGCTGTGATTCTCGGGAGACGTCCGGCCCGGCGGTGCCGTCGTCGCAGCCCGCCGCGACGAGTCAACCGGGGTCGGCGTCAAGCCAGGCGTCGGCGCCAGGGGGTGGCTATGCCGGCGCGGAGAGCTGTCAGGAATGCCATGAAGAGGCGTACAAGGCCTGGCGCGATTCGCATCACGCGAATGCATTGCGGGATCTAATGCCGGAGCTGGACGGCGAGGCCTTTGTGCCGGAACGTCCGATTTCGCATGGTACGCAGACGTCGTTGGCGACGATGCAGGATGGGCAGTACACGCTTCGGACGATGGGGCAGAATGGGGAGCTATACGACTTTCACCCCACGGGGGTCATCGGTGTTTGGCCTTTGTGGCAATACTTGATTCCGGTTGGAGACGGGCGACTTCAGGTGACCGAGCTGGCCTTCGATCCTGATAAGAAAGAATGGTTTGACGTCTACGGCGATGAAGATCGGCAGTCGCACGAGTGGGGGCACTGGTCGAACCGCGGGATGAATTGGAATTCGATGTGTGCGACGTGCCACACGACCGACTTCCAGAAGAATTACGATCGTGTTACCGACGGCTACCGGTCAACGTATCAGGTCCAAGGGGTGGATTGCGAGCAGTGCCATGGGCCGATGCAAGCGCATGTCGATTGGCAGGATGCGCATCCTGACGACGAAGACGATCCGACGATTCAGTGGCTCGATAACGACCAATACCTTGCCGTGTGCGGGTCATGTCATGCCCGGCGGGGTGATCTCACGGGCCGATTCAAGTCGGGTGATAAGTTCTTGGACCACTACGACCCTGTGTTGCCGGACTTGTCCGATGTCTACTATCCAGATGGTCAGGTGCGCGAGGAGGATTTTGAATACGTCGCGTTTACGCTTAGCTATATGAATACGATGGGGGTTCGTTGTTTTACGTGTCACGATTCACACTCCGGTAAGACGCGTAAGCAGGGTAACGACCTGTGTTTGCAGTGTCACGAGCGCAAGATGACCACGCGGATTGCGATCGACCCGGCTGAGCACAGTCACCATCCGTCGGACAAGCCGGGTTTTTTATGTATTGATTGTCATATGCCACAGACCGTCTACATGGCACGGCATTGGCGGCACGATCACGGTATGACGATCCCCGATCCGGTGTTGACGAAAGCGTTTGGGATTCCCAACGGCTGCACGCGATGTCACGCGGAAGAGGGGGTTGATTGGGCGATCGAGTGGGTTGAGAAATGGTACGGCCAGCGGATGGAACGTCCGACGCGGCAGCGTGCTCGGTTGCTGGCTCGTATCAAGGCGGGTGACGAGGAGGCAGTGCCGGGATTGCTCGCGTTGTTGCCGGAGGAGTTGAATCCGGCATGGCGGGCGGTGTATGTGCGGTTTCTTGCGCCGCTGCTTACGCAGGGTCAGTCCAAGGTGGGCGAAGCTGTCGTCGCAGCGTTGCTGGAGTTGATTGACGATCCTTCGCCCCTGGTTCAAGCGTCCGTGATCGAGGCGCTGTCGCCCATCGTGTCCGGCGCGGTTGGCCGACTTGTCGCCAAGCTCGATCATCCTGTTCAGCTCGTTCGGGTAAAGGCTGCGTGGGCACTTCGTCAGGTGACGACTTTGTCGGAACGTGCGCACCATGACCTGATGACCTTCCTCGATTTCAATGAGGATCAGCCGACGGGGGTTTTTCATAAGGGGAATTATTACGCAGAAATCGGGCGACCTGAAGAAGCTTTGGCTTGGTTTGAAAAAGCGACCCAGTGGGATCCGGGGGCTGCGCCCTTTCGGCACAGCTACGCGGTCGTTCTTAGCCGTTTAGGGCGTCTCGATGAAGCGCTCATGCAGTTGGCTGAAGCTTCGAACCTCGATAGGGAGGAAGCTTTTTATCCGTACTCGATGGGGCTTCTTTACGCTGAGATGGGCCGGTTCGTGGAAGCGCGTGACGCTTTGCGGGCGGCCACTGCCCGGGCTTCCCACCATGGACGGTTCTGGTACAACTTGGCCCTGGCCGAGGATCGGTTGGGTGATACGGATGCGGCCCTTGATGCTATGTTCAAGGCGGAAGCTCTCGAGCCCCACGAACCAACTTATCCTTACGTCCGGGCGACCCTTCTTCTCCGGCAGCAGAAGACCGATGCGGCCCGTCGTGCGCTGGAACGCGTTCTGCAAATCGATCCGACTCATCAACAGGCTCGGCAACTCATCGGTAGGTTCTGATCGAGTTGCCGTCAAGCTTCGTGAATACAAGTCTTTTTTGTGCATAAGATTACGGTTTTTTCTTTTCGATGCCACGGTTGCTTGGGATGGTCGCTGGCGCGTTGGTGGTGGTTAGTGAGAGGCGGTTGGCAAGATCAGAATAGGTGGGTCCTAAGTAGCGACAATATTAATTTGCCTGATATGGAAATATAAAAAGCGAGACTTTTTCTTAGTTCGCTGTTATGGTAAAATCATATCTTTGGGACATCGGTGTAAGAAGTGTATTGAAGCGACTTCAAGTCGGAAAGACGATCCGGGACATCTCTTAAGGGTTAAGGCCGTTGTTGCGGGCCAAAGAGGCACAAACCTCTAAAGATGTCCGTGTTGCGTATCGGGCCTGTGTCGTTCTTCTATGAGGTTTTGTTTTCAAAGGTCTAAGGCGGACCGCCTTTTTGTGGTTCGCAACCAAAGGTTTTGCTGGTCGAAAAGATGCGTGCAAAACGCAAAGAAGTCCCGGCGTAAGACGCTAAGGTAAGGATGGAGTTGGGGGGGCATACGTTGGACGTTCTGACGGTTGTTCATTAGGAGTCATTTGTCACATGTCTCCCCAAGCAGAAGACCCGCAGTTACGCAGGGAGATCGAGATAAACGAGCCGGAAGTACGCGCGGTTCGCGTTCGGGATGAGCCTGCCGAGCCTTTGTCGGGTGATCATGGCGGGCAATTGGTGCAGAGATTTGAGGGGGAGGGTGTTGGTCTCACGAAGCAAGGCGGAGCGATTCCGAGAGCGGGACAGGGGTGTGAGCGACTTCAGGTTGGACAGGAGGGAATACGTGGTCCAGAGGGTGGGATGTTTTTGCCGGCGCAGGAGCTTGTTCATTCCGAGCATCTAGAGCGGCTGGACGCAGAAGCAATCGCGTCATCGCGGGAGCTTAGTGATTCGGCGCAAATAGAAGATCTAAAACGGTTTGTCACGGAAAGTCCGTATCCTATTCTCCATATCAATCCAAGGGGTTGTGTCACGTATGCCAACGCCGCTGCCTTACCGCTTCTGTGCAAGTGGGGCCGGAAGGTTGGCGATGAGGTGCCGACTCAATGGCGCGCTCGGATGGCTTACATTGTTGATATCAAAGGTCGTGCAGTCATCGAGGAGCCGTGTGGCGGCCGTACATTCGCGTTTGAGCTGAAGCCTTTAGTGGACGGTGATGGGGTTGATGTTTATGGATACGATGTCACAGGTTACCGTAAGAAGGTCGATGCTTCATTTGATTCGCTCGAGAACATCACACAACGGGATGCGGAAGGCTTTGCCCTGTTACAAAGTGCGCGCGCGGTTTTAGCACATCATGAGTTCCGCGAGGCGGCCAAGGTCGTTTTGGCGTGCTGCAAGGGTTTGATTGGGGCCGACGCAGGCTGTGTTGTCCAGATAAGCGCAGATAAGACAACCCATGAGGTTGTCTGTCCGGCGACGGAGGAACACGCGTGTCGGGAGGCTTGGGATTTTGCCTCGCCGATTGGTGCGTTACAGGAAGAGGTAAGTCGTACCGGACGGGCACTCTACAGGAACGACTTTTTCGAGAGCCAATCGGGAAATTGTTTTTTCAGCAGGTCTTCGATCGTCAGAAGTGTGCTGTTGGCACCGTTGGTCATCAAGGGTGAGGTCCTTGGTTTTTTGGGTTTCGCCAATAAGCGTTTTGGGTTTACGGCAGACGACGTAAGGGTTGCATCGGCATTCAGCGACATTGCGTCCGTTGCGCTGCATAATAGTTGGATGTTCGAGGCGATGGGTATCAGTGAACGGCGTTTTCGCGCTGTTGTGGAAACCGCTCATGACGCCATTGTTACAACGGATAGCCGCGGGACTGTTTTGCTGTGGAACAAAGCGGCAGAAAAGGTTTTCGGTTATTCGGCTAATGAGGTGACCGGCCATTGTCTCTCGCTGATCATGCCGAAGCGGTACCATCAAGCTTACTTGGAGGGAATGCGTCGTGTTCTTACTTCAGGGGTATCGAACACGATTGGTCAGACGGTGGAAATGGTGGGTTGTCGAAAGGGCGGTGAGGAGTTTCCTGTCGATTTGTCTGTGACGGCTTGGGAAAGCGGGGGGGAGCGTTATTTTACCGGTATCATTCGTGATATCACGGAACGCAAACGTGCTGAGGCGGAGCTGCGAAGGTTGAATGAGACGCTGGAACAGCGCGTGGTGGAACGTACGCGGTTATTGAAGCTGATGGAAGACGTGGCTTCCGCCGCGAATCATGCCGACACGGTTGAAGAGGCGTTGTCGTTCGTTTTGGCGCGTGTTTGTCGGGATGACCGTTGGTGTTTTGGGCATGCGTATATGCCGGCTGAAGAAGAAAGCGACGAACTCATTCCCGCGAAGGTGTGTTACCCGAATGGGGCTCAGTCTTTCAAGCTTTTCCGGGTAGCGACGCTGAAAATGCGTTTACGAAAGGGGTGGGGGCTTTCCGGTCGAGTGTTCGAGACCGGCCAGGCCCAATGGGTCACCGATGTACAGCGTGATCTGTTGGCTCAGCAAGCCGAACTGGCCGAGGCCCATGGTCTCAAAACCGCGGCTGCGTTTCCGGTGCTTGTGGGAGAGGAGGTCGTGGCGGCCTTGGAGTTCTTTTCGGATCAGGTTGTGGAGCCACACCAGGGTCTTCTCAATGCGATGGCGAGTGTCGGTACGCAGTTGGGCCGGGTCGTCGAGCGTAAGCGTTTGGAAAAGCAACTTGCGGACGGGATGTTGGCGAAGCATCACGAAATTGGGCAAGAGCTGCACGATGGTTTGGGTCAGCAGTTGACTGGGCTTGCCATGATCGCCAAAAGTCTGCAGCAGAAGCTCGTGGATAGGACCTCGCCAGCGGCTCGTACGGTCACGGATCTTCTTGCGATCATTCGTGACGCCCAAAATCAGCTCCGGGCGGTGATTCGCGGTTTGCCGTTGCCTTTCGCTGTTCGTGCCGACGAGTTGATTGAAGCCATCGAAGAGCTGTTAGACCGTACCGAGCGTTTGTCCGATATTTCGTGTCGTTGTGAGTTTGACGATTGTTTGCCCGTCCGCGATGACAAAGTCGCGACGCAGTTGTTTCACATTGCTCAGGAAGCTGTCACCAATGCGATTCGGCACGCACAAGCAAGCACGATTGTCGTCAGTATCAGGATCGAGCATGGCGCCTTGGTGTTGCGTGTTCGCGATGACGGAATGGGCCTTGCCTGTGATCATCAACCCAAGATAGGCATGGGGCGTCGTATCATGCGGTATCGCGCGAGCTTGATTGGGGCGACGCTTGAAGTGGCCAGTACGGATGGTCGAGGAGTTGAGGTGACCTGCATGCTTTGGCAGGGAGACTATCATGCCAAGAGGCACAACGAACATGGAGAATGAGAAAGTTCGGATTTTGATCGTCGATGATCACCCGATTGTTTGTCGGGGTTTGGCTGAACTGATTGAAAATGAGGCGGATTTGGCGGTCTGCGGCGAGGCCGGTGACATTATTGAGGCACTAAAGCAAGTGGGGGAAGCACAACCTCATTTGGCGGTCATTGATCTTTCGTTGCGAAATTGCAGCGGAATCGAGCTTATCAAACAGTTGAAGGCTCGGCATCCGGGCGTCAAGATGCTTGTGACCTCCATGCATGATGAGACGGTTTACGCCGAGCGGGCGTTACGCGCGGGTGCGATGGGGTATATCAACAAAGAGGAAGCGACGGTCAGCATTATTGAAGCGATCCGACAGGTGTTACGCGGTAAGGTCTATTTGAGCCGTCGCATGACCGACACGCTTTTACAGCAGGTTGCCCGCGGCGAGCCGCCCAATCGTTCTCTCGTTGACCATCTGACGGACCGCGAATTGGAGGTGTTTGAGCTGATCGGCCAAGGGCTGACCACGCGTCAAATTGCCAGCAGTTTGCACTTGAGTATCAAGACGATCGAGACGCATCGGGACGGTATCAAGACGAAACTGAATCTGACGACGGGGCCGCAGTTGGCTCGCCGTGCCGTGGAATGGGTCTTGAGCAATAGTTGATGCGCGTCGGGATGAGGGTTGCGCGTTTGGTGCTCGTGTGTCACTTGGTTGATCGGAGCGGCGATGCTGAACGTGGCGCATTATGTTGAAGACGTCGCAGTGGTCATGTTGCGATAGGCGTCGGCGAGTTGCTGGGTTATGGGGCCGGGTTTTTCGTTGCCGACAACGTGGCGTTCGACGCGCGTGACCGGCATGATCTCCATAATCGCATTGGTGAGGAATGCTTCGTCGGCGCCCAGCAGATCGTTGATCGTGCATGGGCCTTGGTCAACGGTTATATGGTTGGATTGAGCCAGTTCCAGAATGGCTGATCGTGTGATGCCGGGTAACACCGGCGTTTCCAGAGGCGGCGTCCGTAGCTTGTTGTCTTTGACCATGAAAATGTTGCTGATGCTGCCCTCTGCCAACAGGTTCTCCGGGGTGAACCAGATGGCTTCGCCGCATTGTTTCTGTTGCGCCAGGCGCAGGGCGAGAAGCCTCGAGAAGTAGCTGGTCGTCTTATGGCCGGCGAGCGGATCATATTTGGATTGACGGTATTGGTTGCAGATGAAGACCGTCATGCCTTCCTGGTACATGGCTTCGGGATACCCTGTTATTTCTTGGGCCGCCACTAAGAGCGTGCTCTGTGTTGGTTCGTCTTGAGAGGCGGTTGGCGTGACGGTGAATCGCACGCGGGCGTTTTTGAGGCTGTTGGCTTCGAGGACGGCGGTGATGGCTTGCGGGATGCACTCGACGATGTTGCCGAGGGGGATATTCAACGCATTGGCCGATCGTTGGAGTCGTTCAAGGTGCTGGGGTAGACGGAAGGGACGCCCGTCATACGCTCGCAAGGTCTCGAATAACCCGACGCCGTGGAGGAAAGCTGGGTTGGAGACACTGACGCTGGCAACGTTCGCTTCGATGAGTTTCCCGTTAAGATAGACTTTCTCGCTCATTCTCTACGTTCTCTTTCGATCAGGTTGTGTGGCGGATCTCGCTGGTCAGGGTTGCGTTCAAACTCGTCGGTTCCACATTGTTTATGGTCAAGGCGCTACATAATCCGCGACTCTTTGCGCGGGTTTCTTCGAATTCGTCGGCTGGAATCGAGTCAGCGACAATGCCTCCACCAGCATAGATATGTGCCATATTGTTGGTAACAATCACGGTTCGAATGGCGATGTTCAGCGTCATCGAGCCGTCGAGACCGAAAATCCCGATAGCGCCAGTGTAG
>Ga0180434_10000612_pt1 | contig 52375 bp, 48 predicted proteins | sample SS_ome_7_FD_132453 | JGI IMG/M metagenome (GOLD analysis project Ga0180434, IMG submission 132453) | Hypersaline lake sediment archaeal communities from the Salton Sea, California, USA - SS_1_D_2 metaG | ecosystem: Environmental > Aquatic > Non-marine Saline and Alkaline > Hypersaline >... | reverse complement strand
GGGGCTGCAACTTCAAGTGCCGCGGCTGCCAGAACTGGCAGATATCCTGTGTACGCGAGGTGGGGCCGGGCTTCGGGACACGGGAGGTCCTGCCGCAGACACTGGTGGAGCTGGCCGAACGCTACCAGTGCCAGGGTATTGCCTGGACCTACAACGAGCCGAGCATCTGGTTCGAGTATACCTACGACGGTGCAAGAATGGCCAGGGAGCGGGGGCTATACACCGTATACGTTACCAATGGCTACCTGACTCCAGAGGCGCTGGACATGATCGGCCCATACCTGGATGCCTGGCGGGTGGACGTGAAGGGCTTCACTGATGCTGCCTACCGCCGGCTGGCCGGTATTCACCACTGGCGGGGGATACTTGAGGTGGCCGAGCGGGCGAAGAACAAGTGGAATATGCACGTTGAGGTGGTCACCAATGTTACCCCCACCATCAATGACGATGATGAGCAGCTCCGGGGCATTGCCCGCTGGATACGCGACAGCCTGGGTGAGCTCACTCCCTGGCACGTGACCAGGTTTCACCCGAACCACGAGATGGCCGACATCCCGGCAACGCCGCTTGCCACCCTGGAGCGTGCCTACGATATCGGGCGGGCGGCCGGTCTCAAGTTCGTGTACCTGGGAAACGTACCTGGCCATAGCTCCGAGAACACCATCTGCTACTCCTGCGGCAAGCTGGTGGTTGCAAGGTCAGGCTACCAGACCAGGGTGGTATCGCTGAATGGCTCCAGGTGCGGATACTGTGGCGCGGAGCTTGCTTTCAGAATACCTGATGGGGGAGGTGGCCATGATGATTAGAGAGCCTGTGGTGGCGGGTCGTTTCTATCCCGGCAGTCCCGACCGGTTAAGAGGGATGATTGAGCGCATGGTTGACAGCGGCGCGACCAGGGAAGACGTGGTCGGGGTGCTCATACCTCACGCGGGCTACGAATATTCGGGACCGGTAGCGGGAGCTACCATCTCCCGTGTCAGGTTCGGGGATACCTTCATTATCATGGGCCCGAGCCATACCGGTATGGGGCAGCCGTTTAGCATAATGACCGAGGGGACCTGGCGGACTCCCCTGGGAGACGTCGAGATTGATTCCGAGCTGGCAGGCAGGGTGCTGTCTCTCTCTGAGCTCCTGAAGGTAGACCGCCTGGCGCATCTCCAGGAGCACGCCGTGGAGGTGCAGATTCCCTTCCTGCAGTACTTCAAAGCAGATGTCCGGATTGTGCCGATTGTCCTGGCTCCGGCAGATGTCTCCGCCTATCGGGAGATCGGGAAGGCGCTTTCGGGGGCGATCCAGGGGCTGGGGCGGAGCACGGTCATCATTGCTTCGGGCGACATGACGCACTACGAACCACAGACGTCGGCGGAGCGAAAGGACCGGGAGGGTATAGACGCCATCCTCGCCCTTGACGAAGAACGACTGCTGAGAAAGGTGCGCGAGCTGGACATATCAATGTGCGCCTACGCACCCGCGGCAACCATGATTGCCGCCGTCAGGCAACTCGGTGCCAGCGGGACGGAGCTGGTCAAATACCAGACCAGCGGGGATAGCACCGGGGATTATTCGGCGGTGGTGGGTTATGCCGGTATTATCATCAGGGCGAGTGGGATGTCGCCGCTGGCGCGACTGGCCAAGGATGCCGTGGAAGCGTATGTCCGTGACGGGAGAAGGCTGCAGACTGAGAGCCTGACGCCGGAAATGAGGGATAAGGCGGGGGTCTTTGTCTCAATTCACAAACACGGTCAGCTTCGGGGGTGTATCGGCACGTTCGAGCCCGCCGAGAGTGACGTTGCTCACGAGATTGTCAGCAATGCCATCAATTCCGCCACCGGTGACCCGCGCTTCCCGCCCGTTCGTCCCGATGAACTGGACGAGCTTGATTACAGCGTTGATGTCTTGACTAGGCCGGAGTGCATAGACCATGCCGGGCAGCTTGACCCCAAGCGGTACGGGGTGATTGTGGAATGCGGGTGGCGGCGCGGCCTGCTTCTTCCTGATCTGGAGGGGGTGGATAGCGTCCAGCGGCAGATAGCGATCTGCTGCGTGAAGGCAGGGATCAACCCCGGCGAACCGGTGAACCTCTACCGGTTCGAGGTGAAGCGCTACCGGTAAGGCCATGCCGTGACGCGAAATGGCCGTACAGAAGACCAACATAAGGGAGGAGAGCCAGACATGCTGAGCGACCTGGTGATGAAAAACCGGAGCTACCGCCGCTTCCACGAGGAGGTTCCCATCAAGCTGGAGACGCTCAGAGAGCTGGTGGACCTGGCGCGGTGCTCTGCCTCAGGCTCTAACCGCCAGCCCCTCAAGTACATCCTCTCCTCCACTCCCGAGAAGAACGCCAAGGTCTTCGCTACCCTTGCCTGGGCGGGGGCGCTGCCGAACTGGCCCGGCCCTCCCGAAGGAGAGCGTCCCGCCGGCTACATCATTATTCTTGGGGACAACGAGATAAGCAGCGGCTTCGGGGTCGACCACGGAATAGCCGCCCAGACCATCCTCCTGGGGGCGGTTGAGAAGGGCCTTGGTGGGTGCATGCTGGCCTCGGTGCGCCGGGATGAGCTACGGCGGGCGCTGGACATACCGGACAGATATGAGATTCTCCTGGTGGTGGCCCTGGGTAGTCCCAGGGAGAGGGTGGTGCTGGAAACGCTCGAGCCGGGAGGCGACTTCCGCTACTGGCGTGACCAGGAGCAGGTGCACCACGTGCCCAAGCGGCGCCTGGAGGACATAATCATTGGGTAGCAATGCCACTAACTGAAGTCCACTACCGAGGAGTACCGGCTTTGTGAGGAACTTATCCAAGCAGGTCTTCCTGAACGCGCTTGCCTGTCCTGTGCTGGGATGGCTGCTGCGCAACGGCAAGATGGTCACGGCGCCTGTTAACCTTGGGCAGAGGTTCCGCCTGGAGCAGGGACAGGAGATAGGCCGGCGGGCGAGAGGGCTTTACCCGGGCGGGGAGCTCATAGCCGACGTGAACCTGGTCTCCGCGGTCAGAAAGACGGGTGGTGCCCTGGCCTCGCTTGCTCCGGCAGTCTTCGAGGGCGCGTTCGTGGTGGATGGAATGGCGGCCAGGGCGGACATACTGGTGCGGGAGCGGGGTGGATGGCACCTCATGGAGGTCAAGTCCGGGGTGAACGACCGCGCTGAGTACGTGGATGACATGGCCTTCACGTGCGCGGTGGCAGGGGCGTGCGGGCTTGAGCCTGCGGCTGTATCTCTCGTGCTGGTTTCGCGCGATTACCGGCTGGGTATGCCTGATGAGGCGCTCTTTGTGACCGCTGACCATACCGATGACGTGCTGGCACGGGCCCAGGAGTTCGCTTCCATCCTGTCGGAGGTGGAAAGCCTGACCTCATGCCCCGAAAGACCCGATGCCGGCCTGATTTTCGAGTGCCGGCACTGCGAGCTCTTCCGTGAGTGCGCCGGGAGCGGAGTGGACAACCACGTCTTTGACCTTCCCCGGCTGAGTCTATCGAGCTTCGAGAGGCTCAGAGAGCTGGGGATTGAGCGCATCGAGGATATCCCGGAAGGGTTTCGCCTTACCGGGAGCCAGACCCGCGTCCGGGAGTGCGTGCTGTGCGGCCTGCCGTACGTGGGGAGGGGACTGGGCCCATCTCTGCAGGAGGTGGAGTGGCCGGCCTGCTACCTGGACTTCGAGACGGTGATGACCGCGATTCCCCTCTACCCGGAGGTCGCGCCCTACGAGACCATTCCCACGCAGTACTCGGTCCACCGGTGCTCCCGGGTTGGCGAGGTGGCGGAGCACCGTGAGTACCTGGCCGATTCCGTCCGTGACTGCCGCCGGGAGCTGGCCGAGGCCCTCCTGCGTGACCTGGGGAAGCAGGGTAGTATCATTACTTACTCCACCTTTGAGAAATCGGTGATCAATGCCCTGGCACGCCTCTTCCCCGATCTCTCAGAGGAGCTCGGTGCCCTCCGGAAGCGCATCGTGGACCTGGAGGCAATCATCCGGCGGGAGTACTATCACCCTAGCTTCCACGGCAGCACCTCTATCAAGGTCACCCTGCCGGCGCTCGTGCCCGATATGTCCTACCGCGGCCTGCGTATAGCCGACGGCGATTCGGCGGCGGCAGCCTTTGCCTACCTCGCCATGGGTAAGGACCGCTACCCGGAGACCACTAGGAAGAACCTCCTGCGGTACTGCCAGCAGGACACTCTTGCCATGGTGAAGCTGCACGAGAAGCTGGTACAGGTAGCGGGACTGGACTGAAACGTCAGGCCAAGCGCTTGAATTGGCTACTGGGAGGAGGGAGTCATAGAGTAGCGAAGCCCCTCTGACCCCAACCCTCCTGAACCTCCTTGGGAAAAGGAGCGGATACCGGGGTGAGGATGGACAGATGCCTTTTCCTGGAATCCTGCTGGAGCGTGGTACAGGCGAGGGGAAGGCTTTGGCGAGGACCCTCATGGACATGTTTGAGCATGGCGCAGAGCAGCGGATGAAGGAGGAGGCACCCCTGGCGGCCCGGATGAGACCTGGTAGCCTGCACGCTTTTGTCGGGCAGGAGCACCTGGTGGGACAGGGACATGTCCTCCGCACCGCTATAGAATCAGGCCAGATACCTTCCATCATCCTCTGGGGGCCGCCCGGTAGTGGCAAGACCACCCTGGCTTATATCATCGCTAACTCGATCGATTCTCATTTTAGCTCTGTCAGTGCCGTCAGCGCCGGCGTGGCTGACCTGCGCCGGCTTATCGAGGAAGCCAGGGAGCGCCGCCGGCTGTACGACCGCAAGACCATCCTTTTTATTGACGAGATCCACCGCTTCAACAAGGCGCAGCAGGATGCCGTGCTGCCCTACGTTGAAGACGGGACCATTACTCTAATCGGGGCCACCACCGAGAATCCGTCCTTCGAGGTGATTGCGCCTTTGCTCTCGCGCTGTCGCGTGCTCGCCCTGAATCCCCTCACCGAGGACGAGATACGGATCATCGTCCTGAGGGCATTGAGGGACGGGCTCAAGGGCCTCGGGCAAATGAATGCCGAGCTCGAGGAAGAGGCCATGCTGCACCTGGTGATGGCATCCGAGCATGATGCGCGGGTTGCTCTGAACGCCCTGGAGCTGGCGGCTCGCAGCACGCCGCCGGATGCTAGCGGCAAACGCCGCATCACTCTGCCGGTGATCGAGGACGCCGTACAGCAGCGCGCCCTTCTGTATGACAAGGCGGGTGAGCAGCACTACGACATGATCTCTGCCCTGCACAAGTCCATGCGCGGCTCGGACCCCAATGCTGCCCTGTACTGGCTGGGAAGGATGCTGGAGGCCGGAGAGGAGCCGCTCTACATCGCCCGCCGGGTGGTACGGTTCGCCTCCGAGGACGTGGGCATGGCCGACCCGCAAGCGCTGGTGGTTGCCGTGGCCGCCCAGCAGGCAGTGCACTTTGTCGGCATGCCGGAGTGTAACCTCGCCCTTGCCCAGGCGGTCGTCTATCTGGCCACCGCCCCCAAGAGCAACTCGCTCTACCGTGCCTACAACGCCGTGCAGGCCCAGATACAGGAAGGTCCCAATGACCCGGTGCCTATGCACCTGCGCAACCCGGTTACCCCGCTCATGAAGGAAATGGGTTACGGTGCAGGCTACAGGTACGCCCACGACTACCAGGAACATTTCGTCCAGCAACAGTACCTGCCGGATTCGCTGGGGGGGATGAGATTCTACACCCCCGGAGACCAGGGGTATGAGCGGGAAGTGGCTGCCAGGATCAAGGGCTGGTGGTCCAGTACCCAGGAGCAGCAACAGGAGCAAGAAGGCGAAAGGAGCGGGCAAGTGAAGTCCATCCACGTGGAGTTCCCCTGTGGGGATATCACCCTTGAGGGTGAGTGGCACCTACCGGAGCGGCCCGCCCGGTTCCCGGCCGTGGTGGTGTGTCACCCGCACTCGCTGTATGGTGGTAACATGCACAGCGTGGTGGTGGTGACCATCTGCGAGGTACTGGCGCGGCAGGGCATAGCCGCCCTGCGATTCAACTTCCGTGGAGTAGGCAAGAGCGGGGGCCGGTTCGGCGGGGGCGTGGACGAGCGCAAGGATGTGTTCTCGGCGCTGGATTTCATCACCTCGGCGGCCGAGGTGGATCAGGAGAAAGTGGGGCTGACGGGATACTCTTTCGGTGGTGGCGTTGCCCTGCCGGCGGCTCTCCAGGATGAGCGTGTCCGGTGTCTTGCCCTGGTGTCGCCGGCACTTACTGATTCTGGTTGGGTAGAGCTGGAGAAGTTCATGCGACCGAAGCTGGTCATCGTCGGGGGTGCCGATTCGGTGGTGCAGATGGACCGCTTCCAGCAGTACACCATGGCTGCCCGGAATCCGAGCGAGTATCGCCCCGTGCCCGGAGCCGACCATTTCTGGGGGGGTCGCGAGGAGGAGCTTTCCGGAGAGGTAGCGCGCTTTTTCGCGGGTAGCTTCGACATGGTTTCGCCGGGCAATTCCTGAGTTCCCTTCTCGTTGCATCCCACCCTTGCCGTAGTGTGCTATAATCGCCCTGCCCGGCAGCGTTGCCAGCCGCCAGGCCGGGCAGGGCGGATACGCAGCACCGTAGGAGGTCATGCCATGGTACTGACGTCTGAGCAGCTCAAGCGACGAGGACTTCCCAAGATCAGGGGAAGGACGAAGGCGGACGGCCTGCACGAGTCCGTGTCCATCATCCGTGACCGGTGGGGATGTCCCCATATCACTGCCCGCAGTGAGCATGACGTCTGGTTTGCCCAGGGTTTCTGTCACGCCCAGGAGAGGCTCTGGCAGATGGAGCGCACCCGGCGTTTTGCCCGCGGGACCCTGGCCGAGATACTGGGCGAGCCCCTGGTCCGGATCGACAGGTACTACCGGCGGCTGGGAATCCGGCAGGTCTCCGAGCGGGACTGGCCCCAGCTCAACCAGGAGGCGCGGGACATCCTGCAGGCGTTCAGCGACGGGGTCAACGCCGCCATCAGGTCTATGCGCCAACTCCCGCCGGAGTTCGCCGTACTTGACCTGGTGCCGGAGCCGTGGTCCCCTGCGGATAGTATCGCCCTGTGGAAAGTGATCTTTCTTACCCAGACGTCTGACTTCAACATGAAGATACTGAGAGCTTCCATTGCCCGTGAGCTTGGGCCGGAAGCGGCGGCCTTGCTGGAGCCGGACATCCCGGAGGAGTCGGTGGTGGTATGTCCCCCCGGCAGCACAGGCAAGGGACTGGGGGCCGAGTTCGCTGAGCTCAGTGCCCTGGCGAGCCGGATGGCACCATTCTCGGCGGAGCAAGGCGGCTCCAATAACTGGGCGGTGGATGGTACCCTGAGTGCCTCTGGAAAGCCTCTTCTGGCCGGAGACCCCCATGCTGTCATACAGATAGCGCCGGTGTGGTACCAGAACCACCTGCGCACGCCGGAGTGGGCGATGATCGGTGTGAGTACCCCGGGGGTACCGGGGATACTTCTCTATGGTCATAACGGACATGTCGGCTGGACGGTTACCAACGTCCTGGCGGATATGGCGGACGTCTTCGTGGAACGGTTCGACGAGACAGGCTGCCGGTATCTCTACCGCGACCGGTGGGTGGAGGCGGAGATACGGCACGAGGAGATAAGGGTGAAGGGTTTGAGCGAGCCGGTTGTGGAGGACATACCGGTGACCGTGCACGGCCCGCTGGTGAGCGGCGGACCGCTGGGACCGGGGGTGCCTCTCGCCTGGCAGTGGACTGCTCACGGCGTGGTGACCACATTCGAGTGTATCCCGGGTATGGCCCGGGCGAAGGACGTGGACGAGTTCCGCGAGGCACAGCGCAGATGGGCCGGTCCACCCATGAACCGGATTACCGCTGACGATTCCGGCAACATTGCCTACCAGCTCATCGGGGACATTCCGGTGCGGGCGCACGGCGGCGCCAACGCCGTCCCTGCCCCGGGATGGACCGGGGAGTATGACTGGCAGGGCTTCATTCCGTTCGAGGAGCTTCCCTGGTCGAAGAACCCCGACCGTCACTTCGTCGTCAGCGCCAACAACCGCGTCGTACCTGCGGGCTACCCCTACCACGTGAGCGTGCCTACAATCGTGTACCGGGCATGGCGCATCGAGGACATGCTCCGGAGCAAGGAGCGCTTAACGATGGAGGACTTCATGGTCATCCAGGGCGACCGGTATAGCCGCCCGGCGGCAAGTATCGTGGCCCTGCTCAAGAGGAACGAGCTGGGGAACGATCTGCAGGAGGCGGTGGAGATGCTGGGGTCGTGGGACTGCATGCTCGACCCCGAAGCCCCGGCATCGGCGCTCTACGAGGTCTTCATGCAGAAGCTACTGGCACGCGTGTTCTCCTTCCTGACCGGACTCCCGGGAGCCGCTGGCGCATTCGACCGGTGGGTGGGGTGCTACCTGCCCAGGCTCATACGGCTCATGGAGGCGGGCGACGACGCGATTCTGACGCTGAGCGACGAAAACCGGGCCACCAGCTGGCGGCAGATGATCGAGAAATCGCTTCGGGAGGCCCGCGACTTCCTGATAGAGCGACAGGGCGCCGATAGCTCCAGGTGGAGCTGGGGCGAGCTCCACCGTCAGACCTTTGTTCACAACCTGGGACGGACACCCCCGCACGACGAGACCTTCAACCTGCCGTCGGTAGGAATCGGCGGCGACAGCAGCACCGTCTTCAACTCGGCCCCCGGGTACCGGACGGGTTTCGCAGCCAATATGGGGGTGTCCTTCCGGATGATCGTGGATTTTGCCGATGTGGACAGCGCGGTCTGGATACTGCCGCCGGGACAATCGGGCCACCCTGGGAGCTCGCACTACAGCGACAACATCCAGCCGTGGCTGAACGTGCAGTATCATCCCATGATGTGGGACTGGGACCGTATCAGGGCGAACCAGGAAGGGACACTCTGGCTGCTACCGCTGAGGCGTGCGGAAGGCGAGGACGGTCTCTAATCCCTGAAGTCCGTCTCGCGCTTCTCAACAAACGCGCGGGTGCCCTTGCGAACGTCCTCGCTGGTCTCGGCCAGAGAGCGCAGAGCGACGGTGATGTCGAAGCCGGTGCGCTCGTAGGCAGCGGCCGCCTGGTTGATGGCCGCCTTGGCGAGCCTGACTGCTGCCGGACTCCTGGAGGCTATCCTGCGGGCAAGCTCACGGGCCTCGGGCATAAGCTGCTCGTGGAGGACGACCCGATTCACCAGGCCGATGCGCTCGGCGACGTCGGCAGTGATGCTGTCGCCGCCCAGAATCAGCTCCATGGCCCATCCCTTGCCCACCAGGGGGGCTAGCCGCCAGGTGGCGCCACCGCCGGGGAAGAAGCCGCGGCGTATCTCGTAGAGGCCGAAGGTGGCCCGGTCCGAAGCAATGCGGATGTCACACGAGAGGGCGAGCTCCAGTCCTCCGGCTATCGCGAAACCGTTGATGGCGGCGATGGTAGGCTGGGGCATTCCAGCTACCCCTGAGTTCTCCCCCGACTGGGTGCGCCTCTCCCAGTCCTCGATCGGGGTGAGAGTGTAGCCGCTGTACTCCTTGAGGTCCCTGCCGGCGGAGAAGGCATGGTCGCCGGCACCGGTGATTATGATGACCCTGATGGCACTGTCCTTCTTCAGCTCTTCCATACTCGCTCTGAGGTCCTGGCTGAGCTGGGCATTCATGGCATTGTGCACTTCGGGTCGATTGAGGGTGACTACGGCTATGCCGTCTTCCCTGGTGAGGGTTACTGTATCACTAAACATGCGGTACCTCCTCGGGCGCAAATGCTGTTCTGCCGACCTGGCTACCGCTACCGCTTCAGTTCTGCCCTGGCCTGATCGGGAAAGTCGGTGATGATGCCATCCACTCCGAGTTCCAGGGCGGCGCGCACCTGGTCCATGTCAGTGAAGCCCCACACGAAGACCGGCAGGCCCGCTTCTCCGGCCTGGCGCACGAGGTCAGGACTTAGGGTGAGAAACATGACGATGATGATGTCCGACCGGGTATCCCGTGCCAGGGTAACGTGGTCTTCCAGGGGCATGGCAGTGATGACCCCGCGGCGTATGTCCGGGGCCAGGTCCGCCAGCTCCGCTACGAGGTCAGGATTGAACGACGTCAGGAACAGGTCTCCAGCGCGCATACCTTCACGGAGGGTCTCCACGAACCGCTCCAGGGAGCGTACTCGTTTGAGCTCAACATTCAGCTTGACCCGGTCCCGGCAAAGGCCCAGTGTCTCCTCAAGGATGGGAATCCGGAACCGCCCGGCAAGCAACGTCTCCCGAATTTCGGCCAGGGACAGCCGCCCGATGTCCCTGCCGGAGATGTCAGGGTCGTGAAATACCACGAACTGGCCGTCAGCGGTCTCATGGACGTCACACTCTATCGCGTCCACGGGAATGTTGATGGCCGCCTCGAAGGCTTCAAGGGTATTGTCAGGGAAGTCCCTGGTGAAGCCCCGATGTGCTATGTTGAGAGTGTGCTTCATGCTTCGTATCTCTCTGTAGTGTCCGGGTGACGGGCACGGGAGTCAGGTGATCTCCCAGTCCCGGTATCCCTGCTGTATCACCGCCAGGTAATCGCGGGACGGTCTTGCCTCTTCCGCCTGCTTTCGCATGATGTACGTCACCGCCCTGAAAGGTTGTCCCTCCTCGTCGATCACCCTCACTTCGAGGTGGTCGTATGTACCAGGGTAGCCCTCGTAACGGTCGAGTCGCTGAAGGCACAGCTCGGTTATCTCGTAGGCCGCGCCCACTACCCTGTCGCCTTGGAACGGCTTGATGCTGGCGGTGGGGCTGCGCCACTGCCTGGACCAGCCGGAGAAGATGAGGCGGTAGTTGGGGAGCGTAGCTCGGAGGGCAGGCAGGCTGTCCGGGCAGCGCTCTGCCATCTGACGGCGGTTCAGGTTGCTGGCATAGGCGAAGTAGTACATCGGGCCCTCGCGGTTCCCGGGCCGTCGGCGGGCCGGGAAGCTGTGGCACAGGGGTATTATACACTATCGTCGTGACAAGTGTGGGGGCTGCGGGGGCAGTCATGGACGGGTGACCAGTCCGTTGCCAGCCGCCTCTCAAAAAGGCTACAATCCAGTCGGGGTGCAGTCGGCTTGTGTTGCTGCCACAATGAGGAGGACCGCCATGGCGAAAGTGCAGATGGGACCCGGCACGCTGGTCTACCCGATGCCGGTATTCCTGGTGGGGGCGAACGTCGGGGGTAAGCCGAACTTCATGACGGTTGCCTGGGGAGGCATCGTCAACGGCTCCCCGCCGATGGTGTCAATTGCAGTACGCCCTACGAGGCATACCTGCAAGGGTATCCGCGAGAACATGACCTTCTCAGTCAACATCCCATCCGTGGACCTGGTGAAAGAGGCGGATTACTGCGGGATGGTATCGGGGGCAAGAGCGGACAAGGCCGTGGTGTGCGGGTTCGCGGTCTCATACGGCAAGCTGGAAACAGCACCACTCATTGACCAGTGCCCGGTCAACCTGGAGTGCCAGGTGGTCCATATCCTGGACATGGGAAGCAATTTGCTGGTTGCCGGGAGAATCGAGGAGGCGCATGTATCGGAGGAATGCCTCACTGACGGTAACCCGGATGTGCTCAAGATCAGGCCCTTCACTTGCGTGACCTCGCCGGCACGGCAGTACCAGGCCTTGGGTGACATAATCGGAAATGCGTTCAGTCTTGGGAGAGAGTTTGGCACCGGTGACGTGCCGGAGAATTGAGCAACGGAGGGGAAATCTGGCATAATCCTTTGTGGCCCGCACGGGGACAGATAGATGTAGGATTGAGTCGAGTCTCGAGGAGGAGGAATGATACACGGAATTCATCACGTGGGAATCGCGGTGCAGAGCATTGACACGGTGGCTGCCTTTCTCCAGGACATGTTCGGAGCCGAGTTCGTGGGCGAGCGTGGGCTGGAGACCCCGGAGTTCCTTTCGCGCATGGTTCGAATCGGCGACAGCATGTTCGAGCTCCTCGAGCCGAGAGGACAGGGTGGCCTGATCGAGCGGTTTCTCAACAGCCGTGGGGAGGGCATCCACCACTACAGCCTCCAGGTGGACAACCCCGAGGAAGAGGTCTTCAAACATTGTGATGAGAAGGGGATGACGGTGCTGATGCGCCGGTTCATTCATCCGAAGAGCGCTCACGGAATGCTCATCGAGATCATCGGCACAAACGAGCGCTTCTAGCTTGTCGGGGAAGGCCTCTGTCCTTCCGTCGATGATCGGTGTTGCGGGGTTTGTTGGAAGGCCAGCGGGCGTGTGCTATAATCGTATTGCCTCTCTGAGGCTCGGCTGGCGCTTCCGGGTTCAGCTATCCTGGAGGCGCTACTGATATTGAGGCAAGGTAAGGAGGACCGGTATGACTGAGGCGACCAAGGAGAAGAAGCGGCGGCCCATAAGGCCGGGGCGGTTTGTCGTGCCTGATGACCCAAAGGCGGAACCCCATCTGGTCGGGTCGAGATGCGGCAATTGTGGGAAGTACTTTGTGCCTCCCAGGGTAATCTGCCTGAACTGCGGCAAGGCCCAGATGGAGGAGGTGCCGATCAAGGGTAAGGGCACCATATACAGCTTCACTACTGTCCATCAGCAGCTTCCTCACGCCCTGGTCAAGGTGCCGTATGCGATAGCCATCGTTGCCCTGGAGGAGGGGCCCTCTATCCACGGGGTCATCACCGAGGACCTGGATGCTGTGGAGGTGGGCAAGTCGGTGGAGGTCTACTTCGAGAAGGTCAAGGAAGATGACGAAGGCAATGACCTGCTGGTGGATAAGTTCCGCGTGGTGGGCAAGTAGCCGGAGCGTATGGGAGGAGCTGATAACATGGCGAATGTGGAAGCCTGGAGGAACATGAGGGAGGTGTGCATCGTCGGTATCGGCATGCACAAGTTCGGCCGGTGGCCGGACAAGAGCGCCGGAGATCTCGTGCGGGAGGCGGTCGTGGCCGCTTTCGACGACGCCGGGTGCGAGTTCAAGGATATCCAGGTCGGCTTCAGCGGCTGCGTGCAGCGGGTTACTGGTACCGGGCAGGCCGTCTTCGGCGAGGTGGGCCAGACCGGCATCCTGATTGACAACGTCGAGAAGGCTTGCGCCAGCTCTTCCACCGCCATCCGGGTAGCGACCTGGGTGGTGGGTGCGGGGCTGTATGACGTTGCTCTCTGCACCGGCGTCGAGAAGATGCAGCGGGGGCTTCTTGGGGCGCCGGCGAGCGAGGAATCAGCGAGCTACTCCCAGCTCATGGGCCTGGGGATCATGCCCGGTGAGTATGCCCTGAGGGCCAGGCGGCATATGAGCGAATACGGCTCCAGGCGGGAGATGTTTGCCCAGGTGGCGGTGAAGAGCCACAAGAACGGGGCCCTCAACCCCTATGCCCAGTACCAGACGCCGCTTACCCTGGAGGAAGTGCTCAACGCGCGCATGATTGCGGACCCTCTTACCCTGTACCAGTGCTCACCTACCAGTGACGGGGCCACTGCCGCGGTGATATGCGCCCGCGAGGTGGCAAATCGATTCCGGGGCAAACCGATAACTATTGCCGGCTGGGGTAGTGGTACCCCGGCATATAGCCCGGTGGGAGTTGGGGGAGACGTTGCCGAGGGGTTCATCTACAAGGTGGGGTGCGAGGCCTACGAGCTCGCCGGAGTTGGGCCCGAGGACATCGACCTTTGCCAGGTACATGATGCCTTCAGTGCGGGAGAGGTGTTCGCGGTAGAAGAGCTGGGGTTCTGCCCGTCGGGGGAAGGCGCTCGTTTTATCTGGGAAGGCAAGGCAGACATTGGTGGGGAGAAGCCGGTGAACACTGACGGCGGCCTGGAGAGCCGCGGTCACCCGATGGGGGCGACCGGTATCGCCCAGGCGATAGAGATAGTCCGGCAGCTCAGGGGCGAAGCCGGGCCGAGACAGGTGCCCGGTGACCCCAAGGTGGGGCTACAGCACAACGTAGGCGTGGGCGGCTGCAATGTTCTCATCTACAAGAGATAGACGCTCGTCCTGACTACCAAGAGGGCGCAGCCGGCCTCCCGGGCCGGCTGCGCCTGTTGTTGGGCCTGATGGTGTGTGCTTCCGGTCAGCGCGACCGGGGTACATGTGTTGAAGGGCCTCTCACTCGTAAGCTATACTGAACGTGGGTATACATACGGGCCATCCCGGAGGATCCATTGCTTAGAGACCACGCCTGTGGGGCGCTCCGTAAGGAGCACGTTGGTAAGAGAGTAACCCTGGCAGGCTGGGTAGATCGGCGTCGTGACCACGGCGGGCTTGTCTTCATCGACTTGCGCGACTGCGAAGGGGTGGTGCAGGTGGTCTTCAACCCCGGCGTATCCGGGAGTGCCCATGAGACTGCCAGCGGCTTGCGCAGCGAGTACGTAATCCAGGTGACGGGAGAAGTTGGCCTTCGCCCTGCCGGTACAGAGAACAGCCAGCTGCCCACCGGGGACGTGGAGGTGATTACCAGCAGCGTCACCGTACTGAACACATCCGAGACACCGCCCTTCTACATCAACCGGGAAATTGACGTGGACGAGAACCTGCGGCTGAAGTATCGCTACCTTGACCTGCGCCGCGGCCGGATGCGCCGTAACCTGATCCTTCGTCACCGGGTGGTAAAGTTCATACGGGACTTTCTGGATGCGCGCGGGTTCATCGAGGTCGAGACACCGGTTATGATCAAGAGCACGCCCGAGGGTGCCCGTGATTACCTGGTGCCGAGCCGGGTCCATCCGGGCAAGTTCTACGCCTTGCCGCAGTCGCCCCAGCAGCTCAAGCAGCTCCTGATGGTAGCCGGAGTGGAGCGTTACTTCCAGATAGCCCGCTGCTTCCGCGACGAGGATACCAGGGCGGACCGGCAGCCGGAGCATACCCAGCTTGATCTTGAGATGAGCTTCGTTGACGAGGAAGACATCCTTGGCCTGATGGAGGAGCTGTTTACCTGTCTGGTGAAGAGCGTGACTCCCCACAAGAGGCTGGTCGAGCCCTGGCCGCGCCTGGCCTACGAGGATGCCATGGACCGGTACGGGACCGATAAGCCGGACCTGCGGTTCGGTCTGGAGCTTGCCAACCTGTCCGACATCGTGGCCGGTTCCGAGTTCGGCGTGTTCCGGGAGGCCATTGCTGCTGGCGGTGTCGTGAAGGGTTTCAGTGCTCCTGGTTGTGGCGGGTACAGTCGGAGCCAGCTCGAGGAGCTCAACAAGCTGGCACAGAGCGTGGGTGCACGCGGTTTGCTGACGGTGTCCCTGGGTGATGAGCCCGGCAGCCTGGAGTCACTCACGCCGGACATGGTGAGATCGGTCGCGGCACGGTTTCTGGGGGTGGACCAGGTCAGGGAGATGGCGCAGCGGGCCGGTGCCAGCAGGGGAGACCTGCTGCTGATCGCCGCCGGAGATAAGAAACTGGTCAACCGGGTGCTGGATGAGCTCCGCCGGGAGATGAGCTCCCGGCTTGGGCTGGCTGACCCGGATACCCTGGTGTTCCTGTTTGTCCGCGATTTCCCGCTGCTCCGTTGGGACGCGGATTCGGGACGTTGGGACTCCGAGCACCACCCGTTTACCGCGCCGAGGACCGAGGATATACCTTTGCTGGATACCGCTCCTGAGAAGGTGCGTTCCCGGCATTATGACATTGTCTGCAATGGACTCGAGCTTGCCAGTGGCAGTATCCGGATACATGACCCTGCCCTGCAGCGGAGGATATTCCGGCTGCTGGCCTATTCCGACGAGGAGATTCAGGAGCGTTTTGGACCTCTGCTGGAGGCTTTCCGGTACGGTGCGCCTCCACATGGCGGCATTGCACCGGGTATTGACCGCATCGTCATGCTGCTTGCGGATGAAGCGACCATCCGGGAAGTCATCGCCTTTCCCAAGAACCAGAACGCCGTCGACCTCATGCTGGATGCGCCATCCGCGGCCAGCGAGGACCAGCTGGCCGAGCTGCACCTTAGCATTCGTGACGAGTGACGCCACCACAGGAGAATTGTGAAGGTTACCAACGAGAAGACAGAGAACCACCAGGTTTACCTGCTGGTTGAGATGGAACAAGAAGAAGTCGAGGAGGCCAAGGAGAGCGCCTATCGGCGTATGGTGAAGCAGGTGAATATCCCCGGCTTCCGTAAGGGAAAGGCCCCACGGGCAGTACTGGAGAGGTACGTTGGCAGCCAGGGCCTGGTCAACGAGATGCTTGAAGAGCTGGCACCCCATGCCTGTGAGCAGGCTATTGAGGAAGAGGGGGTAGAGGCCTTTACCTGGCCCAGTATCGAGATAGTCGAGCGCGAGCCGGTGGTTTTCAGGGCGATTGTGCCTCTCAAGCCTGTGGTGAGGCTGGGTGACTACCGTGCCATCAGGGTGGAGGCGGAGGAGGTCGAGGTCACCGAAGAGATGGTTGACAGAGTGATTGAAGACCTGCGACACGCGCACGCCATCTGGGAGCCGGTTGAACGCCCCGTACAGCTCAATGACATGGTGACCATAGACGTGGTGGGCACGATCCAAGGCGAGACCCACATCGACAGGGCCGGTGTCCAGTACCAGGTGATGGCGGGATCATCTGCTCCGGTGCCGGGGTTTGCCGAGGAACTGGTGGGGATGGTCAAGGGAGAAGAGAAGGAGTTCCAGATCCGGTTCCCGGAGGACTACACCCCTGAGGAGAGAGCGGGGGAGGAGGCCGGCTTCAGGGTAGTGGTCACCGAGGTAAAAGAAGAGGAGCTCCCCCAGGTGGATGACGACTTTGCCCAGCATGTCCAGGCGGATACCAGCAGTGTGGAGGAGCTGCGCGATCGAATACGTACTGACCTCAAGGCGAGGGCAGAGGAAGATGCCCGGCGGGACCTTGAGAACAGGGCAATAGATGCCCTGGCGGAGATGAGCGAGGTGACCTTCCCACCGGTGCTGGTGGACGCAGAGATGCACCAGCTGATTGAGGGCGAAAGAAGGCGTTTCGAAAGGCAGGGACTTACCCTGGAGCAGTTCCTCAGGAGCGTAGACAAGACCGAAGAGGACCTGCGCCGAGAGGTGCAGCCGCTGGCGGAGCTCCGGACGGTCAGGGGGCTCGTTCTCGGGAGGCTCTACGAGGAAGAGCGCATCCAGGTGGGAGATGCGGACATCGACGCCGAGGTAGCCGACATACTCAAGGACGCTCCAGAGGATAGGAAAGAGGAGCTGGAAAAGGCACTCGGCGCGCCGGAGGCGCGAGAATCGGTCAGACAGACACTGATTACTCGCAAGGCTATAGACAGACTGGTGGATATTGCCCGGGCCGGGGAGGCGGTGGCACCACAGAAGGAGGAAGAATGAACAGTTATCCGATGAATGTCATCCCGATGGTCATCGAAAGCGGGGCCAGGGGTGAGCGTGCCTTTGACATCTACTCGCTGCTACTGCGGGAGCGTATCGTCATGCTGGGTATGCCCATCAATGACCAGGTAGCCAACGTCATCATAGCTCAGCTCCTGTATCTGGAGCGGGAGGACCCGGACAAGGATATTAACCTGTACATCCACTGTCCCGGCGGCATAATCAGCGCCGGGCTGGCGATCTATGACACCATGCAGCTCATCCGGCCCGATGTCTCCACCATCTGTGTGGGGCTGGCAGCGAGCATGGGAACCCTGCTGCTCTGCGCGGGTGCCGGGGGTAAACGGTACGCGCTGCCCAACTCCACCATTCACATGCACCAGGCTGTCGGGGGGGCCCAGGGGCAGGCCGCCGACATCGAGATCGCTGCCCGCGAAATCATGCGCATGCAGGAGCTGATCAGGAACATCATGGCCAAGCACACCGGGCAACCGATGGACAAGATCATCCACGATACCGACCGGGACTTCTACCTCAATCCCGAGCAGGCGGTGGAGTACGGCATCGTGGACGAGATACTGTCCAAGGCTAACGAGGAAGAGGCCAAGAAGCAGTCCTGAGAGTGAGCGGGGCCTGCCGTGGATCAGACTTCACGGAGCTCGGTGCTAGGGAGCGTCTCCCGCGGAAGCAGCCCGTCTATCCGGTGCTGAAGCTCCTGGAAGTCCTGCTGCAGCGCAGCCACTTCTGCAGGGCCCCGGGCGGGTCTGTCCATTCGGTAGGGGTCTTCTGCGGCAGGTTCTCCACCGACAATCTCCAGGGTGATGCGCGCGTCGGCGACTACATCCAGGGTCTCGGATGCGCGGGCGTTTCCCATATTGGCGCCACGGGTACGGTAGACCTCCCCCTCAACGCCTAACATAGCCCAGGACCTGGTCATCGTTGTATGGCTCCGGAGCAGGGCAGAGCCGAATGGGAAGAGCACTATCGTCAGACAGAGGAGCACGCCCAGCAGGACGCGCACCAGCCACAGGGAAGCGGGACGCTGATGGTCCCGGTAGCCGATCAGCTCGTCGCTGAAGGTGGCCGTGCCCTCGATGGGGCTTGCGGCAAGGACAAGCTCATGGTACTCGTGGATGAAGCCGTTGTCGTCCAGGAAGTCGTGAAGTGCGCGCCATAGCTTCCTTGGTGAGCCTGTCCTTACGTCCCACCTGCCTGAGAACCGGGCTGCCATATGTTCGGACATGCCTGTCTCACGGTGCTGCCGCCGGGCAGCGCGTGCTTGCTAGGTCTCGCTCTGGGCGACCACACGGTCGATCTCTTCCGTAAGGTCATAGCCAGGGATTGGCCTTCCTTCACCGTCCAGGATTTCCCGGTTGGGTCCTATCCTGATCCTCTTCTGGCTGAACGCCCTGACCGTGGCTATCACCAGGGGCACTTCACGGATAACCCCGTGGTGCCGTATGAGCTTGAAGAGGGAGTGCTTTTCTCCCTCAGCGTTGCGGACTGCCTCGACGGAGCGCCTCTGGATGTCCCGCCAGTGCTTGTCAAACTCCCCTCCCCTTATGGGGAACGTGCAGTAGGTGACCACCGGCCCTTCGTCAAGCTCGGGGATGGCGAGGTGCATCATCGCCCCGCTGGTGTCGGCACCGGTCTCTATAAGCGTCCAGATCACGTCTTGCCAGATGCCGGCGGGTCCGCCGGGGGCAGCGGGGTGAAGGTTGATCGGATTGTACGTGGCGGCCATCTCCGGGCCCAGGATGAGAAGATAGCCTGCCAGGATGCACAGGTCCGGCCGGAAGTCCTTGAGCCGCGCCATGACCTCGCGATCGTAGTCCAGTCGCCACTGCGGTATAGGCGAGCCCGGGGGCGGAGTGCGCTCTCCCTTGGAGCGGCGGTAGCGCTGGTAGGAGAAACAGGCCAGCGGAATGCCGTAGCTTTCCACCATGTTCAGGTAGCGGTCGGTTGCCTCGGTCTCGCCGCGCTCGCGGCTGCAGAAGACGAACTCGATCCGGGCCTGGAGGTCGCCGGAGGTAATCGCCTGCTGGGTTGCCTGCAGGAGCCCCCTGGAGCCTTCTCCCCTGCCGGTGGAGAACCAGCCCACTCTGTACACCACTTCTCCTTTGTCCCGAAGAGCTTCTCTTAGAAGACCCTCTGTAGCCTTGCCCAGATGCTGTGCAGGTGGACGAGGGGACTTGAGCGAAGCCCTCTTATTCTGCCCTGGGTGAGTGCCTGGAGGTAGCTTTGCTGGTCATGGAACTCCGGCATCTCCACGTAGGCGTTGCCGATCTCTACCGGCGCGTGGGCGTCACTACCGGCGGACTTGGCGATACCGTGCTTGTCGGCGAATGCGGTCGCTCTGGTTGTGGGCGAACGCAAAGGACTGCGGGCGTTGAACGCCTCGATGACGTCAACATGGGGCACCAGCTGCTCGACCTCCGCCAGGGTCATTCTCAGGCCGCGGAAGGTGTCAAAAGGGTGGGGCAGGCAGACAAGGCCGTCCTGGGTCCGTATTCTCTTGATCGCGTCCATGGCCGAACCGCAAGTGGGTATGGTCTCCTTCAAGAACACGCCCATGACCTCGCCCTGCGGCGTCAGTATCTCCTCGGCGATCAGCACCGGGAAGGGAGCAATCTCCTGCATCCTCAGTGCGCCCTCGACCGTGCCGTGATCGGCGATGGCGATGCAGTTGATACCCCGCTCATTGCAGCGGGCCACTATTCTCTCCAGGGGAGTATTGCAGTCCATCGAGTAGCAGGTGTGGATGTGCAGGTCAGCCTTGAGCACCGTTCAGGCCCTCTCCAGGTATTCCCCGGTACGGGTGTCAACCTTGATGACGTCTCCCTGGTTGACGAATAGGGGCACCTGGACGGTGATGCCCGTCTCCATGGTGGCCGGCTTGGTGCCCGCGGTAGCGGTATCTCCCTTGAAACCGGGTTCGGTGTCGGTGACCTCCAGTTCGACGGCAACCGGCAGCTCCACGCCGATGATGTCTCCCTTGTAGGTGGACAGCTGGAGGGACATGCCTTCCTTCATGTAGTTGATGGCCTCTCCCAGCTGCTCGGTGTTGAGTGAGGCCTGCTCGAAGGTCTCCTGGTCCATGAAGTGGTGAAGGTCCCCCTCGCCATAGAGGTACTGGACGTCCCGCAGCTCGAGTCTGGCCCGGACGAGCTTCTCGCTCGACTGGAAGGTGCGCTCAAAGGTATGTCCTCCCTGGACGTCCCGCAGCTTGACCCGTGCCAGCGCGGTACGCTTCTGCTTGACGTGCTGGTAGTCCATCACCTGGTAGAGCTTGCCGTCCAGCTCCACTATCACACCTCTTCTGAGCTCGGTAGCGCTTATCATGTCTGGCCCTTGCCTCCACTCGTGTCCAGTTTCTGTGCCCGGGAGAGGAGCCTCGGTCCGCCGTTGTCCATGACTGCCAGGTCTTCGATTCTGACTCCGCCCCAGCCGGAGAGGTATATGCCGGGCTCAATGGAGAAGACCATGCCGTTCTCCAGGGCTCCGGTGGCGTTGGGGCTGAGGCGGGGTTCTTCGTGAGCCGCCAGTCCGACGCCGTGGCCCAGGGAGTGTCCGAAGGCGTCGCCGTATCCTGCTTGCTGGATGATATCCCGGGCAAGCCGGTCAGCCTCGTGCCCGGTCATTCCATGCCGGATTCCTTCAATGGCAGCCGATTGGGCTTCAAGGACGGTGCCGTATACGCGCGCAAAGGTGTCATCAGGTGGTCCGAGCCAGAGGGTCCGGCTCAGGTCACTGCAGTAGCCGCCCAGGCGTGCACCCATGTCGACCACTATGGTCTCGGCAGGCTGTATCTGCCGGTCAGAGGGATGGTGGTGGGGGAGGGCCGCGTTGGGGCCGGAGGCCACGATGATATCGAAGGGCATGCGCTCACTACCACGCTGCCGCAGTCGGCTCTCCAGCTGCCAGGCGATCTCCTTCTCGGTCATCCCCGGGCGTATGGCGGCGGCCACCTCCTCGAAGACGCGGTCGCCCAGTTCGGCGGCAGCAGTTATGAACCTGAGCTCGGTGGGATCCTTGACGGCGCGCAGGGATTCCACCATGCCTTCTACCGGTGCCAGGCTCAGTCCCGGCACGGCGGTCTGAAGTATCTCTGACATCTGCCGGTGAAAGGCGAAGGTCACGTGATTTGCTTCAAAGCCGAGCTTCCCTGACGATAGCCCGCTGACAAGCTCCGGAAGCCAGCCGGTTAGCGGGCCTCTGGTCTCGAAGGTGACGAAGTCTTGAGCCTGACTGGAAGCCTGTTCGGTATAGCGGAAGTCGGTGGCCAGGGTCGCCCGGTCGGCAGTGATCAGCAGGTAGCCGGACGAGCCGTCGAAGGCGGACAGGTAGAGCCGGGTCTCCGGCTGTGAGATGAGGATAGCATCAAGGCCATCCGTGAGCATCTTCTGGCGAAGCGCAGGTAGCCTGGTGTTCATCGCGTCCGCACCCCTTCTTCGGGTCGCCCCGCCAGGGGGTGAGCCGACAGGTAGACCTTGCGTGCCTGGCTCTTGCTGACGTGGGTATAGACCTGGGTGGAGGAGAGGTGAGCATGCCCCAGTAGCTCCTGGACTACCCTAAGGTCGGCGCCGCCGTCAAGCATATGGGTGGCGAAGCTGTGGCGGAGCATGTGCGGGTGCACCCGCCGGCCGATGCCGGCGGTATGAGCATGCCTGTCCACTATCTTCTGGACCCGCCGCGGGGTGAGACGCTCCCCATTCCGGGTGACGAACAGGGCGCTCGTCGTCTTCCCTTCCAGAAGCTCAGGTCTGCCATGCGCGGAGTAGGCGGCCAGCGCTCTGGCGGCGGGTTCACCCATGAGCACCACTCGTTCCCTGGAGCCCTTGCCGCGGACACGGATCTCGTTCGTGTCCAGGTTTGCCTGACCTAGATCCAGGCTCACCACCTCGCTTACCCGCAGCCCCGAGGCATAGAGGAGCTCCAGCAAAGCGCGGTCACGCAGGCCCACCGCCGTGGACGGGTTGGGCGACTCCAGCAGGCGCTCCGCCTCGTCGATAGAGAGGAAGGAGGGAAGGCGCTGGTCGCGCTTGGGAGACGCCCCCTGCTCCAGCGGACTGGTCTCCAGGATATTCTCCCGGAGCAGGTAGCGGAAGAAGGAGCGAATGGCGGACAGTTTGCGGGCAATGCTGTTCTTGACCACGTGACGGTCCATCAGCCACACGATATACTCACGCACGGTCTGCCGGTCTACTTCGGTGAGGGACTGGACTCCTCTTTGCACCAGAAACTGGAAGAACCCCTTCTCCGCTCCCGGGGTCTTGCCGCCGAGCAAATCACTGGTGTAGTTGCGCACGGTGTACTCGGAGGCGTTCTTCTCTGCCCGGAGGTAACTGATGTACCGGTCAAACACTTCCTGCATGTATCGTGTCCTGGGAAAGTCTCTGCCGGTGCCCGCACTTCGTGCATTTCGCCTGGGAGCCGCGGTACTCGGTCATGAGGGCGCCGCACTGAGGGCACGGGTCAGGGAGCGGCCGGGAGAAGGCGGCGAAGCCGCACGCCGGGTAGTTGGAGCAACCGTAGAAGGTGCGTCCCTTCTTGCTTCGCTTCTCTACCAGGTCGCCGCCGCACTGCGGGCACTGCACGCCGGTCTTCTTCTGGTATGACCGGGTGAACCTGCACTCGGGGTAGCCGGTACAGGCCAGGAACTTCCCGAAACGGCCAGTCTTGACCGCCAAGAGCCGCCCGCATTCGGGGCAGGTCTCATCGGTGAGTTCTTCGGGGAGCTCAACGGGCTCTATCGACCGGCTGGCTTTGTCCAGGCTTTTCTCGAAGGGCGTGTAGAAGCCCTGCACGACCCCCACCCAGTCTCCGTTCTCTTTGGCAATACCGTCCAGATCGTCCTCCATGCGAGCGGTAAAGGCGATATCCACGATATCGGGGAAGTGCTGGCTAACCAGGTCATTCACCAGCTTGCCCAGTTCGGTGGGATGGAGTATGCCCCTTTCCCTGGTGACATACTCCCGCGCCTGGAGGGTGGAGAGGATGGGGGCGTAGGTGCTGGGCCGACCGATGCCGTACTGCTCCATCACCCTTATCAGGCTGGCCTCGGTGTACCGCGGTGGCGGCTGGGTGAAGTGCTGCTCGGGGAACACCCCAAGGAGATTGAGGGCATCGCCTTTCTTGAGACCGGGAAGCGGCGAACTGGCCACCGGCACCTGCTGGTCATCTTCCGGCTGGGCCGAGTATAGCACGGTGAAGCCAGGGAAGCGGTTCACCGAGCAGGAGGCGCGCAGTAGATAGCTGCTGCGGCGGGTGCGGCAGTCCGCCTGGACCTCCACGGTGGTGTTATCATATACGGCTGCGGCCATCTGGCTGGCGACCATGCGCTTCCAGATGAGCTCATAGAGACGGAACTGGTTGCTGGTGAGGTGCGGCTTGAGCTGTGAGGGCTCGCGGGTGATCTTGGTGGGCCGGATGGCCTCGTGCGCCTCCTGTGCACCCTTCACCCTGGCGGAGAAGGAGCGTGCATGGGGCGGAAGGTAGTCCTTTCCGTAGCGCTCGCCGATGTACTCTCTGGCCTCGGCTACCGCGCTGCGCGCCACCTGGGTGGAGTCCGTACGCATGTAGGTTATCAGTCCGACACTGCCTTCGTTGCCGATGGGCAGGCCCTCATAGAGCTGCTGGGCAAGGGCCATCGTCTGCCGGGCAGTGAACCTGAGCTTGTGGTAGGCCTCCTGCTGGAGCGTGCTGGTGATGAAAGGCGGCGCTGGCTGTCTGGTCACTTTCCTTGTTCTGGTGCCCTTGACGTTATACCGGCTGTCCTCCAGCCTGGAGGCCATCTCTCTGGCCTCGTCCTCGGTGCGGATCTGCAGCCTGGTGCCGTCAATCAGCCCGACCAGTCCTGCCCGAAAGGCTCTCTCCTTACCGTCAGTGCCGTCCCCTCGGCACAGCTCGGCGTCAATGCTCCAGTACTCCACCGGAACGAAGCTCTCTATCTCCCGCTCACGGTCGACCACTATCCGCAGGGCCACCGACTGCACCCGCCCGGCGGATAGCCCGCCCCTGACCTTCTTCCACAGAAGAGGGCTGAGTTTGTAGCCGACCAGGCGGTCCATGATCCGCCGCGCTTGCTGGGCATTGACCAGGCTCATGTCGATATCGCGTGGGTGCCTGAAGGCCTGCTTGACGGCATCCTCGGTGATCTCGTGGAAGACTACCCGCCGAAGTTGGCGCCTGCCGTCTATGACAGCGGCGAGGTGCCAGGAGATCGCCTCACCTTCACGGTCGGGGTCGGTGGCCAAGTACACCGTGGAGGCCTCCTTGGTGGCCTCCTTGAGCTCTTTGACCGTCTTGCTCTTGTCCCGGGGTACAACGTACTTGGGCTCGAAGTCGTTCTCCACGTCCACACCCAGTCGGCTCCGGGGCAGATCGCGGCCATGGCCCCGTGATGCCTTCAGCTCGTAGTTCCTGCCCAGGATCCTGCTCAGCGTCCTTGCCTTGGCGGGCGACTCCACTATCACCAGGTTCCTGGTGTTCTTCCGCTTAGTCAACTCTAACCCTGTACTCCTGCCTTGCTTCCCGTGCCAGGACGTACTTCATGTTCCCCACTGACCTCACCAGGCCTTTGAGCTCCATCATTGCCAGCGTGCTGCTCACGGTTGGTACGGGAAGGCCGCTGGCGCGGCACACCTCGTCGATATGGGTTGGCTCGGCAGTGAGCTGCTTCAGGATGTCAGACTCGGTGTCAGACTCGGGCAGAAGCTCTTTCATCTCTATCTGCTGGGTGACTGCTCCCAGGTTCAGCTCCTCCAGTATGTCCCGGTAATGCGTCACGAGCTTGGCACCTTCCTGGATAAGGCGATTGGTGCCCCGATTGGACGGGGAGAGAATGCTGCCGGGGACGGCCAGGACCTCGCGGTTCTGCTCCAGGGCAAGGTTGGCGGTAATCAGGGCGCCGCTGGACTCACCGGCTTCTACGACGAGCACACCCAGGCTCATCCCGCTCATTATACGGTTACGCCTGGGGAAGTACTCCGGCTTGGGCCGTATTCCGAGGGGGTGCTCGCTAATGAGTGCGCCCTGGTGCTCCATCCGGCGGGCCAGACCCACGTTCTCAGCCGGGTACACGCAGTCCAGTCCGCAGGCGAAGACGGCAATGCTTCTACCGCCCGCTTCCAGAGCAGTACGGTGTGCTATAGAATCAATGCCCTTGGCGAGGCCGCTCACGATTGTGATGCCACTGGCTGCCAGGTCGGCCACTATCTCTTCGGTGACCTGCTTGCCATAGGCGCTTGCCCGCCTGGTGCCGACCACTGCCAGACACCACGCGTCCTCCGGCAGGAAGGAGCCACGTACGTAGAGCACGGGGGGATAATCATGGGTCTCCTTGAGCCGGGAAGGGTAGTGGGGATCGAGAAAGGTGAGCGCCTGGACTCCGTAACGCGCCATCTTCTCCGTCTCCGCGTCCGGGTCTACCCGTGGACGCCACGATATAACCGAGCGCACCGTGGTGCTGTCCAGGCCTGCCCGCACAAGCTCCTGTGCGTCTGCCTTCCATGCATCTTCCAGATTGCCGAAGTGGGTGCGAAGTCGGCTCAGCCGGACGCGTCCGATGGTGGGGACAAAGCTGAAGGCCACCCAGTATTTGATTTCTTTCGTGCTGGCTTCCAAGTCATGTCAATTCTAGCACAGGGGTATTCCAACGGCAATGAGGTTGAGATGGTGAGGTTGAGATGGTGAGGCGGAGGCCTAGTCTCGACCGCCTCGCAGGAACAGGGCACAGATGACCGTCACCCCCGCCATGGCTGCGGCAACCACGCTGAAGCCGGTGTAGTAGCCGAAGGTGTCGAAGAGATAGCCCATGACCGGCATGATGAGGCCGGGCCCTCCCCGGCTGGCAAAGTAGTATACCCCGAGGACGGTGGAGCGGTTCCGCTCAGGGGTGTGGCTGATGATGTAGGACTCCGATACCGGCATGCCGATGTACTGGCACGTGCCCATGAAGAGCAGCACCGCGGAGATGCCCCAGCCGAAGGAGACCTGGTTGAGGAGGAAGATGGCCGGTCCGGCAAGCAGGCTGACCGCTACCATCACCGGCATCTTGCCGAGGCGGTCCGAAAGGTAACCGCCAGCGGGACCGGCGATGAGACCGGCGAAGTGAGCCACGGCGAGCAGGCCGGCGGCGGCTTCGTTGGTGGCTCCCAGCTGGTCGACGGCGTACACCGGCACGAAGGACACTGAAGAGAAGACGAGCACCTGGAGTATGATGCCCAGGGTGGTGAAGGGGACCAGGCGCCGCAGGTCGAGGGGCGTGGTGGACTCTACGGGGGAGGTGCTTCCGGCGTTCGACTGTATTCTGCCGGTGTACCCCCTTCTGCCCAGAAGGACGTACAGGACGATTCCGAAAAGGAGGGTCGGGACTGAGACGGAGATGAAAGCCCCGCGCCAGCTGATGGCGGCGGCAATACCGGCCGCGATGAGAGGGGTCAGGAAGAAACTGGCAGTACCCCCGATCTGGTGGAGCCCGAGGGCACCGCCGCGGTTGCGTTCGCTCACAGACTCTGACACCAGCGGGGAGGCAGCCGGATGGTATCCACCACCGGTCAGCCCCAGCAATACCAGGCTGAAGGCGATGACCACGTATGTGGGTGAGAGGCCGGTAAACAGCCCGGCCGCGGCTACCCCTGAGACCCCGACCACTATGAGGTTACGCGGCCCCATGCGGTCCGCCAGCCAGCCGCCGGGCAGCTGGCCGATGCCATAGGGGAGGTTATAGGCCGAGCCTAGAAGTCCCACCTGCGTCCTGGTCAGGTGGAACTCGTCACGGATGAAGGGGAAGAGCGGCGTCAGCAACGCCCCTACCACGTGGTGGCTGAAGTGCGCCAGCACGAAGAGCGGCACCAGGCCCGTGAAGAGCGAGCGCAGGCGGGGCGCCAGGCGAGCAAGGCGGGAAATGCGATCAGAGTTGTGTATGGCGGACTTCCTTTCCGGGTCCTACGGCAGGTACCCGGGCAGAATCACCGTACCATTCTAGCACAGGGCAGACCCGGAGATGGGAAGAAGAGGCCACCTGCAACATGGAGCGGTGAGTGGATATAGCCGGATGTTGAAGAAAGGGGCCTGAGGAGTAGGGTGGCGGAGAGGGTGGGATTCGAACCCACGGTCCCTCAGAGAAGGACACGCGCTCTCCAGGCGCGCCTGATCGTCCACTCCAGCACCTCTCCGTGGTGCGCTGTTGGCGGAGAGGGTGGGATTCGAACCCACGCTGCACGTAAGTGCAGACCGCTTTTCGAGAGCGGCACCATAAGCCTCTCGGACACCTCTCCAGTCACACATTATAGCGTGTGGGTCGGTGGGGGGCAATGACGTGAAAAGTGAAGTCATGGCGACCCGCCGGGGCGTGTCCTACTTGTACCTCAGTACTCCCACGGGGCACCGCTGAATGCACTCCAGGCAGGACCGGCATCGGTCTTCGTCTCCGAAGAAGGCGACCACGGTATCGCTGCCACGGTTCATGAAGCGCAGCGAGGGTCGCTCGTGGAGCTGGCGGCACGTCTCCACGCAGATGCCGCACAGGACGCACTTGTTGGGGTCATAGTCGAAGCACGGGGGCGAGGTATCCAGGGGTAGCTCAAAGTCCGGCGGCCACAGCCGGCGCACGCGCCTGCGGTCGATCCGCAGCCGGGACATGAGCGTCTGAAGCTGGCAATGACCGCTGCTCGGGCAGCCGCGGCAGGTGATGTGGTGGTTGGCGATGAGCAACTCCAGCACGGGGCGGATGGCCCGGTCGATCCGGTCGCTGTGGGTCCGAACCACCATCCCTTCCTCTACCGGTACCCGGCAGGATGTGACCGGCTTCCCTCCGTTGATCTCGACCAGGCAGAGACGGCAGGCACCCAGGCCGGGGAGCACGGGGTGGAAGCAAAGGTGAGGAATGTAGATGTTGTTCTGGAGGGCCGCCTGGAGAACGGATGTTCCTTGTTCGACGTCTATCGGGATATTGTCAATGATCAGCTTCACTTTGCCATCAGCCATAGTGCTATTGGTATGCGGCACATACCCCGGCAGGGCAGTAGCCTTCGATGATGTGGGCATCGTACTCGTCACGGAAGTAGCGGATGGTGGTGAGCACGGGATTGGGTGCGCTTTGCCCCAGGGCACACAGGGATGTACTGGCAATCGCTTCACCGAGCTCGACCAGCAACTCGACATCCCCGGGGCGGCCCTGCCTGCGGCAGATACCGTCCAGGATATCGTACATCTGCCTGGTCCCCACACGGCATGGAGCGCACTGGCCGCATGACTCCCGCCGGGTGAACTCCAGGAAGTAGCGGGCAACATCCACCATACAGGTATCCTGGTCCATGACGATCATGCCCCCGGATCCCATCATGGACCCTGCCTCGGTGAGGGAATCGAAATCTACCGGCAGGTTCAGCAGGTCCGCCGGTATGCAGCCGCCGGAAGGCCCCCCGGTCTGGACCGCCTTGAAAGCCCGGCCTCCGCGGATACCCCCGCCGATATCGTAGACTATCTCGCGCAGCCTGGTACCCATGGGTACCTCGATAAGGCCGGTGTTTACCACGTTGCCTGCCAGTGCGAAGACAGCCGTGCCCTTGCTGCTGTCCGTTCCCCGGCTGGCAAACCACGCCCCACCCCTGCCTACTATCAGGGGGATGCTGGCGAAGGTCTTGACGTTGTTGAGCAACGTCGGGCTGCCCCAAAGTCCGGAGCGGGTAGTCCTTTCGCGAGGGAATGCCTTGGGCAGGCCACGGCCGCCCTCTATGGAGCGCACCAGGGCGGTGGACTCGCCGCACACAAAGGCACCGGCACCCTGGAAGATGTGTATGTCAAAGTCGAATCCGGTGCCCATTACGTTGTGCCCCAGATACCCTCTCTCTCTGGCCTGGGTGATAGCGGTTCTCAGGCGAGTGACCGCGCGCGGATACTCGGCACGCACAAATATGTAGCCGGTGTGCGCGCCCACGGAGCGTCCGGCAATGATCATCCCCTCCAGGATGGAGTGAGGGTCTCCCTCCATTACCGCGCAGTCCTGGAAGGCCCCGGGGTCACCCTCGTCGCCGTTGCAGATCACGTACTTGGGCTCGCGGGTCTCTATCCGGCAGGCCTCCCACTTGCGGCCGGCGGGAAAGCCGGCGCCACCAAGACCGCGGATACCGGATAGCTTCACCTCTTCGATGACCTCCTCGGAACTCATGTCTACGATGGCCTTGCGGGCGGCCTGGTAGCCGCCCTGGCTGATGAAGTCCTCGATGAGGTTCGGGTCTATCCTGCCGAGGTTCCGGAGGACGAAACGTTGCTGCTTGTAGTAGAAGGGGATGTCACGGAAGTGCGGCACGCGTCGGTCTATCACGGAATCGTAGTAGAAGAGGCGTTCCAGCGGCTTACCGTCAGGTAGGAGCGAACGGGCGATGTCGGGGATATCGTCAGGACTGACCCTGGCGTAGAGAATGCCCTCGGGCTCGATGGCGACCAGGGGAGCAGCCTGGCAGAGGCCGTGACAGCCGGTACCCCGAACATGTACGGTATCTCTCAGGGGGAGGGTGGCTATCTCCTCTTTCAGCAGGGTAAGTATACGCTCTGCTCCCGCGGAGACACACCCTGTGCCCTGGCAGACGTTGACCGTACGCTGCTCAACCGGCATCCGGTTCCTCGCGGGGCAGGTCGCGCAGGATGTTGCCCACCTTGGTGCTGGTGAGCTCGCCGTGCACGTCATTGTTGACCTTGACCGCCGGCGCAAGGGCGCAACACCCCATGCACGCGACCGTCTCCAGGGTGTATGTCAGGTCAGACGAAGTCTCCCCTTCGGAGATGCCGGTCTGGGCCTCAAGCTCCTCCAGGATCCGGGGTGCACCGCGGACGTGACAGGCTGTGCCGCGACACACCTGTATGTGGTACTTGCCGATGGGCGTTAGCCGGAACTGGGAGTAGAAGGAAGCCACCGAGTACACTTCACCGACGTCAATATCAAGGAAGTCCGCGATGGCGTGTATGCCTTCCTCGGGTAGATAGCCGATCCTCTGCTGCACGTCCAAGAGAACCGGCAGTAGCTGGCCCGGACCACTGGTGTGCGATGAGAGAATGTCCTGAACCAGGTTCTCCAGCTGCTCTTCGCTCACTGTGTACGCTATCCTGTTCCCTCGTCAAGACCGATGCCGCGGGCATTCCGCCGGCAGGCACATATCATCCCTGGCACTATCCCTGGACCAGTCAATCATAGAACCGGCGTGTCCGGACTGTCAAGTGTGCACGCCTGGTGTCTCGGGACGATGCGCATGACAGGGCTACGGAGATATCAGGCCCGATAAATAAGCAAGCCCGGAGGACGCGCCGGGCTTGCTTAACAGGAGATGATGAAGAAAGTTGTATGGCAATATCTAGTGTACACCGTCTGGGTTACCGTGAGGTAACCTTTGCCCCTGCCAGGTAACAGTATAGTTACAGTAGAGTTGCCCGTCCGTGACAGAAGCAAAGTGCTAACGCAGATAGTCACTCCTGCTGGTGATTGCGACGGCCCTGCCTACTTCCCCTTCCAGACCGGAGGCCTTTCCCCAAACCCGTGCTGGTCATACGGCGCCGGTTGCGCCGCGCTCCTGGCGTCGTGCTTGCCGGGCAAGGGCGAAAATATCTGCGGTCGCTCTTCTGGTGGTCTTCGCGGTGGGCAGGCTATCCCTTGAGCACCTCGTAGAGCCTGGCCACGTTCATACGCTGTAGAGTCGGGCCCATTGCCTCGCTGCCGGGCTGCATCGGAAAACGGTCCAGAAGGGAGACCTTGTCCTGGGCTTCCTCCAGGGTCATGCCCTTCCCGATGGCTTCGCTGACGGCATCAATCCATGCCTGGATGAAGGCCTTCATCTCGGGGATATACGCCGGGGTGCACACGGCCCCGTGACCCGGCACCAGGCGCTCGGCGCCCAGTTGCTGCAGCCGGTCAAGCGACTCCAGCCACTGGTGAGGGACAGCCTGATGCAGGTAGGCCTGTACCTGGTAGAAGATATTGTCCGAGGTGAACACCACCTTCTCCTCGGGGATATGTACCGCCACCTGGTAGGGGGTGTGGCCGGGATGATTGATGAGCCGAAAGGTATGGTCGCCCACGTACAGGGTCAACCGCTCGGACAGGGTTATGGTGGGGACGCGGTAGCTGTAGCCCTCCAGCAGGGGAAGGTTCTCAGGCGCAGTCTGCTGGAGTCTTTCCCTGAGCTGGTCCACCGAGGAGGCAATGATTGCCTCGCGCGTACCCTCGTGGGCCACGACGGTGGTGTCAAAGAAGTAGTTGCCGGTGAAGTGGTCCCCGTGCGGCTCGGTGTTGATCAGGTACCGGATTGGGCCGTGCCTGGCGATCTCCTCGCGCCATTTCACGGCGTCCACCGGCATCTGGGGCGTGTCTATCATCACCACGCCATCGCTGGTGATGACAAATCCCGGGTTGCATCCCCGGAAACCGGTCTCGGCAAAGACATTCTCGGTGACCTTTTCCATGTTCTCCTCCTTCGTTGGACTACCGCTTCCCTGGGAGGCCGGTGGATACCCACGGTTCTCCCTGACTGGTCAATATTCTAGCGCATACCTGGCCATGGGGGAAATGGAGCCAAAAGGTGCTGAGGCACAGCAGTACTGGATACGCTATAATGGAAACCGTATGTCATCGCTCGTGTCGTCTGCAAGTACTCTCCCAGGGGGTATCTCTGATTGGTCTGGCTGAAGTTCGTGGTATGCTCGGCAATAGTGGTGTTCGCAGGAACGAAGGCAGCACGCTACGCTGACACTATCGCAGACAGGAGCGGCCTGGGCAGGATATGGATTGGCCTTCTTCTGTTAGGCATAATGACTTCCATGCCCGAGCTCATAACCGGCGTGAGCTCGGTTGCCCTGGTCACGGACAAGGTTACCGGCGAGCTGGGGGTACCGGACCTCGGCCTGGGAACCCTGCTGGGGAGTTGCGTCTTCAACCTGGTCATCATGGGGGTGCTGGACGTATTGTCACGCGCCGGGCCGGTGCTGAACCAGGCAAGCACCAGGCAGATAGCAGCGGCGGGGATGGTTATGGTTCTGTCTGCTTTTCTCAGCGGTACCATTGCCGGTAGCAGGGGATGGTCAGGGCAGGCGCTCGGCTGGGTGGGTGTCCCCAGCCTGGTGGTATTTGGGCTGTACGTTATTGGGGGCTGGGGGCTATCCAGGCTGGAGAGCAGGGTCCGTGTCCGTACGGAAGTGCTTCCCGGGTCGGTGAGGGGCCCCATCCGGGGGATAATGGCCAGGTTTGCGCTGGCTGCCGTGGTGGTAATTGGAGCGGGCATCTGGATGGCATACATCGGCGACGAGATCGCCGTAGCCACGGGGTGGGGTACCAGCTTCGTGGGCAGCCTGTTGCTGGCGATAACAACCTCTCTGCCGGAACTCGTGGTGGCGATCACGGCATTCCGCCTGGGGGCGGTGGACATGGCGCTTGCGGATATCCTGGGTGCAAACCTGCTGGACATGACCTACGTGTTCGTACTGGACCTCTTCTACGGAAAAGGCCCTCTCCTTGCGTACGTCTCGGAGGCCCACGCGATCACTGCCGGGGTGGTGGTCGGCATGAGTCTTGTGCTAATACTGGGTCTGCTGCTCCGGCAACGTCGTAAGACCTTCTTCGTTATGAGCTGGTATTCCGTGCTGCTGTTTGGGCTGTACCTGGGCGGAGCCTACGCTCTGTTCGCGTCCGGTATCGGGGGTTAGCCCCGGGCAGAGCCAGGGGAGCCGATTCCGCAGTGAGGATGGTTTCTGCTATAATAGTGCGTCCCGTGCCCGTGGTAGTCCTCCCGTGACGCCTGCCTGGGGTGGTGAGGAGCCAGGCCGGGTCAGGAAGAAGCTATCAAGTAGATGGAGCTGGTAAGCGAGATAGCCGCCATTGTCATTTTCGTAGCGATGTTCATCGCCGTGATAAGTGACAAGTGGCACCGCTATATTCCGGCCCTCGCGGGGGCTGGCCTCACTATCATTGTCGTCTTCCTCATTATCATGAGGAGCCCGCAGACCATCCTGGACGTTCTGAGCTTGGGGCAGTTCGCCCAGTCCGGCTTCTGGTTCCCCGGAGAAGGGCATTTCGAATCGCACGGCATCAACTGGCAGACCATCGTATTCATTGGCGGGATGATGGTGATGGTGGAGGGACTGGGAGAAGTTGGCTTCTTCCGCTGGCTGTGCTTGCGTATCGCTAAGCTGGTCAACTACCGGGTTATCCCGATACTGGTCTCCTTCATGCTGCTTTCCGGCTTCCTGGCGATGTTCATTGACAGCATCACCGTACTGCTGTTCCTGGCGACGGTCACGGTCGAGCTGGCACGGCTGCTCAAGTTCGACCCGGTGCCCGTCATCATCGCCGAGATCTTCGCATCAAATGTCGGCGGCAGTGCCACCATGAGCGGGGACCCCCCCAATATCATCATCGGCACCGCCTTCGGCTACTCGTTCTTCGACTTCGTCACCAACACGGGGGCGATTGCCTGGATTGGCATGCTGGCCACCCTGGTGTTCTTCTATTTTGCTTTCCGTAAAGGACTGACGGCCACGCAGGAGGCCAGGGAAGGAAGGCCGGCCGCCTATCCCGATCCGGGTGAAGCAATAACCGATAGGCGCCTCTTCATGGTCAACACGGGTATCTTTGTGGCGGTGGTGCTTCTCATCGTCACCCATAGTGAGACGGGAATCTCGGTAGCGCTGATCGGGGTGATCGCTGCCGTTGTTACCCTGGTCGCCGGATACAGAGCGGCGTCTCACATCATGAAGAGGGTTGACTGGCGCACGCTGCTGTTCTTCATCGGGTTATTTGTCTGTGTGGGAGGCCTGGAGCAGACAGGGGTGCTGGAAATCCTCGCCCAGTTCATCGCTGACGTCTCCGGCGGGAATCTCATGCTTGTGATCCCCATGATCCTGTGGATATCCGCCGTGACGTCAGCGATCGTGGACAATATTCCGTTTGCGGCTACAATGGTCCCTGTGCTCAGGGGATTGGCGGCCTCCGGTCTGCCCCTGCCAACCCTGGCCTGGACGCTGGCCTTAGGCTCAGACATCGGCGGAAATGCCACGCCCATCGGCGCGTCGGCCAATGTGGTCGGGACGGCGGTAGCCGCGCGGGAAGGGTATCCGATCGGCTGGGGCAGGTTCTGCCGGTATGCCCTTCCGGCGATGGTAGGAGTGGTCGGCCTTTGCTGGCTGTACCTGATCCTGAGATACGCATAACCGCAGGCAGAGCCCTGGCATATCGCTGTGCGAGCGTATTGCTTTGGATGCGCGCGATGGGTTATTATGGGTCAATGAGGTCAGCATTCCAGTATTGAGTCAGGCGTGCCCCTGTAGCTCAGGTGGATAGAGCACCAGCCTCCGGAGCTGGGTGCGAGCGTTCGAGTCGCTCCAGGGGCGTTTCCAGTATGCGAGCAGTGCAAGGGTGGTACTATTGCTGACATGGAGGCTGAGTTGATAGTAGCAACCGGTCTGGTCGAGATCAGATGGCATGGCCGTGGAGGGCAGGGCGCGGTTACTTCGGCAGAGCTCCTGGCACGGGCGGCCATCAACGAGGGGAAGTACGCCCAGGCCTTCCCCAGCTTCGGGCCGGAGCGAAGGGGGGCGCCGGTGGTAGCTTTCGACCGAATTGACGCGCGGGAGCCGATCCGGGTCAGAGCGGACGTTGCCGAGCCGGATATCGTGATAGTGCTTGACCCCACCCTGTTACGTATCGTGAACGTTGCCTCCGGGCTGAAAGATACGGGCATGATGATTGTCAATACCTCCCGGGGAATTGAGGAGATTGACTCTCAGTTCCCGGGGAAGTGGGGGCTGGCAACGGTAGATGCTACCAGGATTGCGCGGGAGGAGCTGGGTGTTCCCATCGTGAATACCACTATGCTGGGTGCGCTGCTCCGGGCTACCGGGGTGGTGAACAGTGACTCCCTGGTAGGCCCACTGGAGGACAGGTTCGGCCGGGTTGCCGAGAGGAACGTGAAGGCGATGCGTCGGGCCATGGAAGAGACCGTAGTGAAGGAGCGTGGCTGATCGATGAAAAATGAGGCTGACATAACCTGGAAGGATGTCGAGACCGGCGCGATCGTCACCGAACCAGGTAATACCGCCGAGTACAAAACCGGCGACTGGCGCTCCATGGCTCCTACCTACAACTTTGATCGATGCATCAAGTGCGGGGTGTGCCAGATGTTCTGTCCCGAGGGTTGTATTGAGCAGAACGAAGAAGGCTACTTCGTCGCTAACCTGTACTGGTGTAAGGGCTGTGGCATCTGCGCCCGTGAGTGCCCCACCGGCGTGATAACTATGGTCGAGGAGAGCGAATGATGGGCGAAAGGGTAGGTATAGAGGTCTCCCAGGCTATCGCGGAAGCAGCCATGCTGGCGGATGTTGATGTCGTCGCGGCCTACCCCATAACGCCTCAGACCCATATCGTGGAGCATCTGGCGGAGCTGGTGGCCAATGGGGATTTGGACGCCGAGTACATACCGGTAGAGTCAGAGCACTCGGCGATGAGCGCCTGCCTGGGGGCGTCGGCAGCGGGCGCGCGCACCTTCACTGCCACTGCCGGACAGGGCCTGGAGCTCATGCACGAGGTGGTGTACTGCGTGTCTGCCATGCGTATGCCCGTGGTCATGGCGGTTGCCAACCGGGCGTTGTCTTCCCCGCTAAGTGTCTGGGGTGACCAGTCTGACCTGATGTCGGTAAGAGATACAGGTTGGATACAGATAGTGGCCAAGAATGGGCAGGAAGCCCTTGACAACGTGCTCTGCGGTTTTGCCATCGGTGAGGACCACAGAGTACTGCTGCCAGTGATGGTGCACGTGGACGGTTTCTTTCTGACTCACGTCATCGAGCCGGTGATCATGCCGGACCGGGAAGAGGTAGCGCGATTCCTGCCCAGGTATCGGCATCCCCTGACCCTTGACCCGCAGGCACCGGTAACGATGGGAGCCTTTGCCCCGCCGATCCTCTACCCCGAGGTGAAGAAAGCCCAGGACGTGCACTTCCGCAGCATCCAGCCGGTGATTCTGGAGTACTGGGCACGTTTCGGCGAGGCGTTCGGGCGCGGGTACTCGCCCGTAGAGTCATACCGGACAGAGGGCGCCGCGACCTTGCTGGTGACCATGGGTAGCTTCACCGAGACGGCATCGGCAGCGGTGGACAGGATGCGAGAGCAGGGAAAGGAAATCGGTCTGGTGCAGCTGCGACTTTGGCGACCTTTCCCGTTTGAGGAGCTGCGGCAGGCAGTGAAGGGCGCCGAGATTCTGGTGGTGGTGGACCGGGCAATCTCCTTCGGTGGTCCGGGGGGGCCGATGGCCTCGGAGATCCGCTCGGCGCTGTATGGAGAAGATAAGAGGCCGCGGGTGATTGGCTTTGTCGCCGGACTGGGTGGCAGAGATATCAGCGTTGAAGGTTTTGAGACGATGGTGATGCGTGGCCTGGAGGTTGCGGAGCGGGGCAGCGAGGAGGAATACGAGACGTACGGGGTGAGAGAATAATGCAGAACTACAGTGTATACGCTTCTCGCCTGGTGCCGAAGAAGGAGCCCTTCGCCCCGGGGCACCGGGCCTGCATCGGCTGCGGGGAGGCACTGGCGGTAAGACTGGCCTGCAAGGCACTACCTGACAAAGTTATCATCGCCAATGCCACCGGCTGCATGGAGGTGGTCTCTTCCCAATATCCCTTCACTGCCTGGCGTATGCCCTGGATACATACCCTGTTTGAGAACACGGCGGCGGTGGCCTCAGGGATAGAGGCGGCCCTGCGGGCCATGACCAGGAAAGGAAGCCGGGCCGATGATGGTACCAAGGTAGTTGCCATGGCCGGTGATGGCGGTACCAGCGACATCGGGCTGCAGGCGCTTTCCGGCGCGCTGGAGAGAGGCCATGACCTGCTCTACATCTGCTTTGACAACGAGGCCTACATGAACACCGGTATACAGCGGTCTTCGGCCACTCCCTTCGGGGCATCCACGACCACGTCTCCAGCGGGTAAGGTAAGCCTTGGCCAGAAGACCTGGAAGAAGAATATGCCCGCAATCGCGGTGGCGCACGATATTTCCTATGTGGCCACGGCGTCTCCCAGCTATCCCTTTGACATGATGGCCAAAGTTACCAAGGGAGTGGCTGTGGCGGGCCCCGCCTACATTCATGTCCTGTCGGTATGTCCCACGGGCTGGCGCTCGGACCCGGACCTCTCAGTCAGGCTGGGCCGTCTGGCGGTGCAGACGGGAGTATTCCCGCTCTACGAAGTGGAGAACGGCCGCTACAAGATGAGCGTCGAGCAGGCCGAGCTGAAGCCGGTCCGGGAGTACCTCAAGCTCCAGGGACGGTTCCGTCACCTGCCTGATAACGATATCGAAAGGATACAGGAGCGGGTGGTTGCCGAGTACGACAAGATCAAGGAGAAAGCGCGATGACGGTCAATCTTGAGCGAGTACGGGAGCAGGTTGGCGCAGTTCTGGACCGGTACGGGCGCGACCAGGGGGCGCTGGTATCCGTGCTCCAGGATGTCCAGGGGGAGCTGGGCTACCTGGCGCGGGAGGCTCTGGTTGAGGTGAGCAATGGTCTGGGCGTGCCCCTGAGCCGCGTGTACAGCGTCGCCACCTTTTTCCGTGCCTTCAGCCTGGTCCCCAGGGGCCGCCACCAGATCAACGTTTGCCTGGGAACCGCTTGCCACGTGCGCGGTGCGGTGCGAGTCCTGGAGTCGATCGAGCGTGAGACCGGCATCAAGGCGGGGGAGACCTCGGATGATCTGAGGTTCAGCCTGGACACGGTCAACTGTGTCGGGGCGTGTGCACTGGGTCCGATCGTCATTGTGGACGGCAAGTATTCCGGCGAGATGACGGTCAACGACGTGAGACCTTTGCTGGACAGCTATGACTAGGGTGCTGACAGACTGCGAGAGAGGGGCAAGAAATTGAGCAGGTTAGGTTCTCCACAGGAGTTGGAGGCGCTGAGGCAGTCATTAGTGCAGAGCCGCGATCCAAACCGGCGGTGCGTGACGATATGTGGTGGGACCGGCTGCGTGGCTCTGCTGAGCGGCGATGTCATCGGCGCTTTCCGGGAGGAAATGAAGGAACGCGGGTTGGACTCTGAGGTAGACCTGAGAGTCACCGGCTGCCGTGGGTTTTGCGAGAGAGGGCCGCACGTGGTGATTCACCCCGAGGGCATTCTCTACCAGCGGGTTAAGCAGAAGGACGTCCCCGAGATTGTATCTGAGACGATAGTCGATGGGAAGACCATTGACCGGCTGCTGTACGTGGACCCGGCCTCAAGGCAGAAGGCGGTCCATGAGAGCGAGGTGCCGTTCTACAGCAAGCAGTACCGCCTGGTGCTGGATGGGAATGCCAGGATAAGCCCGGATAGCCTGGAGGACTACCTGGCCGTGGGCGGCTATGCCGCCATGCAGAAGGCTCTTACATCCATGTCTCCTTTGGAGGTGCTGGAGGAAGTCAAGAAATCAGGGTTACGCGGGCGAGGTGGTGGTGGCTTTCCGGCGGGGAGGAAGTGGGAGACCACGCGCAACGCCGAGGGCGAACCCAAGTACATCATCTGCAACTGTGACGAGGGTGACCCGGGGGCTTTCATGGATCGTAGTCTCATGGAGGGTAATCCCCACTCCATCCTGGAGGGTATGATCATCGGGGCCTACGCAATCGGTGCCCACGAGGGGTTCATATACGTGCGTAACGAGTACCCGCTGGCGGTGCTGCACGCCGAGACGGCCATCCGGCAGGCGGTGGAACGCGGGCTCCTGGGCGACGACATCCTTGGTACCGGGTTCAGCTGCCACATCAGGATCAACCGTGGCGGTGGTGCCTTCGTCTGCGGGGAGTCCACCGCTCTGATGGCCTCACTGGAAGGTAAGGTGGGGGAGCCGCGGGCAAAATACGTCCATACCTCCGAAAGAGGACTGTGGGAGAAGCCGACCAACCTTAACAACGTGGAGACCTGGGCTAATGTGCCTCTCATCATAAACAACGGCTCCGACTGGTACCGGGGTATAGGCACGGAGGGGAGCAAGGGTACCAAGATCTTCAGCCTGGTGGGCAAGGTCAACAACACCGGCCTGGTGGAAGTCCCGATGGGCATGACCCTGCGCGAGATAGTCATGGATATCGGGGGCGGCGTCCCCAAGGGGAAGAGACTGAAAGCAGTGCAGACCGGCGGTCCTTCCGGGGGGTGCATCCCCGAGAGCCTGCTGGATACCCCGGTGGACTTCGACGAACTGGACAGGGTCGGTTCCATGATGGGCTCCGGCGGGATGATCGTCATGGACGAGACCAACTGCATGGTAGATATCGCCAAGTACTTCATCTCCTTCCTTGAGGGCGAGTCCTGCGGGAAATGCGTGCCCTGCCGTGAGGGCCTCAAGAGGATGCGGGAGATACTGGCCGACATAACCGAGGGGCGCGGCCAGGAGGGAGATATCGAGCGGCTGGAGCGACTTTCGGAAACGCTGCTGGACTGCGCTCTCTGTGGCCTGGGGAACACTGCCCCTAACCCGGTGCTGACCACGATACGGTACTTCCGTGATGAGTACGAGGCTCACATAAGGGACAGGAGATGCCCCGCCGGTGTATGCAAGGCACTGATAACCTACTCCATCGCCGAGACCTGTCCAGGGTGCGGTCTGTGCGTCAAGGTCTGTCCGCAGGGGGCGATCACCCTGGTGGAGAAGAAGAAGCCGGTTGTGCTTGACCAGAGCAAGTGTATCAAGTGCGGCGCCTGCTACGATGTCTGCCGGCTGGATGCTGTAGTAGTGAAGTGAGGGTCAATCTGGAAATGGTAACGTTAACTATTGACGGTAAGGTTGTCCAGGCGGAAGAAGGGACAATGCTGCTGGACGCGGCTACGGCGAACGGCATTCACATTCCCGCTCTCTGCGCTCACGAGTCGATCAGTCCCTATGGCGCCTGCCGTCTCTGCATGGTAGAGATCAAGACCAGCAGCGGCCGGGAGCGACTGGTCACCTCCTGCCTGTACCCGGTGGAGGAGGGGTTGGAGGTGAAGACGAACACCGAGAGGGTGCTACGCAACCGGCGGACGATAATAGACCTCTTGCTCGCGCGGTGTCCGGAGTCTCCGGTGATCCAGGAGATGGCCCGGGAACTGGGTGTGGAGGAGACCTCCTATCCCGCCGAAGACCATGGGAACTGCATTCTCTGTGCTCTGTGTGTCCGTGCCTGCGAAGAGGTGGTGGGGGTGTCCGCTATCAGCCTCGTCAACCGGGGGGTGGAGCGCGAGATGGCGATGCCTTTCTATGATGATACTGCGGCCTGCATCGGCTGCGGCTCCTGCGCCTATATCTGCCCCACCGAGGCCATCAAGATGGAGGACTCCGGGGATACTCGCACGATAACCATGCCTAATAACGTGGTGGAGTTCAAGCTGGCGAAGTGCAGCGTCTGCGGCGCCTATTTCGCCCCTGAAAAGCAGCTTGAGTACATCGCCCGGAAGGCGGGGCTGGAGCCGGGGTTCTTCGACCGCTGTATGGACTGTCGCGACTAGGCCGGGCGGAGCCGTCAGCGGTGACCGGCCGGAAGCCAGGACAGCGGGGTGTAGCTCAGCCAGGCTAGAGCGCGGCGTTTGGGACGCCGAGGTCGGAGGTTCAAGTCCTCTCACCCCGATTATTCATTCTTCTCAGGGAATAGCTTTGCCTCCAGGAGGTAGACGGTCATGGATTATCAGACCATCATGTTGGAGAAGAGGGGCAACGTTACCCTTCTTACACTCAATCGCCCCGAGAGGATGAATGCCATCAGCTCCCAGATGACCGAGGACCTGGTGGCGGCTCTTGATGAGATTGACGACGATGATGAGTCCAGGGTGCTGGTGGTCACCGGGGCGGGCAGGGGGTTCTGCTCCGGGGCTGACGTCGGCGGCATGGCCGGAGGGCGGCAGGAGGCCGAGCGGGGTCCCCGCGGGCCGGAAGCACTGCGGCAGGGGCTCATGCGCTCGGCGGGAAGGGTCCAGCCCCGTCTGCAGAAGCTGAAGAAGCCCACCATTGCCATGGTCAATGGCGCTGCCGTGGGAGCGGGGTGTGACCTGGCGATGGCCTGTGACCTGAGGACAGGGTGCGAGAAAACGCGCTTCATGAATGCCTTCGTGAGGATAGGCCTGTTTCCCGGCTGGGGAGGCACCTGGCTCTACCCGCGGGTCATGGGGGTCGGGCGGGCGCTCGAGTTCCTGTTCACCGGCGACTTCATGGAGGCAGAGGAGGCGGGCCGCCTGGGTGTGCTTAACCGGCTGGTCCCCGAAGCAGACCTGGAAAAGGAGACAATGGCCCTGGCCACCCGCATCGCCGACGGACCGCCACTGGCAATGAGGCTGGCCAAGATGCAGGTCTACAAGGGCCTGAACATGGAGTTCGAGACCGCTCTGGGCATTGCCGCGGCCTGCGAGACGATTACCCTGACTTCCGAGGACCACCGTGAGGGCGTTGCCGCCTTCCGCGAGAAACGGAAGGCGGATTTCAAGGGCAGGTAGCCGGTGGGCATGGCCGGGAAGCCGGATGGCTGGGAGCTTGCGTACCGGAGCGGGCCAATCCCTAATCGTGAGGTACCCCATGAGGATGCGGAGGCGCTGCATGATTCCTTTCGGAAGCAGGGCATCCGGCGCGTCCTTGACCCCGGCTGTGGAGACGGACGTCACCTGGAGTACTTCACCGGCCCTGGCTGCGAGGTGTGGGGGCTGGACTACGCCCGACTGCACTCCACCTGGCAAGGGAACAGCTTGGCGGGGATGGGCTGAGCGCTCACCTGGCGCGTGGCGAAATTGCCGTGGGTAGAACCCCATGCTATCATGCTCTTGGAGAAGTGTTGACAGTTCTCTTAGTCTCTTTGCGGGCAAAGGAATGACCGGCGATCCCCGGGTATGGAGGCCGGTCATATGCGGACAGGATGACAAAGGCTAGCAGGGTGCCCGCGCCGGGCGGGCCGGTGATAACGGGCTCGATCGAGAGACGGGTGGTCAGTGTTCGGGGAGTAGTGCAGGGGGTGGGATTCCGCCCCTTCGTGTACCAGCTCATGACCCATTACGGGCTGACGGGCTGGGTAAGGAACACCTCCGGGAATGTCCAGATTGATGTTGAAGGTGAACCGCAGGCGTTAGACCGGTTCCTGCTCGATCTGAAGGCGTCGGCTCCTCCGCTGGCACGAATCCAGGACATCTCGATTAGCTCTGAGCCGGTTGTCGGGCACGAGGGCCGTCATATCCTGGAGAGCCTTTCGGAAGAAGGCAGGTACCAGCTGGTCTCTCCGGATATCGCCACCTGCCCTGCCTGCCTCGAGGAGGTATTCTCCCCCTCGGACCGGCGGTACCGCTACCCGTTTACGAACTGTACCGACTGCGGCCCGCGTTTCACCATAATCAAGGACATCCCCTATGACCGTCCCAGGACAACCATGGCGTCGTTCACTATGTGCGTGCGCTGCCAGGCGGAGTATGATGACCCGCTCAACCGGCGGTTCCATGCGCAGCCCAATGCCTGCCCGGAATGCGGTCCAAGCCTCTGGCTGGTAGACCGGGCCGGCAATACGGTCCCGGCCGCAGAGGCAGTCAAGGAGACGGCGCGCCTGCTGTGTGAGGGAAACATCGTGGCCCTGAAGGGGCTGGGTGGCTTTTTGCTTGCCTGTGATGCCGGCAGCGAGGGTGCGGTGCGGCTTCTCCGCGAGAGGAAGAAGAGGCCGTCCAAGCCTTTCGCCGTCATGCTGGCAGGAATAGACGAGGTCAGACAGCACTGCGAGGTGTCCCCCGAAGAAGAAGAGCTGCTCGCCTCGCGGCAGTGCCCGATCGTGCTGGTGAAGCAGAGGCCGGATTCCACCCTGGCGCCATCGGTAGCCCCCGCCTTGAACCGGCTTGGGGTGATGCTCCCCTACACTCCCCTGCACCACCTTCTCCTGAGGGAGACCGGACTGCCGCTGGTGATGACAAGCGGCAACCTCAGCGAGGAACCAATCGCGGCGCACAACGATGAGGCAATCCAGAGGCTGGGAGCAATTGCAGACTTCTTTCTGCTGCATAACCGGGACATCCACTCCCGCTATGATGACAGTGTGGCGATTGTCGAGAGGGGCGAGGTACAACTGGTGAGGCGAGCGAGAGGGTATGCCCCCTATCCTGTCCTGCTTCACTTCCGGGCAGAGCCAGTCCTGGCATGCGGTGCCGAGCTCAAGAACACGTTTTGCCTTACCAGAGATAACCACGCGTTTGTGAGTCAGCATATCGGGGATATGGAGAACCTGGAGACGCTGGAACACTTCGAGAGGACAGTGGAGCTCTACCAGCGTCTCTTCCGGGTGGACCCGGAGATAGTCGCCTGCGACATGCATCCGGACTACCTGGCCACCAGGTACGCCAGGGCGATGGCCGAAAGGTGGCCAGGAATGATAGTCGTCCCGGTCCAGCACCACCATGCTCACGTTGTCAGCTGCATGGCGGACAACGGGGTCAGTGAGCCGGTTATCGGGGTGGCCCTGGATGGCACCGGCTACGGTACCGACGGCGCCGTATGGGGTGGGGAGTTCATGTTGGCTGACTATCGCAGGTTCAGGAGGGTGGGGCACCTGGAGTATGTGCCTCTGCCCGGGTGTGACGCGGCCGTGCGCCGCCCTTACCGTATGGCGGTGAGCTATCTACTCAGCACCCTGGGAGAGAGCAGCCTGATTCCCGGGCTTCCTTTGATGAAATACCCGGGTAAAGAGGAGATGACCCTCCTCCGGAGGCAGGTGGAGAGGGGGCTGAATTCACCCCTGACATCCAGCTGCGGGCGGCTGTTCGATGCCGTGGCGGCCCTGGTGGGCCTGAGGGGAATAGTGTACTACGAGGCGCAGGCGGCCGCCGAGCTGGAAGCAGTCGCTGATGAGGCCACTGCAGGGGAGTACCCCTTCTCCATCTGTGAGAGAGAAGGCCTGAGCACCGTTCTCCTTGGGGAGCTGTTCAGAGCGCTACTGGCTGATATGGCCGGGGGGACACCTGCAAGCGGAGTATCGGCGAGATTCCACCGGACGGTGAGCCGGATGATTGCCGAGATGTGCCGGCGGATCGCCGCTGCCAGCGGCATCAGGAAGGTAGCGCTGAGCGGCGGCGTGTTTCAGAACCGGCTTCTCCTTCGCCTGGTGGTGCCCGGCCTGGAGCAGGCGGGACTGGAGGTCCTGACTCATCACGAGGTGCCCACCAACGACGGCGGCGTCTCCCTGGGGCAGGCCGTTGTGGCCGCTTCCAGCCAGTAGAAAGGAGTACCCATGTGTCTTGCAGTTCCTGCCCTGGTCACGTCAGTGGAAGGCAGTTCCGCTGAGGTGGAGGCGGGTGGAGTGAGCCGGCGCATCAGCATCTGGCTAACGCCGGAAGCGAAACCGGGTGACTACGTGCTGGTACACACCGGCTACGCAATCAGCATCGTGGATGAGGTCGAGGCCAGGGAGACCCTGGTGCTGCTGGAGCAGCTGGTTGCCGCGTCCGGCGGTGAGGGCGGCAGCGAATGAAGTTCATCGACGAGTACCGGGATGCGGACCTGGGTAGACGTCTGGCCGCCCGCATCCGTGACAGGTCCAGCAGAAACGCGAGGCTCATGGAGTTCTGCGGCGGGCACACCGTGACCATTCTCCGGCACGGAATCCGCCAGGTGCTCCCGCCGACGGTGGAGATGCTCTCCGGGCCGGGGTGCCCGGTGTGCGTCACCGCCAACTCGGACCTGGACCGTGCGATTGCCCTGGCGGGAGAACGCGGGATGATCGTGGCCACCTTTGGGGACATGCTCAGGGTTCCCGGTAGCTACTCCAGCCTCCAGGAGGCAAGGGCCAGCGGGGCCGATGTCCGGGTAGTCTACTCAGCCCTGGATGCTATTGAGATCGCCCGGCGAAACCCGGACAACCCGGTTGTCTTCCTGGGTATAGGCTTTGAGACCACCGCTCCGGCGATCGCCGCCTCCGTGCTGGAGGCAGAACAGCGGGACGTGGCCAACTACTTCGTGCTGCCCATGCATAAGCTATGTCTGCCGGTGATCAGGGCCCTGCTGGAATCTGGTGAGGTGAGGCTGGACGGGCTGGTCTGTCCCGGGCACGTCAGTGCTGTTATCGGTTCACTGCCCTACGAGTGTCTACCCCAGGAATACGGTATCGCTTGCGTGATTTCCGGCTTCGAGCCGCTGGACGTGCTCCAGTCCGTGGCGATGCTGGTGGAACAGATCGAGAGCGGGTGTCCGAAGGTGGAGATTGCCTACCGCCGTGGCGTCAGGCCGGAGGGGAACCAGAGGGCCCTGGAGGTGATGAACACGGTGTTCGAGCCCTGCGAGGCGGACTGGCGCGGTATCGGGGTGGTACCGGAGAGCGGTCTGCGTCTGAGGGAGGAGTACCGTAGGTTTCACCCCGAGACGGTCGTCAAGGTGGACGTGCCGCCTCCACGTGAGGCCGCCGGGTGTATCTGCGGGGATATCCTGCGGGGGGTGAAGACCCCGCTTGACTGTGGTTTCTTCCGGCGGGTATGTACACCGGATAGACCGGTGGGTCCATGTATGGTCTCGGCGGAAGGAAGCTGCGCCGCGTACTATCATTATGCCGGAGGCGAGGGAGCCAGTGCAGAATAGGATACTGCTCGCTCACGGTAGTGGCGGGAGGCTGAGCCACGAGCTTGTGGAGAAGGTGTTTCTCCCCCTTCTTCACAACGAGTTCCTGAGCAGGCTTGATGACTCGGCGGTGCTGGACCTGAGTGGCCGGGTGGCCTTCACCACCGACAGCTACGTGGTAAACCCTATCTTCTTTCCCGGCGGAGACATCGGCAGACTGGCGGTGTACGGCACCGTCAATGACCTGGCCATGAGCGGGGCACGCCCCCTCTACCTGAGCGTCGCCCTGATCATGGAGGAAGGGCTACCGGCAGAGGAGCTGCACCGGGTGGTAACTTCGGTCAGGGACGCCGCCGAGGAGGCCGGGGTCAAGGTGGTTACCGGTGATACCAAGGTGGTCAACCGGGGCAGCGCGGACCAGCTCTTCATCAATACCGCCGGTATCGGTGTCGTCCCTGAAGGCGTAAACGTGTCCGGGGCGAATGCCAGGCCGGGTGACAGCATCATCCTCAGTGGAACCATCGGTGATCACGGCATTGCGGTGATGAGCCAGCGGGAGGGACTTGAGTTCTCCACGCCGGTGAAGAGCGACTGTGCACCGCTGCACCGGATGGTGGCGGATATGCTGGAGGTATGCGCGGAGATTCACTGCCTGCGTGATCCCACCCGTGGGGGACTGGCCAGCACGCTCAATGAGCTGGCCGTACAGTCCGGGGTGGGTATTGCCGTGGAGGAAGAGAAGATACCGGTTGGTGACGGGGTACGGGCAGCATGCGAGCTGCTGGGGTTCGATCCCTTATACGTGGCTAACGAGGGCAAGCTGGTGGCAGCAGTACCGGAGGAGCATGCCCAGCGTGTTCTCGAGAAGATGCGTCAGGACCCCCACGGTGCCGGAGCAGCTATCATCGGGGAGGCGATCGCAGAGCACCCGCGCCGGGTCATCATGCGGACCCTGCTCGGAGCCAGAAGGGTCGTGGATATGCTGGTGGGTGAGCTGCTGCCGCGTATCTGCTGAATCGGCGCTGATGACTCTCACGACCAACAAGAGACAGCCCCGGCTACCCCAGGCTGCTTCTTCGTCCTATCCGCATGAGAGGAAAGCCACGAGCTAGAGACCGGCGGCCTCGATAACCTCCGGTACCCGCTTCTCCCAGCCGATGGCCATGATGTGCACTCCCTGGCACATCCCCTTCATCTCGTTGATGAGGCGGGCGGCAATCTCCACGCTCTTCCTGGCGCGGCTCTCGGCATTTTCCATCTCTTCGATGAGGGCCTCTGGGACATGCACCCCGGCGACATTGCGGTTCATGAAGCGTGCCATACCGGCCGACCGAAGGAGCACAATCCCCAGAAATACGGGGACGTTCAGATGGGCCACCGCCCTGGTGAAATGCTCGAACCGCTCCGGCTCATAGACCGCCTGGGTCTGGAAGAACTGCGCTCCCGCCTTGACCTTCTTCTCCATCTTGATGAGCTGGGGCTCCAGGGGATCGGCACCGGGAGAGACCACCGCGCCCAGGCAGAACTCGGGGGAGCCGGTGAGCTCATTGCCGGACATGTCTATCCCTTCCTGTAGCTTGCGTGCGGCGACAAGCAGCGATACCGAGTCCAGGTCAAATACGGACCTGGCCTGTGGATGGTCGCCCAGTGCCACGAAATCGCCGGTCAGGCACAGGACATTGGTGATACCCAGGGCGTAGGCGCCGAGAAGGTCTGACTGGAGGGCAATCCGGTTACGGTCGCGGCAGGTCATCTGGAGTACCGGTTCCAGGCCGCTTTCCTTGAGGAGACGACAGGCGGGGAGGGAGCCCAGCCTCATCACCGAACTCTGCTGGTCGGTGACGTTGAAGGCATCCACCTGCCCGCGCATGACCTCGGCGGCCTCAAGCATCTCCCTGAGGTCTACGCCCTTGGGCGGGCCGACTTCGGCGGTGATGACGAACTTTCCGTGCCTGGCCAGCTCGGCAATGTTCATTTTACAGGCTCCTTGTCCTTCCGCTCCAGCGCCCACATTATCGTGGACCTGAGGTTCTGCGGGGGCCGCATCTTGCTGTAGTCCTTTGCCTCCAGGATTATACTCATCTTGTCCAGGCGACCCAGCTTCTGGAGCCGCTCGTATATCCGTTGCCAGCCGCACTCGCGGGCATCAGGCTCGAACTCACACCTGCCGTCCTTGGCACCGCCGCAGGGACCGTTTATCAGGCTCTTGGTGCACGCCGTGAGCGGGCAGATGCCCCCGGTATAGTCCAGGAGGCAATCACCGCATTCCAGGCAGCGCTCTTCGCCCCGCCACTCCCCGCGTGCTCCGCCCACGTTCAGGACATTGCAGGCCGGATGGACGAGCTTGTCGACCACGGCGGCGGTGGCCTGTACTCCGAGTCCGCAGGTCATTACCAGGAGGGAATCCGCCGAGACTATCTCGGCTTCGTGGGGCCGCAGACGGAGCTTTACCAGGGCCTTATCGCAGAGGAAGTCGACCACGGTGTAGCCGGTGATCTCTTTGCCTTCCGCCTCTAGCTGCCCTTTCATCTCTACTACCTGGGCTTCACCGCCGGTGTGGCAGGCCTCGGCGCACCCCTTACAGCCCACGATGAAAACGCGCTGTTCTCCCTCCAGGTAACCCAGAATCTCCGGCAGGGGTTTTGCCTCCGAGATTATCATCCTGTCGTTCTCCTTTCTCCAGACTGCCGCGAGGCAAAGCTTCCGTGGCGGGTCTCCGGCAGTCCGGGAGCGCTCCGTTAGCTGTGCCTAGCACACACGGAACTCACCCAGGTCCTTCCCCCGGGGGGTAACCAGGTGTATGGCACAGGCAAGGCAAGGGTCCATGGACCTCACAATCCTGACTATCTCCACCGGATTGGATTCATCCCTTATTCTGGTGCCGGTTATCGCCTGCTCAACCGGGCCGGGCTGTTCTTGGGCGTCCCTCGGGCCGAAGTTCCAGGTGGACGGGACCACGCACTGGTAGTTAGCGATCCTGCCGTCCCGGATCTCTATCCAGTGTCCCAGTGCGCCTCTTGCTGCATCGACGAGGCCCATGCCGGTGGACTCCTCGGGCATTTCGTAGTGTGTGCAGACTGGTTCTCCGGGCTGCAGCTGAAGCAGCCACTCCGGCATGGTGTCGGCCACCAGCTTGGTGTAGAGGGCGCGGGCGGCATGCCGGCCGAGCACGGAGAACAGGGCGGCAGGGGACGCGTTGAAGCGAGAGAGCACCGAGTCCACTAGTGTCCCGAGGGCCGGATGGCCGGCGGCGTAGGTGACCGCCACGCGTGCCAGGGGGCCGACCTCGTGGGGCTTGCCGTTGTAGCGTGGCGACTTGATCCAGGAATAGGCCCCTTGCTTGCCCGGCTGGGGTACGGTGTCACCGTGTGTCGGGTGCCGTCCCTCGGTGCGGTCATCGTACCACGAATGCTTTACTCCCTCGGTTATCTGGCTGGTATCAAGCTCCTTCAGGGCGAGGTCGGCGGATACCGTGCCCTGCTTCATGAGGCGCGGGCGCGTGGTCAGGTCGGTATTGGCGGTTTCCAGGTCAAAGCTACCATAGGAGAGGAGGTTGCCGCAGCCCTTGCCGATCTCGAAGTAGTCCGAGTACACCTCGGCGACAGCGAGGACGTCAGGTATGTAGCAGTTGTCGATGAAGTGGCGGAGCTCGTTGAGGCGCCACAGGAAGGAGGCTATCTTGTCCACGGTGGGTACCTCGGTGACGCCGCCGGGCATTACGGCGCAGTTATGAGGCATTTTCCCGCCGATGAGTGAGAGCATCTCCTGGGCTTTGCGCCTCATGTCAAGCGCCTGGGCATAGTGGGCCACCGCCTGGATGTCCACGGCATGGGGGAGGCGGTAGTCGCCTTCATAGCGGGGCACGAATGGTCCGAGCTCGCCCCTGCCGATAAAGGCCTTTATGGAGCTGAGGGCAGGATCATTGCCCTCGTACCCGGCCACCCTGGTCACGTCAACATAGTCGAGGGCGGCAAGGTGATAGAAGTGCAGAATATGGTCGGCTATGTGCGCAGCACCGAGGATAAGATTGCGCATAAGGCGCCCGTTTTCGGGAATCCTGTCGTCGATGCCGAAGGCACTATCCAGGTTGAGGGTGGCGGCGATCGAGTGGCTCGTGGGGCAAACGCCACATATACGCTGGACATAGCGCTGAGCGTCACGGGGATCTCTGCCTCTCAGGATAAGCTCGATACCGCGGAATAGGGTGCCGGAGCTATGGGTCTCCTTGACCACGCCGTTCTCGGTGACGGCCTCAATCTTGAGGTGCCCTTCGATTCTTGTTATCGGATCAATGACAATCTTGCCCAATCAGTCAAACCTCCTCTCTGGCAGCGCCGATGTTGGGCAGTCGCTCCTCGCTCATCTTCTCGTAGAAGGGGGCGAGCTGGTCGGGGAAGCCGGGCTCCACGCAGCCTATGCAGGGAGAGCCGCTGCCTATACACCAGTTGACGCCGCTGTTCCACAGCCGCGTGGGGCAGTCGGCGGATGTCACCGGCCCTTTGCAGCCGAGCTCGTTCAGGCACCCGGGTTCGCCGAAGAAGCTGGCGAACTTGCCTTCGTCGAAGTAGGCGCGGCGGGGGCAGTTCTCGTGGATAAGCTGCCCGTAGAAGGTCCTGGGTCGACCGTGCTCATCGAGGTCTCCGGGGGCCGGCAGCCCCATGAGCAGCACCGAGGCCACCGTACCCACGAACCAGTCCGGATGGGGCGGGCAACCGGGGATGTTCACCAGGGGCGTGGAGACCTTCTCCTGCCTGAAGACATCGCACGTCCCCACGCAACCACTGGGATTGGGCGCTCCGGCGGCAATTCCCCCGAAGGCGCCACAGGTGCCAAGCGCGATGACCGCCAGTGCGTCCCGGCCCAGGGAGGCGACCCGCTCCACCATGGAAACCGGCCTGCCGTCATGCTCCCCTATGGAGCCATACTCGGCCGCGTTTCCACGGGTGGGTATCGCCCCCTCCACCACCAGGATGTAATCGCCCTTCTTCTCTTCCGCGGTCGACTCCAGGACCTCGATAACAGCGTCACCGGACCCGGCCATTACCGTGGCATGGAACCTCAGGTTGACGTGCTTGCCAGGCACGACTTCGTCAATGAGGACATTTCTGATGGTGGGGCTTACGGAGTTCAGGACGGAGACGGAGCAGCCCGTGCAGGTAGCGCATTGGAGCCAGATGACCGGGTACTCCACCGTTTCCGCATTTGCCATATGGTCCTCCTCATCATTCATTCTCCTCAGGGCCGGGCATCTGCCGGTTGCCGCGTGGTGACGGAATCACCCGCGGGATGATTTGACCGCGTCCGTAAGAACACCGCGCAGGGTAATATTCCCACGAAAGAGTACCCACAGCTGAAATGCGATAACGTATGCGTACAGCAGGAACTCAACAAATCTGAACACGCATGACTCGCGGAACAGAATACACTCTCAGGGGAAGATTGTCAACAGGAGTGCCGCCGGAGCATGATGCTGGGGGGGCTTGCTGACGTGGGTCCTTCGCGGAGTCTAGCTGACGATGATGGTCCCGGCCGCCCCGGCGGTGACGCCACCGATGATGGCAGCGGCAGCTATACCTGCCTGGTGGAGCTGGTGCAGGAGTGCTTCCGCCTTCTCCGGCTCCAGGCATATCATCAGCCCTCCCGAGGTCTGGGCATCAAAGAGGACATCCCGCATGTAATCGGGGACCTGGTCAGCGAAGGTTACTCTCTCGAGGTAGTAATCCTTGTTGCGGAAGAGGCCTGCGGGACATAGGCCCTGCTGGGCGAACTCTGCCACCTCGGGGAAGCGGGGAATAGAATCCAGTCTCAGCGCCAGGCCGACCTTGCTGTGCTCGGCGAGCTGTGCTGCATGGCCGAGGAGACCGAAACCGGTGATGTCCGTACAGGCATGTACGCCGATGTCTTGCATAAGCTCGGAGGACCTGCGGTTGAGAGTAGCCATGCTCTCGGACACACGTTCGACAAGCGCTTGGTCGGTCATACCCGCCTTGAGGGCCGTGTTGATGATACCGGTGCCGAGTGGCTTGGTCAGGATGATGCTGTCGCCGGGTCTGGCCCCGCTGCTGGTGATCAGCCTGTCCGGGTGTACCGTCCCGGTGACGGAGAGGCCGTACTTCAGCTCGGCATCGTCCACGCTGTGCCCCCCGATCAGGGCAACACCGGCTTCGTGTATCTTGTCCATGCCCCCTCTCAAGACACCCTCGAGAACGGATATGCCCAGGTCCTTCATCGGGAAGCAGAGAATGTTCAGCGCGGTTATCGGTCGGCCGCCCATGGCGTAGACGTCGCTCAGGGCGTTGGCGGCGGCGATCTGGCCGAAGACGTAGGGGTCGTCCACGATGGGCGTGAAGAAGTCTATGGTCTGGATAATGGCGAGGTCGCCGGAGAGGCGGTATACGCCGGCATCCTCCAGGCTCTCCATACCCCGGATAACGGCTGGGTTTGACATAATAGGGAGGTGCTTCAGAGCTGGGTAGAGGTCACCCGGACCTATCTTGGAAGCTCAGCCTGCACCGCGCACCGTTTGCGTCAGACGCGGAGTGATTTCCCTGTCCAATTGTTGCTCCTGTGCATAAGCAGGGCTTATACTTCTCTTATCAGAATTGTATCATAGTGGTGTTGCTCAGG
>Ga0180434_10000611_pt1 | contig 52439 bp, 35 predicted proteins | sample SS_ome_7_FD_132453 | JGI IMG/M metagenome (GOLD analysis project Ga0180434, IMG submission 132453) | Hypersaline lake sediment archaeal communities from the Salton Sea, California, USA - SS_1_D_2 metaG | ecosystem: Environmental > Aquatic > Non-marine Saline and Alkaline > Hypersaline >... | reverse complement strand
TGTGTAGCCATCGCTCCTCCTGGAAGTGGTCTCGGGATTATTGTTCCAACCCTTTAATACCACATCCTTCGAGGGCGATGGCACTACTTTTTCAGTAAACTTGTGCATAATTCAGGCTAGGCGACGTTCCTGAGAGTGATGTCAAAATTTCCGTCCTGTGCGTCGGAGAGGAGGAAGCCCGAGGCAGTACATTCCCGATAACTGATCGAGCGATTCGCGAGACGTTGGGTACTGGGCTGTTTTCATCCCGCGGACCGCTGCGCGTGGGCTGGGATCATGAATCCTTTGGCGAGTTCTTGGCCGCGCGATATCTTATCGAACGCGGGATGGAAGTGTCCTCAATGATGGGTTTGATCACGCATCCGGGTGACCCGGACAAGAAACTCGTGCCTCAGCTGTACGGTGTGGCGGCATGGCTGGCGAGTATGTCTCGAGAGATCTTTAGGCGCATCGCTGAGGTCGACTCTCAGGTTCTTCTGCGTAGCGACGTAGGTACGGTGACAGACAGTGACAGAGCTGAGTTGACGGAGAATCTACTAGCACAGTTCGACAACGAGGAGATTTTGGATTTTGATCTGCGTCTCAGAGCATATTACGCCAAGCTCCGGCATTCTGGGCTCGCCGACCAGCTGATGCCATACCTACGTGAGTGCGATAGGAACGTGGTCGCCAGACGTGTGGCCATTGAGATCGCTGAAGCCTGTGAGACGAAGGCAGCGCAGGAGGTCTTGGTAGCGCTCGCCCTCGACAGCACACAACCTTTGACTCTTAGAGCCCACTCGGCCTATGCGGTCGGCAAGATCGGAGACACTGAAGCCAGATCTCGACTAAAACCTCTCGCCGTCTCAGACACGCACGATGATCCCGATGATGAGCTTAAGGGCGCAGCACTGGCTGCGGTTTGGCCCGACCAGATGAAAGCCGAAGAATTGTTTGCGAGTCTGACGCCTCCTCGGAGGAGGCACTTCATTGGGTCCTACCGGATGTTTGTGTCTCGAGAGCTTGTTAAGGATATTGCCCCAAGTGATATCCCTCACGCCTTGGCTTGGGTTGATAGGCAGCCTCCGAGGCACACCCTGCCATCTTCTTTTGGTGATCTGATTGACGCCGTTTTGCTGAAGGCCCAGGAGAGTTTCGAGACACCTGGTGTCATCGGGGGTCTTGCTGCGGCCGTTCTGTCGAGGATCGACAATGATGGGGAAATCGCCGGAGAGTGGACATGTTCGGCACTCTACAAGGCATGGGAAGCAAGAGACAGCCAGCGGCAATCTCTGCTTATGGAAATCGTGACCTTGCTTGAGGATCGCGATAATGATGTGGCCGGACTGTTCTCGTTGAGAAGCCGGCTACTCCTAAACAAAGACCTGGGGTGGATGATTGAGCATCTTAACAGGCCCGCATCTTCGAAGAGGCAGGCAATTTGGGTCCGGCTAATATGGGCGGTATTTGACATAAAGAAGGCTGGCGATGTTAACTCCGTACTGGCCGCCTCAGTGCGCAATTCGGCTCTCGCTGAAAGATTTGAATCCCTCATAAAGCCGGTAGAGCTGGCTTCCGCTGCAGCAATCGAGATGAAATCCCGTCGGTCGGAGATCGAGAAGTCAGCCAGTCTCAGGCGCGAGCGTGCCCCCCTGAAACCGAATCCGGCCGAAAGAATTGAAGCACTATTGAAAGCTTGTGAGGCGGGCGGTTTGGATGCGTGGTGGCGTCTGAGTTATTGGATGGCGGTCGAACCCAGCAGCGGTCGATTTGGCGGCGAACTCGAGTCCGACCTGACGGCTCTCCCGGGCTGGGAGGCATCAGGGACCGACGTGAGGTCAAGAATTGTAGCCGCGGCCAAGAAGTACCTGATGAACCACGATCCGGGAGACTACTCGTGGATACTAGAAAACACTATATGGCGTCCGGCATACGCGGGCTATAGGGCCCTACGGCTTCTACTAGGCGAGATGCCGGATTTCCTTCGTGAGATGCCGTCGGCGGTGTGGAGGAAGTGGGCGCCCATTGTGCTAGCTTATCCGACCGGTTCCGACCCCAGAGATGAAGACCCAAAGAAGCAGCTCGTATCGATGGCCTACCGGCATGCGTCGGCTGAGATCGTCGAGTGGCTTAGGATTCTGATGGACAAAGAGAGTGTTGAGGGTAGACGCATATGGACTGTCAGAGTAGTCCAGGACTGCTGGGACGAGTCACTGGCAACCGCGATCTTCGAAAAGGCCAGAGATGAGACGCTGACTGCTGAGTCGATGGGTAGTCTCCTAGAATTGCTCATCGATCATGATCATGAAGAGGCTTCAGAATTCGCGCGATCGCTTATTACTTCACCGCTTCCTTCTGAGGAGGCCAAGCGAGAGAGGGCGGTTGCAGCGGCGCTTGCTCTTGTTATGAATGCCGACGACGCTGGCTGGTCAACTGTCTGGCCGGCCCTCAGGGTCGACGCTGAGTTTGGAAGACGGATTGCCGAGGCTCTGTCGGGGCCGGCCCGTCACGGTAACAATGTAGAGGGAAAGCTCACCGAAGATCAACTTGCTGACCTCTACATATGGCTGGCTAAACAGTATCCACATGCCGAGGATCCTAAACGAGAGGGCGTCGGTTTTGTAGGCTCCCGGGAGAGTATTGCTTTGTGGCGAGATTCTCTCCTGGCCCACCTTGAACGACGTGGCACGTCGTGTGCCTGCGAGGCGATTGAACGAATCGGGAGGGAGTTCCCCGCATTGGAGTGGCTAAGATGGACGCTGGTTCAGGCCAGGGGGCACGCGCGTGCAGAGACTTGGACGCCGCCCGAACCGAGCGCCATTCTCGAATTGGCGGCCAACAGACGGAGACGGTTGGTACAAAGCGGTGAGCACCTCCTCGACGTCATAGAAGAATCGCTCCGACGACTTGAAAAGGACCTCCACGATGTGAACCCCGATGTCAAGTTTCTTTGGAATGATCCTAAGATCGGCGGCAAAATCAGATATACGCCAAAGGATGAATCGAGTGTATCAGACTATGTCAAGAGCCATCTTGATCGCGATCTGAAGGAAATGGCCGTGTTTGTAGCAAGGGAAGTTGAATTTCGTCGCCTCGCGGGAGCTGGCAGGGGCGAAAGCACGGACATATTGGTGGAGTTGTCCAGCCCCGGGTCTGACTCCGAACTCGACAGAATCAAGGCAGTTATTGAAGCCAAGTGCAGTTGGAGTAACGACTTGCGGACAGCTCTGAAGGAACAGCTTGTTGGCAAGTACCTGAAGGACACCCGTTGCCAGCATGGCGTTTACCTTGTCGGCTGGTTCAACTGTGAGCTATGGAGTAATGATGATCCAAGGAAGAGCCGCGCTCATAGGCACGACAGCAAAGAGCTGCAAGATCAGCTCGATGAAGAAGCCTCAAAGCTGTCTGAAGGAGGCTATAAAGTGCGCGTTGTGTTCATCGATGCTGGTCTGCGCGGTTCCACATAGAGTGCCGAGGCAGACGGGGGATTTGCGGTTTGAGGTGTCAACATCTGTATCTCAACGGGCAAAGGGTTCTATCTCTCACGCGGCTGAGCCGCACTTAGCAGGAGACGGCTTCTAAAACCAAGAGGTTTAATCATGGTGGACTGAAAGGGTGTCGCGAATTGCGAGCGCGGAAGTTCGAACTGGCAACTATGGCGTCCCCTATCGGAACCAATTCGAAGCGCTGGGATGATAGCGGCCCGGATCAGGATTGCCCCTGGTAGAGAGGGCCGGTCGGGCCAGAGGTCCAAGAACATTTCGCTCCGCGTCGCCAAAGCTGCCCGGTTTCATCTGCTGGGCATGAGCTACCGCCACATAGCACAGGCACTTGGAGTAAGCAGACCGACGGTAGCGAAAGCTCTGCAGTCTCTTGCGGCGGAGGAAGAACGGGGGGACATTTTGGGGCGGCGAAAGGAGGACTGGAGTTACCCCGCTTTGGTGGACGGTTGACAATTTGGGTTTCGTCCCCAAGGGCGGATGCCGGTTGGGGGCCTGAAAACCCGGGTCCTCCGGGTCATAATAGACCGAGATCGTGGCTCTGAGAGCCTCTGTGCTGGTCGTCTTTCCGGCTTTGCCATGTTATCGAGCTTTCGAATCTCTTTTCGTAGTTCACGGGTGAATCATACCCGATTGCGGAGTGACGACGATGGGGATTGTACCATCCCTCGATGAAGTCGAATATGGCCATCCGCGCCTCGGCCTGATTCCTGAAACGATGCCTGTCGATGAGCTCGCATTCCAGCGTGGCGAAGAAGCTCTCAGCGAGCGCGTTGTCGTAGGCATCGCCGGCCGAACCCATCGAAGGCCTCACGCCTGCTTCCTTGCAGCGCTTGCCGAAGGCCACAGACGTGTACTGGCATCCTTGGTCGGAATGATGAATCACGTTCTCAGGGCCCCTCCGTCCCAGCGCCATGTTCAGAGCGTCCAGTACAAGCTCCGTCTTCAGATTATTGGCCATCGCCCAGCCGACAATCTTCCGACTCCAGGCATCCAGAACAACGGCCAGGTACAGAAACCCAGCCCAGGTCGGAACGTAGGTTATGTCCGCAACCCACAGCCGGTCAGGACCCGAGGCGGTGAAATCCCTCTCCACCAAATCCGGCGCCGGAATTCCTGTGGGTACACTGAACGTTGCTTGGGCATCGTGGTTCCTCCTCCCCCAAAGGGTGAAGTGTCCACGAAACCGGGTCAACTCCAGACAATCTAAATCGGTGTTGACAAGCACGATATTGGTTCACAACCACCGCTCTGGCGAGTCAAACCCTTCGCAGGAGGACATTGGTCTCACGCACCGGCTTAAGAAAGCCGGGGAGCTTCTGGGAAGAGAGATCATTGACCATGTCGTGATGGCCTCGACAGGGTTCTGTTCCTTCAAGGCGCACAATGTTCTTTTGCCCCACGGCCCGGCGAGGATGTACCTCCTGGCCCACTTTGTTGCACCTCACCTTCACTTTGCACTTGACTTTCGCCCCGAACTAGTGTATAATATACTGCAAGTTGATCGGCGCTGGTCATGTGGCCGTTGCTTTTGGTTGACGGACCTAATTAGTAGTAAAAGGGCAGAAGCACGATATTTTCAGAAGGGAGGGGGTGATATTGACTATGGCAATGACAGCAATGCTTAGAGTATCGTTTCAATCCGATGCTCGAGCACTTCAGTCTGTAAATAAGGCATTAGTTGGACACCCAATGAGTTCTGACGGACCAGGTCCCTTTAAGAAAGTCGGCACTGCGTTTTACACGTGCCACGACGAGGATGAATCAGCTGTTACAACAGCATTCAAAAAATTCGTAATGGCGATTGATGAGTCAGTTGAGTCTCTTGATTCAATGTCCATTATGATAAGTAGAAACTAGGCCCATAACTGATAGGAGGGCTTGCGAGGCTCGAAGGCTTCTGCCCTAACTTTCCCTGGATTGGGCTTCGCAAGCCCACCCTGTCCGATGACTAGGACCCGGCTGGCCGCGCTAACACTCTATCTGGCAACACGTTGACGGCTTCATTCCCAATGATATGATGAAGTTGTAAACAGAAGGTTTATGCCATATGAATCCCTGGCCGCAGGCGTTATCACGAGTCAAGCCCTTTTTTAGTTGAAAATCTCCACGGCTCCTGCGGTTTCTCACGCTGCCTTCTCCTGACTCACACGTTCGATCTTCAGGTCCCTTTGAATGGCATCGCACAGCAGAGGAAGGTTACGGTATCCCATAACCTTCCGCAGCCTGGGTTCGGTGTCCAGTAGAGCCGTAGCCAACCACCTCTGTCGCTGGCTCGAGTTCTTCCAGACGTCCACCTTCGCGCATCGCTCCTCCACCATGGCGTTGACTGATTCCAGGCAGTTCGTGGTCTTGAACGATCGCCCCAGCGCTCCGAAGACACCCAGCCGGTGCAGGGTAAGCGTCTCCTCCAAACCCTCCTTCAGACTGGCGGCGGCCGACTGGTTCGTCAGCTCCAAATCCCGGTAAATCTCCTCCAGCTCGGCCAGGGCCTCCTTGTAAGTCGGCCGCTCATAGGCGCGCTGCAATCGCCTCCGCCACAGCGCCTGCTCACCCTTGGGCAGGTGGGCGACCACGTTCTCACGCTTATGCCAGAGGCAGCGCTGTACTACCGCCCGACGACGAAAGACCTTCTTCACCGCCGATCGCAATCCCTTGCCCCCGTCCAGGATCACCAGAATCCCACGGGATACGTCCAGCCCGCGGTCCATCAACGACCGCAGAAACAGCGTCAACACCCTCTTGTTCTCCGTGCTCGTTTCCACGAACCCCAGGAAGCGCTTCTCCCCGGACAGCGTCACCCCAAGGGCCAGAACCATCGTCTCCTCCGCAAACGTCTTCCCATCCAGGAACAATGCCACGTAATCCTCACCGGAGAGATCCCTCTCCTGGAACTCCCTCAGCTTCGCCGTGCTCGCCCCCACAAACGATCGAGATACCGATGAGCTCGACAGCCCGATCGCCCCGGGAATCGCCTCTGCCGCCGCCTCGTAGTTCCGGCATGAAATCCCGTACAGCACCCGGCGCAGCAGACCCTCGTCAACCTCACCGTCCCCCTGAAGTGCCCCGTAGGAACGCAGAGGTATCTCACCACGTGAGCCCCGCACACGAGGCACACGAACCGGAATCCGCTGGCCCGCCAGACGTACCGACCCGGGGTTGCTCCCGTAACGCCGGCCCACGGCCTCCTCGGTCTTCCGGGCGTACCAGCCTTGGGCCAACTCCTCCACTTCCTGCTCCAGCAGCTCCCGGACGTGCATCAAGCCCAAGGGCACCAATCCCTTGATCAGCTCCACCTTGGCATCCAGCTCCATACCCTCGTACTTCTCCCGGTCCACTACCTCCACCACTCCCAGGCGCTTTCTCTTCTTGCGCCCACGGACAGAACGTGGGAAGCTATTCATCGGTGGCTCCTTTCTCCTGCGGTTCACTGCTTCGGATTTCCAAAACAATCAAACCACAGGGCTGGGAGCCGCTTCAATTCTCAACTAAGTATGGCATACCCTCGTTATCACCGCTCTTCCTACAGAGGTCTCAAAATGCTTAGAAGGCCTTCAGTTCATCACGGACAACAAAACGAGGCCTAGGACACTGGGCGCGGTGTTTTTGTTCGTTACAAGCCTCGTTTTGGGCCTCGTGGGTACGATGCAGCCGCATTTCAGGTGGCAGGTCCGAAGTGGATAGCCAGAACGAACAGGTGGATTTGACTCGGACTGACGAACCACTAGCAATGGCTCGAGCCTAACTTAACGAGCTGGAGAAAGAGTTCCCCGCGGCCCAGCCAGACATCAAGATTAAGACGCCTCTTATAACTAGCTAGTTAGGAGGGGACTAGGATGCTCAAACCTTCTTCGTTTGATCTTGTGCCACCCACGGTTACGCCCACTAATCTGGGCCTCCGCTCCGTGATCGCGAAGAGGGTCCTAGGTCAAGTCCTTGTTTCCCTGCAAAAGTGTGAGGCACACCTCCTCGCTCCAATACCTCTTTCCGTCATCTCCTTTCCGGTTTCTCTCAATTACGCTCCTTTCATCCGGTTAGCGGGCCGCTCCGGAGAAACTGCTCTCTAGGATGGACCGGGATGAAGAATCTCGACTCAATAGGTCTCTTGATACCCCCCCCGACCGACGATTCCGACTACTGTTTTCACTAGGCCGCCACCCTTCTCAGATCGGGGTGACCGACGACAACCGTTGTTTTTCATCGGGAATCTTCAGTGTCGGCATCACCTCATGATTCGGGAGTCGCCAAGCTGGTGAGACTGTATCTGTAACTGAGACGCCTGAGCCCATGATCGCGGTGACTCATTTAGAATCTCTGGCTTCTGACGCAGCGGTCAGCAGCGTTGCTACGTCGGCTAGCTAGAGCTTGACTGTCTGACGAACCGCTGGCATAATCACTTTGTTCTAGGTCTCGAAGGTATCGGCCACGCGACTCACGAATGGGTGCAAAGGGTTGTATGGCTGGCTAGGGCAGCGTCGAGTGCGGGGGGGCACTCCGAGCAGACCTGCCCACAGATGCTAAAACAACTATCTTAGTCCCAGTAAGGTACGGTCCCACATCACACGCAGGCAGAAAGCCTCCAGACATATCTAGGTCGGCAGCATAAAATAGAGTTGAAGAATCTGCCAGGTGCGAGGAAGATATTCAATGAAAATGATAAGGAGTATCTATGAGTTCTTTTTTCCCATATGCGGCGGTGGTATTGAAAACCAAGAAATAGAAGAAGTCAACGAATCCGATGATGAATTTCCAAAATATTTGCATGAAGTCATAGGACAAAAAAGGGCAGTTAAAATCCTTAACAAAATTACCATTGATACATTTAAACAAAGAGCAGAAAAAGACTGTGATTTCATGCCTAAGCATATTGTTTTGCATGGACCGCCCGGATTGGGAAAAAGCACATTAGCAAAAGCATTTTCAAATGGAATTTTTGCACGTAGATTCTTTTATACTGGGACGACTATTTCAAGAAGGAGTGATATAGATAGTATAATTAAAGTTTTATCGGAAAAACTCTATGCGCTTCTATTCATAGATGAAGTCCATAGAATGCCGGAAAGAATAGAAGAAGAATTATATGAACCAATGCAAGATGGGCAATATCATGGAGAAGATTTAAGGTCATTTACAATGGTAGGAACGACTACTATTCTGGGAATGTTGTCCAAGCCGTTAAGGGATAGGTTTACTTACAAGGTCCAACTAGAGCCTTATGAAGATGAGGATTTGGCAAGAATACTAGCGACATTAGCCGAGAAGCAACAAAACGCCAAGTTAAGCAAAACACTGGCATTGGAAATGGCAAAAAGAGCACAAGGAATTCCAAGAGTAGCAAAGGACATTTTGGAGTACTCCAGGCTTGAGAAAGGAGATGGACGTGTATATTTGAAGAGACATATCTTGGAAGCCTGTCAATCTTTGGGTCTCGATAGAATGGGACTTAACGAGCAACAAAGGGCCTTATTGAGAGCTCTTGCAGAGCACAATACACCCATAGGGAGAAACACACTGTGCGCTATGCTGGACACAAAGAGCGAAACCCTTGAACAAGTCATCGAGAGGTTCTTAATCAAGCAAGGATTTATTCTTAAGACTTCTGGTGGAAGAGTTATTGCCGATAAAGGGAGAGAATACATAGAGTTGGTTGACTCGGGAAACGGAGGTCTGCCAATAGGACTCATCAACGACGAAAAAGGTAAGTGGCTATGAAAATGCTGGTTACTCTGTTTATCATTTAGTGGCGACTCCATGCGAGATGACGCTTGTTTTGACCAATTCCAATTACGGTTGGTGCTCGATCTGACAGGTGCTGGCCCCGGATATGGCTGTCACAATTGTCGAGAATCGTCCTCGCGCTTATCGTAGCGATGGGCCTCCGTCATCTCTGTGAAGTGTTCGTACAGTCGGTTGACGGCCACACGTACGCTGTAATCGTCGTCGCCAGCGAATATCACGTCGGCAATCTCTATGGCCCCAGATCGCAGACGATCTTCGAGTTGCTTTCTGTCCTCGTCGAAAGGGTAGTAGATGAGCGATATGAAGGTGCCTCTAGGGAATGTCTTGTTGTACTTGATGGCTTTGTTTACTATCTCATCGCCTCGCTTATGCTTGTCCGAAGGATGCCCTATCATCTTAACGTCAACGGCGAAAAGAATGTCACCCTCCGAAGGATGGGCGATATCCAGCTCGAATAACTGCGTGCCGACCCTGAATTTCCGCTTCTTGCAGTCTACGCCGCGCGCCCTTAGACCATCGGCAAATTGGCGCTCCCATCGTCCTTTCATCTTGCGAATGGCTGAGTCAACCCACTGATATGCATCAAGTGCTATGAGCTCCTCGATCAACAACGATTCTGGCAGTGAAGGGAGCAGATACTCGGCTATCTGCCGGGCCTTGCCCTCTGTCAATCGTGGTCTAAAAGTGTCAAGTTCCAGTCCCAGATCCTTGCGTATGGCTCGCTTTCCCATGTTGCATGACGCAATGAGCGGCTTCAGGAGACTCGGGTTTTTGCCGATGAGTCGTGCTAGCTTGTCAGCAGTGACCTGCTCAAAATGCACCTCTTCTGCTTCTCGCCTCGTGATGTACTCGCCGAGGCTCTCTCGGACCGTATCCCCAATCTCACGAGCTCTTCGTTCCCGTTCGGACCTGATTGCCTGCAGATACTCACTGTGTTTGCGGTAGCGCAACGTTGCTAGCCTCTGTGTTCTCTAATGGTCACGTCTGAAAACAACCCGGACGCCTCCTTCTCAAGGCGTTTCACGGCGTTAGAGAAATACGTGGCGTCGACCTCAAAGGCAAGGCTATTCCGGCCCCAAATTGCACAAGCTACACTGGTGGTTCCGGTACCGAGAAACGGATCAAGGACGGTATCTCCAACGAAACTGAACATTCTGACCAAACGCACTGCTAGCTCTAGGGGGAAAGGTGCAGGATGATTCCTTGTTGATGCTCCAGTGAGCCCGGTCCAGATTTGCTGAAACCAGGTCTTGTAGTTTGTTTTCGAGATAACGGACAAGACGCGCGTCTCAACTGTAGGCTTCCGGTAACCGCCCGGTTTGCGTTGCATCAGGATAAACTCAATGTCGTTCTTGATCACTGCATTAGGTTCATACGGTTTGCCGAGGAATCCAGAGCCATTATCAACCTCATAAGCCGCGTTTGCGATTTTGTACCAGATAATAGGGGCCAGGTTATCAAAGCCTAGTTTACGACAGTGTTCTTGGATAGAGGAGTGAAGAGGCACGACCATGTGTCGCCCGCTCTTGCGCCGGGATAGACAGACGTCTCCAACAACGCAGATTAGCCGCCCACCGGGAACCAGAACCCTGAGACAATGGTCCCATACCTTATCTAACTCAGTAAGGAAACGGTCATAGTCCGAGACATATCCAAGTTGCCCTGGCACCTTTCGGTATTCCTTGAGAGTCCAGTAGGGGGGGGAAGTAACAACCAGATGAACGCTCTCGTCTTCGATTGCGGACATATCGCGCGAATCATGGCGGAAGATCTCGTGCGTCGTAGGCAATGTCTTGACAGTTGCCTCAATCTCTGCGACATCCTTGGGATTCTTGGCAATTGCCGGCAATGCTGTCTGATGGTTCTTGAAGGACCTGAGTCTGGTCGGAAGTATCTTCTCCATTGCGGTGCAGGCCTTTCCAGTGTTGGATAGGTCTAGATTAGTTCCTTGGTGACCGCAAAGCAATACCTTGGTCGTCGGCTTGCCCTCACTGATTAGAGACCAGTCTATTCGAAGCGGCCGCTACTGCTCCAGAAAGTGCGAGGGAGGTTTGCCAAGAACACTCGCAAGTTTGAGGAGGGTCTCCAGGGATGGGATTGAAGCGCCTGTCTCATATCTGGAGATGCTCTTTTGCTTTCCTGCGATCTGCTTGGCCAGTTGGGTCTGGGTCAGATTCATCTCGACCCGAGCCAGCCTGATCTTCTTGCCGAGTGCCTTGGCGTCCATCGCGTACCCGAATGTCTTTTCTGAAAAAAGTACTTGACAGAATATACCTTAAAGGGTATATTTTATACAGTTGATGCCATCCCCGTGGCTATCCCCGATGTGCCTAGAATATACCTCCTAGGTCATAAAGGCAACTGATTATCATGAGGACTGTTTGGGATGCTCCGGCGCTTCCTGGGACCGCTTCCGGGGACGGTGTGGGGGGCAAGGCACGCCTCCTCAATCTCAGCGAGGAGGTCGGGGTCCAAGGGCTTCTGGACGTGGTAGTAGCGATTCTCACCCAGGAATTCGTCCGAGTAGCGAGGGAAAAGCCTGAGGCGTTTGCGACGAGAGTACGGACTGAGAGTCTTCCCTAATGGGTGGGGAACGCAGGGGGGAGGAGAGCCATGAAGGCCGCTATTTACGCGCGTTACTCTTCTGAAAACCAGAGCGAGAAGAGCATTGACGACCAAGTGAGAGTTTGTAGGGCCTATGCGAGCGAGCATGGGCTGGTCATCGAGGAGAAAGACATCTACACCGACGAGGCGGTGTCGGGTTCACTTGTAGACCGGCCGGGGCTACAGGCGCTTGAGAAGGCGATGGAGGATAGCGAGTTCCAGGCCGTCGTCGTGGACGACTTGGCCCGGCTTTCAAGAAGCAACCACCAGATGCTGACACTGGTACTCAAGCTCAACTATCACCAGGTCAAGCTCATCTCCGTTTCGGACGGCATCGTCACAAGCGATGACAATGCCAAAGTCGACATCCACCTGCGCGGGCTCATCAACGAGCTATATCTCGATGACCTGAGAAAGAAGACAATACGTGGGATGGAGGGGCAGAAGCTGAGAGGGTTCAGTGCCGGAGAGCGTGTCTATGGGTACCGGACTGAGCCGGTGGGAGAGCTGAAGCTCAACAAGAAGGGGCAACCAAAGTATGAGGGTATGGTTCATAAGATAAGAACCGAGGAAGCAGAAGTGGTGAGGAGAGTGTACCGCGAGTTCGTGGAGGGTAAAAGCGTCACAGCGATAACTGCTGCTCTCAACGAGGACAGGATCCCTACCCGAATGGGCCTATCGGGAGGATGGAATGCCTCAACGGTCAGTAGGATTCTGAAGAACGAGAAGTACGCGGGGCACTGGGTCTGGAAGAAGCGCAAGCTGGTCAGGGATCCGGTTACTGGAAAGAAAAAGTATGTCCTCAGGCCACCCGAGGAGCACCTGTCGGTTTTCAGGGAGGACCTGGTCATAATTGACGAGGAAACATGGGAGCGGGCACAGAAGCGGTGGAAAGAGCTGGACCGCGCATGGCCTGTGCGGAAGGCCGCCAGGAGGTCGAGTAAGCCGCAGAAGAGCTATGTACACGGGAGCCCCTGCCATTTGCTGGCGGGGCTCATGAAGTGCCGCTGTTGTGGAGGCCCCATTGTGCTTGTAAGCGGAAAGGGCAGGGGCTACTACGGTTGTTATAACGCGAAAAGAAAGACGTGCGACAACAAGCTTTTGGTGGGTCGGCGCCGGGTGGAGGATGCCATCCTCTCTGACCTCAGTGAGAAGATACTCACCATAGAGAATCTGGAGTACGTCTATAAGAACGTTGAGAAGGCGGTGGCTGAGAGTCTCAACGAGATCCCGGAACAGTTGAAGAGCAAGAGAGCGCAGTATGAGAAGACACTGGGCGAAGTGCGTAATTACCTGAACTACATCAAAGTTGGGAATGTCTCGAAGGCTGTCTCCGAGGCACTACAGATGGCCGAGGAGAGGACTGAGAACCTAAAGGCCGAGATAGAGTCGATGGAGGTACAAAAGCGCAGTACTTTCCGCCCACCGCCCAGAGAGTGGATACGACACAGGCTTGAGAAGCTGGGCGAGACACTGAGCGCGAACACGACGGCTTCGGGTCAGGCTCTCAAGGAGCTGTTGGGAACGGTCACACTTGAACCGATCCTGGATCGAGAGGCAGATCCTTACCAGGAGCCCGGTGGCGCTGAAAAGAAGTTCAAGCCATACTATGTGGCGCATACGAAGGTGGATACGCTGGCGCTGTTGGCGAACGCCCCCGCGGCATGTTTCTCCTCCCAGATGGGAACACGGGCGGATGGAGAAATGAGGGGCCTCGATGGGGCAGCTAAGAATCAGCTCGAGCTGGGTGGACTGGGTGGCAGCAAAGGTTCGAATTGGTTGCGATGGCGTCCCCAACGGGATTCGAACCCGTGTTGCCGGATTGAGATGCCGTCATTCCGATAAGAACCCGGTGTCACAAGGGCAAAGAAACTTCCCCCGGGGACTCGCCCTGGGGGAAGTTCCACTTTAGAATCAGCCTGCGGTGATTGAATGGTCGGGGTATCCGTCCGGTGGGAAGGGTTTCTTGCGCTGATCTCAATCTACCTCTTCTTTGGGTTTCCATTGCCCGTTCTTCGAGATCTTGTGCATCAGTTGCTTCTCCCGGTATGATCACGTCACCGGAAGATCTCGAAAACCACGTCTTGAAGGTGAGTACGTTTCACCTGCGGGTTCTTACAAGGAAAAAGGAAGTTTCGGGGCCTGGCGCGTATGGGAGGCTGAAGACGATGGTATCTCATTTGAATAGTCGCGGTTGGATGGATGTGTCGGTTCCGCTTCGCACGGGCATGGTCCATTGGCCACGGGATCCCGGCGCGAGGATCAAGCGCCGGCTGGACATGGACCGAGGAGACGACGTCAATCTCTCCGTGATCTCGATGGGCGCGCATACCGGCACGCACATGGACGCGCCCGTTCATTTCATTCCCAGGGGCGAAGCGATAGACCGGATGCCGCTGTCGGCGGTCATCGGACCGGCGAGGGTCATAGGGGTCCGGGATCGCGAGTCAATCAAAGTCGGTGAGCTGCGCCCCCATCGCATTCGCCGCGGCGAGAGGATTCTCTTCAAGACCGTGAACTCCAAGAGGTGCTGGGACTCGGACAAGTTCATCAAGGATTATGTCCACATCTCGTTGGAGGCGGCTCGTTTTCTTGCTGCGAGGCGAGTTAGCACGGTCGGGATCGACTATCTCTCCGTGGGTGATTTCGAGAAACACAGCCACGAGATACACATCACCCTTCTCAAGGCCGGCATCTGGCTCATCGAGGGATTGGATCTTTCTCGGGTCAGGCCGGGCTCTTACGACATGATCGCTCTTCCGCTCAGGATTGAGGGCTGCGACGGTGCGCCGGCACGGGTCGTGTTGCGCAAAAGCTCGGGCTAGCGATCGGAGCCGGCAGCTCGGCTCCGGGATCTGCGGGACACAGTTTCTGCCGACCAATGCCTTCTTGAGCCCGCGTTTCTTTCCGAAGCGGAAGTGGGGCTGAGTTTGTAATCGCCACTGTCAACACCGATTTAGATTGTCCTCTTTTCGGCGGTTTAGAATGTCCCCTCTTCGGCGGTTTGATACACGGTCCCTTGGTGACCTTTTCCGCCGTCTCCGTCAGTTAGCCTTCTCTTATGCCTCCCGACCACAATCTCCAGGCGGCCGTGTCTGCCGGAAGGGAGGCACGGCTATTGCCTTCCATGGAGCATTCCGCCTCTGAAACGCGCGTTCTCATATCACGTGCTCCTACTGAAATCTGCCGCGTGGAATCCGCTGACAAATAGGTCTGCTAGGTCTGCTCGATCCGATGACGGCCATTCTCAGGCCGGCGCCCCCCGGGGCGGCTACGAAAAATGCCGGAATGGTGAATCCCCGGGACGGGCTGACGATCTAAAAACAAGCAGGGACAATGAAGGGGGATGCAAAAAAGACTTGACACTTACGTAACGGCAGGGTATTATCATACTAGACGGACCACGGAAGTCCAGAAGCTGGTAAGCGCCAAGGACTTACAGTAGTTAGAGGGGGATGCTGCTAAGGCCCGGGCGAGCCAGCTTCTGGCTTTCTTGGGCAAACCATGACACTAACGGCCACGTAGGCCTGTTCCTTTTTCCGAACCAGCCAGGGCACACCCGCTTCGCCCTTATATAGGCGGCCCCAGGCCGCCACGCTTAACGGCGACGCTCCTAACGGGGCGTCGCCTTCTTGCGAAGAGCCGGTCGGCCCTCCTGATCCTAATTCATCAAATGAGAAGGACTATCCTCGAGGGAATGCTTGGATTGCCGCCGAAAAAGCGGTGTGATGAGCGACACTGAAGATTCCCGAAGGAGAGAATACTTGTCGTCGGTCAGGTGATCCCGGATACGTTGCCTGGAACCGAACGGACGCCGCATCATGAAGCCGCGACGAGGCCATGTGCAGCTCTGACATACTGCGCACGTAAGCGCAAATCGCGGCGCTCTGCGGAGGCTGAATGGGTCCCGCGCCAAAGGGACATGATTAGAATCGGCCTTCGCTGCGGATCAGTGCCTTTATCCCGGGCCTTTACCCGATCGGGTAAAACGCGCTAAACTGATGTCACGGCCCTCGCCGGCGAGGGTCGGCAGATCGGGGCCGGTACCCCCTGCCTGCACTACTGATTCTCGGGCAATAGGGAGCGGAGATCCGCCAGTCGCCCCCCCGGCCCGGAAAGAGCCAAGACTCTCACGGGAACGGCCGGGGGCCTAGGGATCACCACGGCCCGTGCCGCGCTCCTGCAGGCATTGATTCGGGGAATAGGGGAGAGGACGCCGTCCGGTGACCGAGCCTTCATGTGGTTCGGAGTGACTCGGAGGAAGGTCGCGCCCGAGATCAGAGGCCCGAGGTATGTGAGCCTTCATGCGGTTCGGAATGACTCGGAGGAAGGAGAGGCATGGAACAGGAGAGAGAGAAGCTCGAGGTTGACGTGGCCGTCGTAGGAGCCGGTCCGGCCGGGTTGTCCGCCGCTCTGCGGTTGGGGCAGCTCGCCGCCGAGGCCGGGAAAGAGCCGAACATCGTTGTACTGGAGAAGGGGATGGCGGTCGGATCTCATGCGATCTCGGGAGCCCTGCTCGATCCCCTGGGGCTGAGGGAGCTAATGCCTGATTTCGCCGGGAAGAATCCCCCTTTTGAGGCGCCGGTTTCCGGAGATGATCTCTATTACTTGACCGGCAGCGGCAACTTCAAGTTCCCGTTTCTCCCCGCGTCCATGCGAAACCACGGCAACTACGTTATCTCCCTGGGCAAGTTCACCCGCTGGCTCTCTCAGATGGTCGAGGAAGTGGGGGTTGAGATCTTCACGGGCTTCCCAGGAGCCGAGTTGCTCTTCGACGGCGATAAGATCGTCGGCGTCAGGACCGGGGACCGCGGCCTCGACAAGCACGGCGAGAAGAAACCCAACTACGAGCCCGGGGTCGACATCGAGGCCAAGGTGACGATTCTGGCCGAGGGATCACGCGGCAGTCTCACCAAAGCCCTGGTGAAGAAGCTCAATCTTGATTCGGGCAAACACCCCCAGATGTACACGACGGGAGTCAAGGAACTCTGGCAGCTTCCGGACGGACGGTTTGAGGCCGGCAAGGTCGTTCACACTCTGGGTTATCCCCTGGACTCGCGGACTTTCGGGGGAGGCTTCCTGTACGGAATGGCGGAAAACAAGGTGGCGGCCGGTTTTGTCGTGGATCTTGGGTATGAGAACCCGTTCACGGACCCCCATGTGATAATGCAGCGTTTCAAGACACACCCGCTCATCGAGCCCATGTTGAAGGGAGGAAAGCTCCTGTGCTGGGGCGCCAAGACAATTCCGGAGGGCGGGTACTACTCGGTGCCGCGACTCTACGCGGACGGTGTCCTGATTGTCGGCGACTCGGGAGGGTTGCTCGACGCGGCCCGGATCAAGGGCATTCACATTGCGATGAAGTCCGGCGCGCTTGCCGCCGAGACCGCGTGGCAGGCGGCTGGTTCCGGCTCATCCGACGCCGAGACTCTGTCCGCGTACCAGAAGAAGGTGATGGGCGATTGGATCGGATTCGAGCTGCACAAGGTCAGGAACTTCCATCAGGCTTTTCAGGGAAGCATGGCCAAGGGGTTCTTCCACTACGGACTCCAGATGCTGACGGGCGGCAAAGGGCTCGTGGATCCCATGTCGGCCGAGGAGAATCACAAGCGCACGAGAATGCTCAAGGATCTGCCGGCGGATCGACGGCGGCCGGCCGAGGTCAAGTTCGACGGCGAGTTCACTTTCGACAAGCTGACGGGGGTCTATCACTCAAGGACCAAACACGAGGAAGAGCAGCCCTGTCACTTGGTGATAGCCGACTATGATATATGTAACAATAGATGCACGGAGGAGTACGGCAATCCGTGCCAGTACTTCTGCCCGGCGCAGGTCTACGAGATGGAGGAGGCTGACGGAAAGAAGACCCTTAAGCTGAATCCCAGTAACTGCGTGCACTGCAAGACCTGTGATATCGCCGACCCGTATGAGATAATTACCTGGGTGCCTCCGGAGGGCGGCGGCGGGCCGCAGTACACGGATCTTTAGGCTCGGCGGTCGTGGGGCGGCGCCTGCCGGTTCCTGTTGCGGGGTGCTCGCCGGCGTTCCCGGGGAAGGCGAACGGCTCCGGGGTGTGATTGAGCGATGTCTCAAGGCGCTTGCGCCCGGCCTCTAATCCCCGCGGGCCCGGGAGGGGCGCACCGAAAGGGCTGAACGGGCCTCGGCCGGGAGCGAATTTTCTACTTGACACTTACGTAACGTAAGGGTAGAGTGGACTTAGACGGGGTAGACAAATCGACTGATTGACGAAGAATGAAGGCAGCGGTCTGAGACCATTGTCAGTTCCCTGAAGGAGGGCCTCCCCGATCGGAACTGATGTCTGGGCCGCTGCCTCGCTTTTTGCGACGCACTTTGCTCCAAACACGTTCCGAGAATCGACTCCGCTCGGAGGCCGAGCAAGGGCCCTAAGCGAATGCCGCTCGGAAGATCACGGGCACTTCCTCTTCCGATTCAAAGACCTCACACTTCAGGCAATGAGACTTCTTGGGCTTCTTCTTACAGCCCAGGCACTTCTTCAGAACCTTTGATGAGTTCTCGATGCTCTTCAGGGTCTCACGGTAGTGCCGGATCTGCTCTTTTGCCAATGCTTCCTGGTTGCTGAGGTCGCTTAGAATCGTGGAGACAAGCTCGTGTCCGGTCTTGCTGCGAGAGGCGGCGAGCATGACGTCTTGGACCTGCTTGAGCGAGTACCCCAGGCTCTTGAGGCTCTGGACCGCCTCAAGTCTCTTGACGTCGTCTTCGGTGTAGAGGCGGAAGTGACCCGCGGTTCTTCCCCTTGGTTTCAGAATGCCGAGTTCCTCATAGTACCTTATGGTTCTTAAGGAAAGCCCCAGCTTCTTGGCTACGTCTCCGATCCAGTAACGTTCCGTCATGACGCCTCCTGACGCTGGTTCGCCTCCCCGAGAGCTCCGTCGTGCTCCTTGCCGACCGCCCTTCATTGTGCCCTTCCATTACGTGATTGTCAAGATGATTCAGGCCTCCTGATGGGAGCCGCTATGCCGGTCCGGCTCATGTTCTGCCGATCGGAAAGCCCGGCTGCTTGGCAAAGCAGTCCTTCGGAAGTTGGGTCGCCGGCCCCGCAAGCACGCCTGCACAGGCTGAGATGGCGACACCAGCCGCCGCTCGAAATCGCCGGCCCCTCCAAAAAGGGCCGGCGCACAAGCGCTGATGTATGGGGCTCCCTATGCCGCCGGCGCGGGCCGGGTCGGCGAGGCGCCCGTTTTGTGGTGCGGCGGGGAGCGGGCGCGCCTTTCCCGAGACTATCGACCCCGTCGGGCGGTCAGCGTCGCGACACTATTCTGCGCAACAGCCGTAGAAGATGTGATTTCGGCTTTGCCGGGGTGTGTGAGGATGGGTGGAAGGCTCCCTGAGCCCGCATTCTTCTGAAGTGCCGCACGACGTCCGCCATGCCCTCTACGGCTTCCATCCTCTCGCGCAGGCTCAGCGATCGGAAGTAGTCCAGCTGTGATCGACTGTGCCGCTTCCACGCGTCCGCGGAACTGTAGCTAGGCTTCTTCATCGGGTGTTTCCAATAGCAATCTGAGCTGTCGCACGTCTTCGCGATCTCGTTCACGATCGGCGTCTTCTTTCATGCGGATCAAGGTCTCCAAGCACACGAACCGAGCGGATACGCCCTTCGCGATCTCTCCCACGAGCGCGCGATCATACTCGATATCGAAGTCAAATGGTTCGGAGATCATCATGTCAATGGGAGTCTCTTTATGCTGTTCGCTCCGCAATGTGAACACGACCATATTCTTCTCTCGGATCCATTTGTCGCGCTTGGCGGGATCGGCGAATTCCGCCGCCGCGACGGGTGCGACCGGGCGATACCCGAGGGATTCGAGCGCGGCCAGGGCGCGCTGCACGTTCTTCTCCTTCAGATGTATGACCAGATCGAGATCGAACGTCACCCGCCCATAACCGTGTGCGGCAACGGCGAGCCCCCCGACGATCAGATAACGAGTCTCGTTTCTATCCAGGGCCGAGACAATTGCCTCAAGACTGGAGAGCTTCATAACCCAGTGTCCTTCCGGGGTTCCCCGACGTCCTTCCCGAGCGCCCTGACGTCGGCTTCGGCTTTCCCGCTGTCAATGTCGAGTTTTGAAAGCCCCTCATCGATTATCGGCTTCTCCCCTTGATATCTTGGCGGCAGACCAACCTGCGATCCTCATTTGAACACCGGACAATCCCGTACGTCAATTGCCATTGTTCCTGGAACCTCTCCGGGCATGGAAGTGCCCCGTACGGCCTAGAGAGGCCTCGAGTGGACCGGACCGCGGCCGTGTGGTTGGCTTCCATCGGGGGCATCGGCCGGTAATGCGGGTATCGGCGAAGTGCCCGTGGCCGTCGACATCGGCCGGCGAAGGACGGCGGCCGGCGAGAGCTTGACCCGCGGGCCCCGGTCGCGGATAATAGGGGCTCAGTTTCGACGGCAGAGGCCTCTGGGGGGCCTAATGAGGGGCGGGCTTCCCACCGAGCCCGTGCGCCGGAGGCGCGAGTTCCGTGGGATTGTGATCAATGGAAGCCGGGGAAAGGCGCTGATCGTTCTTCTCAGGAGCCCGATGGCCCGGCCTTGATCGCCGATGCGGCGGGCGTCTGCCGTTTGCATATGGAAGGAGAAGCAAGGCATGCCCAAGGCGAACATAAACGGCAGGGAAGTGGAGGTCGAGGCCGGCACCACCATCATGCAGGCCGCCGACCGAATCGGAATATGGATACCGCGCTACTGCTACCATCCCGACCTGAGCATAGCCGGCAATTGCCGCATATGCCTGGTTGAGGTCGAAGGCATGCCGAAGCTCGTCACAGCCTGCAGCACGGTCGTGTCGGACGGCATGGTGGTGCGCACGGACACACCCGTCGTAAAGAAGGCCGTCACGGCCGTCTTGGAGTTTCTTCTCCTCAATCACCCGATCGACTGCCCCATCTGCGATCAGGCGGGTGAGTGTTGGCTGCAGGACTACTATATGAAGATAGGCCTCCACCCCAGCCGCATGCCCATATCCAGGAAGGTCCGCAAGAGGAAGGCGATCAAGCTCGGCAAGATGATCGTCATGGATCAAGAGAGGTGCATTCTCTGCTCGAGGTGCATCCGGTTCTGTAATGAGATAACCGGCACGGGCGAGCTTGGCTTCTTCAATAGAGGAAACAAGACGGCCATAGGGTCCTTCGACGATCGTCCCATAGAGAATCCATACTCGGGGAACCTGGCGGACGTCTGTCCCGTCGGGGCACTCACCAGCAATGATTTCCGCTTTGCGCGCGGCGTCTGGCTCCTTCAGGGAGTGCGATCGGTTTGTCCGGCGTGCAGCACGGGCTGTAACATACAGATCGACTTCACCGACCGCACCGTGTACCGGTTTTTCCCGTTGAGAAACCCCGAAGTCAACAGGAGCTGGATGTGCGATGAGGGCAGGCTCTCATACAAGATCTTGAACAGGACCGACAGGGTCACGGAGCCTTTGATCAGAAAATCAGGACGGTTGGAGCCCGTCACGTGGGGTGAGGCAATCAAGCACGCGGTCGGGCTTCTCCGGCCGGCCATGAAGAAGTCATCCAAGATGCCCGCGGCTTGCATCGGTACTGCCCGGGGGACGAATGAGGAGATGTACCTCTTCAAGAAGCTCCTTGACAGGCTCGGATCGCCGGAGATCGACTTCAGGGCGAACGGCGCCGCCGATCCCGCCGCGATGGAAGACAGCCTCCTCCGAAGAAAAGACAAGAACCCCAACACCACGGGCGCGCTGGAGCTCGGCCTGCTGCCGGGGGACGGCGGCTCCGTCTTGAATGCCGTGCTTCGGGGAACTCGTGACGGCAACGTGAAGGTTCTCTATCTGCTGGGTCCTGGGATCGCGGACGATAAGGATTTCGGAGAGCTGGCCAAGGAGGCGCTGGCCAAAGCGAGCACGGTGATCCTGCATACGCCCTGGAAATGCGAGGAGATGAAATTCGCGTCCGTCGTCTTCCCGTCAGCCACTTTTGTTGAGAAGGAAGGTACCTTCACCAACTATCAGCGCAGGGTCCAGAGAATAGGCAAGGCCTTTGATCCGCCGGGAGAAGCGAGAGATGATCTCAGCATCCTTCTGGCGGTTCTCAAAGAGCTGGGCGAGAAAGTCCGTGCCAATGATGCCGCCGACGTCATGGACCTCATTGCCTCCGAGGTGAGATCATTCAAGGGACTCAGATTCAGCCGCATTCCTTCGGGCGGAGCGCTGCTGGGCCGCGAGGGGTGAGAACAAACACGAGTGCTTCTACCCCCGGACTCCACCCAGTGTATTAGGGTGCGCTAATGGGCCGCGTGGGGTAAGGGCGAACACCTGTGAGGTCTGGAGTGCTGCAGCGCGTCCTCCAATTTCACGTCATCTTTGTCATCTTCACCGCTTGCCTGATTCAGGCCGGCTGCGCCGGGCCGGAGGCGGACGACTCTCTCTTTCCGCAAGAGAGCTGGCGGATGTACGCCGCGCCGGAGGAAGCCGGGTGGTCTTCGGACGGGATAGCGACCGCAAAGGCAATCTACGACACGAGCGGGTCCGACGCGTTTCTCGCCGTCTTCGACGGGGCCGTGCTCGTCTCCTGGGGCGACGTCTCAAGGCGATACATGTGCCATTCGGTTCGGAAGAGCTATCTCAGCGCGCTTTACGGGGCGTACAAAGCCGAGGGGAAGATAGATCTCGATAAGACCCTCGCCGACCTCGGCATAGACGATGAGCCGCCGCTTACGGAACGGGAAAAGCGGGCCCGCGTCGGGCATCTTCTCAGGTCGCGATCCGGCGTATACCACGCCGCCGCCTATGAGACGCCGAAGATGAAGGAGCGGAGGCCGGAGCGGGGCAGCAAAGAGCCGGGCGAGTTCTGGTACTACAACAACTGGGATTTCAACGCGCTTTGTACGATCTTCGAGAAAGAGACGGGGATAGGGGTTTTTGAGGCTTTCAAGAGTCGTATCGCCGACCCCGTCGGGATGGAGGACTTCCGTCTGATGGATGCGTACCATCACCTGGAGAGCCAACACTCCATTCACCCGGCCTACCCGTTTCGGATGTCGGCTAGAGACATGGCTCGCTTCGGGTTGCTTTTTCTCAGAGGCGGAAAGTGGAGAAATCGCGAGATCATCCCCGAGGATTGGGTGAAGGCGAGTCGGCACGCTTATACCGTGGAGACCACATGGGATGGATTCGGGTACGGCTACATGTGGTGGGTCAACGTCGACGAGTCGGACCCCAAGTTCGGCATGTACGCCGCCTCGGGCTACGGCGGGCACATGATCGCCGTGCTCCCCGGGGAAGATCTGGTCTTTGTCAATCGAGCGAATACGTACCTGGGAGAGATGACGGAAAAGGCCGTCCTGCTCCGCTTGATTGACGCGTTCCTCGAGGCTCGGGTCTCCTCTCCCAAGGCGGCACCAAAGCTCTTGTCGCTCGGAATCCTGGGGGGCGAGCGGGGCGCCCAGGAGCGACCGGCGCCGGAGCCCGATTCCCGGGTGAAGCTTGGAGACTATGCCGCTTCGTTCGAGTTTGAAGGCGAGAAGGTCTTCGTAGAAACGATTCCGTACGTCATCGGGGACATGATCGGCCGGAGAGTGCGGATCGAGCCCGCCGGAGACCATGCTATCATGACGGACGATCTCGGCCAGAAGTTCGTTCTCACTCCCCTCTCCAAGACCGAGTTCCTCATCGAAGACATGGAGATTCCCGCGGTTTTTGAATTGGACGACGGGGGGCTGCCCGTTGGGATCACGCTTGACGCCGGCCCGGCATGGAGGGTCTTCGGGAGGCGGACCGGGGAGTGAAGGAGGGCGTCGCATGGGAAGCCCGAAAACCGGCTCCGAGCCCGGCTCGGTTACCCCCCGAGGCCTGCTCCTTGGCATCATCACCTCTTTTGCCTTCAGTGTGAGTGTTGTGGTCAACAAGGCCGGGCTGGACCGAAGCGCTCTTCCTCCCCTGGACTACACTGCCCTCAGCGGGCTCACGGCGGGCTTGCTTGCCCTGCCGCCGGTGCTGTTCAAGGCATCCCGTATCGTTTCCTGTTCGAGAACCTGCCTCCTGAAGCTTCTCGTCATCGGGGTGTCCGCTTCGGGATTTGCCTATATTCTCCTTTTCTGGGGTCAGAGCAAGACAACCGCGACAAACGCCGGGTTCGTGCTGACGCTCACGGCCTTCTTCACGATCTTATTTGCCTCCATCCTGCTGGGAGAGAGGATCGACAAGAAGAAGTACCCGGCGATAGCGATTCTCTTTCTCGGCCTGTATCTTCTGATAGTGGGAACCAAGAGCCTTACCCTTAACACCGGGGACATCTTCATTGTTGGAACGGCGCTTGTCTGGGGGGTCACCAACTCGATCGCGCGCTCGGTTATGAGCCAAGTCCCTTCCCAGTTGGTGGCGTGGCTGAGGCTCGTCATCGGCGGTGCCTTTCTCGCGGCCGTGATGCGCGTAAGCCCCGGCGAGGGGGTTGCGGCCGCGGAGGCCGGCGATCTGTGGTTCCTGGCGTCGGGTCTATTCGTATGGGCCTCGATAGTGCTTTTCTACAAGACCATAGAGACACTCGGCGCGGGCATGGCATCGCTGGTCGTCGTCTCCTCCCCGGTCATATCGACCGCCGGGGCGGTCGTATTCCTGGGAGAGGTTCTTTCGATCGAGGACTTCATCGGCGGCGCGTTGGTACTGGTGAGCCTCATAGGGATAACCGGCCTCCGTAAGTGAGGCATGCTATTCGAAAGTATCCATGGGAGACTGGAAATGAGATCCATCGTACCGATCGTGTTCGCCGCTCTGCTGTCGTGCGGTCTGTTTTGGGCCTCGGGGCCTGAGGCGTCGGCTTCGAGCGCCGCTGATGCCGTGACGCGGCTCGCCGACGACTGCCCGCTGCCTCCTCGTTTGGAGGCAGAGCTGATCGGCCTGGCGATAACACAGCCGCTGTACGGGGGGCCGCTGAAGTATCCGGGAATCACCGAGATCGCGGACATCACGGAGCATGTTTGCGCGCTTTTCATGCCCGTCGGCGTCTTCAGTGACGCCTATGACGAGCTGACCGTGCTCGACGGCGGGCGTGAGTGTCTGGACGGCCCAACGTGCGACTACGAGCATGTTTGGGTGAGATATGATCTGGATCAACTGGTCTACAGCGCGTACGCATACTACAAGGAGTCGGAAGACCCGTCATCCACGCACGCGGCACTCATAATTCCCGGCAGCGGCATCAATCAGTCGACGGACATCTATAGAAACGATCCCTCCAACTATCATTACAACATAGCCGAGGTGGTGAACGAGAATTGGGATATGTTCGTATATGTGAAGCCAAACGAAGACTTCCTGGCAATACACGATGGAAGTCGAAAATTGAGGCAGGAGTACCTCATTCGCCCGCTTTTGAACTACGGGGGCTCGTATTCATGTCGGTACCTGGTCGACACGATGGCGATGGTGAAGTACCTGAAAACGCAGTACGACAGGGTAGTGGTGATAGGCCTCTCTCAGGGGGGAGAGGCCGCGCTGTACAATTCCCTCCAGTCGCATCCGGACGGCGCCGTCATAGCGTCCGGCTTCTCCGTTCTGAATGATACTTTCATGGACGGAGCACTAGGCCAAATCATAGTTCCGGGCATGAAGGAACGCCTAATGAACCAGGATGTATTCAACGGCATTAGAGGATTCAGAACCAGGTACCTTTTCAGCTGGGGCAAGCTGGAAAAGGGAATATACAAAGTCGAGGCCGAGCTGGGTTGCGCCGCGGAGTTCTTCTCCCCCTTGATCAACGTGACCTGTGTCTCCCACAATAAGGGCCATGCCTTTCCGGAAGCTGAGGTCGCCGAATTTCTGAGTACCATCGCCGCGCCGGCCGCTGAGATAGAAGTGAATCCGGACTCCCTGGCGGTGCTCTTTCATCCCACCGAGCTTAGAGAAGAAACTCTCGTAGTCCGGAACTCGGGGGACGGCGATCTAAATTTCTCGTTAAGCTATGGCGCCGAAGAAGGGACACGCTTGACCATCAGTGCGGACTCCGAAGACCCGTGGATCACCTTTACGCCGGAGACGGGAACCGTAGCTCCCGGCGAGAGTACACTGGTCAATGTGACCTTCAACGGAAGGCGCACCGAGGACGGAATCTACAGGGACGTGCTTCTCTTAAGCTCGAACGATCCCTTCAGGCCGTCGCTCAGCGTCCCGGTGAGCATGAGTGTGAACAGAGGTTTTGCCCTATACCAGAGCGTGCCCAACCCCGCCACGAGCACGGCCTCTCTCGCCTTCGATCTGCCGCGGGGCTGCCATACTACGTTGAGGCTCTTCGACGCCGCGGGGAGGCTGGTTCGGACCCTGGCTGATCAAGAGATGGAGCCGGGGAGGCACGTGATACCTTGGGACTTGGAAAACGACGACGGCCGCGAGGCCCCGGCCGGCGTATACGTATACGACATGACGGCGGGCGGATTCAGGTCGGCGAAGAAACTCGTGGTCGTGCGGTAGTATCACTTAACCTCGATTGGCCGACGATCAACGTGATGCCTGTCGGCTCGCATTGCCGGCGGGGGGCGGACGTTCCGGCAGCGGGTCTCTCCCGGCGCCGCCGGGATGTTACCATACGCGTAGCCGAAATGGCGTTCTTGTATGGTAACGAACCGACTCCTGTTACCATTTGCAGATGGGAGTAGCGTTAAGGCTCTGGCACGGCCGTCTTATGGCTATCAAGCAGGAGGTGATCCATCGTGAGAACCAAAAGGATTGCATGGACGTTGTGTGTGGCGTGCGTTTTCGTTGCGTGGAATCCGACAGTCGCGGCCGAGCCGCTGACGCCGGAGATGGTGCTGGACTTGAAGAGCGTCTCGGACGCGGTTATCAGCCCCGACGGCGATCATATCATCTATGTCTTGCGGGTGCCGAGGACGGCGGATGAGGAGAAGGGGAGCGACCACGAGCAGATATGGATGGTGTCGGCATCCGGCGAGGGTGAGCCGACCCGCTTTGTTACGGGGTCGGGCGATGCCTGGTCGCCCCAGTGGTCGCCCGACGGGAGATGGATCGCGTTCCTGAGCGACCGGGGCGAGGAGGGAGACGACTCCGACGAGGGGGAGACGCAGGTGTACGTAATGTCCTTCTTCGGCGGTGAGGCGAGAAAGCTCACGGAGTCGGAGACTTCCGTCCGGAGCTTCAAGTGGTCGCCGGATGGTAATTGGATAGCATATGTCGCGTCCGATCCCAAGACCGAGGAGGAAGAAGAGGCCGAGGAGAGGGGAGAGGACTGGACCGTAGTGGATGAGAACCTGAAAGCACGAAGGCTGTGGGCCATAGATGTCGAAAGCGGCGAGACCCGGCGCGTTACGGAGACGGACATATCCGTGTGGGACTTCGATTGGTCTCCGGCAGGCGACCGGCTGGTTATCTCGGCGACCGATGAGCCGAGGACCGACGACTCATACATGTTCAAGAGTCTCTATCTGGTGGCTGCGGCCGGCGGAGAGCCCACACAGCTATGCGAGACCGAAGGGAAGCTCCGCGAGCCTCGCTGGAGTCCCGACGGGGAGCAAATCGCCTTCAGGGGAGCCGTGTCGCTCAACGATCCTTATCCGGGAAGTCTCTTTGTCGTGAATGTGAGCGCGGGCAGGCCCGTAAACTTGACTCCCGTCATTCCGGCCACCATCACATCGGTCAAATGGCGGAACCGGGAGTCTCTCATGTTTGCCGCCATAGAGGGGACCGAGACGACTCTCAATACCATAGACGCGGACGGCGATGAGATGAAGGCCGTCTTCTCGGGCGTTGAGATCTTCTACGATTTCACATTGTCGCGAGATGGAAAGCGCGCGGCGGTCGCGGCAAACTCGTTCGAGCATCCGAGGGAAGTCTTCCTCTGGGAGCCCGGCGGGCTTTTCAGGCGCGGGGAAGGCACGATGACCCGCCTGACGCACCTAAACCCGGACCTAGATGGGATTGAATTGGCTCCACAGGAGGCCGTTAGCTGGACGGCCCGGGACGGCTTGGAGATCGAAGGCCTGCTTCTCAAGCCACTGAACTATACGGAGGGCAAGAGGTATCCGTTGGTGGTCCAGGTTCACGGCGGTCCCGAAGGAGCTTACCTGGACGGGTGGAACACTTCGTGGGGAAGGTGGTCCCAGCTTCTCGCGGCGAGAGACTACGTGGTGCTTATGCCGAACTTCAGGGGCAGTATCGGCAGGGGAGTTGAGTTCAGCAAGGCCGACCACAACGACCTCGGCGGGGCGGACATGCAGGACGTGCTGGATGGTATCGACTACCTCGTTGAGCGGGGGCTCGTTGACGACGATAGGGTCGGTATCGGGGGGACGTCCTACGGCGGTTTCTTGTCGGCGTTGGCGGCGACGGCTCACAGCGAGCGGTTTGCGGCGGCCATTGACAACGCGGGCATATCGAACTGGATCTCATTCACCGGCGTTACCGACATACCATATGAGATGTGCATCGTGCATTGGAACTTCTGGGTGTTCGATCACCCCGATCTCCCCTGGGAACGCTCCGCGCTGGCCCATATCGACAAGGCGAACACGCCGACTCTCATCTGTCACGGAAAGGCCGACATCCGGGTGCATCACGAGCAGGCGCTTCAGCTCTACACTGCGCTCAAGCACAAAGGGGTGGAGACGCAGCTCGTTCTTTATCCCAGGGCCACGCACGGACTCCGCGAGCGGGCCCATAAGCTCGACTTCATGACTCGGTGCATCGATTGGTTCGACAAATACCTGAAGGACGCCGAGTAGCCGGATGGACCTAAATCGACGGGGCCTTTCGCAGCGTACGCGGGCGTAGTGTTTCTAGTGAGCCCTCCTTCGCTGGAGTCGGCTAAGACGCGGCGGCTCAGACAACTCCGTAGGCGGATGAAGGGGCTTTCGTAGCGAACCTTGGGTAGGAGTGAGCCGAGATCCACCGAGGTAGGGCGACCTGGGTGGCGGACGGGGGTTTTCCGTAAGGGCCGTTGGCGCAGGAGCGAAGGAAGATCCACCGCCGCGAAGCGGCGGTTAGCTGACTGAGCGGGCACAGGCCCCGAGGAAAACCCCCGTCCGCCTCACGCCACTTAGCCAAGTGGGAGCGATGATAAGTGGAAGCCCTCAGTTGAACTTCTTTCCGAGGATCACGGCGTAGATCACCCAGCCGATCGCGGCCGGGCTCGCGAATCTCAAGGTGACCCTCCAGAGGTTGTGAAGGGCGAAATGACCGTGGCCTTCTTCGGTCTCCTTGCGGGTGAAGGACCCGGCCAGGAACCAGCCCACGAAGATGGCGATGAAGAACCCTCCCACCGGTAGGAACCAGTTCGAGGCGAGATAATCGAGGGTGTCGAATACCCCCGTGGATTTGTCGCCGATCGGAGTCCACTCCGAGAGCGCCGATACGCTGCCCTGAGACAGCCCCGACAGTATCCCAAAGGAGAAGATGAGCAATCCCACGAGCACCGTCGCCACTCTTCTGGGCCATCTTAGCTGGTCGATAAAGAAGGAAGTGACGACTTCGAGCAGGGATATGGTCGAGGTAAGGGCGGCGAATGCGACGAGGGTGTAGAAAATGGGCGACAGCACCGCCCCGCCCGGAAGGCTGTAAAACATCTTGGGGAGCGTCGTGAAGAGTATCGCCAGGCTTTGTGAGAACTGTGAACCACGCTCGGCGGCGGGCACGCTGAAGATGATCGAGAACATGATGACGCAAGCCATCAACGCTATCAGCGTGTCGAGCGCGGACACGGTGATGGCGGACTTAGGCACCGACTGTCTCTTGCTCATGTAGCTGCCGTAAGTGATCATCGCCCCCATGCCGAGGCTCAGCGTGAAGAACGAGTGCCCTACGGCCTCGAGCACGCCGTCCGAGCCGATGCTGGTCGGCTTGAAGAGAAACACGATCGCCTCGCGGAACCCGGGGGTCCTGGTGGAGTTGATTACGAGCAGAATGAGAATGACGAAGAGGATGGGCATCAGCGTCTTTGTGGCTCGCTCTATCCCTCTCTGAACGCCGAACACAACGACGGTCACGGTAAAAGCCATGAAGAGACCGTGATAGAGAATCTGAAGCTTCCCGTTGGACACGAAATCGCCGAACTGGTCGCCGAGAGTCGCGGCGTCCGTCTGGGTGAATCCGTTGAAAGACCAGGCCAGGCACTTGAGGAAGTAGTGGACGGTCCATCCGGCGACAACGCAGTAGTACGAGAGAATCACAAAGCCGGTGGTGATGCCGAGCCAGCCTATGGTGCTCCATGCGGGTCTGCCCAGCTTAAGAAACGCGCCGACGGGGCTTCTCTGGGTGGAGCGGCCGATCGTTATCTCCGCGATCATGATGGGGGCGCCCACCAGCAGGACCGACAGCAGATAGATGAGGACAAATGACCCGCCGCCGTTGTCATATGTAATGTAGGGGAACTTCCAGATGTTGCCGAGCCCCACCGCCGACCCGGCCGCCGCCAGGACAAAGCCCAGGTTCCCGAACTGTCCTCTGTCGTTTTGCGGTGTCTCCACTACTCTACCTCTGTTCTTCCTTCACGCAAGCCGCGCCGGACTCTGAAAGCGCCCCCGCCGAATTGCGCAAGTGCCTCTCCGTGCGCACCGGCACTGAACCGCTCGGCGGATCGCGGCCTGCTACTTTTCCGACGCTGAGAAAAGACGGCGGTCGTAGAGTCGTTTACTGCTTGCCGCACCGGCGGACTGCGAGATGCGTCGGCGCGTGCTCGCCCTACCTCAGCATCTTGTGTTCCCTGGAGAAGTAGTCCTTGCTTATTCTAACCAGAACCGGGCTCAGCAAGACAAGCGCGATCAGGTTGGGCGCGGACATGCAGCCCAAGGCCAGGTCCCCGTAGGCCCAGACCGTCTCCAGTGCGGTCACTGCGCCTATATATGTGAAACAGCAGTAGATCGTCCTGTACAACATGACGTACTTCACGCCGAAGAGGTATTCGACACAGCGATCGCCGTAGTAGGACCACGATATGACCGTCGAGAGGGCGAAGAGGAACACCGCGAAGGTCACGATCAGATTCCCCCACGGCGCCACGGAACTGAAACCCTCCTGGAATGCCCAGGCGGTAAGCGCTGAGCTGCTTAGGAGCATCAAGCCGTGGATCTCAAGCCCCAGTGATTCTCCGTCCTTGCCCCTCACCGACGTCCCCTCGATGGTCATGGGGCCGGTGTACGGTCGGCCGTCCAGGTACAAGGTCGCGTCGTCAATGAAGCCGTGATTCACCTCGAAGAGAAGGCCTTTCGCCTTTCCGTTCGTCACGGTCGTCGTCCCTTCGAAGGTCTCCAACTCCTCGACGTCCGGCTTGTGAAGATAGGAGTCATCCACCTCGAAGCCCGGGTCAACCATGATCGTTATCTTGTCCGGCTCCAGGAACATCTTGTCGTCTTTCTTCGCGTCCCAGACGCCGGCCAATATGATCACGAGGCCCGTCATCGTACAAACGAGAATCGTGTCGATCAGCGGGCCGACCATGGCGACGACGCCTTCTCGAACCGGCTCCTTGGTCTTCGCGGCGGCGTGCGCGATGGGAGCGCTCCCCTGGCCGGCTTCGTTTGAGAAAAGCGCCCGTCTGATGCCCCACATCATGGTGAAATGCCAAATGCCGAGTGCCGTTCCGCCGAGCTTGGCCCGCGGGCTGAAGGCCTGTTCGAAGATCTCTCTGAAGGCTCCGGGAAGACGGTCGGCGTTTACTACGAGAATGACGAGCGCCGCTGTTACGTAGATGATCGTCATGAAGGGCATCAGTCGGCTAGACACGGCGCCTATTCGCTTGATGCCTCCGAGGATGACGAGGGCCACTATCGAGGCCAGTACGAGCCCCGATATCCAGTGGGGAACGTTGAAGTCGTCCGCCGCGCTGATCGCAACGGTGTTCGCCTGATTCATGTTGCCGCTTCCGAACGAGCACACGATCGCCAGAAAGGCGAAGAGCACGGCCATCCACTTCCACTTGCTTCCCAACCCTCGCTCTATGTAATACATGGGGCCGCCGGAGGCGTTGCCCTTCTTATCGAAGGTCCTGTAGTTCATGGAGAGGGTGCACTCGGCGTACTTGAGCGCCATTCCGAAGATGCCGGAGATCCAGAGCCAGACGAGGATTCCGGGGCCGCCGTAGTGTATGCCGATGGCGACTCCCCCGATATTGCCGATGCCGACCGTGGCTGAGAGGGCGGTCGCCAAGGCCTGGAAGTGGTTGATGTCCCCCTCGTCGGAGGGGTTGTCGTAGCGCCCTCGGATGACGTTGATGGCGTGCCTGAGCTGCCGGATCTGCACCCAGCCCATTCTGAACGTTGTGAATATGCCGGCTGCCAGCAGGAGGGCGACAAGCCAGGGGAAGGACTCCGGGGTTTCCCAGACGTACTGGCTGCCTTTGTCTACGAAGCTCTCGAATGCGGACAGTATGGCTTCTCTCATTCAATCCCCCAAGAGGCTAAGGGATGACGCCCGCTCCCGGATCGCCGCGGGCGCGCGGCAAAATGCTAAGGGTGCCCCATTATAGGCGTTGCGAGCGGCGAGTGCCAGTGGAAATAGCGGCCCCGGCGCTTCGCCTCCGGCGGACGAAGGGTTTCCTTGCTCCCCGCGCCCACTTCGCGGAGCTAACCTTCGCTTCGCGAAGGTTAGCTCCGCTCGTTCCTGCGCAAGGGTCGCTGCGAAAATCCCTTCGTCCGCCGGGGAAGGGCCTTCGCGGAAGTGGATCTCGGCTCCCTCCTGCGCAAACGGTCGCCTCGAGAACCCTTCGTCCGCATCCGTAGGAAACGTGGAACGCGATGTGTTGCGATGCTGCCCCCCCGGTTACTTGCCCTGGCCTCCCGCGGTGAAGAAGCGGAAGAGCCAGGATCTCGCGGGGCCTTCGTATTTGCGCACCATTATCACCGTCGCCGGGGCTCTGAGGTGCACCTTCCGCGGGATGTCGCCGAACACAAGCTGCTTCCAGGGTCTGATGTTCGAGGAGCCGATTATCACGAGATCGTGATTCTGTGACTCATCGATGATCGCCTTCTGCACCGAGGTGGACTCCAACAGCTCCTTGCTGAGCGGGATTTTCTCCAAGGGGACGTCTTCGAGTGTTTTCTCTATCCAGCCCATCGCCTCTTGGCGCTCGACTTGAGAGGCGCCCTTCTTGACCGCGTAGCACACGGTCAGGGACGCCTTGAACGCGCGGGCGAGGTCGGCCGCGAGACCCGCCGCATAGCGGGCGTGGGGTCCCCCCGCTGTCGGCAGCAGTATCTTCCTGTACCTTTGCTCCGTGCCTCGCCATCGGATCACGGCCACATTGCAGGGCGCTATTCGGACTACCGGGTCGAGTATCCTGCCAAGTGTGGTTCCTCGCGCCCTTTTGTGCCCGCCCCATCCCATGATCGCCAGCTCGGGCTTACGCTCCTTGATTGTGTCCAGTATCGCGACGTCCGCGCTGTGAGTGAGCCTCGCGAGAGTGTGGATGGGGACGTTTGTCTCTCTCTCGAATTCGTCGGCCGCCTCAAGCACCGATCTCCTGCTCCCGACGAATCTCCTTCCGGCGGACAGGGGCAACTGCCCGGGAACTTCGACCGCCGCCATCGCCCATATCTCGCCGTCGTGGGCCTTGGCCAGCGTCGTGGCCAGCGTCATGAGCGGCTTGACCTCGCTCTGCCTGGCCAAGAGCACGACGATCTTGTAGTCCTTCTCGACTATCTCCCGCTCCTCGAAGATCACCTTGGAGACCGTTACTTCCTCCTCCCGTTGCCTCGCATAGGCGTAGTAGATGGTGAGCCCGGAGAGGATCCACATCGCCGCCGTATACCACGCAATGGGGCTGAGCCTGAATAGGAAGACGCCCAGAACGAGTTGCAGTATGACCGCCAGAGCGGGGGTGACCGGATACAAAGGGACCTTGAACGGCCTCTTGAGCTTCGGCTTCTTGTGACGCAGACCGACGACGGCCACGTTCACTTGAGTGAAGAGGAGAATGAACATGATGCTCGCGGCGCTCGCGACGTCCTTGATTGGGAGGGTCACCGCCATCGCTATGATGAGTCCCGCGGAGATGACCACTGCCATGTGTGGGGTGCGCCGTTGGGGATGCACTTTCTGGAAGAGATCCGGCATGTATCTGTTACGACCCATCGCGAAGGCGACCCGCGATGAGGAGTAGATCGTCGCGTTCAGAGCGGACGTCGTCGCCGCGAGGCCTCCTATAAGGAGAAGCACGAAGCCGAAGGGCATGAACTGCTCGGCGGCGGCCACCATGGCGCCTTCCCCCTTGCCGGCGAGGAATTGCCAGGAGGCCATATCTCCGGGGTTAATTGCGCCGAGGGCCGCAAACCCGACGAGCACGTAGATCGGGATTACGATGACTAGGGAGATGAAGATGGCCCTTGGGATGTTCTTCTCGGGCCGCTTGACTTCTTCTCCCGTCTGGACTATCAGCTCGTAGCCTTCGAAGGCTATGTAGGTCAAGCCCATCGCCATGATGATCCCGGACCAACCCATGGGCTTGAAGGGCTTGAAAGGCGCCGTCCAGTCGGGATCGCCGAATATGACTACGGCCCCCGACACGATGAATGCCGCCAGGACACTCACCTTTAGCACAGTGATGACCCCGCCCAGCAAGGCCGTTTCGGAGGCGCCTCGGTAGTTGATGTAGCCGAATATCACCGCGACCAGAACCGCGATTACCTTGGGCGCGAGACCGGTTTCAAAGCCGGGGCCGAGGACTCCCAGTGCGTGCAGCGCTTCCGCTAGGTAGTAGCCGAACCCGAGCACATAGAGGCTGCAGGCCGTGGCCTGGGCAAACCAGCTCATCCAGCCGGCCATGAAGCCGTGGAGGCCGCCGAGGCTCTCCCTCACCCAGACGTATCCTCCGCCCGCCGCCGGCATGGCCGAGCCCAGCTCGGCGTAGGCGAAGGCGGTCAGGAAGGCTATTACCCCGTTGAGGGAGAACACCAGCAGTAGCGCCGGGCCGGCGACGCCCGCGGCTATCCCGGTGAGGACGAAGATGCCCGCGCCGATCATCGCGCCGACCCCGATCATGGTGACCGGAAAAAGGCCGAGAGTGCGGCTCAGCGCATGGTGTTGCGGCTCATATTGCTTGTCGCTCTTCGGCATTGCCTCTCCGTGCGGGACGTCCGAACCGGATTTGCCGGGAGCCGCCGGGCGGCCCGGCCGGCCTCGAAAGGTCCGGGCTCAAACGCGGCCATTCTACAGGCTCCGCCGCCGTATATCCAGCGGCGCTTGAGGAAAGGTAGTGGCCCACCTTGCAGGGGGCAGAGGCCTAATCCAATCGGAGGTCAAGGTGGTTCCCTGGGGGCCTCGCGTCCGCTTCGCGGAGCCAACCGGTTTCGCCGGTGGATCTCCGCACCCTCCCGCGAATCGGCCCTTACGGGAACCACCTTGACCGCACATACAGAGCCAAGCGTGACATGGCGAGAGCGACCCACTACCGAGGAAAGCGGATATTTGACACAGCCGGCTTCAGAAGAGTACCATGTCCGCTTGGGAGGCCGTCTTCCCAGGATGCGAGAAGTGGTCGAGAAGGAAAGGCGTCATCAGGGAGGTGACCAACATGAAGGCAATCAGTAGATGCGCGATCGCGGTGATTTGTCCGTTTCTGGTCTTTGGGTTGCTTGTCGCGGTTCAGGGCTGCGGCGGCGGAGACGGGGAGCAGGCCGCGGACGTTGAGGAACAGGCGGAAGAGGTGCGGGAGGAGGCGAAGGACGTCGCTGAGCATGTGGAGTCTGAGATGGAGGAGCATGCGCCGGAAGCGGAGGAGGTCGGGCACTACATCGTCGGGTTCACCTGCCCCATGCATCCGGCGGAGTCCTATCTTGAAGAAGGGACTTGTGAAGTGTGCGGCATGAAGCTCGAGAAGGCCAATCTGCACTACACGTGTACCATGTGCCCGGGCGTACATGCTCACGAAGCGGGGAATTGTCCCAAGTGCGGGATGGAGCTTGTGCTCCGTCCTGTGACCGACGAGCCGCAGAAAGAGGATTACTAAAAGACCGGGAGCCGACGCTCCCGTGAGGGCAAGAGAGCCCGGCCGCGACTAGCCGTGACGGATATGGGTCAAGGTGAGATGCGGCCGGGCTTGCCATTTCCTGTGACATTGGGTCTCCGCGGCTGTAAGCTTTGTATGAGAGGCGCGGACGCGTGCAGCCGCGCCTTCCGAACCCCCAGTGAGGTCTCTATACAATGCTGCGCCATCTTAGATTCGCCTTCGCCTCCGGACTGGCGGTCGGCTTGGCCGCCGCCCTAGCGGATGCGGCGATGCTCGGCAACGCCCACTTGAGCCGGATGGCCTTTGCGTTTCTTGTCTACGGCTTACTCGCTGTTACGACCGAGACAGTCCTGGCTTTGATCGTAGGCGCGATCTGCCGGGCGCGCGGCTACCGTCCTACCGCATGGTTCCTTGCGGCGCTATATCTGGGCTTGCCTGCCTGCGCGCTCGCGGCGGTCGCGGGAGGAGAAGCCGCTCGGCGGTTCGTCATACCGGCGATCTTTGGGAGTCGGCACGATTTCACGCCCGTCCTCGTCGCCTCCCTGTGGGGAGTGATCGCCGGCGCCGTCCTGGTCGCGGCGCTTTTCGCGGCCGCGAGGAAAGAGGCGGGCTCCGGCTTGCTTTCCTGGGCCGGATGGGGCGTCTTCGGGCTGGCGTGTCTCTCCATGCTCGGCCTTGCGATCTCCGAGCTCACCTATGGGCTGCGGAAAAGCGAGGGGGCGAACGTGATCATCGTCTCGATCGACGCGCTCAGGCCCGATCATCTCACCTGTTACGGATACCCGCGTCCCACGTCACCCAACATAGACATGGTGGCGCGGGAGGGCGCGAGGTTCGAGAGGGCCATTTGCCAGTCTCCGGGCAGCACGGCCTCCCACGCATCCATGCTCACTTCCCTCTACCCTCTCACCCACGGGGCCTGGAACATCGGCGCTTCACTTGACGAACGGGTCTACACTGTGCAAGAGCATCTTGGATCGCTGGGTTACGCAACCGCTTTCTTCGCCAATAACTTCTTTCTTCAGGAGCGATTCGGGTTCGCTCAAGGCTTCGACACCTTCGGCAATGAGGGAAGGGTGCAGCGGGTTCGTTCGGCTCCGCTGACGTCGTACCCGCTCAGCCTGGCCGCCGTCAGGTTCGCCAACAAATGGAGGACGACGCCCGGAGAGCCCAACGATTTCAGCATCGATCAGGCGCTCTCTTGGATTGAGAAAAATCGCAACAGGAGATTCTTTCTATTCCTGCATATCATGGATCCTCACTCTCCCTATGCCCCGCCGGATGAGTACAGGAGCGCCTTCATGAGCAGAGACTACGGCTTCGAGCTGAGGGACGGACAGAAGCTGAGGTCCAGGATAGGCTCCCTCACTCCGGAGGAGAAGATGCAGCTCATGGACCTCTATGACGGAGACATAGCCTACGCGGACTCGAAGATCGGCAGGCTCATGGAGACGTTGCGGAGGTTCAATCTCCACGAAGAGACGGTCGTCGTCATTACCGCCGACCACGCAGAGGTCTTGGACGAGCACGGCGCTTTGTTCAACCACGGCTATCTTTGGTATTCTTGCATTCGCGTGCCGCTTATCTTGTTCTATCCGCCGGCCGTCGAGGCGGGGGTCGTCTTCGACCAGGTTGTCCAGAGCGTGGACATCGTGCCCACTTCTCTGTCCCTCATGGGAGAGCAGGAGCTGCCGGGAGCGCAGGGGGCGGATCTAACGGGGCTCTTGAACGGGGATGAGAACGAAACCAAAGGGGTTGCTTTCACGCTGGGCGGCATAAGCGAGGGGGAAGGCTACTCGATCACCACGTCGCGTTGGAAGCTGGCGTGGATCGATGAAGAGAACGTCCAGCTCTACGATCTTCTCAGCGATCCCGGGGAGACGACGAATCTCGTAGAGAGCGAGCCCGATACCGCCCTCGCCCTGCAGAGGAGACTTCTGACATGGGTGCATGAGAGCCGTCGGTCGGCCGTGGTCCCTCTAAGTGAAACCGTCAAGGTGGATCGATTGGATCAGGAGACCAGGGACAGGCTCCGCACGCTGGGTTACGTCGATTGACGTCGCTTTGCAAGAAACAACGTGGCCTGCCTCCGCACGTGAACGTGCTCGAGACAGGCCACATCATAGTAGGCGCGGGCGGCCGAACGCTAGGTCTCGATCCTGGGCTCGCGATGACAGTGGGTGCCCCACTCACCGTGGAAGAACCCTCTGGGCGTATTGTGCGGCGCCACCCAGTGACCTCTCAGTCGTCCGCGGTTGATCTCGTTTTCGTCTATCCACTCTCCGATGAAGTAACCCGCCGTATCGAGAAACGGTCCCATCGACATCGACCCGTAAGTGCCCTTGAGAATGCCCTTGAAGTTGCCCGAGAGATCGATGTACTTGCCGAAGAACACCTGGCGTCCCGAGCTGTCCAGGCCGTATACGCCCTTCAGGTGACCGGCGAGCATCCCATTGGATTGAATCCAGTTGCCGTAGAAGTGCCCGCGGATTTCCTTGCCGTCCTCAACCGTGTCCGCCGCGGCGGCGAAAGACGAGTCGGGAGGCATCGTGTCGGAGGGCGCCGGCATCCAGACGCCCGCCAGAAAACCGTGAGGGCACGGCTCATGACCGACGCGAAATCCCTTGAAGGAGATTCCATTGCCGCACCGATCGACCGGGACCAACAAGTCGAGACCGTCGAGCTCATCGGTTGTGAACGTGCGTGAGAAGGGACCGCTCCTGAAGACCAGATGATTGGGCTCAGGAGGATCCGTGTCGGTGGAGTCGGCCGAAGCCGGAGGCGCGTCGATGATCCTGACGAGGATCCCGTCGAAATGCCGTCCCGTAAAAGAGGTCCAGTCCAAGATGCGCCTGTCGGTGCGCTCATGGATATAGTCTTCCTGGTCGAATTGAATGACTCTCTTGAGGACTATCGCCCCTCGATCCAACGCCAGCCGGCCGGTCCAGTCGATGGAAATCTCCCTGCACTGTCCGTTCCGATCGTAGGGCCCCCCGGCAACCTGGCCCCACTCTATCCTGAGCATGTACGTTCGCGCGTTGGGGCGGTCGGCCATCTCGGCTACGCCGGGATCGTTCTCGTAGTCATCCTCATACGGTGTGTCTTCCGCGAGCACGTCTTGACCGAACAGACCCGGGTCGCCGAAGGCCGGCAGCTCGTCGGTAAAGTCATATCCCCCGTACTCGTCATCCAGGTCGGGTCCCTGTGTTACCGGGACTCCGGGAGTGACGGGGGTGGACCCTCCGTCACAGCCGAATACGACCGCCAGGAAGAGTATTGAAGTCAAAACTGGAAGGATTCTGCGCATCGGTCCGGACTCCTTTCTCCTCAATTCTGCCACATAGGGTCGCCGTTGGGAAGGCGTCTCATCTGCCCCGCCTACCGGCATCAGCGCCTCCGGCACCCTCCGGCGCGCAACGAAACTTGAGCTCCGCTCGTTCATAGTGCAAGGGGGATGCCTGCGCGGCCCGGATTGCGACCCTGATCTCTATCTCTAATCTCTACAAAGAGATACAGACCTGGAATCACCCTGATGGCTGCGGCGGGACAGGGGTCGGCCGGCCGAATGGGTACGAACGCCGCCGGATGTGTACCAAGTAGTACGTTTCCTCTAGGCGGTGGGAGACGCTTGGCTCGTTGGGATAAGCGGACGCCCGGGAGGGCGAAGCCGCCGCTGGGTGGACGAAGCCGCAGCCCCGGAGCGGGGGCCGCCTCACGAAAGGGCGATAGCTCTTCAATCCGCAGACCGGATCACGGCCCGGTCGCGTGTGACTGAAGGTCAACTCAATCGCTTTGTGCATGAAGTGAGGTCCAACAACGGCGGTCTTGCGCCCGGGTTTGATCGAGCCTATACTAGTAAGAGGCCGGGCGAAGGAGAATCCTATGAAATCGAAATCAGCTACGGGCCGGCCTCGCCGCGGGTGTCCTTCAGCGTCCGCCTCTTCCTACCTCCTCCGGGCGGCGGTTGTTCTTTCCCTGTTGTTGACCGCCCTTGTAGCTTGCCCTCCCGCTTCCAGTGCGGAGGGATCAACCTCCATTGACGATCGGGGCGCCGTTTCCGCTGCCGGAAGCGGAGCAGGTTCCATTCATTCGCGGGAGCGCGCTGCCGCCGACATGCCGGCGAACGACTCCGTTCATGCGGGAGCATCAGTTCCTTCCGATGGGTCGGAGGCCGGAGTCGAGCCCAAACCTCTGCTCAGGGTTCCTGTAGCTTCACAGCGAGATTGGGACATACTCCGCTCATTGGATGCCGAGCTCTACTTCAGGGGCGACGGATACGCGGTTGTGAAGCTCAGGCCGCGGCATCTCAGCTCCCTCACTTCACACGGTCTCACTTGGAGGATCCTCTCGCCGGAAGTGCCCGAAAAGCTCTACTACTTCATGGCCGAAGAGGGCGCTCCGCCGCTCGGCTCTCTGGATATCCTGGTTCTCGATGAAAGCGAAGAAGGAGCCCTCGTGTCGGCGGGCAAAGAAGCCGTGTCAGACGCCAGGGAAAAGGGCTACAAGGCGTTGCCTCTCGAGAAGCCGTGGCCCATCCGGGAGGAGGGCTTCCTGGGGCTTGATTTCATCCATGACACGGTCTTGGTCAACCCGGACTACAGGTGGATACTCGGATCGGTGAGCGAGGACACTTTGGAGGCGTACATACAACACCTCCAGGACTACGGCACCAGGTATACCAACTCTCCACAGGTACTGAAGGCCGGAGAGTGGCTCGCGAAGCGCTTGTACGGCTTCGGATACGCCGACACCTTGCTTCAAAAGGTGAAGATCGGTGATCCCAAGATCAAGGTCGCGCCGGGCAATGTGGTGGCCACCAAGCGAGGCGCCACGAGGCCCGACTTCCACATTCTGGTCGGCGGGCACTATGATTCCATAAGCGATGCCTTGGCGTCCGGGCGCGCCCCGGGCGCCGACGACAACGCTTCCGGAACCGCGGCCGCGCTTGAGATTGCCAGGGTGCTCGCGGATACCGAGCTTGATGCGTCGGTCCAGTTCGTTCTCTTCACCGCCGAAGAGATCGGTCTGGTCGGTAGCGGGATGTTCGTTGCGGAACTCGAATCCGAGGGGGTCCCCACGGACGAGCTTTTCTTCATAAACATGGACATGATAGGGAACTCGGTTTCGGCGCATTGGAAGGTGAAGCTCTTCTACGACGACCGCTCGGAGCCTCTGGCCGGGCTGGCCGCCGCGGTCGGAACCGCCTACACTGACATATCAACGGTATTCATGGGTCCCTCCGGACGAAGCGATCATTTCCCGTTCTGGCAGGCCGGCTACCCGGCGCTCTTCTTCCATGAGCATGACTTCAGCCCTCACTATCATTCGGCTCACGATCTTCTTCAGTACCTGAACATGGACTATGAGGCGGAGGTGGTCAGAGCCGTTCTCGCGACCGTCCTTCACCTCGCCAACATCGCCGAACCCCCGGAGGCAATCACCGCGGCGGAGACGATCGAGGGAGACGTGCTCGTCGAGTGGGGCCGCTCCCGCGACGCCGACGTGACGGGTTACCACCTCGAGGTCCTGGACGGCGACGGGGATCTGGTAGACAAGATCTTCACCAAGGAGATGTCCGTCCTGCTGCCCCGAGAAGTCGTCGAAGACGTCGTCGCGGTTAGGGTGAGGGCCGAGGACGTGCTGGGTGAGGGAGAGCCGTCGGAGTCGCTGCTCATCGGAGGGCGAGGATCCGTGGCCGCGCTCGCGACTCCCAATCCAACGTCCGGGCCCTGCAGCTTCAGCATCTTCGTTCCCGGGTCGGGCCCGTCCGTGGGAGTGTCGCTGAAGATTGTGGACGTCTCGGGAAGGTTGGTGCGTTCGATGGAAGGCATAACCTTGAGCCGCGGCGCCAACACGATGGACTGGGACGGCGATTTCGATGACGGGACCCCGGTTCCTCCGGGAGTCTATTTCTATGAAATCGCAGCCGCCGGGGTCGGCAGGAAAACCGGCAGGATCATGATCGTGAGGTGACCGCCCACCCGCACGATCTTCAGGGGAGCCGTTGGGAGCGCGTGGATGAAGTACGCCGTTGGCGCTGAGGGATTGAGTCGGGATGCTTTGTATTGCAGGGGCCGTTGTCTATTGCGGGCGGCCCTTATTCTCTTCTATTCGATTGTGTGTTTCCCCGGGCAGGCCGATTGCTCGGACGGTTTGAGTGAGCCCGGACCTCTGTTTCGCATAGGCGGCAGTCCCGTCCACGGCCAAGGGGCGTCCTTCAGGGCCACACCCGACGCGGCCTTTGACGGCACCAACTACTTCGCCGTCTGGGCCGACGCGCGAAACGGCTCGGACGACATCTATGGCGCTCGTGTGTCGCCTTCCGGAGAGGTTCTGGATCCGGAGGGAATACCGATATCGGCGGGGCCCTGGCGGAAGCAGACTCCCTGCATAGCTTTTAGCGGAATGGGCTACTTGGTTGTCTGGGCGGACGACCGAAACGGCTCTTGGGACATCTACGGCTCCCGCGTGAGTTCTTCCGGCGAGGTGATGGACCCCGAGGGCATCCCGATATCCACCGCGCTGCTCGCGCAGCTATATCCTTCGGTCGCTTTCAGCGGCTCGCGTTACCTGGTTGTGTGGCACGACGAGCGGACTGAATACGTGGACGTCCGGGGCGCGCGCGTGACCGGCTCTGGTTCCGTCCTCGACGACGCGGGCTTCGTGATCGCCTCGGCCATAGCGCCCGAGGAGCCGCCCGGGCCCGGAGGGCTCGCCGGGCCGGATGGGCCTTGGGGCCCGAAGGTCGCCGGCGATGGAAGCGGGTTCTTCGTGGTGTGGCAGTCCGGATGGGACGAGCAGTGGGACGTGTTCGGCTCGAGGGTGACGAGTGACGGATCCGTCCTGGATTCTCCGCCCATTGTCGTAACTACGACGGAAGCGCCCGACTGGTATCCCGACGTCACATTCGGAGGAACGGACTATCTGGTCGTGTGGCACGGCGTGTCGGGGAGCTTTGACGTATTCGGGGCGCGGGTGAGCACGTCTGGGACTGTTCTGGATCCCGATCCCATTTTCATATCGGAGCGCCGCTTCTGGCAGCGGTTCCCGACCGCGGCCTATGACGGGACGAACTTCCTTGTGGCGTGGGCCAACTGGACGCACTCCGCACAAACCGTGCACATAGCGCGCGTCACCCCGTCGGGAACGGTCCTGGACCCAGTGGGCATGCCGGCGATCACGGCCCGGTCGAACGTACAGTGGCGGGCGTCGATGGCCTTTGATGGAACGAACTACCTCGTCCTATGCCAGGACGCGCGCAGCATGTCGGGCGCCAACGTCTATGGCGCCTTGGTGGATCGTTCGGGGCGGGTCGTCACATCCGGGGACGTAGCCGTGTCGCCGAAGGGCAATGGACCGTGGGAGCCGGACGTCGCCTTCGCCGGGGGGGACTTCATGGTCGTCTGGAGCGATCCGGTGGAAGGTTCGGGCGACCTGTTCGGGGCGCGGGTGTCCGGTGACGGAGTCCTCCTTGACGATGACGCGCTTCCCGTCGTGACTTCGGCGGGCCGGCAGGTCGGCCCGGCAATAGCCTTCGACGGCGAAGACTGCATGGTTGTGTGGCACGACGGACGAGGCGGCTCATGGGACATCTACGGGGCGAGGATGAGGCCTTCGGGGTATGTCTATGACCCCGGCGGAATACGCTTCACTTCCTCAAGCGGGAACGAGTTGTTCCCCGCCGTGGCTTTCTCCGGCTCGGACTATCTGCTCGTGTGGGAGGATCAGAGGGGCGGCGCATCGGATATCTACGGGATGAGGGTGACGCCGTCCGGAAAATCGCTCGACCCGGGGGGAAGGCTCATAACGGCGGCGGGAGGCATGCAGCGCCGGCCTGCCGTCGCGTTCGACGGTGAGAACTACCTGGTGGTCTGGGAGGACTACCGTGGCGGCTCCGGAGACATATATGGGGCTCGCATTACTCCCGACTTCTCCGTTCCGGACGCCGGAGGGGTCCCCATTTCAGCCGACTCGGATGAGGAATGGGCTCCCGCGATCTCTTTCGACGGGGAGGACTTTCTCGTCGTCTGGGAGACATGGAACGGCGGGTCAGGGGATATTCGGGGGGCCAGGGTGAGCACTTCAGGCCCCTCGCTTATCGCCGAGGGGGAGATAGCTATCTCGGCAGCCAACGGCCGGCAGTGGGCGCCGACCACCCAATTCAACGGGACGTATCATATCGTAGCCTGGGGTGACTCCAGAAACGGCGGGGGAAACACCGACGTCTATGCCGCTCGGGTGAGCACTCTTGGGGGAGTGATCGATCCCGATGGCGTGGGCGTATCGACGGAAGGCGACCACCAGCTTATGCCCGCCGTCGCAGCGGCCGGCTCCGGCCGTCTGCTGGTTGCCCATTCATGGCTGAGGCCGGCCTCGATATTCGGCTACTGGCGCATTTGGGGCGTAGCGTGGACGCCCCCTCAAGATCCGCCCTTGGACTTGACTTTGAGTGTCCACCAGAACCCCGAGCTTACCGCGGAGCTTGACATCTATCTTGTTCCATCAAAAGCGGTGCAAGACGCCAGCGTGGAAATCGAGGTCAACGGGCTCGACTTGGAGGCCGCCCCAACGGAGGAGGAGGGGAGCATATACCGAGCGGGTCACCGTCTCTCAGCCCCCGGGCCTCTCTCGATAGCGGCTCGGGCGAAGGATCTCGCGGGCGTTCAAGAAGAGACAAGCAGGGTATTCGGAGCCGGGTTCATATCGGCCGATGACGGTGGGGAGGCGGCCGGGCCCCATAGGAAGATCCGACTCAGAGTGCGGGCAGGCTCGGTCACGCGAGACAGTTACTTCGTCATCGGGCCCGAATCGGCCGGGGGGGACCGTTTCACGCTTTCTCCGCCATCTTTGGTGCTCGGATATCCGGCGACACTCACCGTGCTGGTGGGACCTGATGATCCGGAGGCCGAGGAGGGACTAAGGTCGGTCGGGACTGCGACTGCGGCGGCGAGCCCCGATGGAGGCGCGTGGGCCGGCACCGAGGCCCTGGAAGAGGTCGGGCCGGGCGCGTCGGGCGTCGTGATTCGACCGTCTCTGTGGCGCGAGGGCCCCCATGGATGGGAGCCGGTGGAGTCGCTGTACGACGAGCGGGGCGGAGAGCTTACGGCGTCGGTGGGGAGGCTGGGCCGTTTCGAGGTTGTCTGGGAGCCCGGCGAAGGCCGAAGGGGGACGGAGGCGATCCTTTTGAGAAACGTCCCCAACCCGTTTCACACCGTCGTTGATGTGAGATATTACATGCCTCGGGAGGGCCGCGTGAGCGTCAGCGTCTATGACACCGGCGGCAGATTGGTGAAGCAACTCTTCGAGGGCCGGCGGGGTCCGGGGTGGTGGAGTGAGAGCTGGGACGGGGCGGACGCGTCGGGCACACGGCTTCCCAGCGGGATATACTTTACGGATCTCCGCGCCGGCTCGAAGCACGTCGGCGGCAAGTGCGTTCTAGTGAGATAGGCGCCCGATCGAATGTCGAACGGGCTATGGCCGGCGAAGCGAGGGTAGAGACCCCTCGTTGGCCGACACGATCGACAAACCTCGCGCCTCTGAGCCGGGGAAACGCCGCGCTAGGGCGGCGTCGGGTCGGTCATCCAAAGGGAGCACTAACATGAGGTCTTTCGGGAGCTCGGGACTCACCGGATCGTGGGCTTTGGTTTTGGCTGTAGGCCTGGCCGCGCTCATCGTCCTCACCTCCTGCGGTGACGAGGAAGGTCCCGGATCCCGCCTAAGCGCGGCCGAGCACAACGAGGAAGGGTGGGCGAGCTACGTGCTCGGCGACTACGAGGACGCCCGAGGTCACTTCACCGACGCGCTCACACTGGATCCGGGGCTGTACGAGGCGCGGCTCGGGGAGGCCTGGTGCGAGGCGCATCAGGGAGAGTATCCGGCGGCGGTAGCGGATTTTGACATTTTGCTCGGCTCGGGTTTTCTTATGGAAGACGCCTTCGCGGGGAGGGCCGCGGCGGCGCTCGAGATTCCGGACGATTCGCTGGCCGTGGCTTCGGCGGAGAGCACGCTGGCGAGGGATGGTCATTACTTCTTCGCCAGGCGTCCCGACTACAACTTCTATGATCTTCACCTCATTCTGGCGCAGGCGTATTTCGCTCTTTCCGAGTATTCGAAGGCCCAGGAACAGGCGGACATTCTCTACCCCGGAAACGGGTTGGATCCGACGGAGCCCTCATCTTGGGTAGTCAATCAGGTTGCGTATCCCACGTACGAGGCCGCCCTGGCGGTGCTGATAGAGTACCTTTGGGCGCTCGAGGATTTCAGAGAGCCGCAGGCAGGCGCCGCGACGGTCGCCGGTAGGTGGCCGTGCGAGCCGACCGCCGCCTCTGCGTCTTTTCCCCCAAATCGACCGCCTACGCTCGTTTCCGGGCCGGTGGGGGCTCGGCCCTCTTGCCGCCGGACCGGATGACGCAGGTGCCATATCTCGTCAATCAGTCGGGCTTCTCAACCAATATCACCAATTAGCAACTAAGACTCCAAAAAAGACTTGACAATCTGGGTGGTATATGCCATTGTGGTTATATTGTAGCTTGCAAAGTCTCTCTTTTGTGGATGGGAAGTCGCACTGCGTTGCCGGACCACCAGTGGCACATTCGGCCGGTCATCGCGTTGATTGGGGAAGATCGTGCGTTGGGCGCGGAGAAGCGCGATGGGCAGCATCGGCGGTTTGAACTGTGCGGTGAGAGCGTCCTAAGTGCGGGTCAAGGGTAGTTAGGGCCGCCGACGGCGCGTGTCGGGACAAACCCGAAGCGCTTTTTCGTGCGACTGGTGAGTCGAAGGCGGAGGAGATTGTCATGCGTGCGGGTGTTTGTTGTTTGTTGGTCTCTGGGTTAGTGTTGCCCAGCCCGGCACAGTGTGCCGGTGGCGGCTCCTACCGTGGAGCGAAGAGCATCCTGTAATCCTGCAGAGATCGAGGAGCTTGCGGATGATGTTTGGGTTCTGGTTGGGAGGCAGATCGTCCTTTGGATTTGGTTTGGTGAGTAAAGGGAGTAAAGATTGCTCATTTTCACGTCACCCCCCCTTTGAAAACATAAAGACAAGGTTGTTTTGTAGTTATGCCCTCAATTCGCGTGAATGAGGAAGGAGGGTTTTTGTCATGGCCAGAAGCATAGTAGGCGTTGTGTTGTTGATGGTGCTGTTTACAGCGTCCGCTCTGCCCTCTTTGACAGAGGCAAGAGAGATAGCCTACGAGGATTCTACCGGCTGGAAAGCTTCTTACGGAGGCAAGATCTCCAAGACGCATGAGAGAGTGCAGAAGCTAAAGCTGGCTGCGTCAGCCGGATATGACCAATTCAGAATAGTGGCCATGTGTGCAACTGACGACGAGCATGACTATGCCGAAATCCGCATAAGACCCAACGGAAACGACATCTACTGGACCCACAAGACCAAGGTTCTCTTATACATGTATGACGGAACCGTCTTGGAATCAGAGGATGCTCTATTCACCGGCGACCGTTATCAGATGGAAGTCTGGCGTATAGATAGGGATCATCCAACCCAGAAGATCGACGATTCCTTGTTAGAGAGAACGGAGGGCTATGTAGTTTACGTGACTTTCCCTGTGGGGATACAGGGGATAGAGAGGATGGAAGTGGCCAACATGGGACGGGAATCCTCAGCTGCTGGCTGAGGCCCGAAGGGAGGTGCGTTCCCATGATCAGAAGGGTCGTTTTGGTATTGTTAATCGCGGTTGCCTTGATGATCGCGACGTCAATCATGACACCGATGACGCCGACAGCGAGCGCGATTGACTGGTGTGCCAGGGCAGAGACGGCCCACTGGATGCATAAGGGCCTGAACGGGGCCTGCATGATCCAGAGGTTTCTGGAATGGTTCGCGGATGGCGGATATCTGGAACCGGATAATCCGCTTCATCCCGATCAAGTCAGGTAGAACTAAGATCTCCGCCAGGCCCGCCTGAATCGGCCGCTCAACTGGTGCAGCGGTTCCGCGAGAACTTTCTTGGCGAGGAAGATCAATACCATCGCGATGATCGGCGATATGTCCACGCCTATTCCGGCGGGCAGGATCCCCCTTATGAGATTCAGGAAGGGCTCGCACAGAGTTGAGAGGAAGTCCACAAGGGGCTTGTAGAGCGTAAGCGAGAACCACGTAACCACGCCCACAATCAGCATCGCCAAAAGGTAGAAGTCGAGAGCCACGGAGACAACCACCGCAAGGCCCTCGGTGAGATTGGCCATGAGGTACGCGAGGATTGAGCGTTCTTTACGGAGGACTCCGCTTAGGCTCGTCCCGGCCTGTGGTGATCCCGTCGCGGCGGCGGGCGCGCTCGCCCCGTCTGATTCGCGCTGGTCCCGCGGAACGTAGGTTCCGACGGTCTTCATCCGCCCGGCCGTTCTCCGGGATGCCTTCGCGGCGTCTCTTTTCAGGCGCTGCAGATCTACCAGCATCTCGTCTATGTGCTGGTAGCGATCCTCGCATTTCTTCTCCAAGGCTTTGTCCACTATGCGCTCCAGCTCCATCGGAACGCCCGTTCGCACTGCCGTCAGCGGCTCCGGGTCTTCGTTCATTATGCTGTAAATGGTGGCCTGCTCGAAATCACTTTGGAAGGGCAGCTTCCCCGTCATCATCTCATAGATGACGACGCCGACCGACCAGATGTCCGTGCGGCGGTCGACGTCCTCTCCGGTGGCCTGCTCCGGCGACATGTAGGATATGGTCCCCAGGGTCGTGCCTTCCTGAGTGAGCCTTGTCAGGCCGGGCTGTCTGGCGAGCCCGAAATCCATGATCTTGACTTGCCCGCTGTTCGTAATCATGACGTTGGCGGGCTTGATATCGCGGTGGATTATCGCCCTCTTGTGGGCTTCCTGCAGGCCCTGACACATCTGCGTCGCCAGGTCTATCACTTCATCCAGCCTCAAGGGGCCTTCCGAGATCAGGCCCTCGAGGCTCGCGCCCTCGATGAACGGCATGGCGATGAAAGACCGACCGCCAGCCTCGTCTATCTCGTAAACCGTGCATATGTTGGGATTGTCCAGGGCCGCGGCGATCTGGGCCTCGTGGAGAAAGCGCCTCTCTTCTTCTTCTCCGCCCAGCGCGTTCGGCGTGAGGAACTTCAAGGCGACCGTGCGCTTGAGCTTCGTGTCCTCGGCCTTGTAGACGACGCCCATGCCGCCTTCGCCGAGCTTCTCGATGATTCGGTAATGAGAGATCGTCTCCCCGATCATGGGCAATCCCTCGCGGACGCTACCCGGTTCTCTTGACGACTACAAGGGTCATGTCGTCCATCTGGGGTCGTCCGCCCGCGAATTCCCCAACCGCGGCGGTTATCTTCTCGATGAGATCCCGAGGGGCCATGCCGCATCCGGTGTTGAGCAGATCCAAGAGCCGCTCTTCTCCGAATTGCTCCTCGTACTCGTTCGTCGCGTCGGTGATGCCGTCGGAGTAGATCACCAGCAGGTCGCCTGGGTTGAAACGAACTACCGCCTGCTCGTAATCGAAGTCCTCCATGACGCTTAGAATCAGGCCGCCCGACTCGAGACGTGTCGGCTCTTCATCTCCGCGGAAGAAGAAAGGCAAGTCATGGCCGGCGTTCGAATACGCCAGCTCATGAGTTCGTGTGTCCATTATTCCGTAGAAGAGCGTGGCGAATTTATGGGGATCGGTGCTCTCATACATCAGCCTGTTCGAGCGCTTCATACAATCTTTGGGGGACTGCCCGAGGACCGTCTGCCCTCTTATGGTGGCTTGAAGGTTGGACATCAACAAAGCGGCGGGCAGGCCCTTGCCGGAGACGTCGCCGAGACAGATTGCAAGGCGGCCCTCGTCTATCCTGATGAAGTCGTAGTAATCTCCTCCCACGACCTGCGCGGGCAGACTGAAGCCGGCGATCTCGAAGTCGGGAATCCGGGGATTCGTCTTCGGAAGCAGGCCGAGCTGAATCTCCGAAGCTAGCCTTATCTCTTCCTTCACCCTCGAAAGCGCTTTCTCCTCCTCATACAGGCGGGCCGTCTCCACGATCTGCGCCGACTGAGCGGCGATTATCGCCAGAAGCCGCTGGTCCTCGTTCGTGAATTCATCCGCCTCCTTCTTGTTGGTGACGGTCAGCACGCCTTTCAGTTCCGACTTGACGAGCATGGGCACGCAAAGGAGGGACCTTATGGACTCGTCCAGCCTGAGACCCCGAAACCTGGGGTCGTTATGGGGATCGTTCATCGAGAGAGGCTTCTTGTTGATCTGCATCCAACCGAGAAGCGATTGGTCCAGATGGAACGCCTCATGTTCGGTCGAATCCGACATCGTTCGAACGAGCGTCTTCGTGGGCTCGCTCGGTTGATCATGGACAAGCGTTATTACGCCCTGTTCGGCGTTTACCGCTCGGAGCGAGCGCCTGATTATCGTATTCATTATCTCGTGCGAGTTGAGAGAAGCCCCGATGGCCCTGGCCAGATCGTTTATGATCGTGAGCTCCTCCACGGCGCGTTTGAGCCTCTGGTTTTCACTCTCCAGTGACTGGACCTTTCGTCCTGAGTCATTCGATTTCAAGTCAATCCTCCCGGGCGTATAGGAGAAAGCACCTCAACGGGCTCTACTCTTTCGCTATCTCGTATTCGTAGTGCATCTCGGCAGCTTTTTTGAACAGCGCGCCGACCGAGCAGTACTTGTCGCGGGACAACTCAATAGCTTTCTTCAGCTTGTCTTCGGGCACGTCGCCTATGATCTTGAACTTCACCCAAACCTCGGTCCAGACCTTCGGGTGTTCGGGCGCCGGCTCGCCCTTGACCTCCACTTCAAAGCTCCGGAACTCGACCCTCATCTTCTTGAGAAGGCTCACCACGTCCATCCCGGTGCAGGCGCCGAGGGCGATGAGGACGAGCTCTCCCGGTCTGGTGCCGCTATCCGATCCGCCGACATTAGGCGGCCCGTCCAGAACAAGCCCGTGTCCCGACTCACCCCGGGCCACGAATTGAAGCCCCTGTACCCATTTGCTTGTCGTTGTCTTCACGTCTGAGTCTCCTCTGTCTTGATCATCTCTTAGTGTCTGCTCGATCCACCCGGTCGTTCCGGCGGCCCTTGGGCATTCGGCCGGAGCACCCGCGCCGAGTAAGGGGCGCCCGTTTGCTGGGAGCGCCGCTCCTCCCCTGCGCCGCGCCCGCGCGTTCCCGGCCGCGTAAGGCGGATGTATCCTATTGGATGTCCCGGCCGCATCTTGTTTGTAGCGGCCCCGGTTAAGGGCGCCGCACGGGGGGAGTACGAGTGAAACCTCATACGATTATAGTCGCGCTTGGCCCCCGGGTCAATCGCGCCGGGAATGGAGCGTTCCATTAGTTGGTGCTTTTTGGGCCTTGGGAGAAGCGTACCCAGTCCACCCCGGAGGTGGAGATGCCGGCCATTTCCAGAGGGCTTTTTCTGTTCTTCCATCGGTTTCTGCCTCGGCAGGATCCGTGGGCTTTGAAGCGGTATTGGAGCATCCAGAGGTTGAGGAAGCCCTTGGTGCTCTCCTCCTTCCCAAAGCCGTCCATCGTCTTCACGCGCCTCTGAAATTGACGAATGAGCTCCTCCACCTCGTTGTTCGTCCGAGAAAGCTTCGGGTAGTCCAGATGGACCAAGAGCGCTTTTCTCTTCTCAAAGAGACTGTTTATCAGGCTCCCAAGCTTTTTCCTCCCGCGGCAGCGACGCTTAAGCAACACTATCTGCGCCATGTGATGCGCGGCTTCCCTCTTGCTCGATGCCATCAGAAACCGCCTCGCCCAACCCCTAAGCTTTAACTCCAAAAGATGGCTGTCCACCCAATCGCGTATCCTTTGTGCCTCCTGTTCCCTCCGCGCCTCCAATTGACTCCTGGTCAGTCCTCTGTACTGCCACGTCAGTATCCTGTGAGTCAGATCGTTATAGACCGCCCCATGCTTCTTCAAAACGGTCCTGAAGGCCTTATACCTCGTCTTCTCATCCACAATCTGCGACATGTGGAAAGCGCAGTACTGGTGCGGCACATCCCCATATACCTCCTTCACCCCCCAGATCAACTCCTCCCTCATATCACTGGTCAGACCTCGAAGCTTGTAGCCAATATCATCTCTCAGCCCTTTGAAAAATGTCCTCCAGGACTCCTTGTCCTCTCCCCAGGCCAGCACTCCATCGACTAGATCTCCCGTGCGATCCCTGGCAAACAACACGGTGTAATCTTCCCCGTATATCTTGACCGCCTTGCCATCTACCTTCAGCCAACCTGCCCACCGCGGCTTCAGCTCCCTTGCAACCTCCGCAGGAGTCTTACATCTTCCGCCGGCCTCCTCCAAAATCCTCCATACGGTAGCAACCCCTATCTCACATCCACACCTCTGTCTCAGCCTGGATGCCACCGCCCTCATACTCATCCCATCCTCAACATGCATCCTCACCGCCTCATCCCTGACATCCAAGCCATAGCGTTTATAGATCCCACGACCATCTCTCACAAAACTCCGGCCGCATGCATTACATTCAAACCGCTGCCGCTGCCTCTCCCTCCGACCACGCAGTGTCCTCTGAGCACTACTCAAGTGCCCGCGCTTCTTCGTCTCAAAGCTCCCGCAGTGCACGCATCGAACACCACGTTTTTATCCATGGGGACTCTCCTTAGAAATTGTACAAAATACTATTTTTACCTAACAGCTTATACCACAGGCCGTTAAGTACCACCATAGCACCAGTAAATGGAACGCTACC
>Ga0180434_10000610_pt1 | contig 52445 bp, 36 predicted proteins | sample SS_ome_7_FD_132453 | JGI IMG/M metagenome (GOLD analysis project Ga0180434, IMG submission 132453) | Hypersaline lake sediment archaeal communities from the Salton Sea, California, USA - SS_1_D_2 metaG | ecosystem: Environmental > Aquatic > Non-marine Saline and Alkaline > Hypersaline >... | reverse complement strand
GTTGTAGTATCTCAGGAGTGGAATGCGTTCAATTGTGTCGTCCGCTTGCTGATCCGGTCCATCTCCTGCACACGGCGATTGCTTCTTCAGGATCTTCCAGTAGACCACTTTTGAGGCGGATTCACCCTGCTTCACATGACCGCCTAATTCCTTGGCCTGCTTGTAGCTGAGCCAGAGGTGGGAGTGATATCCGGCATGGGCTGCTGTGGCCCAGAGTGTGAGTACGTTGATACCGTTGTACCGTCGCTGGCGGGCGCCGTTCATGGGAAAGCTGGGTGAACCGGAGCCGACCCAGGGACTTTCCCAGGGCTTGGTGCCGTCTTTGAGCATGGTGACAATTGTTTCCGTGATGTCCTGATACAGGTCGCTGTTTTTCATGTAGTGCCTCCGTGGTTTGGTTGATGATAGGACGTGAAAAAAGCCCCACGCCGAGAGTGGCATGGGGCTGGTGCTTCTGTCAACACCCGGGGGCTCGAAAGGGCACATCCGATCGGGTTGGGATCATATATAATCAAATATTCGGAGCGGTAATTCTGGTAGCGATAAAGGCGGGGTGATAAACCCGAATAGGTGGAGGATCACTTCGAAAGTATGGGATAATAAAAAAGCCCCACTCCAATGAAGAGTGGGGCTATACTGTACCTTCGCCAACAAGGGCATTCTTATTTCATATACACCATCTTCTTCACATCTACAAAGTCGCCTGCCACGATGCGATAAAAGTAGACGCCGGTGCTGACTGATTGTCCCAGGTCATTTGTTCCATGCCATTGGACTTCATGCCAGCCTGCCTGCTGCTGATCCTGCACCAAGGTGGCGACTTTCCGGCCGGTGATATCATAGACGGAAAGATGCACTTTCGTATCTTTCGGGAGTGCGTATTTCAGCGTGGTCACCGGATTGAACGGGTTCGGGTAGTTGTGAAAGAGGGCGTACTCCTTCGGGATGGTGGAATTTGGACCTATTGTCGTGGTGGAATCATTTGGTGTCTCGTTCCGATACCAGGCGATTTTGTCGTCTCCCGTCGATGCTGAGAGGACGTCCTGATCCCCGTCTCCATCCAGGTCAGATGCATACACAGAGGTTGCATATTCAACATTGAATGTGATAGTCTGTCGGGGCTCAAATTCGCCTGCTCCATTATTGGCATGCCAGGCGATGCCGTCCACCCTCGACGCGGAGAGCACATCCTGATCGCCATCCCCATCCAGATCGATCGCACATACAGAGACTGCCGTATATTCATCAACTTCAGCGGTGAGAAGCTGTTGCCCACCAAAGTTGCCACTTCCATCGTTGGCATACCAGGCGATCTTGCTGTCATCCTCGGATGCCGAGATGACGTCCTGGTCACCATCGCCATCCAGGTCCGCGGCATACACATCACGCGCCCCGTTGGCGGCAGTACTGATCACTTGCTGAGTACCAAAATGGCCCGTCCCGTCATTGGCATACCAGGCAAACTTGTCATCCTCTTCCGATGCCGAGAGCACGTCCTGATCCCCGTCGCCATCCAGGTCGGCGGTATACACCGATTTGGGCCAGACCACCGCAGTGCTGATGATCTGCTGCCCCCCAAAATTACCCGCTCCATCGTTGGCATACCAGGCGATCTTGGTGTCACCTTCCGATGCCGATGCCGAGAGAACGTCCAGGTGGCCGTCCCCGTTGAGGTCGGCAGTATGCACATCCTGCGCTCCGTCGGCGGCTGAGGTGATCACCTGCTGGACGCCAAAGTTGCCTGCCCCATCGTTGGCATACCAAGCGACCTTCCTGTCACCTGCCGAGAGGACATCCATGTCACCGTCACCGTCCAGGTCCGCAGCTTGGACCGAATTCGCACTGTCCATCACGACGATGTGCTGCTGGTTTCCAAAATTGCCTGCTCCATCGTTGGCGTACCAGGCGATTTCGTAGTCACTAATATTCGCCGAGAGTACGTCTAAATCCCCATCCCCATCCAGACCCGCGGCATACACATCTTGCGTTCCATCGGCGGCTGTTGTGATAACTTGCTGGCTACCAAATCTGCCGGGGCCACCACCAGGAGGAATGATGGTGAAACCAGGTGTCCAGCGAGCGGTGTCGCTCCCGAGTGCCACGGCCAGAGACATGAGACCGAATTCGTCCCCCGATACTGTCGGAACAGTGACTTGGAGCTGCTGGTTGCCTGCCGCCGCCGGTGTGACGGCAGTGTCTCCGAACAGGACCTGGTGGTCCTCTGGATTGGCGGTGAAGATGGTGCCGTAAATAGTGATAGTGTGGCCTGGGATAGCAGCGTTTGGGGTAACGGCGGTGACCTGAGTAGAAACTGTCGGTAGGCGGGGAGTCGCCTGAACCCCGGCACTCATCGCGCTTTCGTTGCCGCTGGAGTCCACCGCGGTGAGCCAATAGTAGTAGGTGGTATCATTGACGACGGCCGTATCGGCGTACGTCGTATCCGGGGCCATAATGGTGTCTAGCACGGTGGCGCTGGTAATACTGCCCACCGTGGCGCCATTGGAGATATCATCTCGAGTGGAAGCGACCGTGCTCAGCGAACGTCCTTTAGTTCCGGTCTTGCTCTGGCGAGCGGGTATAACACCGCTTCGCCCCTGGACTTCCCCTGCGAGGGAGGGGGTCAGAAGACGAGACGGCTGCATGGCCGACTGCCCCTGCTGTCCCATGGTGGAGTCATCCGTGGTGTTACGATACAGGAGGTAGTACGCCAGGTCGGGTTCGCTGTTGGCAGTCCATGCCAGATCCACCTGACCGTTCAGTCCCCTAGCGGTCAGGCTAGTGGGTGTTGCTGGTGACCCGACGCTACTTGGCGTCTCGTTCCGATACCAGGCGATCTTGTCATCATCATACGAGGCCGAGAGTACGTCCATATCCCCGTCCCCGTCCAGATCAGTGGTATATACGGAACTTGCTCCATTGGCAGCGGTGGAGATTATCTGTTGGCTTCCAAAATTCCCAGTACCGTCGTTGGCATACCAGGCGATCTTGTCGTCGTCAAACGACGCGGAGAGCACGTCCAGGTCCCCGTCCCCGTCCAGATCAGTGGTATATACGGAACTTGCTCCATTGGCAGCGGTGGAGATCACCTGCTGACTCCCAAAATTCCCTTCCCCATCGTTGGTATACCAGGCGATTTTGTCGTCAGAAAGCGATGCCGAGAGCACGTCAAGATCGCCGTCCCCGTCCAGGTCGGCGGCATGCACCGATGTTCCAGCGTCCACAGCGGTGCTAATGACCCGCTGAGCGCTAAAGTTTCCAACCCCGTCGTTAGCATACCAGGCGATCTTATCGTCCGATCCCGATGCTGAGAGCACGTCAAGATCGCCGTCCCCGTCGAGATCGGCGGTATACACCGAATTTGCAAAGGCCGCCGCAGTACTGATGACCTGCTGGCTGCCGAAATGGCCTGCCCCGTCGTTGGCATACCAGGCGATCTTGGCATCGGATGCAGATGCCGAGAGCACGTCAAGATCGCCGTCCCCGTCCAGGTCGGCGGTATATACCGAAGTTGCCCAGTCCGCATTGGAGGTGATGACCTGCTGGCTGCCGAACGTGCCCGTCCCGTCGTTGGCATACCAGGCGATTATGTCATCCACTGATGACGCCGAGAGCACGTCTTGATCGCCATCTCCGTCCAGGTCGGCGGCATGCACATCCCATACTCTGGTGGCGGCAGTGCTGATGACCTGCTGAGACCCAAAATTGCCGGTGCCATCGTTGGCATACCAGGCAATTTTGTGGTCATTCTCCGATGCCGAGAGCACGTCCGGATCGCCGTCCCCATCGAGGTCGGCGGTATACACCGAACGCGCCTTGTCCGCAGCGAGGCTGATGACCTGCTGGCTGCCGAACGCGCCGGAGCTGTGTCCAGGGGGAATGATGGTAAAACCGGGGGTCCAGCGGGCGGTGTCGCTGTCAAGTGCCACGGCTAGAGACAGGAGACCGAATTCGTCCCCCGGTACCGACGGGACGGTGACGTCCAATTGCTGGTTGCCTGTCGCCGTTGGAGTGACGGTATTGTCGCCGAACAGGATCTGGTGGTCGCCTGGGTTCGACGTGAAGCCGGTCCCGTATAGCGTGATCGTCTCACCGGGTATGGCGGCACTCGGGGTAACCGCGGTGATGGTAAAATACGTGTCCGGCGTCGCCTGCACCCCAGAACTCATCGCACTCTCGTTGCCGCTGGAATCGGTGGCGGTCAGCCAATAATAGTAAGTGGTGTCATTAACGACAGCTGTGTCGGTAAAGGTTGTGTCCGGGGTAATGATGGTTGCGAATGCCGTGGCACTAGTGGAGTCATTCGCAATATGCCGGTACAGGGTGTACTGTGCCAAATCGGGTGCTGTGTTGGCGGTCCATGCCAGGTCGACTTGGCTGCTCGATCCGGTAGCGGAGAGTCCCGTCGGCGTCGCGGGCGGCGCGGTATCCTGTGGAGTGGCTTGGGCGCCAGTGCTCTGTGCACTCTCGTTGCCGCTGGAATCGACGGCGGTGAGCCAGTAGTAATAGGTGGTATCATTAATGACGGCCATGTCGGTGTACGTCGAGTCCGGTGCCATAATGGTGTCTCTAACGCTGGTGCTGGCAGTATTGCGCTCAGTTGCCCCGTGCTGCAGCGTCTCCCGACCGGAGGAGACCGTGCTCAGCGTGCGTTTACTGGCACCGGCCGTACTCTGGTGAGATGGTTCAACACTCCGCTGCCCTGGAATTTCCCCTGCGAGGGATGGGGAGAGAAGACGAGACGGCTGTATCGTGGACTGCCTTTGCTGTCCTGTAATGGAGTTATTTGTAGTGTTGCGATACAGGAGATAGTACGCCAGATCGGATTCAGTATTGGCGGTCCACGTCAGGTCCACTTGGCCGTTCAAGCCGGTGGCGGTGAGGTCGGTCGGTGCCGTCGGGGGTTGGGTATCTGCAGGGGTGGCCTGCGTCCCAGTACTTTGTGCACTCTCGTTGCCGCTAGAATCGGTCGCGGTGAGCCAATAGTGGTAGGTAGTCTCATTGGTGACACTGCTATCAATATAGGTTGTATTCGGCACGAAGACTGTCGCTAAGACAGCAGCGTTGGTAGAGTCATTGGTTGTATTCCGGTAGAGAGTGTAGCTGGCTAAATCGGATTCGGAATTGGCGGTCCACGCCAAATCCACTTGGCCGTTCAATCCGGTGGCAGTGAGACCCGTTGGCGTCGCCGTGGGCTGGGTATCCTGTGGTGTTGCCTGGACACCAGTGCTCTGTGCGCTTTCGTAGCCGCTGGAATCGACTGCAGTCAACCAGTAGTAGTAGGTGGTCTCGTTGGTGACACTGGTGTCGGTGTAGGTCGTCTCTGGCGCAGTGATGGTAGCCAACGCCGTGGCGCTGGTGGAGTCATTCACGGTATTCCGGTAGAGGGTATAGTGCGCCAGGTCGGGTGCTGTGTTAGCGAGCCATGTTAATTCGATTTGCTCGTTTAGCCCGTTGCCGGTGAGTCCCATCGGTATCGCTGGTGGGCCAACGCTATTCGCCGTCTCGTTCCGATACCAGGCAATCGTGTCATCTTCGCGCGACGCGGAGATGACATCTAGGTCGCCGTCACTGTCCAAGTCAGCGGCATACACAACACGTGCCCCATGAGCGGCTGCAGTAAGGACATGCTGGCTACCGAAATGGCCCATCCCGTCGTTACTATACCAAGCGATCGTATTGTCACCTGCCGATGCCGAGAGCACATCCCGGTCGCCGTCCCCATTGAGATCGGAGGCATACACAGAAAATGCCTCGTTGGTAACTGAGGTAATGACTTGTTGGGTACCGAAAGTGCCTGCTCCATCGTTGGCATACCAGGCGATCGTGCTGTCGTACCGCGATGCTGAGAGGATGTCCCGATCGCCATCTCCGTCCAGGTCGGCGGCATACACCGATGTGGCATAATCTGCTGCGGTGGTGATGACCTGCTGGCTCCCAAAAGTGCCTGCCCCATCGTTCCGATACCAGGCGATCTTGTCGTCACCAGCCGATGCTGAGAGGACGTCCAGGTCGCCGTCCCCATCCAAGTCGGCAGTAGAGACATCATACGCTTTGATGGCGTTGGTGGAGATCACTTGCTGGCTTCCGAAAGCACCCGTCCCATCGTTCCGATACCAAGCGATTTTGTCGTCGTAATACGACGCGGAGAGGACGTCCAGGTCCCCATCCCTGTCCAGGTCAGCAGCACATACATCGCGCGCCCCATTGGCAGCGGTGGAGATGACCTGCTGACTACTAAAAGTGCCTGTACCGTCATTGGCATACCAGGCGATCTTGTTGTCATCAAACGAAGCGGAGAGCGCGTCCAAGTCGCCATCACCATCCAGGTCTGCGGCATGCACGTCACGCGCTCCGTAAGTGGCTGTTGAGATCACTTGCTGGCTGCCAAAGGTGCCCACTCCATCGTTGGCATACCAGGCGATCGTATTGTTGTCTCGAGATGCGGAAAGAATGTCTAGGTCCCCATCCTTATCCAAGTCCGCGGTTTCTACGTCACGCGCTCCGTTGGCGGCGGTAGTGATGACCTGCTGGCTGCCGAATACACCGGAGCCACTCCCTGGGGGAATGATCGTAAACCCGGGTGTCCAGCGGGCGGTATCGCTCCCAAGTGCCACGGCCAGAGACAGGAGCCCAAAGTCGTCCTCCGATACCGGTGGAACGGTGACATCCAATTGGTGATTGCCTGCAGCTGTTGGAGTGACGGCATGGTCTCCGAACAGGACCTGGTGGTCGCCGGTGTTGGCGGTGAAGCCGGTGCCGTACAGCGTGATTGTCTCCCCGGGGATGGCGGCCAGCGGAGTCACGGCGGTGATGGTAAAAGAAATGACCGGCGTCGCCGGCACCCCGAGACTCATGGCGCTCTCGTTGCCACTAGAATCGGTGGCCGTCAGCCAATAGTAGTAGGTGGTGTCATTGGTGACGCTGTTATCCGTATGGTTCGTTGTTGGTGCGGCAATGGTGGCTAAAGCTGTGGCACTGGTGGAGTCATTGGTTGTATTGCGATAGAGGGTATACTGGGCCAGGTCGTGTTCGGTATTGGCGGTCCAGGTCAGGTCCACCTGGCCGTCGAGGCCGGTGGCGGTGAGGCCGGTCGGTGTGGCTGGGGGTTGGGTATCCACAGGCGTGGCTTGCACGCCATCACTCATCGCACTCTCGTTATCGCTATTGTCGACGGCGGTGAGCCAGTAGTAGTAAGTGGTCTGGTTGGTGACGCTGTTATCCGTATAGCTCGTTGTTGGTGCGGCAATGGTGGTTAACGCCGTGGCACTGGCGGAGTCATTCGTCGTGTTACGATAGAGAGTATACTGGGCCAGGTCGGCTTCGGCATTGGCGGTCCAGGCCAGGTCCACCTGGCCGTCCAATCCAGTGGCGCTGAGGCCTATTGGTGCCGCCGGGGGAGAGGTATCCTCTGGGGTCGCTTGCACCCCAGCGCTTTTCGCACTCTCGTTGTCTTTTTGATCCGTTGCCGTCAACCAATAATAGTAGGTGGTTTCATTGGTGACGCTATTATCGATGTACGTCGTATTCGGTGCTGAGATTGTCTCGAGGACAGTGGCATTGCTCGCGTCATTCGTGGTATTGCGATACAGGGTGTAGTGGGCTAGGTCAGATTCGGTATTGGCGGTCCATTCTAGGTCCACCTGCCCGTCCAATCCGGTGGCTATGAGGCCGGTTGGCGTCGCCGGAGGCTGGGTATCTGCAGGGGTCGCCTGCATGCCGTCACTCATCACACTCTCGTTGTCACTGGAATCGGTGGCGGTGAGCCAATAATAGTAGGTGGTCTCGTTGATCACGTCGTTGTCGGTGTAGGAGGTGTTCAGAGCAGAAATGGTGGCCAACGCAGAGGCACTGGTAGAGTCATTGGTTGTATTGCGATAGATGGTATACTGGGTCAAGTCGGATTCGGTATTGGCCGTCCAGGTCAGGTCCACCTGGCCGTCGCGTCCCGTGGCGCTGAGACCGGTCGGCGTGGCTGGGGGTTGGGTATCCTGGGGGACCGCCTGAACACCGGTGCTCTGTGGGCTTTCGTTGTCACTGACATCGATCGCCGTTAACCAGTAATAGTAGGTGGTTTCGTTGGTCACGCTGTTGTCGGTATAGGTCGTATTGGACGCCGCAATGGTCGCCAACGCCGTGGCACTGGTGGAGTCATTGGTTGTGTTACGATAGAGCGTATAGTGCGCCAGATCAGGTTCGGTATTAGCGGTCCACGTTAGGTCCACCTGTTCGTCGAGCCCGGTGGCGGTGAGGCCGGTCGGCGTCGCAGGCGGTTGGATATCCTGCCAGGAGAGGAAGGGATACCCATGGTTTATTGTGCCATCCATATCCCAATAATCATTGGTGCCATTGGCGATCTCGCCTGCAAAATCCCAGCCGGCATCGGTAAACGTGCTTTGTGTTTTCATTTCTGAAGTAGTCTTTCCGGTGCCGCCACCGGAACTGGACGATTGGCCGGTGGTTTCTGTATCCCAGACTGAGTCGTAGACGTCACTCCCTGAACTATTTCCAACCAACCCGCCTGTGTTCTCAGTTCCACTCACCGAACCGGCAGCATAGCATTTTGAGAGCGTGCTGAATGAATTATTTCCTACTAATCCGCCGATGTCACCGTAACCGCTAACAGATACAATAGAGTACGAATTCGAAATCGTGCCCCCGTTATTCGTTCCCGCGATACCTCCTACATATAATCCGTAAAAACTGTAGCCCTGATTTTCACCGTGCACAGACCCTGTCGTGTAGGAATACGATACAGTGTTTCCATTGTGCCATCCTACAAGTCCCCCGACGTTATTCTGCCCAGTGATATCTACATTGGTCAGACCGATATTGGTAATCGTGGTGGCGTCTGTTTTGCCGAACAAGGCAATATATTCTGTCGATGGGCGGTTGATGTACAGGTTATCTATTATATATCCGCCGCCGTCATATTCACCAGTGAACTCTGTAGAAGAGGTCCCGATAGGAGAAAAACCATAGGTATCATCCCCATCGGTTCCATGCTCTAACGTGCCGTCACCATCCCAGTCCACCTGCGTTTCATCGGTATTGAAAGAGATATCGGCTGTTTGGATGAAATAGGAACCCCAATCGCCGGAAGTGTTCGATAATTCAACTAGATCGCTGGTTGTTGCAATCTGATAAGGATTGCCCGACGACCCGTCACCACCACTATAGGTTCCGGCGAAGAGTCCGCCTGCGAATGCAAGGATGATGCTTATCGTACACGAGAAATGTTTCATTGGAGCCCCCTCCGTGTGGATGAGCCCTGCTCGTGCTCTGCCATCTCTTCCAGGAACGCTGGCGTCCCTGGCTTATTTCAAATGGTGTTTAGCTCAGTCCATTCGAGTGAGCAACTGCAGTACGCATTCATCCATTGTGGGTATATTTTATATGGGATTATATTTGTGTACGATGTATGTAAGGCAGGAGAAGAATATAGCGGTATATTTTGTACGAGTACCATATTACTGTTTGAGATTACGTATTTCCCACACTGTCCGCAAGGAAGAATCCGGGCGACAGCTGATCAGGGGTTTCTCAAACAGTAAAAACCTCTGCTGACTCTCTCGGCATAATCAGGAGTCCCCGTGTTGATTTCGTCACTGCGCTAATTGGTTTTCATAATCTGCATGTACAATATATGTACAGAATTGTGCGGATTATGCGGGATGTTGGTTATTTTTACTCCTCCTAACACGAAGCCCTGGAACCCCTGTATGGTAGGATTTCAAGGCTTTTGAAGAGTACGCCTATACCGACGCTAACGGGACACCGGCGGATGAGAAATCCGGAGTACAAAGGGACAGCCCCGCCCTGGAGAAGGACGAGGTTTTTATCGATGAATCCCGAATATGGCTCTCGCAAAGATATGTTGATCCTATGGACCTATTGTATATTTATGTCGATATATCTCCGTTCTTTCGACATATATCAAAAACCTGTCGATGCGATCGACATATTATAGATTACAGGTTATACATCGGCAAGGAGGTCTAATAACTCTGGGTGGATATAGATCTTTTCACGGCCCACGGGTTCGACTGTCAGTATCCCCATCTCCACGAGTGCCTGAAGATATTCGGACGCGGTTTGTCGTTTGGCGATGCCGGCATCAACCACAAAGGCAATCTTACAGTACGGCTGCACAAAGATTAGTTCGATTAATTCTTTGGAATACATATGGGAGGGCAACGTCTCCCGGCACCGCTCCACTGTGTCATCGAGTAGCGTTTTGATCTCCCGTATTTTCCCTGAGGTCCAGGATGCCGTCTCCTCAATCGCCTGGAGCATGAACAGAATCCATGCTTCCCAGGCGTCCACCTCTGTCACTGCCCGGAGTTTGGCATAGTACTCCGCTTTATTTTGAATAATAAACCGGCTGAGATACAAGACCGGAATATTCAGTAATTCCACTTGAAGCAAGTAGAGTAAGTTTAAAATGCGCCCTGTCCGGCCATTCCCATCGTAAAACGGGTGGATGGCCTCGAATTGGTAATGAATCATAGCCAGTCGTACCAGAGGATCCAGGGCATCATCATTATTGATGAACGTTTCCAATTCGCCCAGTTTGGTTCGGATAGTGTCCTCCCCCACGGGAGGTGTATATACGGTTTCGCCGGTAGATTCATTCTGTATTGTGGTGCCCGGGAGTTTTCGAATCACGGCGTCTTTATCAAGAATGATACTACAGACGGTTTCCAGCAGATTCGTGGAGAGTGGACGGTCATTCAGCAGTTCATGTCCCTTCCGAAGTGCGGACCGATAATTCAGGACTTCTTTGGTCTGGGGATCAACCTCCATATCCTTGCTTACCGCTGCCTTAAAGAGTTTGTCATTGGTTGTGACAATATTCTCAATTTCAGAACTAGACTTGGCCTCCTGCAGGGGAATCGCATTGATCAAAATCGACTGATTCGGTATGAGATCGCCTGCCCCCTTCAGTTCAGCCAGCGCCCGGTTTGCGGCAATGGCTTGTTTGAGAACGGGGCGTGTTTCAACAGCCCGCTCCGGAGGTAGAGGCGGCAAGTCGTTATACGGTGTTTCGGAATCAAACGTCATCGTAATTCCCGCATATGTTTCATTAAATACCTACAAATGTACTCAGAAAAGGGAATTTATAAAACTGAAGATACTTTTCACCCGAAAGCGTTGTATTATTCAATACATATTTCATCCTTATCTCTAAAACTATGTGGAATATGCATTTCGTGTACAAATCATTCAATATCTACTTCATTATTAACTGCGCGATCCCCTATTGTTCAAGCCTTTGAGCGGGGTGATTCCAAGAATCGGCGTGTACAATATGTGTACAAAACTCTGCGGTTTATGCGGTCTATGCGGGATCTCGGCTAAATCCAGCCACTCAAACAAAAAGCCCCGTAGCTCCTGCAAGGCAGGGGCTACAAGGCTTTTCACTGGCACGCCCGGCGTGACTCGAACACGCAACCTGCGGATTAGAAGTCCGCTGCTCTATCCAGTTGAGCTACGGGCGCATGTGCGGTTCAGGTGATAACCTGAAGCGGTCAAATATAAAAAGGGGAAGCGCCGTTGAGAAGCGGAAAGTCGGAAATCGTATCATCGGCGAAATACGGGATTCCGATTTGTATCGGGTCGCCTTCAACCGTAGATTAGCAATCATGAATGAGTAAATTCCCGGCAAAGGAGAACTTGATATGCCAAACCTGATTCAATCTGCGTTTTTTTTAGGAGTAAGTGTGCTATTCTTCGGTTGTCAACCGCAAAACCAGGGATCGAATATTCCCATGCTGGAGGATAAAATCGAGCAATTTACCGAGACGAAAATCACGTATGACCATTCACTGATGGACGAGAATCAGCGGAAGGTGGTGGAGAATCTGTACCATGCCGCAGTGATCATGGATTCGTTGTTTCTGGATCAGGTGTATTCCAGGAACACCGAAATCAAGCGGAAGTTAAAGTCGAAATCCGGGGAGAAGGCCAGCCTCCAGCTCGAACTGTTCAACATCATGTTTGGACCATTTGATCGACTGGAGCACAACGAGCCGTTTTATGGTGATAAGGAAAAACCACTTGGCGCCAACTACTATCCCGAAGATATGTCCAAAGAGGAGTTCAACCAGTGGATCGCTGAACATCCGGAGGACGAAGAGGCGTTTGAGAGCGAGTTCACCATGATTCGACGCCAGAATGGTAACCTGGTCGCGATTCCGTACTCCGAATATTACGAGGAACGTCTGCTCGAAGCGGCGAACTATCTTAGGGAGGCAGCAAAGTATGCGGACAATCCCACGGTGAAGCGCTATCTGGAGACCCGGGCCGATGCGTTTCTCTCCAACGATTATTACAAGAGCGACATGGCGTGGATGGACATGGAAGACCATCTCATCGAAGTGGTGATCGGACCGTACGAGGTCTATGAGGATGCGCTCTTTAATTACAAAGCGGCGTTTGAATGTTTTATTACGCTGAGGGATCCCGAGGAGAGCGACAAGGTCGCCCGGTTCGCGAACTACCTGACCGACATGGAACAGCACCTGCCGATCCCGGATAAAGACAAGAACCTGGACCGCGGTTCCGAGTCGCCGATTGTGGTGGCACAGGAATTGTTCTCAGCGGGCGATACAAAAGCCGGCGTGCAGACGCTGGCATTTAACCTGCCCAACGATGAGCGGGTGCGGAAGGCCAAAGGCTCCAAAAAGGTGCTGCTGAAGAACGTCAACGAAGCCAAGTTCGAACAGTTGCTCAAACCCATCTCCCAAAAAATAATGGCTCCGGATCAGTTGGAGTACATCACGTTCGATGCCTTTTTCAATCACGTGCTGATGCACGAGATGTCGCACGGTATCGGACCGGGATACATCGCAGTCGATGGCAAAGAGACCGAAGTCCGGGAAGAACTCAAGGAGACGTATTCCACCATCGAAGAGTGCAAGGCGGATGTCCTCGGGATGTACAACAATATTTATATGGTGGAGCAAGGTGAATTTCCGAAATCAATGGTCAGAGAGACATGGACCACATTCCTCGCGGGCACGTTCCGGTCGGTCCGGTTCGGCATCAATGAGGCGCACGGCGCCGGGAATGCGATTATCTATAATTACCTGCTGGAGAATGGCGCCTACGAGTATGACGAATCCAGCCAGACGGTGCGGGTGAATTTCGACAAGGTGTACGATGTGACCGAATCGCTGGCAAACAAACTGCTGACGATCCAGGCACAGGGCGATTACGATGGCGCTAAAGCGCTCATCGACAAATACACGGTTATGTCACCATCCATGGAAGCGTTAACGGAGAAACTCACGGCGCTGCCTGTGGATATCAAGCCGGTCTACGAATATCAACAGGAAATAGAAGCCGCTGAATAACCGTTAAAGAGGCATATTTCCAGATAAATGTAGCTGGTATTGACATTAAGGAGGATCATCTTTTATACTATATACCCGTTATGTAAAATTGGGCGGATTTCTTTATGAAAAACACAATTATGTCATTCTGAACGAAGTGAAGAATCTCCTTGTCATACGCTCATGAGCCTTTTTCTGGAGATCCTTCGCTGACGCGCAGGATGACAACTCGTTTCAGTCTTGCTTCGAAGTCTGCTGATGTTCATTCTGCAATAAATATCATTTCACACAACGGGTTTTATACTAGCTGAAATTTTTAACGTCATATTCCGTGCGACATTGTTAGTCCAATAGCTGGCAGGATCGTACATATTTTTTGGAAAATGAAATTTTGAATCCACACCGAACAACCATCACAATCCTATTATTCACAGTACTTATTGTGATCAATTGCTGGGACAAACAGTCACACGATGTGACCCAGCCGGAATGGCCACACTATGCCTTGAGCGGACGGACGGTGCATATGTACGATACTACCCGGATCATCACCGATGCAACGGTGAAACTTTACCCTAGCATGATGATTTATGATGTCTCGCCTGATATGCAATCTGCGGTAGTGGATACCAGTGGTTTTTTTCAGTTTGATACGGTCTACCCCGGATTATACAGTATACAGGTTTACCGGGATGAGTATCGCGTGGTAAGCAAGGAGATTAACATCAATTACTCTGACCGGTTTTTGCAGGTATCCGCTCCGGAATACCTTGTTAGTAACAGAAAAATCGGCAAAGATGTGAATAACCCGACAGGGGCGCACCAGTTACTGATTGCCTGGGTAGGGGCTAAAGCGTGGTTAACCGGAAGTTACATTCAGTATTTAGAGGCAATGCCGGCGCTATATCAGTGTCGACCGGATTTGCAGCCGGCAACAGGACAATTACGCGGCGAAAAATATTATGATGATCCGCTCCCGGGATCGACAGTGCTGGATGTGGCTGATCATCTGCTTTACAGGGCTTTCGGATCAATAGTGCTGCTAATCGATCCGTCCACCGGACAGACACTGAGTGAATTGACCATGGACGGCGCTACCAAATTTTACGGATTAACCCAAAATTCCCGTGGAATCTGGACCGTTTTCGGTCGAACTCTTCAATTCCGCGGCAATGATATTCGCACAGTGCAGGAGACCTACCACACAGATGGGAGTTACTTTAACTGCATATCCGCGGTTGGGAGCGCTTTTTACGTCTTCGATACTGGTGATCAGGTAATGCTGAAACTGAAAGGGGACGGAACAGTATTGAATGCATATCGCCTGTTTGGCTCCAATAAGGAATTCTGGTTGGAATTAGTCGATATAGCATATTCTGAATATAATGACAGATTGTGGATTACTACCGATGCAAAAAGAATATATACAATTCCAGCACCGTAACATGTTCCGGGGAGGATTCTGGCAGCTCGTATTCATGAGTTTACTATTGGGATTCACTCTGAACAGTTGTTGGGAAAAGCAGGACCACAATATTACACAGCCGGAAGTGCCGCGGTACACTCTTTCCGGATCGCTGGTGGACATTGATGACACAACAGAGCCGGTTCCCGGCGGTAAGATCGTTCTCTGTGCGGTCGACCTGCTCCATGAACCATTTTTAGTGGCGCCGGAATCCATCTCAGACTCCACAGGTAAGTTTCAGATAGATTCGGTCGTCCCCGGCAATTATGTAGTTGAGCTGTTTCGGGATGGGTACAAGGTAGCGGAACGGGAATTTACCATGAACTATAGAAACACTACCAGGCACTTTGGCGTGCCTAAACCACTTATCAGTACCAATAGCTATCCCATAGATTTTCTTACGGGAAATCCCCGGATCAGCTGGGCTGAAAACACCTTATATGTATTTGGCGAGTATACAGGAAACACCCGCCCACAACCGAAAATTTATTTCTGTGAGCTCAGTTCTGATACCGAACAGTTCAACGTAACCGGGCAGCTGGATAATCCAATGCTAAATGCCGGTATCTTTTTTCATGTCGGACGTTATTTCTTTGCCGGGAGCTCCCCTGTGGTAAGGCGTTATAAAAAATCGACCGGGGATCTGGTAGAGGAAATTACGGGAGCCGATCCGTTCGCCGGGCTCACGTGGGATGAGACGGATTTTTGGAGCGTCCACCTGTCGAAGTTGCAGTACCGCGGAAGCGATCCGGCAACGGTTATAGCCGAATATGACGTCGAAACCGGGGTTCTGAAAAATCTGACAGCCGCAGGAGAAAACTTTTGGACTTGCAATCCGACAGAGGATTTAATACTTAAGATCAATCGTCAGGGAGAGATCCTGGCGACGTATCATCCGGTGGAAAACGGGAAATCTCTGAACTGGATAACTGTTCATGATCTGAATTATACAACCAGCAACCGGCAGTTGTGGATTAGTAATTCAGCAGCCAAAGTAGTGTACAGTTTTCGCGATCCTAATTTGTAAGAGACCATGCAAGAAACAGTTAAAATATTTCGCAACGGATTCTGTTATCTCCTTGTTCTGATATGGCTCGTACCCTGGTCTGCTCTTGAGGCAGGGGTGACCGGTACCATTGCCGGTCGCATAATCGATGCGGAAACCGGTCGATCGCTCTCCGGGGTAAACGTGTTCATTCCGGGTACGTATCTCGGGGCAGCCACCAATACCGACGGGTTTTACATCATCAATAACATTCCGGCAGGAAAATACAACGTCACCGTCTCGTTAATCGGGTATAAAAAGGTCATTAAAAAGGATGTGGTGGTATTAACGGACCTCCGGACCACCCTGGACTTTGAACTCCAACCGTCTGCGATCGAAGGTGAAGAAGTGGTGGTAACTGCGGAATCTCCTATGCTTCGCAAGGACATTACCGGGACCACCCGGTTTGTGTCATCATATGAAATTGAAAATCTGCCGCTGCAGTCCTACCAGGAACTCGTGGACATCCAGCCGGGCGTTGCAGCCGGACATATCCGGGGAGGGCGCAAGACGGAAGTACTGTACCTGGTCGATGGTATTCCAATCATGGAAGCCATCGAAGGGAAGGCCGGCTCAGAATTACCGAATAGTTCCATTATCGAAATGACCGTGCAGACCGGCGGCTTCAATGCGGAGTACGGGAATGCCATGTCCGGTGTGGTGAACATTTTGACCAAGGAGGGCACCGAAACGTTCAAGGGTAAAGCCGAATACGACGTGACCCATCTTGGCAGTAATCCTTCGCCAATGGGTCGGGCGGTGAGCCCGGTGGACCGTCTGGGCGAGATAAGTTTCAGCGGTCCCATCGATTCGAAAAGGGCTGGGTATTATGTCTCCGCCAACTTCGAGTACCCGTATTCCCGGTGGAAAGACGAGCAGTTCGGGAACCGGATGATCGTGTTGAATGCGGACGACAGTTACAATTACAATATCAACTCAAAACTCACATACCGACCCATAGAATCACTGAAGCTGACGGCTCAGGGGTTGTTATCCATGTGGAGATGGACGCAGTATGATCACAAGTGGAAATACAATCAGTCCGGCTTGCCGGATCGCACCAAAAAGAGTTATCGCGTCAGCCTGACGGGTGTGCATACCCTGTCTTCCAGGACGTTTTACGAGCTCCGGTTAAGTCAGTATAACGTATTGAAGTCCATCCTGGGCGAATCCACCGATGAATTGCCGGACCTCACCTTCTATGACTACAACAGTGACGGGGAAGAAACGCGGAATGACTGGAAAGGGTTCATCCGGGACGGGCGTCTGCCCTGGTGGATGGATCACGGGGAGATCCAATCCCTGGCAAAACTGGATTTCACCAGCCAGGTAACGGAACACCACCAAATTAAGACCGGTTTCCGGTTCACGTATTTTGATCTGTACAAAAAGAATGTCCAGTCCATGTTTATACCGACGCCGGATTCCGATTTTCCGCAGTTTATTACATACGATACGCAATACCGGTATTATCCCTGGCGCGGGGCACTGTATCTCCAGGACAAAATGGATTTCACGAATGTGGTCTTTAACTTCGGTATCCGGTTCGATTATTTCGACCCGAAGGCGTCGCGTCCGGCGCTGGAGGAAAAATTAACCGGGGATCGCAGCGAGTGGATCATTAATCACGATAAATCGGTCCCGGCAGAGCCGAAATATCAGGTCAGTCCGCGGTTCGGTGTCGCGTTTCCGGTGACTCCCACGGATATCCTGCATGTCAATTACGGTCATTTTTTCCAGATGCCGTTGTTCGAATACCTGTACACAAATTCCAACCTGAACACTGCCCAGGGATTTTCGCCGCTGGGCGATCCGGATCTCAAGCCAGCAAAAACGGTGATGTACGAATTGAGTTATCGGAGCCAATTGACGGATCACCTTTTAATGGACGCCACCGTATTTAACAAGGATGTCTCCAATCTCGTGGATGCCAATACCTACAAAAATCCCACGGAGGAGGATGTCTACACCAGCTCCGGGTTTACCCGGTTTGTCAACATGACCCACGTAAACATCCGGGGCTTCGAGTTCTCACTGCACCGGGATTACAATAAATATGTTTCCGGAAAGATCAGCTACACGTACATGTATGCCAAAGGCACCGGCTCAAGCGCGTTCGAAAAATTTCTCTGGACCGAGCGGGGATACCAGGTGCCGGTGGACGAGTACCCGCTTAGCTGGGACCAGCGGCACACGCTGGTCGCCAACCTGGATTTCCGTAAGCCCGGGCTCGGTGGGATGAACATCTTATGGCGCTGGAACAGTCCTCTGCCGTACACGGAAAACATAGGCAGATCAACGACACCGAATAACCGGAGACTCAATCCGACCTCAACGTTGGATATCCGGTTCAACAAGCAGTTCGAGATCGGCAATGTGCAACCATATATCTCGCTGGAAATACTTAACGTTTTCGACCGGAAGAATGTCCTGTGGGTGGATCACCAGGGACGCGTGGGAGGCGAATTGCATGATCCGGGAGCGATTGATATGTACCGGAGAATCCGGTTTGGATTTGGAATGGATTTTTAACCCATAAGAGCAGTGAATACAATCGATGCCAACCTTACAACATAACCGGTTTTTGTTCTGTCTCCTAATAGCAGTGGTTGTCCTGCCACTCTCGATACTGGCAACGGAACCGCTCTCTCCGGACATCCCTGCTCAACCTTGGATGAGTGGGACAGAATCAAATGATTTTGCTGGTTTACAATCACAGGAGAGTAGTCCACAGGAGGCACCGGAAGTGTCGCCGGAAGACCTCCGGCGCAAAAAAGCCGACTATCACCGGAAAAAATATCTCTGGTTTGGCGGCGCTGTGGTCAGTGGAGCTGCCGGGCTCTATTTTCGGTATTCCGCCGACAGGCATTACGAGGAATACAAAACCGCAACCCATGATGCTACCGAATTACATCAATTGATCGAACTGGAGGATACGTTATACCCTATTGCATTCGGGATAGGAGTCGCGTGTTTTCTCCCGGCTGTCTCCTACCATGTGCAGGAGGTACAGGTGACGAATCAATTACAGGCGTCTGCCAACAGTCATGGGACGATAAATGTCTCTCTGGGGATGGATCTCACATGGTAAACCGCGTATTCGCTATCATTATTGGCTGCAGTGTGTTGACCAGTTTCCTCTTGTTTTCCTGTGAAGTGCGTGATTGGGAGAATCCGTACGATTCGGGCAATTTTATTGGCGTGCAATCACCACAGAATCTGGAAGCCTCCCAGATGAACGTTCATACCATTCGTCTGACGTGGGAAGGTACCCAGTCAAATATCGCTGGCTATAGGATCGACCGGAAACTGGGGGACAGGGACTGGGTTCTCGATTACGCGGTAACAGATTCCAATAACTGGACGGACACTGCCGCTGTCACCAGGAGTGTAAATTATTACCGCGTCTATGCCTACGCCGACGAGAATGAATCTTTACCGCTCGTGGCGAGCCTTAACCCCTCATTTCCCAAACCCGCCGAATTTCAGGTTACCCAGATGACCGACACGGATATCAGGCTTTCCTGGGAGGATGAAAGCGATGGTGAGGAGGGTTTCCGGATCGACCGGAAAATCGGAGACGGGGAATGGCAGACGCACTTTGCGATAATCGGAGAAAATACCGAAAGTTGGACTGACACGACCATCTTGCTTGATACGACGCTGACCTATCGGATACAAGCTTTTGCCAGTGAGAACATGTCAGGGGAAGAGACGAAGGATATCAAGCCAACGTTTCCTGCTCCAGCGGATTTATCCATCGGGGTGATCGATGATCACCGGTTGCAATTACATTGGCAGGATATTTACACCTATGAAACCGGGTTCAGCATATATCGGAGTGTGAACGGCGGAACTTACGATTTTCTTGCAGAGATCCCGTCCAATTCAAAATCCTATGTCGACTCGAATTTGACTGTCGGATATAATTATGTCTATCGCATCCATGCCATAACGGCAGAGAATTTTTCGCATCCGGCATTTTCCACAGCCAAACAAACCTATTTGCCACCTCCCGGTGACGTTGGAATATCATCCGGCAATCCCGATTCGGTCCGTCTCGCATGGGAGGTTGTTGACCTGCCGTACGTCACGGGGTATCAGATTGAGCGAAAAGAAGGGGACGGAGCGTATATCGTCCGGGGTAAAACGAGCCACCTCGAGTTCAGTGATACGGACTTAAGCCAGAATAAACAATACACCTACCGGGTTCGCTCCGTGACGGCACATAATGTGTCCAAACCCAGCGATGCACGGACGCTAACCTGGGGAGAGTATTATGAGGAGCGCTGGAACGGTGCACATTCCGACAACGTGATTTCCGTTGCAATGAGTGACGACCAAGAGTGGGTAGCGTCCGGTGGCCAGGATAACGTGGTGAAGCTATGGGACCGGTCTGCGGGAACGCTGGTGTGGTCGGGAGCCCATTCCGGTCCTGTGAATGTACTGGACTTCGGCGGATCCTCCGGAGCGGTGATTTCCGGAGGATACGGGGGCCAGGTGATAGTCTGGGATGTGTCGTCCGGCACCCGGAACTGGACCGGGCAGCATTCCGGGGTAATATGGGATCTCGACATTGCGGCGGATGGGACAAGGGTGGTCACCGGAAGTCAGGATAACTCCTTAAAATTATGGGATATCGCTGCCGGGACCGAAGTATGGAGTGGAAATCATTCTGATGATGTACGGAGTGTGGGATTCGCACCAGACGGGGCTACCGTAATTTCAGCAGGATCAGACGGAACCGTGATGGTGTGGGATGCAGCCACCGGATCCACCGTGTGGGAGAAAGATATCGGCAGTCCCGTGAATACCGTTAAAATCGATGCCGATCAAGCCTACGTGATCGCCGGGAGTGACAGGGGTCTTACGGTGCTGGAATTCAATACGGGGGATATTGTATGGGAAAATGTCTCCGGCGCCGTAAAAGAGATCGCAACTCCCTTTGACGAGTCGGCGGTATTGGCGAGTGGCACAGAGATTGAGTTATCGGCATGGGATTTAGCCACGGGAACCGGCATTTGGCAAGTCGAGCCCGGGAGATCCGTTACATCACTCATGGCAGCCCAAGCCATTGAACGGGCGATAACCGGGGAAGAAAATGGTGAGGTAGCGGTATGGAATACGAACACCGGTGATTTACTCTGGAGCGGATCTCATGCAGCCAAAGTCTGGGCTGTCAGCATCGCCGATGATGCCACCTGGATCGCTTCGGGTGGGTACGATAATCAGGTGAAGTGCTGGGAACGGAAATTCGGGTGGATCCGGAAGCAGTAAACAGCCTGTTTTCGTGTCAGATTAATGATTTTTTCTGGATAATTTAACCCGAATAATTTATGAATTTGAAAAAATGAGTAACTCCTGCTTGGTTGAACCTTGTATTCTTAACACTGAAGCACCAGTTCCGGTGTCTACCCTTCGACAAGATTAGCTCCGGAAGGAGCCTCTGGTGAGGGATGACGCCTCTTGGAGTCACTCTGAGCCTGTCGAAGAGTGGCAGACTCTTCGTATAGAGAATTAATTCGGGATCTTCTCTTTCCCTTGACACTCCCTCCGGACGATCAGCACAGATACAGAATGAGCCTCTCCGAAGGATGCCGGGAAAATTGCTACGTTCATATATACCCTCACTAAGATGTCATTCCCCGATATATCGGGGCAGGCTGAGTGGGGCGCAGCGGAACGCTCAGGGAGGGGTCTTGCCGAAAGGCATCTCTGGTGAGGCTGGTGAGAAAGAATCTCCGCACTCATCGCCTTATGAGCCTTCCTAATGAGATCCTTCACTAGCGCTCAGGATGACAAGGGTTGAGGAGGATTTTGAGCCGTGCAATGGAGAACCTTCCCCACCAGGGAACCCTACGAGACGCTTTGCGCAGGACAACTCCGAGTGATGTTTGACCCACACCCTAATTATACTGTCATTCTGAGTGGAGCGTAGCGGAACGAAGAATCTCCCAGGATTGTGCTCGTGAGCCTTGAAGAGGAGATGCCTCGCTGTCGCTCAGGATGACAGGCCTTACGGGCACTTTTTCTGTTGCGCGTTCGAACTTACATTGAACAATGCCATTTTACACAACGGGTTATTAAAAGTTTTGCCGTATTAAGATTCGGAAAAGATGATATTTTATCACGCTTTTTGTCTTTAGAAAATTTTCCCTTACCTGTTAATTTTTCTTGACTTCCACCCTTTCCTGCTATAAAATCGTGAATACAGGCCAACCGATTGTTTTTATTCGATTACCTAACAAAAACGACGCACTAAACATAAAGGGAGAAACGCGATGAAACTCGTAAAAGCATGGTTGTTTGCGTTCGTGGTCATGTTTCTGTTGAGTTGGTTGTGGTATGGCGTGATCGTGTATGACTTCAATGCGCAGCACTTCGCCGAGGTCTTACGGGGAGAAGAAAGATTTTCGATGCTATTGATAGTCCTGGGGTACCTGGTAATGGCTTTCCTGCTCGCCTATATCTATCCCAAGGGCGTGGCAGCAGGGGAACCACCCGTTTCTCAGGGCTTGAAATTCGGGGTCACAGTAGGACTGTTGTTAGTCCTGCCCTGGGCACTGATTGAAGCCGGATCATATCAGTTTCCGCTGGGTGCCCGGCTGCTCGATGCCCTGTATCACCTGGTTGAAATTACTATCGGCGGTATGATTATAGGATGGGCGTACGGGGAAACCAGCCATGAGGAAGAACCCGTTGACACGGAACCGGCCGCGCCAGAACCGGAATCAGAGTTTAATATGTAACTCTGATTTCTAAATAAATGAGAATGAAGGGGGGCTTCGGTCCCCCTTTTTTTTATCTTGCCCGTGACGATTAACTCACCATGTAATGAAAGTGCGTCAAAACAAGGTCCCAGATACAAGATAAGTTATCCCTAACCTTTTATTTCCCCGTCATAGTAAATGAACCGGATCCTTCCATTTTAGAACCTCAGTATTTTTGCAAATTGCCGTAGATTGTTTTACCGATTTTTTATAAGCTCTATCTTATGTGGTTTTACACAGGATATATTGCGTGTTGCATCAAACGGTTATCTGGGTTTAACAGGTTTCATGAGGTGACTAGTAGTGAGCGAAGACGTTGAATATACCATTGTCATCACCGGGTTTCAGGAACAGTTTCACCGGATCAGAAATCTGGTTCATTTTATTGCGTTACAACAAGGTGTTGACGAACAGGAAGCCGATATTATCGAGCGGGCTGTAGCAGAAGCCTGTCACAACGCCTTGTTTCATGAGCCGGCTGATCCGGGAGATCCTTCTTTCGAACTGGAAATGCATCTGAGCGATTCGGCCATTAAGTCTGTTGTGCGCAACAGGGGAGCGGCTTTCGATTTTGATGATGTGGAGCCATTTAGTGTCGATCAGGATTTCATGGCCTACAGCGAAGGTGGATTGGGTATTCCAATGATGAAGCGTTTGATGGATGAGGTGTATTATGAAAGAAAACCCGAAGAACTGAATGTTGTGACACTTATTAAATATATCAATGATCAAAAAAAAGAGGGGGACTGAAGCTTTATGAGGATAAATGAATCGACTGAGGGCGATGTTACAATTCTGACGCTATCCGGAAAAATGATGCACGGAAATGAGAGCAGTGAGCTGCATCCCTACGTGAAAAACCTCATCGAAAAAGACCGGATTAAGGTCGTCGTGGATATGGGTAAAGTGAAGTGGTTCAGCAGCACAGGCCTCGGCGCGCTACTCGCATCTGCAACGTCACTCCGGAATGCCGGCGGCGATCTCAAAATTGCCCGTCCCACCCGGAAGATTCAGAGCGTCTTTTTTATGATGGAGCTGACCAGCGTTTTCGAATCGTTCGAATCCGTGGACGAGGCGGTTGAGAGTTTTCAGGAAAGTGACTGAACTTCAGGGGAAGTGACCTCCTCGGGGACAATTTGAAACAGCAGCAGAATATGAACACAACCCAAAATACGCAACAGTCTGAAGAAGTCCGGGAGCAATTATCGGCAATCGAGTCGATCAGCAATCTGCTGACGACATCGAGCCTGAACCTGGAATCGCTGCTCGACGAGATTGTCGCCGTCACTGCGCAAACCCTGCAAACCAGCGCATGCTCATTGCGTTTGTATAATCCGGCGAAAGGTGAAATGGAGCTCAAGGCTGTCCACGGACTGAGTGACCAGTACCTCGCCAAAGGCCCCATTCTGGCAGAAAAAAGTATCTACCAGGAGATGATCGAAAACCGGGAGTCAGGCGGAAGTATAGTTAAGATATCAGACGTCTCCAGGGATGAACGCATCCAGTATCTGGATGAAGCACTCGAAGAGGGGATCAAGTCAATGCTTTCGTTACCGTTATTGGAGGACGGGACAGTCATTGGGGCTATTTCCGTGTACACCCGGTTCCTCCATGAATTCCTACCGGAAGAAATTCGAGCCTTTAAAACCCTGGCAAACCAGGCCGCCGCTGCCATCAGTATTGCGCGGCTGCACCAGGAGGTGATGCATCTGAAAAGCATTGAGCAGGAATTACAGATCGCCTCGGATATCCAGTCCCGGTTTATGCCGTCCACCACACCGAACATCAAAGATATCGATATCGCCGGGTGGAACCGCGCCTGCCAGGAGGTCGGCGGTGATTTCTACGATTTCATTGAGTTGCCCGAAGATAATATCGGTATCGCCTTGGGAGATGTCTCCGGTAAAGGCATCCCGGCGGCCCTGCTGATGATAGCAGTGCGCACCTCCTTGCGGGTGCAGGCGGAAAATGTTTACTCTATGAGCGAAGTGATGCGGCGGGTCAACAGAGCCCTGCACAGTGATACCAACCAGGATGAATTCACTACGCTTTTTTATGCGGTCCTGGATACATCTAACTGGATGATGACCTACATCAATGCCGGTCATAACCCGCCGTTGTTGTTCCGCAATGGCGAAATTATTCGCCTAAAAACAGGGGGGATGCCGGTGGGGCTGTTCAAAGAGGCCGACTACCGGCAGGAAACACTCCAAATTGAGCCCGGTGATATGCTGGTGATTTACTCGGATGGATTTTCCGAGGCGCCGAATGCGGAGTGGGAGGAATTCGGTGAGGACCGTATTATCGAGGTCCTCCGGCAGCACCGGGAGGAGCCCCCCCGGCAGATCATCGATACGCTGGAGGGAGCTGTCACAAACTACCTGTCTCCCGAGGTGAATTACAGCGACGACCGGACGGTGGTCGTCCTAAAAGCGGCACCAGACGCGAAGCTCTCCTTATAAACTTCTCGTTATCGTCCCCGACCTATTTTAACAATACACATTTTATCCGAATACTTTCTGACCCTGCCCGGATTTGGTACACGTACACACCGGACGGATGTCCTGATGCATCCCATCGAATGGTATGGCCTCCGGGACTTTGTTCCGGTTTTGAGATATCTGCCACCAGGCGTCCTGAGAGATCGTAGATTTTCAGGTTGACATCACTCCGGTTTGGCAATTCATAGGAAAAAGTTGTTACCGGATTAAACGGATTGGGGTAGTTCGGACTGACCGTGAACCGATCCGGCATGCCATTTTCGGATGTGACGCAAACCTGGCTCACCGATTAATTTCTTGACAAACGGATTCTATTACTGTAAATATATTACCGACCGACGGTCGGTCGGTGAAACAGGAAAAAGTGAGAAGAAATTGGTACGAGAAGTCAAAGAGTACGATAAACGGATGGAAGAGATCCTGGCGACTGCCCGCGGACTTTTCTTCACGAAAGGCTACGATGCGACATCCATCAACGATATTATCAGCGCTATCGGGATCGCCAAGGGGACGTTTTACCACTATTTCGATTCCAAGGAAGATCTGATGATAGCGCTTGCGGATCAGATTACCGATGAAGCGATAGCCATCGTGGCGAAGATCACCGCCGATGCGGATTTATCCGCCAGAGAAAAATTCCGAAAGGTGTATTCACAAGTTGGGAACTGGAAAGTCGAGCAACGGGACGTCTTTATTGAGTTGATGCGAGTCATGTACGATCCGAAGAATAACAGACTGCTCCAGGCGCTCAATAAAATGTCCCTTGAAAAAGCCGCACCCTATTATGCGCAAATCATGAAACAGGGGATGGTTGAGGAGGGCTGGGAGATCCGGTATCCTGAAGAGAGCGCCCGGATTATCTTTCACATGGGATTCGGTGTTGCCGAACAATTCAGTGAGAGCTTCCTGCGGCTGGAACAGGCATCCGGGGAAGAACGACAGCGCATTCTTAATGAGTTTTCCCGGAAGATTGAAGCGTATGAGTTTGCTATTAACCGGCTCATTGGCACTGAGGAAGAGCCACTGGAACTGTATGACCTCACTATCATCGATGAATTTTTTCAAGAATCATAACTTATGAAGAAAAGCCGCCGAGATATTACCCGATTTTTGATGATGCTGGCATTTTTTTATTCATGTACCCCATTTTTAGCATACTCACAACAACTCCGGGGCCAACTCTCCGGCTGGGGGAATGTGCAGCAGTCGGAGAATAACGATTTCTGGTTCGGGAGCGGTGTAAGATACCTGCCTGAATACGCCAAAGATTTTACCGGAAATGCACCGTATACCAAGGATGTCGAGCTCTCCGCGAATCTGTACGGAAATTATAACACACAATTCGACAGCGGCGCAGTGGATCTGAAACCGTACCGGCTTTGGGCGCGGTACGCCACCCATAAGTTCGAGTCCCGGGTCGGCCTGCAGAAGATCAACTTCGGCCCGGCTCGGCTGTTGCGATCACTCATGTGGTTCGATCGCCTCGATCCCAGAGATCCGCTGCAGCTGACCGAAGGCGTGTACGCGCTACGCCTCCGCTACGATTTTGAGAACCTTTCCAGCATTTGGCTGTGGGGCATCTATGGCGAAGACGAAACGAAAGGACTGGAGTTCGTGCCATCCAAAGAAGGCTCTCCGGAGCTCGGTGGTCGATATCAACATCCGGTGGGATCAGGTGAAATGGCGGTGAGTTATCATCTGCGGAGCGTTCTCGGGGAGTATTTAACCAATTTTTCGATGAGAGGGCCGCATGTGGCGGAAAACCGCATCGCCCTGGACGGCATCTGGGACGTGGGCGTCGGACTCTGGTTCGAAACGGCAATAATTCATGCGGAGTACAGGAACGAGGCATATCGATGGCAATCATTCCAGACGGTCGGTATTGATTATACGCTTCCCTGGGGAAACGGATTACATGTATTGGCTGAACATATGCTGGTTACGATAAGCGACAAGGTTTTCGATATGGATAAAGATAACCAAACATCCGGACTGATGGCCTCCTACCCAATCGGCTGGCTGGATCAGGTGGCGCTCTACAGCATCTACAACTGGGAGGCGGAGATGGCGTACCATTACCTCAGCTGGCAACGGACCTATAATAGATGGATCCTCCACGCCAGCCTGTTCGGCCGCACCGGTGACGCAATTGGTGGGTTTCTGAAGCAGCCTGTAATCACGGCCGGGAAATTCGGCCTGCAATTGATGGTGATTTTTAACCATTGAGGAGAAGATGGTAAGAGCAATAAATATTCAACCCCTCCGGGGTTGCACAGTTGGGGGTTCCGGTCTCACCCCGGATTTCATCCGGGGCTATTCATATTCGATCCCTTCGGGATCGTATGAACTGGTGATGTCGGTAACACCGGATTTCCCTTACGGGATCCCTTGCTGGGCATCCGGGGCTACTCATGTTTCCCAAAGGGACTCCGTCTGGAGCAATCTCCTCGGGATTGTTTCCGGAGAAATCACTGAATCAGAGCAATAGAATTGTGACAAGAGAAGCGCGAAGGGGTTCAATATGAATTTAATCGGGGTGCCGGAGACAGGAAATCGGGACAATAGGATTTATAAAACGCGAAACCAAAATTTGTGAGATGCATTCCTTCGTGGCTGATAAAAAACCCAGTTAGGAGAAAATTCATTGTTGGAAAACCAGAAACCGAAATATGGATATGAACCGGTGGTAATCAATGAAAATACCAGAAGCCCAAAGGGCTTCAATATGAATAGCCGCCGGCGTAGCCGGTGGATCGCGGAGCCAATCATAAACCACAACCCCAAAGGGGTTGAATAAACAAAAGCAAACCGATGAGTACCTACACCCAAATCCTCTACCAGATTGTGTTCGGAACAAGGAAACATCAACCAACACTCCTCAAAGAACATCGGAAAGATCTGTTTAAATATATTTATGGGATTTTGAAGAACAAGAATTGTCACTTATCCCAAATCAATGGAGTCGAGAATCATATTCATATCGTGACCCATCTCCATCCCGCGACATCCTTGGCATCCCTGATAAAAGATATCAAACTCGCCGGTTCGGATTACATTAAAGAAAACCGGTTGTTCCCGCAGTTTGATGGATGGCAAGACGGTTACGGTGCATTTACGTGCCATATCGATCAGAAAGATCCGTTGATCGAATACGTGAAGCACCAGGAAGAGCATCATCGAACTGTGACATTTCGTGAAGAGTTAATTGAACTGTTCAACGAACACGGGATTGTTTGAAAATAAAACAACGACAGAGATGGCTACTGCATTTTATAAAATTTGGAGTGGCAATATGTTTGAAAAAGTTTAAACCTACAAAAATTCCGGAAGCCCGAAGGGCTTCAATATGAATAGCCACCGGCGGAGCCGGTGGTTAAAAAAGGATAAAAAGCACCAACCCTGAAGGGGTTGAATAGAAAATTACGAGAAGGTAAACCAAAGGAAACCAACCATGCAAAACAACGCACTCATCACCATTGAAGACCTCCTCAAAGCCTATCCTATGGGCAAAGGTGAATTCATCGCCCTGAAGGATATCAACCTCCGGTTTGAGAAGGGCGAGTTCGCCGGATTGGTCGGGCCCAGCGGCTCCGGGAAGACCACCATGCTGAACATCATCGGCTCGCTGGACAAACCAACCAAAGGGGAAACCACTGTGCTGGACAAGAAGATCAGCCAGCTCACCCACAAGGAGGCTGCGGCACTCCGGAACCATCACATGGGATTCATCTTCCAGACCTATAACCTGCTGCCGGTCTACACCGTCTACGAGAACGTAAAGCTCCCGTTACTGCTGTTGAAGGATCTGACCAAAAAGGAGATGGACAGCATGGTTAAGGACGCGCTGGAGTGGGTCGGGCTTACCGACAAGATCAAATCCAAACCGGCCCAGCTGTCCGGCGGTGAGTGCCAGCGGGTGGCCGTGGCACGAGCCATGGTCAAACGCCCGAAGATCGTGCTGGCGGACGAGCCCACTGCCAACCTGGATGCAAAGAACGCCCACAACATCCTGCAGATGATGGAGCGGCTGAACGAGGAACTGGAGACTACCTTCATCTTTGCCACCCACGACGAAAAGGTCATCAAGTACCTGCGCCGGCAGATATCTCTGGCAGATGGACAAGTGGTTGCTGACGAAGTCGTGGAGGCATAGGTGTTTATATAATGAAGGGGCATTTAAACACTGGTGCATTACCAACGAAAACCTCACCCCAACCCCTCTCCTCAAATGAGGAGAGGGGCTTCACTAAGCGATGCATTCGCTATTCGTCATGTGGGGATCTGCCTTCCCTCTCCTTGGCAAGGCAAGGGAAAGAGGGTGAGGTCGATGAAGATTCGGAGAGGCAGCGAATGAACAAGCGGTATACTGAATCAGGAAATGTATCATGCTAACCCTTCGACTGGCTTACAAAAATATCATCGGGGCTGGCATACGAACCTGGCTCAACGTAATCGTCCTCTCCGTGGCGTTCGTCACGATCATCGGAATGCAGGGGCTGTACCGGGGCATGCTCGACCGTGCCAGAGATGCTATGATCCGGATGGAACTGGGCGCCGGCCAGTTCTGGCATCCGGAGTACGATCCGTATGATCCGTTTTCGCTGAACGAGAGTCACGGATCGATTCCATCAAATTTGCAGAATGCGGTGGACCGGGGAGATGCCATCCCGATTCTGATTACCCAAGGAACAATATTTCCTGAGGGCAGAATTAAACCGATCATGCTGAAGGGGATTCCGCCGGAGCAAACCGTTCTTGAGATACCAACACATTCAATGAAGGCCGAAGGCGATATTCCGGCGCTCATCGGAAGTAACATGGCGGAGAATGCGAACCTGAGTGTAGGGGATTACATCACCGTCCGCTGGCGGGACGTCAACGGCACCTACGATGCAGCGGACGTCAAAATCGTGCACATCATGGAAACTATCGTCCAGTCGGTGGATAACGGACAGATCTGGCTGCCGTTGGAGCGGCTCTATACCATGACCGGTATGGTCCCCGAAGGGACACCTCCCGGAGCAGACGAAGCCACGCTGATTGTACGCGGTGAAAGGGCGGAGGATATCACCGAAGCAGGAAACTGGGTATTTAAGGATATCGGATTCCTCACGAAGGAGATCGATGAAATCCAGCAGATGTCCGATGTTTCCATGTCCTTTCTGTACTTCTTTCTCCTTGGGATGGGACTCCTGGCGGTCTTTGACACCCAGGTGCTTTCCATCTGGCGTCGCCGTAAGGAGATGGGCACGCTCATGGCGCTGGGTATGTCCCGCGGAATGCTCATCCGGCTCTTTACCCTGGAGGGTGCCATGCATGCCGTTTTGGCTATCCTGGTGGGAGCAATCTACGGGATTCCACTGCTGACATGGTTTGCGCATACGGGATTTACCATGCCGGAATACGTGGAGGACTACGGGATGGCGCTAGGCAGAACTATGTATCCTGTCTATGGGACCTGGCTGGTTCTCGGGACGGTCATCCTGGTGTTTATTACGGTGACCATCGTGAGCTACCTGCCGACCCGGAAAATCGCCGATCTGGAACCGACCGATGCACTCAGGGGGAAATTTTCATGACCTGGTTTTTATTAAAAGGGCTGCTCAGGGATCGGTCCCGGAGCCTATTTCCGCTGATCGTGACGTCGGTTGGTGTATTGCTGACGGTCTTCGTATACAGCTTTATTCAGGGCGAACTCTACGGAATTATCTCAAGCAATGCCGATTTTCATACCGGGCACGTCAAGGTAGTAACCCGGGCGTACGCGGAGCAGATCGAACAGGCACCAAACGATCTGATACTACTGGGGATGTCAGAGTTGCAGAGAGATCTTTCCCAGCAATTTCCGGAGATTCACTGGACACCCCGCACTTATTTCGGTGGACTGCTGGACATCCCGGACGAAAACGGGGAAACCCGCGCCCAGGGACCGGCAGCCGGCATGGCTGTGGATCTGCTGAATCAGTCCAGCGGCGAGTTAGAGCGATTGGATATAAGGGGTGGCTTGATTCGCGGCCGATTGCCGCAAGCACCGTTCGAGATCCTGATTAGTGATGAGTTCGCTCAAGATCTACGGATCGATGTCGGGCAGCAGGCCACACTTATCAGTTCCGGCATGTATGGCGGCATGGCAATGCAGAACTTCGAGGTGGTGGGCACCGTCCATTTCGGCGTGCAGGCTATGGATCGGGGTGGGCTTATCGCTGACATCAGCGGGATACAGACGGCGCTGAACATGGATGACGGCGCCGGAGAATTGCTAGGGTACTTTAAGGACGGACAGTATGAGAAAGAGCGGGTAAATGCGGTCGTTAGAAAATTTGAGAAACTCTACGGCACAATGGAAGGCGAATTCACCCCGACCACACTCAGGTTAATCGATCAAAATGACCTCGCCTCCATGCTTGCCTATGTCGATGTGGTGTCCGGTATTATGGTGTTTATTTTTATCCTGGTAATGTCGGTTGTGCTCTGGAACGCCGGATTGATGGGCACGCTCCGGCGGTACGGGGAGTACGGAGTCCGGCTCGCCATCGGAGAAGATAAAGGGCATATCTACCGGACGATGATCGCCGAAGCCCTGATGATCGGGTTCATCGGATCGGTCATAGGCACCGGACTCGGACTGGGGGCATCCTTTATTATGCAGGCGTACGGGATTAATATCGGGGACTTAATGGGGAACGCTACCATCCTCATCCCGGACGTGATCCGGGCGCGGGTGACGGTGGGGAGTTATTACGTGGGATTTTTCCCGGGGCTGCTGGCAACAACCCTCGGCTCCATGATCGCCGGCCTGGGCATCTATAAGCGTGAAACCGCGTCACTCTTTGATGAATTGGAAGTGCAGTGATGGTCGTTTCAGAGAAAGGTATTTGTGAAAATTTTCTATGGAGTTTGTGTGAATCACTTTAGTCAAAGAGAAACTCGTCATTCTGAGCGAAGCGAAGAATCTCCTGGAATATCGCTTCTAACAAAATCGAACGTTTGCATATTTCGAGTTAGCAGTATAACAACGAGATCCCTCGACTCCGGTCCGATAAATCGGACCTCCGCTCAGGTTGACATGTTCCGATTTTTAATATTATTTAGCCTCTATGGAAGGTCTTTGAATGGGGTATTTTCATATAAAATGTGGTTGCGAAAAGTATCCACAAGAGATAAAAGAGGTACATCATGCTAACCTTCAAACTCGCACTGAAAAACATCACGGGCGCGGGCGTTCGCACCTGGCTGAATGTGGTTGTGCTCTCTCTGGCATTTGTTCTAATAATAGGTCTCCAGGGATTGTACAAGGGAATGTCGGATCGCGCCAAAGATGCCATGATCCAGATGGAACTGGGCGCCGGGCAGTTCTGGCATCCGGAGTACGATCCGTATGATCCGCTGACGCTGGAGGACAGCCATGGGGAAATTCCGGAAAACTTGCAGGGAGCCATAAATAATGGTGATGCCGTGCCAATCCTTATTACTCAGGGGACGATTTTCCCTGAGGGACGAATCAAAACTATCATATTGAAAGGCATCACACCGGAGCAGGATATCCTCGGCATTCCGACCCAGCCGATGGGATCGGTGGAAGCTGATATCCCAGCTGTGATCGGAACCAGGATGGCAAAGAGCGCAAACCTGGAGGTCGGGGAGAATATCACGGTCAGGTGGCGCGACGCCGGGGGGACCTTCGACGCTGCCGAGGTGACGATTGTGGAGATCATGCACACCACCGTCACATCAGTGGATCAGGGACAGATCTGGCTGCCCCTGAACACGCTGCAATTGATGCTTGGCATGCCGAATGAAGCCACGCTCATCGTTCGCGGCGAGGGGGCAAAGAACATCACCGAAGCTAATGGATGGATCTTCCGGGACTTGTCATATTTAACCAGGGAAGTCGATGAAATCGTTCAGACGAAAACAGTTTCCATGTCGATCGTCTACATCCTGCTGCTGGCCATGGCGCTCCTGGCGATTTTTGACACGCAGGTACTGTCGCTTTGGCGCCGCCGCAAGGAGATGGGCACACTCCTGGCGCTGGGGATGACCCGCGGTATGCTCATCCGGCTCTTTACGCTTGAAGGCGCCATGCACGCCATCCTGGCAATCCTGATTGGAGCCGTCTATGGGATTCCGCTGCTGACGTGGTTTGCAAGTTCAGGAATAGCGATGCCGGACTATGCCACCGACTTCGGCATTCCACTGGGAGAGGCACTGTACCCAACCTATGGTGCGGGCCTAGTCATAGGAACGACGATTCTGGTATTTGTTTCCGTTACCATCGTGAGTTATCTGCCCACCCGGAAAATCGCCGACCTGGAACCAACCGACGCACTCAGGGGGAAATTGTCATGAACTGGTTTTTGTTGAAAGGATTACTCCGGGATCGTTCCCGGAGCCTGTTCCCGATCATTGTGACGGTTATGGGGGTGTTTATCACGGTGTTTCTCTACAGCTTTATCAAGGGGGAGATGACCGATATCATCAGCACGAATGCCAACTTTTACACCGGACATGTGAAGGTCGTTACCAACGCCTACCAGGAGCAGATAGATCAGGCGCCAAACGATCTGGCATTGCTAGGTGTCTCCGATTTGCAGGAACAGCTCGGAAATGAGTTTCCGGAGATCCGGTGGACGCCACGGATCACGTTTGGCGGACTCATCGATATTCCGGACGAAAATGGCGAAACCCGCTCCCAGGGGCCTGCGGCAGGCATGGCGGTGGATCTGTTGAATCCGTCCAGCGGAGAAGTCGACCGCCTGGATATCCGCAATTCACTGGTGCAAGGACGTCTTCCGGAGGAGCCGTTCGAGATCCTGGTGAGCGAAAATTTTGCCCAGAAGCTGGAAATCAATATCGGCAACCAGGCGACGCTCATCAGCTCCGGCATGTACGGCGGTATGGCCATGCAGAATTTCGAAGTGGTGGGCACTGTCCATTTCGGCGTGCAGGCCATGGATCGCGGCGGATTAATCGCCGATATCAGTGGCATTCAGGCGGCGTTGAACATGGATGACGGCGCCGGGGAAATCCTGGGATTTTTCAAGGACGGCAGGTATGAGGAGGAACGCGCAACCACCGTTGTTCAGAAATTCCAATCGCTTCCGCTCTCCAGCGATGGCGAGTTCGCCCCGACTATTATGAAACTCAGCGAACAGAATGATCTCGGTACGATGCTCCAGATGGTGGATTATATCTCCGGTGTCATCGTTGGAATTTTTGTGTTCGTTATGTCCATTGTTCTCTGGAATACCGGCCTGATGGGGACGCTGCGCCGGTACGGCGAATACGGCGTTCGCCTGGCTATCGGTGAGGACAAGGGGCACATCTACCGCACCATGATCGCCGAATCGGTGATGATAGGCTTCGTCGGTTCGGTCATCGGCACCGCCCTGGGACTGGCGGCTTCGTATTATATGCAGGCCCACGGAGTCAACATAGAGGAGATGATGAGCAGCTCCAACATGCTCATGCCGAACGTTATCAGAGCCAGGGTGACGGTTACCAGCTATTACATCGGGTTTTTCCCGGGATTTCTGGCCACTACCCTCGGCTCCATGATCGCCGGTCTGGGCATCTATAAACGTGAAACCGCGCAACTCTTCAAAGAACTGGAAGTCCAATGATTGCGATTGTATCCAAATATTCATTTCCAAAATTTGGGAGTTGTTGGGGAAAGCCACTCTTCGACAAGCTCAGAGTGACTTCCCGAGGCGTCATCCTGAGCTTGTCGAAGGGTAGACGCCGGCAAACATTTTCCTGCCTATCTCCTTACAAATGTGAAAACTTACTTTTAAAAAAGGTTGGAAGTCCAATGAGATATCTGATACTTGCACTATCACTACTGTTAATAATCCCAGCGATGGGTTTGGCGCAGACGCCTGACGGGAATGAAGTCCTTCGCCGGATTGATGAGAATCAGTCCGCGGAAAATATGATCGCGACCTCGACCATGGTCATCCATGGGCGGCGTGCCAGCCGTTCCGTCACCGCCAAGTCGTGGATCCAGGGGACAGAGAAGTCGTTCACCGAATACCTGTCACCACCCAGGGAGGCCGGCACCAAGATGCTGAAGCTGGAGGACGAGCTCTGGATGTACTCCCCACAAACCGACCGCACCATCCGCATCGCCGGACACATGCTCCGTCAGTCGGTGATGGGCTCGGATCTCTCTTACGAGGACATGATGGAAGATCCGAAGCTGGAGAATATGTACACAGCGGAAGTGGTTGGCGAGGAGGTTTTCAACGACCGGGACTGCTGGGTGCTGGAACTGACTGCGACGAAAGAGGATATCGCCTATCACAGTCGCAAACTCTGGGTGGACAAGGAGCGGATGATTCCCCTGAAAGAGAACCGATACGCCAAGAGTGGCAAGCTGCTGAAGACCGCCGAAATCCGAGAGGTCATGCGTGAACAGGGACGCTGGTACCCAAAAAACATGATCTTCAAAGATGCACTCTCCCAGGGGAAGGGAACAGAATATATCATCGAATCCATCGAGTTTAATGCGGATATCCCGGATTACATCTTTACGAAGGCGTCGTTGAGAAGGTGAGTGTTACGTATAGCGTATTACGTAATACGCTGGCCGCAGTAATCAGTCGTCCCGTTAAGACTTGGAGTTTGTTTGAATTCCCTAGGCCCTGGTTTCCCGCAGAGAAAACACTAAGCCATAGCAGCCGCCCCGGAAGGGGCTCCCCCCGGAGCGAAGGTACGGCGAAGAATCACGAAGGTAAAAAGTAGTCGTTTTGATGTAACACAAGATGCCATCTTGCGCAATACAATGTTGTTCAACCCCTCCGGGGTTGAATCAATAATGCCGACCGGGGAATCTTGTATGAAGATTATTCACAACCAACGGTTGAAGTACAGGAAAACGGTAACACAATACTCCGAAACCACGAACGCCTGAAGACATTCGCTTATTCGATAAAAGCTACGACGGTGACCGGGACTGTAACGCCCAGGCAACAGTTGACCGCGTTTGCTTCTATTTACATTTTTCATGGTTTTTCCCGATAACTGTGCACTGGTAACTGAACACCGGCTTCCCGTCTACCGGCTTACGTTTCCCTTTTTGCTTTCGTTTCACTTCTCACGTTTCACGTCTCACATTATTACCGCTCACCTGTTGCATCCCGCTATTTCTGCCGATAGATTGGTAAGGTACTTGCACTAAATTATTCCGGTATACATTGCAGATGAAAATGGACGCCGTCCGATGAAACTACGTTTGAAAATTCTGGTGCTGGTGATCGGAATACTGGTGATCTCGCTCGCCACGCTTGCTGTCCCGGTTTACTGGTATACCCGGACGGCGCTGGAAGAGGAGTACAACCAGCGTTTACTCACTGTGCTGAGGCTGGCGAGAGAGAACGTCGACAAGGAATTATTGTTTGCCCTGGCAAGGGAACCTTCCCTGGGGAAAGTCCGGAGTGATCTTGCTGGGCAACTCCAGCGGTTTACGTCAGGCGGTATTCGGGGGATCGAGATATACGCCGGGGACGAGAACCCTGTGATCCGTGGGGGTGAGGCATTCCCCGAACCGTCTCTTTTACCGGAGATATCCCGGGCGAATCATGGAGATGGGCAACCCGCTCACGAATCGGTTTCCGAGATCTACAGAATCGACGGGGATAGATATGTAAAATATGCCCTGATGCGTTTCGATGTGGAAGGTGATATGCCGGTCATGGGCGTCATCTGGGGCGAAGTCCAATTCATGGCGTATTTTGACCAGCTGAAAGGGAGCCTCTTCTGGATTACGATCGTCGCGATCGCCGTCGCTGTCGTCCTGGTCATACTGTTCTCCCGCACCTTGATACAACCGGTCGAGCGGCTTGCCGGATACGCCAAATCCATACAAAAAAACCTGAATACAGAGCCGGTTTATCTGGATCGCAGTGATGAATTCGGCGACCTGAACCGGGCGCTGACGGAAATGCATGCCGAACTCCGTGAGAATGAGGAGCGCAATAAGCAATTGCTGTCCGGAATTGCCCATGAGATCAAAAATCCGCTGGGCGGACTGGAATTGTACACCGGTTTATTGGAGGAGGAATTTGGCGAGAACGGCGATCATCGGGAGTATTTCCGGAATATTTCAAAGGCATTGCACAACCTGAACCAAACAGTAACCTCCTACCTGGATTATGCCCGGCCGCAGAAGAGCGAGCTGAAAACCGTATCCGTAGCAGATGTTACGGAAGATGTTGCGAAAATTATCCGGCCGGAACTTGATAATCGGAGAATCGATTTACAAGTTAACGGTGAAGGACAAGTGCTTGGAGACGAGTCAAAATTACGCCGGGTGATACTGAATTTGCTGCGTAATGCCATGGAAGCCGTTGCCGCAGCGGACGGTGCAATCGGAGTGTACATATCGGAAAGAGACGAACAAATCGAAGTTAGCATAGAAGACAATGGTCAAGGCATCCCAAGTGAGGATTTGGATACTGTTTTCGAACCGTATTATACGACTAGCGAGAAGGGCTACGGACTGGGTTTACCCATCGCGAAAAATCTGATTGAAGAAATGCATGGCACGATTTTCGTAGAAAGTGAAGTGGGCAAGGGAACCACATTCAGATTGGTGCTTCCGAAGGCAGAGGAGAATGGATAAAAAGCACATAAAAATATTGGTGATCGAAGACGACAGCACAATGCGGGAGGGCATACGGACTGTACTGACCAAGTCGGGATACCAGGTGAGCATTGCAGACGACGGTTACGAAGGAAGCAAACGATTCCGTGAGGTCTCGCCGCATCTCGTAATCACCGACCTGAAACTCCCGGGCAAGAGCGGTATGGACCTCCTGAAGGAATTTACAGAGGCAAAGCCAGAAACAGAAATCATCCTGATATCCGCGTACGGCACCATCGATTTAGCGGTAAACGCGCTGAAAATGGGGGCGAGGGATTTTATTGCCAAGCCATTCACCATTGATGAACTGCGGACCAAGGTGGAAAATGTCGTGATGAGTTCGCCGCACCTTGCCGGAATGGTAGCGGAACAGGAATCGTCCGCGTTCCATGGGATGGTCGGCGATTCCCCGGGGATGAAAGACCTCTTTGGAAAAATCCGGGAAGTCGCCACGGTTGACAGCCCAGTATTGATTACGGGGGAAAGCGGCTCCGGCAAAGAACTGGTCGCAAATGCTATTCATGAAGAGAGCAGGCGCAGCAACAATAAGTTTGTTGCAGTGAATTGTGGTGCATTGACCGAATCCTTACTGGAAAGCGAATTGTTCGGCCATGAGAAAGGTGCATTCACCGGCGCGGTAAAACAGCATCAGGGGGTATTCGAACAGGCGGACGGCGGAACCATTTTCCTGGATGAGATCGGCGAAATCTCCTCCCGGATGCAGGTCAAACTGCTCCGGGTGTTACAATATCAGACCTTTCAGCGGGTCGGCGGATCGGAGACCGTCAGCACCGACGTCCGGATAATTGCCGCCACAAATCGGGATCTGAAGTCCGCAGTGAAGGAGAAGTCGTTTCGCGAAGATCTGTACTTTCGACTCAACGTGATTCCGCTGGAAATTCCCCCGTTGCGCAATCGCGAGGAAGATATCCCGGCACTGGTCCGGCATATCACCGTGAAAAAGTCCCGGGAACTCAACCGCGATCTGCCGGAATGGTCAGACAGCGCTCTGGAAAAATTGCAGCAGTATTCGTGGCCCGGCAACGTGCGGGAACTGGAAAATTTTCTGGAGCGCATGCTGCTTTTTAACAAAAACCAGAAGATTTCCGCCAAGGATATTTACCTGGATGATTTGCAGGATCAGGATACGACCCCAAACGGAACTCTTCCGGAAGTGCTGGAAAAAACGGAATACAGGATGATTGTTGAAGCATTGCGTAAATCCGGCGGGGTGAAGCAGCAGGCGGCGCGTTTGCTGGGAATTAATACAAGCACACTGTACTATAAAATGGATAAATACGGAATTTCAGATGAAGCCGATGAGTAAAATCATCATTGGAATGGCAGGATTATTACTGCTTGCGGGTACCGGAGTTGCGCAGGATTTGCAGGCAACCTGGGATGAGTATCTTGCCGCTGAAACCCGGTATCAGACGCTGAAAGCGCGCGAGCAGCATTTTACGCATCATCAGGAGGAACTGCACCGCAAGCAGCGCCAGCTGCAGGAAAAGCAGGCGTGGTATAACGGGTGGATTGTGAAGATGCAGTTGTCCGGCGTGAGTGAGGAACTCGTCGCTGTTGCGGACTCGCTTCAGACTGTTCGCGACCAACGGCAAACTGTTGGGAAAGTGAAGTCCGACCGGTTTCGGGAGTTCAAGCAGCTCTATCTGGCAAAAGCAGAGGACGATTCCGCCTCTTACGATCTCGCCGGAAAGTGGGCAGATCAGGCTGATTTGATAATTCGGACTGTCGCCAATAGCAATAATCCTGGTGGAGCGTTGCCGGATTACTCGAATATCGTAAACAAATTATACGAAGATGAGCAGACGCGACAACTGGTGTTGAGCGATCTGCAGGAAGTCATTACACGGAAAATCAATTATATCGATACGCTGTTAGCGTCCCGGCGAAGTGATCTTGCTCTGTTGAAAAGCATGGCCGATTTCCGGAAGGACGTGATGCTGCAATCGCACTCTGACGTGGATGTAAGCCGCACCGGCATGAGTTCACTTGGAGACAGCCGGGAAATAACGGGTACGACCCCAACCTATTCTGACGGCGAATCTTCAGGGGAGCAGCCGCAGTATCCATTAAGCACGGAGATGGCTAGGCAATCATCGGAAACTGGTACGACCAATGATATGTCTGTTCAGAGAGATATCCAGGAATTAGAACACCGGCGAAGCCAGTATCACGAACTCCTCCGCACCATCGAAAAGGAACTCCACCATTAAGATTTCGCATGGCGTGAAATCCGTTTGCCTAAGCGTACTTCTCGTAGTTCTCCCCATCCAGGTTACAGGATTTGAGGGAAGCCTCCAAATTCATCCCTATATCGATACCAATGTATTTGAGCTCTCCGAAAACGCCTCGTCCTCTTTCGGGTTAAAGATTTCCGGTCGCGCGAACCATTCGTATGAAACGCAATCCCTGAGATTATTCGGGGAAATCAATGCCCAGGGATATCTGGACGGATTGTATCCTGACGAATCGAAGTTTATTGTGGCGACGGAGTTAATCGGGCGATATCGTCTTGGACAAAAAACAAATCTGATTGCGGGTATGTCCCATTTTCAGAAATCCTTTGAGCGGGCGGGATATACCTATGTCCGGTCGGATTACCGGGCTGGTATTGTGCAGCGGGTAACCAAGCACCTGGAACTTCGGACGAATGCAGAGATGCAGTTATACCGGATACGTCGTACGGAGTATTATCATTTCAGAGAGAATACGCTCAGGCTCACAGGGCGGTATCGCTGGGATTCCGGTGTTTCTGCTGAAATCGGCGGACGTGTATTCTCCCTGAATTCCAGCGACTATCCGACGTTCGGGCAGTCTGTAGATACTACCCTTGTCGTCCTCGACGACTACCAGTCTGATCGAGGCTACGAAATGATATTCCGCGCGCAATACACGGGAAGAATCATCCCGGGGATCGAGGGCGCATATAAGGAAAGCCGGTCGAATAGCATTGTTGGAGAATACCGCCAAACATTTATAGGGGGATTTATTTCCGGGCGCATCAGCCGAACCACGTTTTACCATGTTGCGGTCAGGGTAATCGACAAAACCTATGCACACTCCGGCATCAAAGGGCAAACGGGATATCGCGACCCGGAGCAACCTGCCCAGAACCGGTTATATTGCAGGATTGAACAGCAAGTAAACCAAAACGTGTCCGCATTTGCGCAGGTCAGTTATCTGAAAAACGAGACACTTGTCAACCGTGTGTATTTTAGCAAGACCTTTTTGGAGGTCGGTGTGAAGTTTACGATAGATTAATCGGAACGAGGTCCAGGCATTAGTTTGATTCCGCAGTTGGTCGCCCCGAGCGCCAATGACGGTAATTCAAGAGGATCCACCGCCATGGACGCTGATAGCGATCCGTGGCGGTCCTTCAACCAATCTTTTCAGAATCGATGATTCCAGAATTGATTCCTTTGAAGATTTCTGGCGCTGCGACTCGTGGGCAAATTCATAGTAATTTCATTTTATTCAATACAATGAAGTCCTGTCTCCGATTCTAATTCACCCCTCAGTTTTTTGAAAAATGTGTCAGAAAACTGAGGGTGTGAAGTATTTGTGGAGCACTCCCAGAAATATTTTTAATAATAATTTTGAGTTTGGTCTAAAAAGGAACCAATGGTTTTCTTATTTACATAATACAGAGCAACTATAAAATATTTGAATAGCCCCGCCATTTATGGCGGGGGTAAATAAGCCTTTACTAACCGGTTCAGGGGCTTCAGCCCCTTTTTAGACTATACTCAATTTTGGTGGTTGTAAATCCCGATAAAACGGATTTCCCAGAGTTTTTTTATAGTCTGAAATCCATCCATGATTAAGTCCGCTTGTGCTGGCATACGGTTTGTGTAATCATAGAGTGAAACCAAACCGTACAACCGGAGCATTCCAATGAAAAGACTATTTGTATTAGCGCTTTGCCTTTTATCTGTAAAATCTTTTGGGTGGTATCCAGACTATTCCGTGATGGTCACGGATTTCCTTCTCCCGGACGATTTTCTTGAGCCGGCTCGCATTACCTCGATCCGGCAATTGGCGCTGGGACCGCATTTTCAGTATCTCTACATGGAGCCGGTTGACCGGGCGTTTCGTAATGCCGCATCATTGAGAGAATTGAATAAGCGATATCTGTATTTTGAGGTGGCGGGCAACCGTAAAGATGATGAACCCGATTATGGGGTAACGCCCCAGGCATACTATGACAATATCATGCCGTACTACTGGTCACCGTATCGGGTGAATACCGAACACCGTGACCGCGAACCGTTGATCAGGATGGCGTATTTCGGACAAGCGTTTGACGAAAATTCACCGTTATCGCTGGGATTCACACTGGAGTACTATTACGACCAGCAGCAGTTTTATCAGCCAGCCTGGTACTGGTACGGCTGGAGAGGGATGGATGCAGCGGGAAATGCGTATGCTGCGGCTGAATCTGACCCGTATGACGACTACCGGGAAGTGGAAGCCGGTGATAATACCGCCATTCAACGCGGCGCCAAACTGAATACCTTTGTAGCATATTCCCTAACGTCTGATATATCACTGGGATTCCGATACGGGTTGCTTGCAAAAAATTCCGACGGTAACTACCTGGATCTGGACAAGCACGATGAGAGCGACTGGGCAGATGAGTATCTGGATTATTCAAAAACCAGAAGAAATCGGACCCAGGATCAGTTAACGCACGACATTTCCGGTGGGCTGCTGAAACAGTATGAAAGCGGGAGTAACGCCGGAATTAATATCGGATATGTCTTTGGGGATATCAGCCGGAATGATAACCTCACCGATTCCACCGATTATTATTCGTACCGCTTCTACGGTCCGGCTGACACGAACTACCGCGAATCCCTGAATTACGGGAGCTCATCCGAGCTGAAGAAATGGGAATACAATGGGCATGCGTTGTATGCCACCCTGCACGGTGAACGGGTGATAAACCCGGATGTGACCATGCAGTTCACCTTGTTTGGAGAGAACCGTTCAGCAGAATTGACTGAGTCGGAATCCATGTGGCGGGAGAGTCACTACGAATACTATTACTGGAGAGAATACAATTCCTCGGCGTATGAATACATCAACGATTCGGAGGCTACTCTGGAGCGGACGGGCACCGGCACGTATGATTATTCGCGGATTACCGGATCCCTGGGTGCGGAATGGCAGATGACCGAAACCATCAGGTTTTTCGGCGGATTATATGCGGATTATCGGGAGGATCGCAAGAGCGCTGATGAGCCGTTCTCCGGAGAAAAATACAGCGCCTATTCCCGCACTAACCAGTATGATCCCGGTTTTGAGTCACTTCGTGAAATAGACGATAAGAAATTCCATTGGTATCGTAACGAATCATACACAACCGTCGCCATACCGACCGGTCTGATATTTGAAGCCGGGGAAGGGATCGAGTTTATGATCGGATTATCAAAGGTGATCCGTGCCGTTACGACCGATGAAGGATATGACCTCGTTGTGTACCACGATAAGGAAATTCGGGTTATTGATAATACCACAATCAGCCAATCCGATTCCTCCTATGTGGAGGGGCACACTTTTCCCGGTACCAACGAATTCATCGAGGAATACCGGATGAATGCAGGCGTCACGCTGAAATACAAGGAGAATCTCCGGATCACCGGCGCGTTACGGGAATCGATCCTTGAGCCCAGGCAGTTTAAAATCGGGGTGGAGTTTAGGTTTTAATCAGTGCGGATAATTTTATCGAGGGTGTGATGAGTAGAATTATTTTTGCCTGGCTGATTGCCTCAGGATTGTTGGTTTCCTGTGACATCCTCGGTCCTGACAATAGACTGGTTGATCCGAACTATCCTGCGAGCTTCCGGATACTGTCCCAGGAGATGGTGGACTCTCTTGAATCCATGTTTGGGACACTCAATTCATCACAATTTTGCGGGCAGCTGAACCGTTTTGGATTCACCGACACAGAAAATTGCTATCAGACCATTCGCGGTGACCCGGTTCAAAAATCGGAGGCGATAGAGGTTGCCATGAACGCCCTGCTTCGGAACCAACAGTTTACGAACGTCACCGATACTTCCGATCTGTCGGTGAGCCATATCTTTGGGGAAGCAGACAGTTCAAAATGGTTAATTACCTTTCATACACAGCAATATCAATCCAGAGAAATTCTTGACACCCGTATTACGGTGTATTTGAATTCAGAGGGTGTTTATAATATTTACAATCACTGGTATCCGTCTTTTTACCTCCCGGATCAAATCGCATATGATTCCACCGATGCGAAGATAAAACTTCTGGGAAAAACACTAACTTTTCCTGGTTACAGCGGGAAAAAACAACGGTATGATATCACGTATTCATCTTTAAACGACGCCAAAACGGTTCAGAAAATTGTGCCACACATATCTGAGTATGAAATTGAAATGCGGCTGACCTGGCAGGTACCGGTATCATTCGTCGATGACATGATCGGATGGTATGTATATATCGACGCGATGACAGGAGAAGAAATCAAAACTGTGCAACTATTCAGAACTTGACATGCTAGTGGAGTAAGGGGGCAAACGAAATAATTTGAAGGTTAAAAAAATAAAGTAATTGGAGGAAACAATGCGAAAAATATCAGGAGCAATTTTTCTCGCGTATTTTGCAGTGATGTTATTAGGATGCGGTGATAATATCGGACCAAATCCACCGGTAAAAACACTCCAGATCTCTCAGACTGAACAGGAAATACTCGATGCGAATAACGCATTCGGATTTGAGTTATTTCGGACGCTAATAGGTAATCAGCAAATCGAAAATACCGTAATTTCTCCGGTGAGTATTTCCATGGCGCTGGGAATGACGCTCAATGGGGCTGAAACTGTGACATACGATTCTATGCGGAATGTGCTTGGGTTTGAGGATTTTACCCGGGAGGAAATCAACCGATCCTACCGGAACCTGATTGACCAGCTGTTATCGCTGGACCCCAACGTCACTATGGAAATCGCCAACTCCATCTGGATCAGTGATGACTATTCCGTAAAATCGTCGTTCAAAGATGTTAACCGAACCAATTTCGATGCGGAAATCCGGAACCTTGACTTCTCGTTACCGTCCTCGGTCGATGAGATCAACGGTTGGGTGGCAGACAAAACACACGACCGTATTACAGAGGTTATCGACCAAATCGATCCCATGGTGCTGATGTACTTGATTAACGCGTTGTATTTCAACGGGACCTGGACCTATGAATTTGATGACTCCGAAACCAGGGAAGCCCCGTTCCAGGTGGCAGACGGGACGGAAGTTACTGCCGATATGATGGTGCAGACCAATACCTTCGATTATTTTTCCAATGATAACGTTCAGGTCGTTGATCTACCTTATGGCAATGAGGACTTCAGCATGACAATTGTCCTGCCCAAAGGGGAGACCACGATCGGTGAATTTGTCAGCTCCCTGAGTGCCGATCTCTGGAGCTCGCTGATATTATCACTGGAGGAACAGGAGGGGACGGTCTATCTCCCGAGATTCGAGATAGCGTATGACACATTATTAAATGATCCCCTCACAGCCATGGGAATGGCAAATGCGTTTTCACCGGGAGATGCTGATTTCAGCGGGATATCTGAATTAGTGGATCTATTCATTAACCGGGTAATTCATAAAACATATATTCGTGTGGATGAGGCTGGCACGGAAGCCGCCGGGGTGACCGTAGTCGAAACGTACATAACTTCGGTCGGTGGTAACGGGTTTATCATGCGGATCGACCGCCCGTTTCTCCTGGCTATACGGGAGCGGACATCAGGTGCTGTTCTGTTCCTGGGGGTGATTGACCAGCCGGAACGTATTTCGTAAGACTACCACCGTCATTGACCGCTTCCTGCGTCGATGACGGTGAATTCTTAAATAGAATACGCCTTTTCTCAGTTCTATGAGCAACGTATTACAGAAATTTGTGGGATGACTGTCGGCGACGCTGTCAGCGTTCACCGACAGGATAGACTTTTAATTCATGGGTATTTCGAATGAATTCCTAATCCTATATTGTTATTTGAATTAGATGAACAGTAGGCGCCCGCTTAAACCCGCTTCGCGGTCTTGAAGCGGGTCTTCTTTGTGAGTCCGTCTGTACATGCTGGTGGATGAGTTTGATTGTATCATGAAAAACCGGCCGTCCCTGACGGGACTCAGGCAAGGGAATAAGCTGCCCGTACCCACCAATAAATTGGTGGGCTGAAAGCGGTCGCCCCTGCGGGGCTTGACATCCGGGATTTCTGTTCTTTTTATTCAGTGAGTACCATTTCCGGCGACTACCAACACCTTTTCCACTCTCGCTTAAATAGGTATCTTTTATTGGTTTTCACTTTTCACGTTTGCCGTCTCACGTCTCACGGTTTCTAACATATGCCGCCTCTCCGAGGCTCTGTTTTATTTTAATTTTGGTTCACTACAAATATGTCGCCCCGACGGGGCTCACTTATTTCCTTATACCCAATTCCTTATTCCCACTTTCGTTTCACGTTTGCCGTCTCACGTTTCACCATTCACTATTCACCTTTTTGTCTCACGTCTCACGGTATATTATGATAACTGAAAACCGTTGAAGCGATGACTCCGAACTATAACACTCGAACACCGGAATACTTTATACAACACTTAATCTTCCCTGGTTATACAATTTCGGGAACTCATGTAGATGATCAGACGTGAAACAGATGACAGGTAGCAAACATATTACCGCTGGTACTCCGAATTGGGTTAACCATTTACAGATTTTGCGATGGGACTGACTCACAGCCGGATCTGTTTTTTTTTATACAGAGAGGAGGTATGATGTCTCCGGAGTCAGTACGAAACAGGATTGGTTCTTTAAATTCAGCGTCGCAATATAAAGTCTACACTCTCAGAAATTTCGAAGAGATACCGCAGATTAACCGAATTTCTCCTGCTGAGAAACACGCTGTTCGTGTCGCCGGACAAGTCATTCCTTTCCGGGTAAATAATTATATCCTCGATAACCTTATCGATTGGAATAACATCCCTTATGATCCGCTGTACCGGATCACATTCCCACAGAAAGAGATGCTGTTGCCCCATCATTTTGAGTCGGTTGAACATGCGCTCGCGACAAAGGACCGGGAAGTACTGGCACGCACCGTCCGGACAATTCACCGGGAATTAAATCCACATCCGGCAGGGCAGATGACGCTGAATATCCCGGAATTGGACGGGATGCCAATCCCGGGGCTGCAACATAAATATCGTGAAACAGTCCTGGCCTTTCCGCGTCAGGGGCAGACATGTCATGCCTATTGCACCTTTTGTTTTCGATGGCCTCAATTTGTTCGAAAGCCAGAGTGGAAAATAGGCTTGTCCCATCCCGGACTACTCCGGAGATATTTGGAAACTCACCGGGAGGTAACCGATGTCCTCTTTACCGGCGGTGATCCCGGCATCATGCGAACCAAACTCCTGCGCAGATTTATTGAACCTGTATTATCCGTTCCACACCTGCAGAATATTCGATTTGGAACAAAAACGCTATCCCACTGGCCCTACCGGTATGTAAGTGATCCTGACGCGGACGATCTTCTCCGGTTATTTGAAAAAGTGGTAAAGTCCGGACGTCACCTGGCGGTAATGGCACACTTCACACATCCGGTCGAATTGCAAACGGATATTGTGAAAACGGCGATCAATCGGATCCGGGAAACCGGTGCAGAGATTCGCACGCAGGTGCCGCTGCTGCATCATATTAATGATGCGCCGGATCTCTGGGCAGATATGTGGACGGAGCAGGTACGGTTAGGATGTGTACCTTATTATATGTTTATTGCCAGAGATACGGGGGCACAACACTACTTTGCTATACCGCTGGTTCGGGCATGGCATATCTTCAGGCAGGCGTATCAGCGCGTCAGCGGGATTGCCCGGACGGTCCGGGGACCGGTAATGTCTGCCAGCCCCGGAAAGATTCAGGTGCTGGGTGTAAAGCGGGTGCATGGCGAACGGGTGTTTGTCCTGCGGATGATCCAGGGGCGGAATCATGATTGGGTGTTGCGGCCATTTTTTGCCCGATTCGACAGTCAGGCCAGTTGGCTGTCGGATCTCCGTCCGCCATTTGGAAAAAGGTATTTCTTTTACCATCAGGCATACCCAAAAATTGCACATGGAAAAGTACGAAGCCGATATGGTCGCTGGAGTTTTTCCGTCGATATTCGTGAGACATCATTCCAATGAAAGAAAAAGAATTCGCGTATATATTGTTACCATGGACGGTGAGATAAAACTGGATACAATTACATCATAAAGGCCAGGAAAGGGTGAGGCTATGGGCAATTTAGAATTGACGAGATCAGAAAGACTTTTCCTGATTGATGCACTGGAAAGCTATTTATCGGATTTACGGATGGAGATTGCCGGGACGGATAGCCTGAATTTCCGTAACGAGCTGAAACGACAAAAGGAAGGATTATCTGCAGTCCTGGTGAAACTGCAGATGAAAGGACAACATCCTGCTGTGAACCGGGTTTATCAGTAAGAGCCGGTTCTTGACCTCGGGTTCAACATGGAACATCATACTGAGTTTGAGTTATTTGGGGCCTCCCATATTGTTGCGCTTCTGATCCTGGGATTGGTGATATGGGGAGGATTGCGATATTTCAGCTATGGCAATAATCAGTTGCACGGCCGGAACCTGCATCGCGGTTTCGTGTATTTGTTACTGGGGCAGTTGGTGTTCTGGCGGTTGGTATTTGTGGTGTACGGGGAATTTGATCCCTTGTATGATTATCCGTTTCACCTTTGTGGTTTGAGTACTATTCTGCTGGCCTTGTATTTGAAGAATGAGAATCAAACCCTTTTCGATGTACTTTTCTATTGGATATTTACCGGTTCGGTCCTGGGGGTACTGATACCTGATTTATCCGTCGATTTTCCTCATCCACGGTATTTTGCCATGTTTAGTTCTCACGGAACATCAGTATTAATTTTACTTTATCTCCTTATTTACGAGGATAAGGAGCCGCGCAGAAAAAGTTATCACACAGCACTCCTTTGGCTATTGGGCTATGGAATGCTGATTGCTTTACCCATCAATGCATATACCGGGAGTAATTATTTGTTTCTGTTTCACGTACCGACAGTGGATTTTCAGCCCATTCAATGGCTCCCGCCCTGGCCATGGTATCTCATGGCGATCGCAGGATTTTTCTATCTCCTCTACTATGCTATTTATCATGCATATTATGCTATTCACGAGGAACGTGAACTGTTTTTCGGGAAGACAATGTAATTCTCAATAAAATCCGTATCTGTTTTATCAGATTGCCAATTGCGTATTGCTGACTGATATACCGAGGTTTTGTGTTATTATGGTGTTGGTTTACTACCAATATGCCGCCCCTCCGGGGCTCAGTTTTTTACCTTCCCAAACTTATAAAAGATACCCGGTTGACCGTTGTGTTCCCTATACCCTACACCCTATTCCTTACGCCCCTCCTCCTCATTCGTTATTCCGGATTTCATCTCCCGTTTTTTGTGGATGCGATGGGTTCGTCAGTCAATAATCGACCGTCCCTGACGGGACTCTGGTAAGGGAATAAGCTTCCCGTACCCACCAATGAATTGGTGGGTTAAAAGCGATCGCCCCGATGGGGCTTGACACCCGGTATTTCGGTTATTTTTAGTCGCTGATTACTGGTTACTGAACAATGATAACTGAAGTACCGTCTCACGGTTCACGGCCTTTCTACAAATATGCCGCCCCTCCGGGGCTCGGCCTTTGCCTTTTATTGCTTACTGCCGATTGTCGACTGCCGACTGAGCCGTCTCACGACTCACGTTTCACGGCATTTCTGACACTTCTTTTCAACATATGTTCGAAGTTATCCACAAGACTCAATTACATTCCGTTGAAAATGACAGGATGTTATTTCCCTTTATAAATGTATAACTACCATTGTCATCCTGAACGGAATCCCGTCGTGGCGGGATGAAGTCGAAGGATCTCCTACGAAAGGCTCATGGCCGCAAGAACAATAGGTTTTAGATTCACTTCCGTTCGCCTAGTTTGACAGTCACACTACAGTGATGCAATCGTCTCCATCTCCTCTTCACTCAACTCAAAATCGAAGATCTCCATGTTTTCCCGGATATGGTCCTGAGTTGAGGCTTTAGGAATTGCCGATACGTTCGGTTGCTGGATAAGCCATCGGAGCGCGACCTGCGCTTCTGACTTTCCGTACTTTTTGCTGATGTTTTTTAGCGTTCGGTTGCCCATTACACGTCCTTTGCCAAGGGGACTGTAAGCGGTAAGCATGATATCGTTTTGCTGGCAGTAGTCCAAAACCCTGTCTTGGGATCCGCCGGGATAATATTCCACCTGATTCGTAACGACGGGAGTATCCGAGGCTTTAATCGCTTCCTGTATCTCCGGGACAGAGAAATTACTCACGCCGACATGCTTCACAATCCCCTCATCCTGTAACCGGTTCATTGCGCCGATGGTCTCGGGGATGGGGACGGTGGCGCTTGGCCAGTGGATGAGCAGTAAGTCGATGTAATCCGAATTCAGCCGGCCCAGACTTGCATGGGTGGAGGAGATGACCTTTTCCGGTGCAAGATTCGACTGGACGACTTTGGTTGTGAGAAAAATTGCATCTCTGGGCACATCAGACTCCCGGATTGCCGCCCCCACTTCCTCTTCATTACGATACATCTGAGCCGTGTCCACATGGCGGTATCCCAGATCCAATGCTTTGCGAACACTGTCGCGACAAGTGCGGCCATGCATTTGCCAGGTCCCAATGCCGAGGATAGGAATTTCAATATCGTTCAACTCGAGTGTCTTCATCTGGTATATCCCGTTGGGGTTCATCTTATTTCAAAACAATATTTTATTCAGCGCATATTTTCTCAACCATGAATACTTATTCCAGGTCAACCAGAAGCTCGGAGAGTGTGGGATTCGCCGGGGCAATCTGCCGGAATTCCTCGATGCTCATCCCGGCCCGCAGGGCGACCGCCACAGAACTGAGAATATCGCTGGCGTGATAACCAATCGCACCGGCACCGTGGATTTTCCCGGCGTGTTCGTCAACAATTAATTTCAAAAACCCTTCAAGCTGGTCAACGATGTTGGCTTTCAGATTCCGCCCGTATTCCGAACGCAGTACCCGGAAGTCGAGATCCGCTTTGGCTGCCGCTTTTTCGGTGAGCCCCACCTGGGCCACTTCTGGTTCAGTGTAGATTGCTTCCACCGTCAGATCCGGAAAATAGGTTTGGTTCTGTTGTAAGACAGCATTATATGCGGCAATTCGACCCTGGATAGTTGCTCTGTTTGCGAGCATGGGCGGGCCGGTGACATCCCCGATTGCTAAAATATGTTCAACTGAAGTCCGCATGGAGGAGCCGACTTTGACACCCGATTTCTCCGTAAAAGTGACACCAGTTGTTTTCAGATTCAGGGTGCCGAGATCCGGTTTGCGCCCGATGGCGACAAAAGCGTACTCTGCTGTAATTGAGTCTCCATCCGCCAGGGTGACTTCCACATGGTCTCCCCGATTTACTACTGATTCCGCCGCCGTACGTTTTTTAAATTCGACGCCTCGTTGTCTGAAAATATGTTCCAGCGCTTCGGAAATATCGGTATCACTTCTGGGTAAAAGGTCATCGATATCGGTCACAGCAGTAACGTCACTGCCGAGCTTGTTAAACAGATAGATAGTTTCAGAACCCGTTACACCGCCGCCAATGACGATAATGCTTTCCGGGATCGAATCGCGGTGACTCAGAAACCGGGGAGCCAGAATGCGATCTCCATCCGGCTTTAAATCCGGCGGAAATAACGGAACCGATCCCGTGGCGATGATAATATTTTCCCCGTGGATCCGGGTGACTTCTTCATCATTCCGTTTGACCTGTACCGTGTAATTATCCAGGAAACGGCCCCGCCCGCTGAATACCTGGACGCCATGCTGCTCAAAATCTGTGGAGTTTAATTTCTTCTCACGTGTCTTGACGGTTTCCAGCCGGTCCAGGATCTTTTGGGGATTCACAAGGAAATTCCCCATGGGATAGCTTAGCACCTGCGCATGCGCTGCAGCCCCTTTGGCGTTCGCTGCATCCAGCCAGACCTTGCTCGGTACCAGGCTGTGCCACAGTGCGCGACCTCCCGGACGATCCTGTTCCACCAATCCAACGCTGGCGCCGAGTTTTCCTGCCTCTTTGGCAGCAGCTACCCCACCCGGTCCGCCACCAATTACAACAACGTCTTTGCGTACATAATCTGCGTTCATAATCTCCCCGTTCGTTTAATTAATGTGAGACTTTATTCTACATATTGAAGTTTAGACGGTCAAACCAAAAGCGAGGTTACATGTAGGGTTACAGTAATGTATATAATCGTACTTCTAATAGGTGGTGAATATGTCTGTTTTACTGTCCTCCCCCGTGAATGGCCTCAGGAGAGGGGCATCGATGGGGCGCTTGCATTTCTCCGGGAATGTCCGCCCCACATTCCTTACACACAAGGGAGATTCGGTTGTCCTCTCTGTGGAGTGTGGAGTTGCTATGTTTTGGTGGACACCCCAAAAAGAGCGATATTTCTACAGGAGGTGCACCATGAGTCCAACCCAGCCACGTCGGCACTTTACCACACAGTTCAAACGCGACGCGGTCGAGCT
>Ga0180434_10000609_pt1 | contig 52683 bp, 41 predicted proteins | sample SS_ome_7_FD_132453 | JGI IMG/M metagenome (GOLD analysis project Ga0180434, IMG submission 132453) | Hypersaline lake sediment archaeal communities from the Salton Sea, California, USA - SS_1_D_2 metaG | ecosystem: Environmental > Aquatic > Non-marine Saline and Alkaline > Hypersaline >... | reverse complement strand
CAAGTAAATGATTTAGTGATTGAAATAGACTCGTAGCTGACTGTATCGTAACAGGATGCCCTCAAAGCAAAAAAATGAGGGAAAAGAAATTTTATCACTTGACTTTGAGCTCTTCATAGGTGGGCTTACAGATAAGAAAGTCGAAGAGCTTATCCCGTTGGGCAGAAGCTGGTGCAAACCACCTGAATTGAAAATCTTAGCGGGTAAATTTGTTGATAACGGTTTTGACCAGGCGCAAAAAGCTTATCTGCTCAACTGTGTATCATCTTCTACCTTGAAATTAAGCTTATCAGCAAATGAACACTCTCCCATAGTCAATCCGGCCTTTGTAATTAAGGATTGGGGGCCGGCAACTCCGGCTCTGAAGGTTGATGGTGGTAATGTAAAAGACTTTCGTTTTGGATACAATCACAGAATTGATGGAACCGATTTGGCCATATGGATAAAAATCAAGTCAGCAAATCCGATCAATATCGAGCTTTCACCAGTAAAGTAATGAAAGTAAACTATTTAATATAGAAAATGCCCGTCCTTTATAGTTTTGCCGGTAATAAATGATTGACAGAAGGGCGGGGAAAGTGTAAGTTTAATCCGACCGGGTTAAAGGCGAACCCGGGGACGAAAAGCGATAAAATAAACAAATAGAAAGGGTATTAAGATGAGACTAAAGGGAATTTTTTTATTGTTGTTGGTTGTTTTGACTGCTTCTGCGGCTTTTGGGAGTGATTTCCGGGCTTATTATACCAAGCTGGATTCGGGCCAGGAGTTCGAGAAATACACCCGTACCGGTCCTTATGCGGATGTGGTGGTTGAAGTGGGTAAGGGTCAGCTTATATTCTGGCGTGCCAGCAGTTATCTGCCCCACTGGAAGACAGAGAGGGGAAGTTGGTATCTCAATGAGATTATCGAGCGCAGCGGTGACGGTACTCCTATGAGGCCTGACAGGGTGAATACCTATTCTCATGTCAGGATTGGCAAAGACGGAGAGGATGGAGATAAGATTGTTATTCACTGGCGTTATCTTCCCCAGTACGGTTCGAAAAATCCACACAATGGTTTGTCACCGTTCCGTTTTGTTGACGAATATTTTCATATTTACAAGGACGGCAGGGTTGTTCGAATAATCAAACCGGGAGCCGAAAAGTACAGGGACTGGCAGGACCCACATAATCAATATGTTCAGACACTACATTTGAAAGAAGACGGCATAGAGGAAGTATCACTGGCGGAGCCGAGAAAAGGCTTGAAAAGCAAGGTGGTCAGGGGCAATCCTGTAAAAGGGAGCGATGTCGGGAACCCAGTTTGCGTTTGGCATTTCGACGAAGGAGGCGGTGATGTAACAAAAGAAGCGGTAAGCAAAGCGGATTGTGAAATAGAGGGTCACGCCAGTATGTGGAAGAAGGGGGTGTCGGGAACGGCACTTCAGTTCGACGGCTATAACACGGTTGTTAAGTTCGACGGTGAGCAGGCCCCGGAACTTATGCGGGGAGTAACACTGGAGGGCTGGATAGCCATCGGTGCTTATCCGTGGAACGACGCACCAATTGTTCAGCGTGGCGTTGACGGCTACTGGTTTCTGGGTCTCGGGGCACATGCGCACCCGGTTTTTAAGATTATAATACACGACAAGGAATACAAGGTGACATCTGATATTGAGCTGGAGCGTTACAAGTGGTATCACCTTGCGGGGACATACAACCCTGAGGAGAGCGAAATGCGACTTTATGTTAACGGAGAGCAGGTCGATTCCGCCCAGGCGAGGAATTGGATTCCACTTGCCGGTGAGAGCCCGATTTTTATAGGCCAGGGCAAAGCGATGCGGCCGACAGACCCGGTTCGCAGGAATACCTTTGTCTGCAATTATTCCTTTGACGGTTTGATTGACGAGGTGAAGCTTTATGATGCCGTATTGACACCCGTGCAAATAGCCGCGGCTTACCGGCAGATGAAGCCGGCGGATGAAGTGGTGGAAAATCCTGATATGGACTTTCGCCTGCTTCCGGAAACTGATGTTGAGGGTTTCGGCGGGTATTACCGTCTGCTTGATTTTTATGAATCCTGGGACAGTATGTGGTGCTTCGGTGAGTATGCGGATGTGGTTGTGGGATTCGATGAGCATCCGTGTCAGTTTGTCTTCTGGCGTGGCACCGGCTATATTCCGATGCTTGTAAATGAGAACGACCAATGGTGGAGCAACGAATTTAACGAGACCTGGAACAAATCCGGAGGCAAGGGCTGCCAGGAGCCGATGTCAGACAAGGAGGCCTATTCCAACCGGGCAAGGATTATTGAAAACACAGAAGCAAGGGTGGTGGTTCACTGGCGTTATCCGCTAAAAGATGTTCTTCATACTCACGCCAATTATGTTGAGGAAACCGGCTGGTCTGACTGGTCCGACTGGTATTACTATATCTATCCGGATGGAGTTGCAGTTAAGCTGATGCACCTGTGGACCAGCGGCGAGCGCAACCACGAGTTTATAGAGGGTATGGCCATATACGGACCTGGTCAGCACCCTGAAGATGTGATGGAGATTGACCCCGGAGTTTACCTTGCGGATACAGAGGGCAACGTGACGGCATATGACTGGGTTGATGGTCCGCCGGATGATACGGATTATACGAACAAGAAAATAATCCTTATCAATTATAAGGCGAAATATAAGCCATTTACCATAGGCGACTTTACTAAAGGAGATGTTTACGGCGGCGAAGTTACCGAATACGCAGTATTCCCTGCCTGGAACCACTGGCCGGTTTCGCAGATACCATCAGACGGCCGGTATGCGAGCTTCCCCGACCGAACCGGACACAGCTCTCTGACCGACGGTTTAGTGTGGCAGGTTTATGAAGAGGCGTATGGAGAACGCCCTGATTATAATTATCGCCATTTTGTAGGGCCGGATACGATAAGTAAAAGCGGCTCTGGAGACCGCCCCTATTATTCAAAGATATTAATGGAAGGTATGACGGACAAGCCGGCGGGGGAATTGGCTACCCTTGCCAAATCCTGGCTGAGTCCCGCAGAGCTCAATGTGGTAAGCGGATGCAGAAGCAATGGTTATGACAAGTCCCAGCGTGCTTATGTTCTTGAAGCGAAAGGCGACAAGATGACTTTCGAAATTAAAGGCAGTAGCGACTCGCCTGTAGTTAATCCATGCTTTGTGATAAGCAACTGGGGACAACAAGATGCGGCGGTGACAGTTAACGGTATGAGACCGAAGTCCGAGGATGTCAAAGTCGGTCATCCGAGGATGGTAACGGATAAGGATTTGGTTGTATGGCTTCGGATGCAGTCCGAGAATAAAATGAAGTTTGTTATCGAATCGGCAGACTAAATATCAAACGTACAAGCTTGAAAGGATGGTTTTTCTCATGCATTCATTAAAAAAGAGATTTTACCTGCACACCCGAGTTCCCGCGGTCCATTCGCGATCACTCGTTGCGATCGTCGCTTTCTGTCTTTTCGCCACCACTTTGGTGCTTGCGGCGGATTTCGGCGCATATTACACGAAACTCGATTCAGGAGGAAACTTCGAAAAGATCGCCCGTGTCGGGGATTACGCCGATATTGTGGTGCGTATCGATTCCGAACGCAAATTCGTATTCTGGCGAGCTTCCTCGTACTTGCCTCACCTTAAGACCTCCTCTATAAGGGAATATGTCAGGAAAGTTGTGGAGCGCTCAGGCGATGGATCTGGAATGAGACCGGATCGGGTGAATATCTTTTCTCGAGTAAAGATAGTTGAGAACACGCCTTCGAAGGTGGTCGTACATTGGAGATACGAACCCAACTTCTCGTTATCCGAATTTCCTGTCCGCCCGGTCGACGCCAATCCCTGCGAGATGGTGGATGAGTACTTCACTATAACTTCGGATGGGCATGTCGTGCGAACCATTCGCCAGGGAACTGCCTCGATTGATGAGTGGAACGACCCGCTCAATATCACCATCCAAGAGTTCAATCTCACCGCATCAGGAATAAAGAACTTAAAAACCACCAAACCCCCAAAGTCCACTGCAACTGAAGTAAAATCCGGCAATCCTGCCAAGGGCCCCAATCCGGTCGATCCGGTCGCCTGGTGGAAATTCGACGAGGGGCAAGGTTCCACCACCGTGGAGACCGTGAGCGGAGTTGAATCCTCGATCCCGGGAAACAAGGTCCTCTGGAAAGGCGGTGCTTCAGGAACCGCGCTTCACGCCGACGGGTACAACACCAAGATTACCTTGCCTCATGCAAAAGCTCCCGCTGTTGAAAAAGAAATCACCCTCGAGGGTTGGGTCGCTTTATCCGCTTACCCATGGAACGAGATTCCCATCGTGAAAAAGGGGGACAATGACGGCTATTTCCTGGGAGTAACAGGTCATGGATATCCCGTGTTCAAGGTTAATTCAGGCGGTGTTTGGACGACCGCAACCATCCCTGAAGAACAAGAAAGAAATAAGGAAGCGATCATCGAGAGAGGTCTTTACAAAGGAAACCTGGACCTCTTCAGGTGGTATCACCTGGCGGGGACTTACAGCAAATCGGACGGGATTCTTCGTCTCTATGTAAACGGCAAAGAAGTCGCGACCGCGATGTCCGGTTGGAAATACATCGACGATAACGACGAATCCATCAAGTACACCGGACAGTGGCGAACGTATGCCCGCGACAGTTACGGCGGATCCTTTCACTCCACTGAACGCGGAGGCCAAAAAGTCGATTTCACCTTCACCGGACCTAAGATCCGGGTCATCGGGTATATCCAACGCAAAGGGGGCGATTGCCAGGTCATCATTGACGGCGAGGACAAAGGGACGATCAGTTTTTATAGTCGCAGGAGAAAAGGTAATCAGGTTCTGTTCGAGGCGGACGAGCTCGGCGAAGGAGAACATCACATCCAACTCGTTTCTATAGGCGAAGTCTATCCCGACGCTTTCGCGATTTGGAGGGATCTGAAGACTGCGCCAAAAGACATTCGGGTCCCCTCGGATGACATTGAATTGGCGCAAGGTCCCCCCGCGTTCCCGGTGGACTGGCTTCACGGGACAATCGCTTCACGATTTTCCCTGGACGGCCTTCTTGATGAGGTGAGAATTTACGATGTTCAACTCACCCCTGAGCAGATCAAACAATCGTATAAGAACTTCCATCCTGGCGACTCGATCGTTAACAATCCGGATTCTCCTCCGAGGTCGCTCCCCAAAGCGGCGCCCTCCGGGAAATTCAGGGCCTACTACAAAACACTCAAGTTTTACGAGAACTACGACAATTTCTGGAGGTTCAGCGACCACGCCAATGTGATTGTGGAGTTCGCCAAGAGCCCCTGCCGTTTCATTTTCTGGCACGGCACTGCCTACATCCCTATGCTCGTGAACGATAAGAACCAATGGTACTGCAACGAATTCAACGAAACGTGGAGCACTTCCGGCGGCAAATCCAGCCAGGAACCGATGTCCGAGAAGAAGAACCTGATTAACCATGTGAGAATCGTGGAACAATCTCCCGCCAGGGTCATTGTTCACTGGAGATACCCCCTTAAAGACACGAGGTATATCTTCGCCAACTATAATCCGGACACCGGATGGGGTGATTGGAGCGATTGGTATTTCACCATTTACCCGGATGGGACGGCCTTCAAACGGATGCGACTATGGACCGATGGAAATCGGAACCACGAGTGGCATGAGTCGATGGTCATCACAGGCCCAGGACAGCATCCTGAGACCGTTGTTGATCCAGTGGGAGTGTTGACGCTCGCCGATTCTGCAGGTAAAACCGACGTGTATCATTGGACTGAGGGACCGCCGGACGACCCTGATTACGACAATATGAAGGTCCACATCATCAACTTTATGAGCGATTGGGATCCCTTCACCGTCGGAAACTTTCTGGACGGGAATGTCTATAGTAGCACAGTAACCCCTTACTCGATTTATCCTTCCTGGAATCACTGGCCAATAGGCCAGGTCATCTCCGCCGGCAGGAATGCTTATGCACCTGACCGCACAGCGCATAGTTCATTCACTCATGTCGAGCTTCCCGATTACGATTCGGGACCGAACTTCCAGGAAAAACTACTATTGGAAGGAATGACCCGGGCCTACACCGATGGAAAGATTTCTGAACTTGTAACTCTCTATAAAAGTTGGTCGCAGGCGCCGGAGATAGGCAAAGTTACTGGCTTGGAAAGCCATGGCTACAATCGTGCCGAGGGCGCTTTTGAGTTCACCAAAACCGGCGGTAAGATGTCTTTTACTCTTGAGGCCTCCAAAGATAGTCCCATCCACAACCCGGGAATTGTTATCGCCGATTGGCCCGGCCGCGACACCAAGGCGCAAGTGGAAGTCTCGGGCGCAAAAGCTTCGGACATTCAGCAGGGTGTCATCCTAAATACGGAAGGCGCTTACAGTTTGGTGTTATGGATTGAGACGACGAGCGATCAACCGGTTACCGTCAATATCTCATTCTAAGCTGATTTGAGAAATTTTTGAACAGTTTCATAAGATTATGCCGAAAGAATAGTTAGAGACAAGGGGAACGATTATGGAGGATTAATATCATGTCCCGGCCATTCTTCGTGCGTTCGTTTTCGCGGGACGAACGCAAAGCCATCCAAAAACTACGCAAACGACCGCCTAATCTTGCGGTTTATCGACGAGTACAATCTGTTCATTTCTCATCGCAGCGCTTGAAAGAGCGGCAATTGTCGGCCATTTTTTCAGGTAAAGTACGCCTTTTGTGTTCGATTGTTTGCTGGAACCTGTAAACCTGCTCAGGTGCCAAATGGTATTTGCCGATTCGAGCAGTTCGGTATCCGGCATCGGCAAGCAGTACGGGGAGGGTTTTGACTTTAGAGAAAGAAGAAAAATGATGATAACTGTGCTGTAACCCGTACATACCGTTTGTGTGGTTATATAGGCCGCTTAGAATTACGGAGCGGCTGGGGCTGCAAGAAGAGGTCTTACAGAAAGCATTTGTAAATAGGGTTCCATAGCGAGCAAGTGTATCCAGGCCAGGCGTTTTAATTACGCCGTTGCCATAACAGCCGGCGTCGTCAGTGCCCTGGTCATCGGTGACGTATAACAGGACGTTTGGCTTTCGAGGAGGCTTTTCAGCGCCGAAGGTAAGGCGCGGTGTTGTCAATGTCATTGCTCCAGGACCAATAGTTTTGAGAAAATTACGACGTGTTGTATAGTTAAGAGCGCTCACAATTTTTTGAATTTTTCGTATTCTTTTGACCAGGAGTCAGTTTGCTGTGGCAGATATTCCCTGACATCAAAGGAATTGCTGACGATGTTTCTTGCTTCGGCCAAAGATTTAATTTGTCCACAGGCCATTGCCTGGGTAATAATGTTTCCGCTTGCCGTTGCTTCCACCGGTCCTGTAATGACTTTTTTACCTGTGGCATCGGCAGTGAACCGACAAAGAAGCTCGTTTTGGAGGCCGCCGCCGACAATGTGTAATACGTCTATCGACTTGCCGGTGATGTCCTTGATAGCTTCGATGGTGTTGCGATATTTAAAGGCAAGAGACTCTAATATTACCCTTACGAACTGTCCTTTATCGCTTAATTTGCTTTGGTCTGTTTTTTCAAGATATTCGTTGATTCTGGCCGGCATATCACCCGGCGCTAAAAAGGCATTGTGGTCAGGGTCAATGGAAGCTGCAAAAGGTTCAGCTTTGTCGGCCATTTCCTCTAACTGGTTGTAAGATAAATCAGTGCCTTGCTGCTGCCATTGTCTTCGACTTTCCTGCAGCAGCCAGAGGCCCATAATATTCTTTAAGAAACAGATGGTGTTTTTTACACCGCCTTCATTTGTAAAGTCGTAATTAAATGATTTATCGTTAATGATAGCCTTGGGGGTTTCGATACCCATCAGGGACCAGGTTCCGCTGGACAGATATGCCCAGTTTTTGGTTTTGGCCGGTACCGCTGCAACGGCGTCTGCCGTATCGTGTGAGGCAGTGGCGATAACGTTTATCGGGTCAGAGCCAAATTCATCACACAATTGTTTTTTTAACTTTCCTACAATTGTTCCCGCCCGGACGAGCCGGGGCATAATGTGCATCGGCAAATCAAGAGAGCGAAGAATCTTCTTTGACCATTGGCTGGTTCTCATGTCCATAAAGTGCGAAGTGCTTGCAAGTGTATATTCAGCGTATATTTGGCCACTTAAATGATAGGCGACGAGGTCCGCCATAAAGAGTAGTGTTTTTGCCTTATCCAGAGAGGATGAATTTGCCAGTCGCATAGCGAGCAGTTGAAAAAGTGTGTCGAGCTGTCTGAACTGCAGACCGCTGTTTTCGAAGATTTTGCGTTTGTCCATCAACTCAAAAGCTTTTTCCATTACTCCGTTAGTCCTGCTGTCGCGATAGTGATATGGTTTTTCAATGAGGTTTCCATTTTCATCGAGCAGGCCGAAATCGACGCCCCAACTGTCAACGGCTATGCCGCAAATTTTTCCGGCATTTTGTTTAATTGTTTTATCAATTCCAGTTTTGACCTGTGAAAAGAGTTCGGCAAAATCCCACCTGAGTGAACCATTCTCCTCGACCATACAGCTTGGAAAGCGATAGATTTCCGACAAGGTCAATTTTTCGGCAGATACGGCGCCCAATATTACCCTGCCGCTTTCAGCACCGAGGTCAACAGCGATATAATGTTTTTCTTTGGTCATTTTGAGTTTATCCTGCTCAAGAGTAAAATCGAAGGGCCTATATTAAAGCAACAGCCCGTAACAGTCAAGATGATTGTAGCTTGACAAAATGAGAGATTTATGGCAAGATAATGATGAATTTAGCAGTGATTTTGATTCTTTTTGGGAAATTTTTGATAGTACAGCTTGATAGTAACCTGAAGAGTTTCGAGTATGAACTGTCTCATCAGTCAGAAGGTTTATTTGGAATGAAAAATGTGTTAGATGAGCTTGAGTGTAAGCTGGATAGTTTCGATTATGCCGAGAGGCGGCAGGCGTTAGACGCATTATGCGAGATGAGGGCAGATGGAGAGTTGGCTCTGCCGGAGGCGGGCGCTGATGTCAACCTGCACTGCCACACTTTTTTTTCCTATAACAGTTACGGCTATTCGCCGAGCAAATTCGCTTACTTTTCGCGAAAGAGAGGGCTTGCTGTGGCTGGCGTGGTGGACTTTGATGTTCTTGACGGTCTTGAGGAATTTCTCGAGGCGTCAAAGAAACTTGGTTTGAAGGGTTGCGCGGGGATTGAGAGCCGTGTTTTTGTGCCGGAGTTTTCGGACAAGGAGATAAACTCGCCGGGCGAGCGGGGAATTTCATATCATATGGGAGTAGGTTTTCCAAAGAGCAGGTTTGTTGGTAAGCATCAGGAGTTTCTGGAAGGTCTTCGCTACATAGCTCAGCAGCGAAACCGGGCCTTAATGGAGAGAGTGAATTCATATTTGGGCCCGGCAGAATTAGATTATGAAAAGGACGTTATGATTTTGACGCCCTCAGGCAATCCTACAGAGAGACATATTTGCTTAGCGTATGCCCGTAAGGCAGGTAAGATTTTCGGGCAGGGGGGTGAGTTGGCCGAATTCTGGTCTGAGAAACTCGGAGTCGAGATAAACAGCACTTACCTGCCGGAAGGTGTAGAGTTGTTAAATACTATTCGCAGCAAAACTATGAAACGCGGCGGAGTGGGATATGTTCAGCCGGACGCAGGGGCATTTCCCAAAATGGCAGAGATGAATGAGTTTGTCCTTGCGGCTGGCGGGATACCAACTATGACCTGGCTCGATGGGACATCAGATGGTGAGAAGGAAATCAAAAGATTGGTGGAAGTTGCAATGAAGAGCGGGACGGCAGCAGTAAATGTTATTCCCGACCGCAACATAACCGGCAGCAATAAAGATGAGAAGACCAAGAACCTTTATGAGGTTGTGGAACTGGCGGAGAGGTTGAATTTGCCTGTTGTCGTCGGAACGGAAATGAATAGTCCCGGCCAGAAGTTTGTGGACAGTTTCGATACGGAGGAATTGAAGCCGCTGGTGCCGATATTTCTTAAAGGTGCATATATCGTTTATGCGCATTCGGTGCTTCAGCAAAAATGCGGGCTGGGATATAACAGTGATTGGGCCGGGAAGAATTTTGCAGGGGCAGCGGAGAAAAATAAATTCTTTGAGAAAGTTGGAAGAAGCTTAAAGCCGAAACAGGAAGATGTACTGGCGGTATTGGGTGGAGATGTGACAAGTAAGGAAATATTAGAAAGAATCGGCAACTGAAACAAGGACAGTAGCATAATGGCAGATTTGCCGGAAACACAACAGGCGGTACAACTGGTCGGGCCGGATAAACTTCTCTTTAACGATTCGAAAGAAGTTCACAGGCCGGGCGAGCACCAGATACTCTGCCGGGTCGAGGCGGTAGGGCTGTGCTTTTCCGACCTTAAATTGCTGAAGCAGTTTTCGTCACACGTTCGCAAGAGTGAGATAGTATCCGGAATCGACCTTGAAATATTGAAAGAGATACCCAGTTATGTTCCTGGAGAAAAGCCTGCGGTGCCGGGTCATGAGGCGGTGGTTCGAATTGCAGCGGTTGGGCCGGGCGTAGAAGATTTCAAGGTCGGCGAGCGTTATCTTGTGCAGACTGATTATCGTTGGATAAGGACAGCGAGTAAATCCAATGCTGCGTTTGGGTACAATATAGAAGGGGCACTGCAGGAATATGTGCTGATTGACAAGAGGATAGCGACCTCGCCGGGAGGTGAATCGATGATGATACCGGTTTCAGAAGAGATGTCTTGTTCTGCGGTGGCTTTGGTTGAGCCGTGGGCGTGCGTGGAGGATGCCTATGCTTCACAGGAGAGAACAAGCCTGAAAACCAGCGGTCAGATGCTGGTGGTTGCGGACAGGGAGATTGAAGCCGGCACTTTTTGCAGTTTTCTCGAACGCTACGGCCGGCCGGCGCAGATAACCTACGTATCGAAAACAGCAAAATTGAACAGTCTAAACGTCAAAGTTATTAGAGCGAAGAATATCTCAGAATTAAAAGACGCAAATTATGATGATGTAATATATTTTGGCTCTGATGCTGACACTGCTGAGGCGTTGCTTGCGAAAGTTGGTGTGGATGGACTTTTGAATATTGTTCTTTGTGGAGGCAGGTTCGGCAGAGACATTTTGACGACGGTGGGCAGGGTCCACTATGGCGGGATTAGAATAATTGGAACGGTGGGTTCTGACCCTGCAGAATCTATGCGATATATACCACGAACCGGTGAAATTCGTGATGGCGATAAAATAAATGTAGTCGGTGCAGCCGGGCCGATGGGTGCTATGCACGTGGTTAGAAATATTTGTCAGGGCGTTGAAAATGTGTCGGTCTATGCCGGGGATATGGATGATAAGAGATTAGAGGTATTGACGAAAACAGCCGCTGGTTTGGCCAAGAAGAACGGTGTGGATTACATAGCTTATAATCCAGTAAGAGACAAGATAGAAGAGCCTTTTGACTATGTAGCTTTAATGGTGCCGTCACCTGAGCTGGTGGCCGAGGCGGTGCGCCGAGCAGGTAAAGGCGCTATTGTAAATATATTCGCAGGAATACCGGCGACAGTCAGCGGAAAGATTGACGTGGACAGCTATATAGAAAAGCAATTATACTTTATAGGGACAAGCGGTTCTGTGCTGGGTGATATGAAAGCTGTATTATCGAAGATGGAGGCGGGCAGGCTTGATACGAATGTTTCTGTCGCGGCAGTTTGCGGTCTGGAAGGAGCTTCCGAAGGGATTCGCGCGGTTGAGAAGCAACTTATACCCGGCAAAATTATTGTTTATCCCGCCTGTAAGGGTCTGGGACTTGTGAAGCTGAATAAGCTGGATGAGAAAATGCCCGAAGTAGCAGCCTGTCTGAATAATGGTTTATGGACGAAGCAGGCCGAACAGAAACTTCTACAAAAATATCAAAATTTACAAATAAAGAAAGGATAGTACGATGCCGGAAGCTGACGCTGGAAAAGAAGGGAAAAAGTTTTATGAAGATGTTGAGATGGAGACGCCGGGATTTTTCCTTAAGGGAGCAGGCTCGCTGGACTGGGGGATGAAGAACCGTCTGTCGCGAATATTCAATCCCGAAAGCGGCAAAACGGTAATGTTAGCGATTGACCACGGTTATTTTCAGGGGCCAACTACGGGTCTTGAGCGAATTGATTTGACGGTTGTACCATTAATGGAATATGCCGATGCGATAATGTTGACGCGCGGGGTTTTGCGAACGACAGTTCCGCCGACACTGACCAAACCAATTGTGATGCGCTGCAGCGGAGGGCCGAGCATACTTAAGGAACTCTCGGACGAACATCTGGCAGTTGATATTGAGGACGCTATACGTATGAATGTTGCAGCCATTACTCTTCAGGTATTCATCGGAGGAGAGTTCGAAAGCCGTTCCGTGCATAATATGACGCGGCTGGTGGATATGGGGATGCGTTATGGAATTCCTACGATGGCGGTAACGGCGGTTGGCAAAGATATGGTTCGTGACGCGAGATATTTTCGCCTTGCCTGCCGTATCTGTGCCGAGCTTGGCGCACAGATTATCAAAACCTATTACATACCGGAAGGCTTTGAGACGGTAACAGCTTCGTGCCCTGTTCCGATTGTGATGGCCGGCGGCAAAAAAATCCCTGAACTCGACGCTTTGACAATGGCTTATAAAGCTATCAGGCAAGGCGCTTCGGGAGTCGATATGGGACGGAACATCTTCCAAAGCGAAGCCCCGAAGGCGATGATTCAGGCGGTAAGCAAAATCGTGCACGAGCAAGCCAGACCTGCTGAGGCAATGGAACTATATGAAACACTCAAAAACGAACAGAAGCAGGATTCGGATTAAGAAGAAAAATAATGGAGAATAATTTATCAGGACAGCTTTCTTCAAAGCGATTGGTTCGAATGACGCCAATAGTCCGCGGGCTTTTAGCTCGGTCGACAGGTAATGAGGATGTTCCTTACGAAGGCGTTATTTTGAAATCTTTAACCGGCAAGGAGGCAGTTGATTTTGCCGGCTGCGCCGACAATGCTAAGGCCGAGCAGTATCCTGCGCCTTTGAGTAAGGGTCAAAAGCCACCGCTCTTTTTAGACAATATAGATTGTAATGTTGAGCTGGAAGAGCTTCGCAGGCACTTAAGCACCAGGATTTCAGATTATTCGCAGCAGCATAACTGCAAACCCACCATTATATGTGTGCGGGATGAGGGGATACTTTATCTTGACCAAAAGGAAGGCGAACCTAATTGGCCTCTTAATAATAAAGTTGCCCTGGTAACCGGCGCCGCCGGTGCCATCGGTTATGGAGTCTGCTGCGGGCTGCTGGAAAAAGGATGTCATCTGGCTGCTACCGACCTTGCGGGTGATAAACTCGACGGTTTTGTTGAGGATTTGAAACAAACAGCGGGCGGGCGCGTGCTCGGCGTTGAGCTTGATGTTACTGATAAGGAATCAGTTAGCCGGGGCTTTGAAAGCGTCATTCAAACATGGGGCGGAATTGACATTGTTGTTGTTAATGCCGGCATTCCGCTGGTTTCCAATTTGAGAGAGATTGAACTCGAGGAGTTTCGCAAGCTGGAACGAGTGAATGTGGAAGGGGCCCTGTTGACATTATCCGAAAGCGCTAATCATTTTATTCTTCAGGGGACAGGAGGCGACATTATTGTTATATCCAGCAAGAACGTTCCCAGCCCCGGTGCTGGGTTCGGGGCTTACAGCGCCACCAAGGCCGCTTGTCATCAGTTGGGGCGTATCGCAAGTATAGAGTTGGCGCAGTACGGTATTCGGGTGAATATGGTCGCACCGGACGCGGTATTTTCTGAGGGTAAATATAAATCGGGTCTCTGGGAGCAAATAGGGCCCGACCGTATGAAGGTTCGCAGGCTTGATGAGAAGGGATTGCAGGAGTATTACCAGAATCGAAATCTGCTGAGAGCCAGGATTACAGGACGACACGTTGCAAATGCGGTTCTGTTTTTTGCCACCCGTCAAACCCCTACCACCGGTGTTACAATTCCCGTGGATGGCGGTTTGCCGGATGCCACCCCACGTTAGATTTGTTTCAGCGTTTAAAAAATAACAGACAAAGCCATTATCAGGTTGTTGTGTACAATCGCCATAGTAGCACATAAAGTCATCTTTTAATAATATGGACGAGGTCCTGTCACAACTTATTACAGTGTCGAGAGTGGCCGGGAAAGACACTTCGCTTATTCAGGGCGGCGGTGGGAATACATCTATGAAAACAAGAGACGGGAAGTATATGTATATAAAGGCGAGCGGAACCGCTTTAAAAGATATGTCCAGGGACACGGGGTGGCGTAGGTTACGGCTTGATTTGGTCCGAGCAATTATAAAAGACAAGTCAATAGCACAGCTTGATGTCTATAGCAGAGAAACGGAGGTGGTAAATCGGCTGCTTCTTGCGTGCGCTGATAATTTTACCGGCTCCAGGCCATCGGTAGAATCGCATTTGCACGCTTTTCTTGGCAAGTGTGTAATACATCTGCATCCGGTTGCGGTATTGGCCTACGCCTGTGCCAGAGGCGGACAGGTAAAACTTGAAAAGCTATTCAGCAAGGAAAAATTTCCTATACTGTGGGTTCCGTACACAGACCCCGGCTTTATGCTTGCAAAGAGACTTTTAAGATTAGTTTCTGAATATGAAAGAAAGTTCGGCAGAAAACCTGCGATTCTTTTCCTCGAAAAGCATGGGCTTTTAATCTCGGCCAACAGTACAGAGAGAGCTTTGCAGCTTGTCCACAAGGTGATAAATCGCTGCCGCAGCAGGTTGAAACAATTAAAGGTGGCAAAAGGCAAACCCGCAGATAAGGAAATTGTTACTGAAACAAGGGTTTGTATTAGCAAGGCGTTTTTTGAGGCGACCGGCCGGCAAATCCCGATAAGTTACTTCCATAATGAAACAGTTGCAGCATTTTGGGGCCGAAAGGATGCTCAGAATATGCTCTCATCGGCGGTTTTGACACCGGATGAACTATTGTATGCCAACGGGCCTGCGATGTGGGTTGACAAATGTGAAGCGGAAAAAATTGCTTCCAAATTAGCGAGGCAAATTGAAACCGGCAAGAAACATTCGATTGCTTTCCTCGTTAAAGGCATCGGACTTTTTATTGCCGCCGGAGAGAAACTCGCTCCTACTATCAGGGACATTGTCGAGAGTTCATTTGTCATTCGTACCAATGCGTTTCGGATGGGCGGGATTTTGAGTTTGAATAAACGACAACAGGATTTCATTAATAAATGGGAGTCGGATGTATTTCGAAAGAAACTCTTGAGTGTTTGAATACTTTGTTTTTTGATTGCCCGTTGATTTAAGGTGCGTTATATTCATCAACGAGTAACGGATGATGCTCTGTTTTTCCCTAATCAAGCTTTCGACAAAATGCAAAGCGTGAATTTGAAAGAGCTAAAGATATGGCTTTTGTTATTGAGGACACTCGCAAAAAGCCGGTAGCGGCACTGAAAGAGCTTATAGAAGAAGGAATTGTAACGCTTGAAGAGGTGCTCGACTGGCTGCGCAGCATTTACGAGATTCGCTTCTTTGAAGAAAAGGTTTTCGAGCTGCTGGGTCAAAATATTATCAAAGGTGCATCGCATCTTTACGCCGGTGAAGAAGCAATTGCCGTCGGTGCTATAGCAGCAATTGAAAAGGGCGATGTAATCGCCTCAACACACCGCGGGCATGGCCACTGTGGTGCCATTGGTAATAAATATGCCCAAAGCGAACAAGACCGCCAGGAACACTGGAACCGAATGATGGCAGAACTAATGGGCAAAGAAACCGGCTACTGCAAAGGTCGTGGCGGCTCAATGCATATCGCAGAAGTTCGGAAACAAAACAATCTCGGCTCCACCGGTATCGTCGGCGGCAATCAGGCGCCTGCAGTTGGAGCAGCTTTAGCCGAGAAGTATAAAAGAACCGGCAGGGTTGTCTTGTCATTCTTCGGGGACGGCTCGACAAATTGCGGCAGCTTCCATGAATCAATGAATATGGCGTCAGTTTTGAAAGTGCCTTTGGTGGCGATAATCGAAAATAACCTCTACGGGATGAGCGTTCCGTTCTCAGGCAGTGAAGTTGAAGGGACCTTAAGGGCCAGTAACATCGAAGATGCCGCCCAAAGGGCGGCGGCTTACAATGTACCGTCTGTGATTTTTGACGGCCAGGATGTGGTGGCTACATTCCTTGCTGTGCGCCAGGCCGTTGAAAAGGCAAGGAAAGATATGGATATGATTCTGATGGAGGCCAAAACATACCGCTGGTACGGCCACAGTAGAAGTGACCCGCGAGCATACCGCAGCAAATCTGAGGAAAAGGCTTGGCACGAAAGAGACCCGATTGAGGTCTTGAGAAAGAAGCTGCTTGCCGAGCAATTAGCCACAGAGCAGCAACTGGACGTGATAAAAGAAAAGGCCTTTGATACTATCGAAACAGCCACCAGGTTCGGTCTGGACAGTGCTTGGCCGAAACCGGCTGATGTAGCCAGGGACGTCTATGTGGAGGAGACATATCCGGCTGATTTGATTGAAGCTGAAAAATCGACCAGAACAAAGGTGATGGAGGCAACCTGCGCCTTTAATGCGGCTTTGGCTTCATCGAGTGCCAGGACCAAGAAAGAAAAAACCGAGGAGTCTAAAGGACAAATCGAATCGCAGTTTGATATGGACATTATGACAATCGGCCAGGCCGTTATCGCCGCCCAGGACGAAGAACTGGCGCGGGACAAAAATGTCATTATTATTGGTGAAGACGTTGGATTGTATGGTGGAGCGTATCATGCAACCGCAGGGCTGTCACAAAAACACGGTACCAACAGGGTTATTGACACGGCAATATCCGAAGCAGCTATAACGGGAGCGGCAGTAGGCGCTGCACTGCGGGGTATGCGTCCGATTGCAGAGATTATGTATGTTGATTTTGTTACGATTGCAATGGACCAGCTTGTTCACGTCGGTGCTTATAACCGATATATGTTCGGCGGCAAAGCGAAAGTGCCGATGGTGCTGCGAACCGAAGGCGGTGTTGGCAGGTGCATTGCCGCCCATCACAGCGAATCGCTCGAGGCCTGGCTTATGCACGCACCGGGACTTTATGTAGTGATGCCATCGACTCCTTACGATGCAAAAGGACTGCTTAAGGCAGCCATCCGAAGCGATAATCCTGTGGTCTTCATTGAACATAAAGCAGTATACGGCCAGCTCGGTGCGGTCCCAAAAACTGATTACGTTATCCCGCTCGGCGTAGCGGATATAAAAAAAACCGGAAGCGATGTAACTATCGTCAGCTACAGCAGAATGGCGATTTGGTCGCTGGATGCGGCAAAAATTTTAGCCGACGAACATGGAATCGATGCGGAGGTCATCGACCTGCGGACATTGAAACCAATGGATGTAGATATGGTAGCTGAATCTGTCAGGAAAACCGGAAGACTCGTTACGGTCAGTGAGGGTTTTTGTACGTGCGGAGCAGGCAGAGAGATAACAGGGCGATTGATGGAATATCGGTTTGGCGACGGCAGCTGCGGTTTTGATTATCTCGATGCAGCACCGGTCAATCTTGCTGCAAAAGATGTGCCTCCGCCGATGAGCGAACCTTTGGAGTTGGCAAGTATTCCAAGTGTTGATACAATAGTCGAAGCCGTGCTCGTGATTCGTGGTTCCGCCGTAAGGCGTCCCGCGGAGTGAAAGGATTTTATGATGCCAAAAGAAATAAGACTGCCACAACTTGGTCAGACTATGGAAGAAGGTACAATCATTGGCTGTATGGTCAAGGTTGGTGATGAAGTTAAAAAAGGGGACTGTGTTTTTGAAATTGAGACGGACAAAGCCACACTCGAGGTTGAATCGCCTGTTGGAGGTTTTGTAAAATATGTTCTTGCGAAGGAAGGGGCGACACTTTTAGTTGGCGACGTTCTTCTGGTGCTTGGTGAGAAGGATGAAGAAGTTCCGCAGAGTTTTGTTGATTCGCTAAAAGGGGGTCTTCAATTTGCGATTGTCGATTGCCGATTGCCGATTGACGAATTGAAATCGAAAATCGTAAATCGAAAATCGCAAATCGAAAATCGGCAATCGACAATCACCGGTGATGTTGCTTTGGAAAGTAAAAAGGCAAAAGTAAAAAGTAAAAAGGGAAAAAGCCAAGTATCCGGCGAGAAAGAATTTGGTGCCGGAGTCAGGCTTGGAGCAACCATACCTCTGAGTAAAATCCAAAGATTAACCGCTGAAAGGATGCTAAAGTCGAAGCGTGAGATACCCTGTTTTTATCTGACTACGAAGGTTGATGTAACTGAGATGGTTGCGATGCGGACAAAATTAAACGAAACCAGTGATGTGAAGGTCGCCTACAATGACTTTATTATCCGGGCGGTTGCGCTGGGGCTGGAGAAATTTCCTATTATGACCGGCCAGTTGGTTGGTGATGCCATCGAACTGGCAGAATCAATTAATGTTGGACTGGCAATGTCTGTGCCGGAAGGGCTGATTGTGCCTGTGGTCAAAAACGCCAACAAAAAAGAGATAAAAGCAATTGCACGTGAGACTAATACACTGATTGAAAAGGCCGAAAATAACAAGTTATTGCTTACCGATTTGGAAGGCGGCTGCATTACCGTCAGCAACCTTGGGGCGTTCGGGATAGAGTCGTTTATTCCGATAGTTGTGCCGGGTCAGTGCAGTGTTTTGGGCATTGGGCGGATAAGCGATAGCTGTGTGCCGAACGACGGCGACATAATAACACGTAAATTGATGAATATAACGCTTTCGGTGGACCACAAAGTCGTCAACGGTGCATACGCCGCCCGCTTTCTGGATTATGTCAAAAAATTGCTGGAAGATACAACGATTTTTCGGGCAAGGCCCGAAAAGTAGAGCAAAAGAAAGGAGAAATTGAAATGGTTAAGAAGGCTCAAGCAATGCGCCTGCCGAACATAAGAAAGGCATCGCCAAAGGTTCCGGTCATCGGCGTTTTTGCCACAAGTGACCCGCGAATTGACAAGGAAAGCCGTATTCGCTGCCAGAATATTGTGAAGATGGCTGCCAATGTTATCAGCGGTGCAGTAGTTATGCCGGATAAGACGCCGGTTGGTGTGGTTTATTCTGAAGTATTGGTAGATGGTGAAGCGCAGGCGGATATTGTTGCGCAGCAGTTCCGCAAAGCAGGTGTTGATATTTTAGTATTGGTGCCTGATACGTGGGCATTCCCTCAGCTTACGGCTATATCGGTACTTGGGCAGTTTGGCACCGATACACCGATTAACATTACGTGCGGCAACAGCGGGCCAAAGCCCGGCGTTGTTTATGCGCATGCCCTCAGCGGGGCCATCAGCCAGTACGGCAAACTTGTTTCACTCAATGTTGGGACGTGGCCCGATACAGGGATGAATCCAGAAATGACCGAGAATACGGCGACCAATCTTATAAACTGGTGCTATGCTGCTGTTGCCGCTGTGGGCTTGCGCGGACGCAGAGTTATGGTCTTAGGGCACGATTCAATGGGGATGGAGACGGCCCTTGCCCATATCCTGCCGACGAGAAATACTTTCGGCCTTGAAATTACCCGTTTGGATATGAAGCTTTTGTCCGATATGCTCAGCAAAGAAGCTTACAACCCGAAAGAACTTAAGGGTATTCGCATCTGGTTCAGCAAATATCTCGGCAGGCGTATAGAGCTTCGAGATGAAGCGGATGAAAAACGGTTTACACAAAGCCTGGCGATGTACCTGATAGTCCGTGACCTGATGGCTGAATTAGGTGCCATCGGCGGCGGTTTTATGAGTCAGTTGGAATGGGGCAGTGACCTTAGAGGCATTGTCCTGCCGGTAGCTGACGGTATGGAATCTTTATTCAACAGCACATTTGACCACAACGGCAGGAAGGCTCCGATTCCATTCGCAACTGAGGCTGATGTGCAGGGTCTTCTGACAATGCTATTTATGACATATCTTAGCGGCGGTAATCCGCCTCTGTTTATGGACTTTAGAAAGGTATGGGAGGCCTGGGAAATCAAAGAATTAGCCAAAAAGATTGGAGTCAGGAACCTTGATAAAAAAGCAGACTACTATACGAAGGGTCTGGTGGATGGTGACAACTCCGGCTCAGCTTCATTCGACTGGGCACAGAAGCCGGGTGCATCTATAAAACAAATTATGGACGGTATCTCAATGCCGTTAGCTGAAGAGAATTACTTTCCCGGCGGCGGAAATGCGGTAAACTTTATGACGCCGGCGGGAATCGAGGGTATCGCAGCAAGAATGGCTTACTGCAGTACAAGCAGCCTGTTTAGTATGATTTGGGACGAAGCTGTTACAACTGAGGTGCCAGCCAAACTTGCCAGGGCAATGTGTGAATTGACGACACCGATTTGGCCGCATACGTTTATCGTGCCGAAATATGCGAGTATGACTGAATATAAGCAGTATCCGCCGGCCAACCATTTCCATATGACGTGGAACCTGCCTGTTGCGCGTCTGCAGTACTGGATGGATTTGACCGGTGTACTGAGTGTTGCGCCGTGGGCCGCAAGGCCTAAGTTTATTGAAGGCGTTGACAGGCCACAACCGCTGGTGCATTTGATTAGTGGCGGCGAAAATGTTTACAAGCAGATGAAGATCAAACGTTAAATTCGTGATTCGTGGCTCTATGTAACTGACTCGTGAATTGAGAGAAAAGCCAAACATAAAATTGTATAATTACAGTCGGCGTGATTTTTTTAAGACAGCGGGGCTGGGTGCACTTTGTGCGGCACTGCCGGGATGTATGGATACTCTCAAAGCAATCTCAGATAGCGCCTTTGCCGTAAGGCATCCTACGGATAATACTTCTTCTACCGACAAACCTAATATTATCTTTTGTATGACCGACGACCAGGGCTGGGGTGACACTGGCTATAACGGCCATCCGGTCATCAAGACCCCTAATCTCGACAGGATGAGCAAAGAAGGCATCCGGTTCGATCGCTGGTATTCGGCAGCTCCGGTATGCTCACCTACGCGGGGAAGCTGCCTTACGGGTAGGCATCCCTATCGGTATGGAATATTCTCTGCTAATGTTGGCCATATGCCAAAAGAGGAAATTACATTGGCCGAAGCACTTAAAACACAGGGTTATACGACCGGGCACTTCGGCAAATGGCACTTGGGAACACTTACGACAAAGATCAAAGACGGCCGTCGAGGCGGCAGGAAAAACGAACATTATTCGCCGCCTTGGGAAAACGGTTTCGACGAATGCTTTTCAACCGAGCAGGCAATACCCACTTGGAACCCTATGGAGAATCAATCCCGTGAGACCAGATACTGGCTCGGCGAAGATAAATACGCAACGCAAAACCTGAAAGGCGATGACAGTCGGGTCATTATGGACAGAGTCATTCCGTTCATCCGAAAAGCTGCGAAACAAAACACCCCGTTCCTGGCGGTTGTCTGGTTTCATACGCCACATGCGCGCGTTTTAGCCGGGCCTGAGTATCGAAAAATGTACGCTGACAGAACAGAAAACGAACAACACTACTTCGGCTGCATAACAGCTATGGACGAACAGATAGGCAGGCTCAGAGGCGAGTTGGAAAAACTGGCAATTGCGGAAAATACTATGCTCTGGTTTTCCAGCGACAACGGCCCGGAAGGTACGAAGGGCAAGCGTAAACGCCATCAAGGCTCATCCGGCGGCTTTAGAGGACGTAAACGCAGCCTCTTCGAAGGCGGCGTGAGAGTACCGGGTATGTTGGTATGGCCTGCGAAGATAGGAAAGCCGCGTGGGGTAAAAATACCCTGCTGTACCTCGGACTATTTTCCCACGATTCTGGATGTTGCCGGCTTTACGATGAAAGGCCAGCCCAAGCCGATAGACGGGGTGAGTTTATTGGGACTTATCGAAGATAAGATGACTGAAAGGCCGCAGCCGATAGGCTTTGAATCTGGCAAACAAATATCGCTTACCGATAACCGTTACAAGCTCATCAGTATAGATAAAGGCGGAACGTATATGCTCTTCGACCTGAGCGAAGACCCGTATGAAAAGAAAGATATCGCTAATGAAAAACCCGAAATCGTAAAACAGATGAAGAAAACGCTAAACAAATGGCGAGCTTCGTGTAAGCTTAGTCTGGACGGCAAAGACTACAAATAAAAATTGGAGAAGTAAAAAATGGAAAACAATTATACACGGCGTGATTTTATGAAGTCCGCGGGATGCCTTACGGCGCTGGCTTTGGCCGGATGCACGAACGGCGTTGGTCTATTTGCGAACAATCGGCCGGCACCGAATAAGCCGAATATCCTGTTTATATTTACCGACGACCAGCGTTTTGATACTATCGCTGCTTTAGGTAATGAGGAAATTATTACTCCGAATATGGACGAGCTTGTGCGCAATGGGACGAGCTTTACCAATGCATATATAATGGGTTCGATGAGTGGTGCGGTATGTATGCCCAGCCGTGCAATGCTGATGACCGGCAGACATCTGTTCCATCTCGTAAACAAGGGGCGTAAAATTCCTCAGGAGCATTCGATGCTGCCGGAGGTTTTGCAAAGTTGCGGTTATGTAACCTTTGGCACCGGCAAGTGGCACAACGGCAGAGACTCATTTGCGCGGTCATTTACAACCGGTGGCAGTATCTTTTTCGGCGGTATGCACGGGATGAAGTATGGCGGTCACCCTACGCCGAGAGTTTACGATTTCGACCCGACGGGCAAGTACCCCGAAAGTAAACAATACACGGCGAAGCGGTTTTCGAGTAACCTTTACAGCGATGCCGCAGTCAAGTTTCTGGCGCAACACAAAGGTGCTCAGCCGTTCTTTATGTATATTTCTTATACAGCTCCGCACGACCCAAGGATGGCACCAAAGGAATTTGTGGATATGTATGCCCCGGAGAAGATTCAACTGCCGAAGAATTTTATGGCGGAACATCCCTTTGATAATGGAGATTTGAAAATCCGGGATGAAAGGCTGGCGCCGTGGCCGCGCACGCCCCAAGTGGTACGAGAACATATCGCTGCGTATTACGCAATGATAACACACCTCGACGCGCAAATCGGGTGTGTATTGACGTCGCTGAAAGAAACCGGACGTGATAAAAATACAATCATTGTTTTTGCCGGTGACAACGGACTGGCGGTGGGCCGGCATGGCCTGATGGGCAAACAGAACCTGTACGACCACAGTGTTCGCGTGCCTCTTATCTTTACCGGCCCAGGTATCGGTAAAAATAAAAAATGCGATGCCCTTTGTTATCTAAATGACATCTTTCCTACTCTATGTGATTTGACCGGTCAGCCTATACCCGATTCGGTCGAAGGCAAGAGCCTGGCCCGGCTTATACAGGGAAAGGAAAAAAAGGTGCGGAATTCGGTATTCTTTGCCTACAAGAGTTTTCAACGTGGTGTTCGCACGGACCGCTGGAAACTCATCTACTACAATATCAAAGGCAAAAAGACGACACAGCTTTTCGATATGAAAAGCGACCCCTGGGAGATGACCAATCTTGCTGACGACCCAGCCCAGGCCGAACGTATAAAGGAATTGACTGCTTTGATGGAGGACTGGTTTAAGAAAACCGGTGATAAAGTCAAGCTTCAGGCCAACGACTGGGCGGTGGCTGAGATTTCCTCGTGGAAGCCGAGTAAGAAATAAAAATCAGGTATAAGTGAAGAAAGAAAGATTTTTTAATGAAAATATTTAATGAGGTCATAAGCCGGAGAGACTTTTGCCGTAAGGCATCCTGCGGATTAGCAATCACCGGGCGGGAGCAGCGGCTTTGCTGGTATCAAATTTGAATTGTGCTTGCAGAGGGAAGTTCGCCGGGGAAAAAATAAAAGTGCCTTCGTATCTGAAGGGCTATGAAGAAATCTACAGCAGAAGTCCTCGCCAGGCTGCAATCGAATGGTTTAGAGATACCAGATTCGGTCTGTTCCTGCACTATGGTCTATACTCTCAGCTTGGTCGTCACGAATGGGTGCAGTTCAGAGAGAAGATTCGGGTTAATGAATATGCCAAACTGAAAAATACCTTTACGGCGGAGAATTTTGACGCTGATTTTATTTGCGACCTTGCCCTGGAAGCGCAAATGAAATATGTCAATATTACGACGCGGCACCACGACAGTTTTTGCCTTTTTGACACGAAACAGAACGATTTTAATAGTGTCAATTCTCCTGCGAAGCGCGATTTGGTGGGCGAATTAGCCCGAGCCTGTGCCAAAAGGGGTTTAGGGTTTTTCTGCTATTATTCGCACGGCAGGGACTGGAAACATCCGCACGCACCTAACAACGATGAATGGGGCGGCAGTGCGCGTCCTAAATATGACCCACCTGGGCCAACATATGCTTACGGCAAAGAGCACGAGTTGCAAAAGTATCTCGATTTTATGAGTGCACAGATTACCGAGTTATTAACAAACTACGGCCCAATCGCAGGTATATGGCTGGATGGGTATTCGGTGCTTGCTTCAAGAGACAGGTCGAAATTCCAGTGCCGCCAGCTTTACGATATGATTCACAGCCTGCAGCCGCAGGTACTGCTTTCTTACAAACAGGGAATGTTGGGTACGGAGGATTTCTTTGCGCCGGAACGCCGCGGGCGAGGTTTGACAGATACGGGCAAAGTCCTTGAAATATGCGACACCCTCCAGCCGAAAGGCTGGGGATATATAAAGGCCAATGACGGCAAACATAAAAGTCCCAATGAGGTAATGGAAATGCTGGCGAAGGCGGCGAACCAGAACGCCAATCTGCTGTTGAATACCGGCCCGCTGCCGGACGGCTCAATACATCCCGAAGATGTAAAAACCCTTAGAGACGTTGGCCGGCGTATTCGTCAAAACGGATTTCCCTCAACAAGTTCAGGACAGGTTCCATCAAAAAAGAATATAGCAGAAGGAGATTAATAATGAATGAAAACTTTAATCGGCGTGATTTTTTAAGGACGGTTGGTCTTGGTGCAGCAGCATTTGCTTTTCCGGGATGTACAGGTTTTTCCGGCAGGGCGACTTCAAGAAGTAAATTGCCTAATATAATCTATATATTGGCAGATGATATGGGCTACGGCGATTTGACGTGTTTGAATAAGGCCTCAAAAATCCCCACGGCCAATATGGACCGCATCGCAGCAGAGGGAATATATTTTGCCGATGCTCATTCGCCATCTGCGGTTTGTACACCGACCCGCTATGGTATTCTGACCGGCCGATATTGCTGGCGAACACATTTGAAAAATGGCGTGCTCTGGGGATATTCACCTGCCTTGATAGAGCCGCAGCGGTTGACCGTTGCCTCTCTTTTAAAGAAACACGGCTACCGAACAGCCTGTGTCGGCAAGTGGCATCTGGGACTGGATTTGGCCACCACGGACGGTAAAAAACCCAGCAGCAGAAAAGAACAAGCAGACCCCGTTAGAAGTAAGTCGCCTTCAGTAGTTACGGTGCCCTCAGTGCAGACTTCTAACGGGGCAGAAGCTCAAAACATCGATTTTGCCAAACCTTTTAAGGGTGGTCCGAATGAGCTTGGCTTTGACTATTTTTTTGGTATTCCCGCCTCTTTGGATATGATTCCTCATCTGTATATCGAGAACGACCGTGCTGTGGAGATACCGACTCTTGAGATAGAAAAGTCCTCTTGGCCGGTTTTTTACAGGCCCGGCCCAATCGCGCCTGGTTTTAAGCACATCGAAGTTCTGCCTACTATTACAAAAAAGGCGGTTCAATTCATCGAAGAACACACAAAACAGAGCCCTGAAAATCCTTTCTTTTTGTATTTTCCGCTAACGGCGCCGCATCAGCCCTGGGTTCCCGTTGATTTTGTAAAGGGCCGCAGCAGGGCGGGCGTCTATGGTGATTTTGTCTTTCAGGTCGATTGGACCATTGGACAGGTGCTTGATACCTTAGATAGGCTTAAACTTACCGACAATACACTCATCATTGTTACCAGTGACAATGGTTCTCACTGGAAAAAAGATTTTATAAAAGAATACAGTCATCTGGCCAATTATCACTTCAGGGGTATGAAAGCCGACATCTGGGACGGCGGCCATCGCATACCGTTTATCGCACGCTGGCCGGGTAAAATCAAGCCCGGCACAAGCAGCGATGAGACCATTTGTCTCTCAGACCTGATGGCGACCTGTGCAGCTATCGTTGGCCAAGAACTGTCGGATAATGCGGGTGAGGACAGCTATAATATCCTGCCGGTTCTGCTGGGTAAAAAACTTGATAAACCAATCCGTGAAGCAACTGTGCATCATTCCAGCAGGGGGATGTTTTCCGTACGCCAGGGAAAGTGGAAACTGATTCTTGGAAGAGGCTCCGGCGGTTTTAGCAAACCCAGACATATTGAACCAAAGCCGGGCGAGCCGAAAGGCCAGTTGTATAACCTTCAAGAGGACATCGCAGAGGAGCATAACTTGTGGATTGGGCGTCCGGATGTTGTACGGCGGCTTACGGAATTGCTGGAGAAATACAAAAAGCGGGGACACAGCCGAGAACCCAAAAAGAAGTGATAAGTCGTTAAAATGATGGGGGTGATGAATTGACGCTTGATGTCAAAATCACGCCTTGTATGCTTATGTTATGAAACAAACAAATAAGAGAACAAAAGAGTCGAAGCAAAAGGCGGAACATATAAAGCTCTCTATCTGGAAGAAGATACTATTCAGCATTGTTTCTTTCTGCGCATTTTTTGTGTTGCTTGAAGTGATGTTGGCGCTGTTTGGGGTACGACCTGTTCTGTATGAGGATGACCCCTATATTGGTTTTTCATCTTATATTCCACTTTTTACCGAGACAACCGGGCCGTACGGCAACAAAATTATGGTAACAGCAAAGAACAAGGTGAAATTTTTCAACACCCAGCAATTTGTCAAAAATAAATCTGCCGATACATATCGTATTTTCTGTATGGGCGGTTCGACGACATTCGGCCGACCCTATGGCGACACAACCTCGTTTTGCGGTTGGTTACGCGTAATACTGCCGAAGGCCGACCCATCCCGACAATGGGAGGTGATTAACGCCGGCGGCATCAGTTATGCCAGCTACCGTGTAGCTGTGCTGATGGAAGAACTGAATCGCTATGAGCCTGACCTGTATATTATTTACTCAGGCCAAAACGAGTTTCTGGAGCAGCGAACGTACGGTCAGATAATCAGGGTGCCAGGAGCAATTCGCCAATTAGGAGCGATTCTGAGCCGAACCCGCACCAATACAGCAGTCAGGCAAACAATTGATATTGTAAGGGGGCGGTTCGGCCAAATGAAAGACAAGTCTGTCGTTCTTCCCGGCGAGGTCGAAACAATACTGGAAAACTCTATTGGCCCTGAAAGTTATCACCGTGACGACGAGCTAAAAAAACAGATACTCCAGCACTATCGCTTCAACCTGGCTCGCTGCGTTGACATCGCAAAATCGACCGGTGCTGAAGTAATTTTCGTTACACCTGCATCGAACCTGCGGGATTGCGCCCCCTTTAAGAGCGAGCATCGGGATGGGTTTAATGATACAGACAACAAACGCTGGCGGGATGTATTCAAGTACGCAAAGGAAACCGTCGTTGTCGGAAAGCTAAATGAAGTGCTTGCAGCAGTTGAAAAAGCAATGGCAATCGACGAGCAGTATGCCCAGCTTCACTATCTGCGTGGGAGTGTACTGTGGGAGTTAGGCCGTTATAGTGAAGCGAAATCTTCGTTCGGGCGTGCTTTAGATGAGGACATCTGTCCGCTGCGTGCCCTGTCGGCGATGCGTGGGTACGTTGTCGAAGTTGCCGCTGAGCAAGGGGCGGGATTGGTTGATTTTGCCGCATTAATTGAAGAGCTTTCGGAACATTCCGTACCCGGTGGAGAAATGTTCATTGACCACGTGCACCCAACCATCGAGGGCCATCGTCAACTGGCGCTGGCGATACTGGAGCAAATGAGTGAACAGGGCATCGTAAAGCCCGCACAGACTTGGGGTGATGCTGCACTGCAACAGGTAACAGAAGAGCTCAAAAGCCACCTTGATACCAAGACCCATGGCGAGGCACTGCGCAATGTAGCACAGGTTTTCAAATGGGCGGGCAGGACTGAAGAGGCACGGAAGCTGGCGCTGCGAGCAACGAAGCTGGCTCCAAACGATGCAGAGGCACATTTTATTCTCGGTTCCACTACTGCAGAAACCGGAAACACCGACGAATCTATTATCTATTATCTTAAAGCGCTTGAGATTGAACCCAACTATCATGATGCTCACCATAATCTGGGTATTGCACTGGCAAAACAGGGTAAATTTGACGAGGCAATTAGTCACTATCATCGTGCACTTAAAATCAACCCCTCAAAAGCCCCTGTTTACAATAGTCTTGGTATCGCACTTCACTCAAAGGGCCGCTATAACAAGGCAATAAAGCAATACCGTCAGGCGCTTAGACTCAGACCCAAATTCCCGTACGCACATTGCAATCTCGCTAATACACTGGCAATGATTGGCAAATTCGACGAGGCGACAGAGCACTATCGCCAGGCGCTGAAAATCAAACCCGACTATACCAAGGCTCATCTCAATTTCGGTGGTGTCCTTGAAATAAAAGGCAGTCTTGACGAAGCGATAAGCCATTATCGTCTGGCATTAAATATCAATCCCGATTATGCCAAAGCACATAACAATCTTGGCAATGCGCTTGTGAAGGAAGGCAAATTTGACGAGGCAATCAGCCATTATCGCCAGGCACTAAAAATCGAGCCTGATTTCTTTAATGTACACTATAATCTAAGTGAAGCATTGAAAATGACCGGCCGGGATAAAGAGGCACTTGAGCATCTGAAGCTCTACGAGCAGGCAAGGCGGAGAAAATAAAACCCGTCGGAAAAGAAGTCTACCAAAAAGATTTTGTGTTTTATCACCAGGACAGCAGATGATATTGTCCGTTACTAAAACAATGCATAAATAAAGGGAGCTAAGGCGGAGCCTTCGGTAAGTATAATCAATGCACCCAATAGTATCAGGAATACTACTATCGGCACTAACCACCATTTCTTATGAGTTTTCAAGAATTCCCAGAATTCTGATATAATTGAAAGCCTGCTCATCTTAACCGCCTTCTTCATCCAGTATTTAAATTGTTTGGCAGGACAGCCTGTTTCTTAAAACTGTTTTTCGTAGTCCTCTTTTGTAAATTTTGTCTTTTGTCTGTATATCCAATAGCTATCAACATCGTGGCCTGATTTCAAATTCAAAAAATCTTTTTTGAACAACTTTGTCAGAAGCCCAATCGGAGCAACCACCGCATAGAACAAAACAATTAAAATCACTCTTGTTGCGAGCCATCCTAAAGGTAAGGCTAAAAACATCCACACTTTATATACGGGCCTCAGTAAGTTCGGTAAAAGTAAGCCGGACAAAAGGAATACCGCCGAGAGTACAAGTAAGTATGGATAGCAGTCATTCTGTTGCCGGTAAAACAATCCGCCCAGCAGGCCCAAAATGATACCAGCAGCTATTTCAAAGTTTCGCAGTTGGCTTTTGCTGCTCTTGATATTCCTGACCTCTTCAATGAACACAATCTACCCTAATCCCAATCAAATTCCCTGAGCCATTCGATATCTTTATCCAGTGGTTTTTGCTCTTTCTTTTCTATGAGAAAGTTGCCCATTACCAGGTAATCCATATTGGTTCGCATAAAGCATAAATACGCATCCTGGGGGGTGCATACAATAGGTTCGCCTCGAACATTGAAGGATGTGTTGATGACCACGGGACAACCGTATTTTTCATCAAACCTTTCTAGCATTTGATAATATAATGGATTATCGTCCTCACTGACGGTCTGTAATCTGGCGGAGTAGTCAATATGAGTAACAGCAGGAATGCTGGAACGGACAACCTTTAATTGAGCAAGACCGAAAAGCTGTTGTTCTTCATCTGACATTTCTCGGCGAATTTTCTTGTTCACCGGAGCCACCAAAAGCATGTAAGGACTTTCGGTACCTATCTCGAAATAGTCCGAAGCCTTTTCTTTAACAACCGACGGTGCAAACGGCCGGAAACCCTCTCTGAATTTTATTTTCAGATTGATGGTTTCCTGCATTCGGCTGGAGCGGGCATCGGCAAGAATCGAGCGATTTCCCAATGCTCTGGGGCCGAACTCCATTCGTCCCTGAAACCAGCCGATTACTTTTTGCTCGGCGAGCAGGTCGGCGACTTTTTCGGGGATTTGCTCGTTACTCAATTCGATAAAAGAAATATCGCTGCTTTTTAGATATTCACAAATATAGCTGTTTTCGAATTTGGGCCCAAGGTATGATCCCTGTTGAAAATCCTTTTTGCCATCAGCGATTCTGCTGTTCTCTAAATACTGATACCAGACGAAAAGGGCGGCGCCTAATGCTCCGCCGGCATCGCCGGCGGCGGGTTGTATCCAGATATTTTCAAAAGGGCCTTCCCTCAGGATTCTTCCATTGCCGACACAATTCAGCGCCACCCCGCCGGCCAGGCATAGATTTTTTTCTCCAGTCTCTTTGTAAATATGCCGAGCCATTCGCAGCATAACTTCTTCGATTACTTCCTGAATGGAACGTGCGATGTCCATATCACGCTGGGTCAGGCGCGAAATTGGTTTTCGAGCGGGGCCGCCAAACAGCTTTTCGAATCTTCTGTTGGTCATCGTTAAACCGGCACAATAATTAAAGTACTTCATATTCATCCTGAAAGAGCCGTCTTCTTTCAAATCCATTAGCTCCGAAAGAATCAAGTCCCTGTATTTTGGCTGGCCGTAAGGTGCCAATCCCATCATTTTGTATTCGCCGGAATTGACCTTGAATCCTGTGTGATACGTAAACGCAGAATAGAGCAGACCCAAAGAATGGGGAAATTTAAGCTCACTCAGAATCTGAATATTATTGTCCTTTCCTGTGCCATAGCTTGTAGTTGTCCATTCGCCAACGCCGTCTATCGCAAGAAAGGCGGCCTGCTGAAATGGTGATGGGAAAAAAGCCGAAGCTGCGTGCGAAAGATGATGCTCAGGAAAGAGAATCTTCCCATCATAATCAAGAACATTGCTGATTAATTCTTTAATCCAGATTTTCTCCTTTATCCATAAGGGTATGGCTTTAATAAACGACCGAATCCCGACAGGCGCATAGCTTAAATATGTCTCCAGTATTCGTTCAAACTTGATAAAAGGTTTGTCGTAAAAAGCGATAAAATCCAAATCGGCACTCTTTAAGCCGGCATCGGCCAGGCAATAATTAACAGCATTTACTGGAAAAGAAAAATCATGTTTGGTGCGGGTAAAGCGTTCTTCCTGGGCCGCGGAAGAAATTCTGCCCTCCTGAACCAGGCAGGCGGCACTGTCATGGTAAAAAGCTGAGATTCCTAAAATGTTCACCAAACGTCCTTCCTTATGATTCGGATAAGGCAATTGACTTTCCAGTAAAGGCAAAGCCCTTGAAAGACAGGCCCGGCGGGACTCGAACCTGCGGCCTTCGGCTTAGGAAACCAATGCGTAATTCTCGTAAGCAACTTAATAGCAAAGAACTTACGAGTCAAGGGCAAAATGACCTGGCGCAAAACTTTGTATTGAGATTAACAGAGAAATCGTTAAAAATGGTGCGGTGGATTAGTCGTCCGTATTTAGTGAATAGTCGTTAGTTGAAAGAGGAGATTTGGATTGTGAAGGCCAAGAAAAATACCTGGATTAGCTGGTCGAAAGATGAGGTCAGGTTACTGAAGAAACTTTTCCCAGAAGGAAGGGCAAGAGAGGTAGCTAACCAAACAGGTCGAGCCCTGACAGCAGTGAGACAGAAAGCATACAGCATAGGACTTAAGGCAAGGAAATCTCGTCAGTGGTCAGATGATGAGATTGCTCTGCTCAAGAAACTCCACCCAAGCGAGACATTTCAGAGCATTACCGATAGGCTTGGGCGAACTGAAGATGTAGTAGGTCATAAGGCACGGTGCATCGGCCTTAGAAAGGCGAAACCGCCTGTCCCCTGGTCTGAAGAGGAGAAAAGCCTGCTTAAGAAAATATACGTAAATAACGACGCAATGGATGTTGCAAACCGGCTCGGACGGGCCTGTCAATGCAGTGAGAACAAAGGCATACATATTGGGGCTTAGAAGGCCGAACCGACCGCCTGCCTGGTCGAAGAAAGAGCTGAACATGCTCAAGAGAGGATATCCGAGAAGAACGGCACAGGAAATAGCCGGCCAGATTGGCAGACCGGTACCGGCGGTAAGAACGAAAATATTCAGATTAGATCTTAAGAAGAGAGGGCGTTAGAGTACAAAGATACTATCGAGCAGCGACTATGCTGAAAACGATAGAATCAAGTCTGATTAGCAAATCAGTTATGGCCGGGGTTAGTCTGTCCGCAAGGACGACTACGCTTTAATCGTGCGTCAACAGACCCCGGCCGCTTTTTTGAAGGGCAGGTGAGTTATGAGCAGAGGATTAGGTAAACAGGCAATCGTTAAAATGGTGCGGTGAGAACTGTTGAAGGGGAAAAATAAAGCAATCCTCACGCAGGCAGCCCCGGTGTCGCTATAGCTCCTGTCACCCCGACGACCCTGGAAAATCCATATCCGGCACCCTTTTAAGGTTCGAACCCTCTCGAAATACGCCCGAGAGGACTCGAACCTCTGACCTTCGGTTTAGGAAACCGATGCTCTATCCTGCTGAGCTACGGGCGCAACCCGGCAAAAAACATCTCTGCCGTAAACCTGCTATAATTTACAGTCAAGACTTTGATATTGCAAGAAAATCAGATTTAAGCTATAATACTATTTTGGAAAAACAGGGCGTAATAGTGAAAGAGAATAAGAAATTTACGGAACAAAATCCTGATTTTACGCATCCTGTAAAAAAAGGGCAACCCGCAGATAGGAAGGATGACTTGGACGAACACCCTCGACAAACTCAGGATGAAAGCCGGGATTCGCTTGTATTTCGTCTAAAACAGGGCAATCGCGCTGCCGCGACTGAACTTGTTGATATATATTACGAGCAGATATACCTGTTTATGAGAAGAATCGGTCATAGCCACCAGATTAGTGAGGATTTGACGCAGGAATGCTTTCTGCAGGCCTGGCAGCACATCGGTCAGCTTAGGAGCGGCAGTTCGCTGAACAGCTGGCTCTACCGCATTGCTGCTAATATCTCAAATCTTTACTGGCGCAGGGGAAAGGGCAGAGAGAGAGCTGGTATTGAAGGAATGGATGTGCCCGACAGCAAGAGCACCGAATATGAAGAAATTGGACATTTGGAGGAGCTTGACCGACTGAAAAAGGCTGTTATGCATCTGTCGATGAAGTTAAGACAAGCGGTGGTTTTGCACTATATGCAGCATTTGACCATTGCCGAGGCTGCCGAAGCAGCAAGGGTGAGCAGGGGAACTTTTAAAAGCAGGCTCAGCAGGGCATTAAAGGCGCTGAGAAAGCAATTTACCTCAAAGAAATAAGATAAAAAAAATAAGCTACTACGTCCTTCCGCCAGTAGTAGTTTATTTTTTATGGTTGATAGCGAATCAGTATCTGCTAATAGACAATCGCAGTTGCCTCTTCAATCTTATTGATGACTTCTGCAACGTCGGCGGTGTTTGATATATGGCCGTCAAAACCCTTCTGCAGCAGTGCGGTTGCCTCCGAATCGCTCAGAGAGTTTGCAATTGCTATAATCCTGATGGTCTGTAAATCCCCGTTGGAACGGATACTTTTGCAGATGTCCATTGCATCTATGCCTTCGGCTAATAGATTTATCAGCAGCACGTGAGGCGAAAATTTCTGAGCCGTTATACCCGTCTCGAAATTGCTGTGGACAGTTTGAACTTCGTAGTCGGCCCGGGCTTTTAAGGTATTAGCCAACGCTGAAGCTGCATTAGCGTTGCTGTCGGCCACCAAGACTCGGAGCTTGCCCACAGGAAAAGCTGTCGCCGGCATATTGTGAACTTTCATAAAACGAATCAACTCATTTACCGGTATTCGTCGGTCCTTGCTGCCGGGTATCCGATATCCTTTCAACTGACCGCTGTCAAACCACTTTGAAACTGTTCGGGGAGCAACGTTGCAAATCTTTGCAACATCTCCCGTCGTCAGTACACTTTTTCCCTTTGCCATCTTTTCATCTCCAATACCACTTTGCACCCTATACTATTCCTTTTTCGGCTTGAATCAGGTGTTGTTTAAGTTAGAAGTTATTTTTTTATCCTTTTGTCAGATAAGCGATTATCTAAATAATACTACGTCCCATAAGTGCCGCTGGTTTAATAAAAGAGGTAGTAGGGCAAAACCGATGCTGATTTTATGCTGTGAATGACGCTGGACATAAAAAAATGCCTTTGATTTATTTGCCCCAGCCGGTAAAATTCTTCTTTAGAACTAATTTTGTATTGTTTTTACTTAGGTGCTTTGCTAATGCGAATACCTTTATCTCGGCCGGACGTCACCGAAAAGGAAATTGAGGCTGTTTGTGCGGTACTTCGCTCCCCTGACCTTTCGCTCGGCCCCAAATTGGCTGAATTTGAAGATGCTTTTGCCGGGTACATCGGTAGAAAACACGCTGTAGCTGTTAACAGCGGCACCAGCGGCCTTTTTTTGTGTATGTCGGCAATGGGCATCGGCACAGCAGATGAGGTCATTACCACTCCTTTTACTTTCATTGCTTCTGCAACCACTATTATGATGACCTCGGCCAAACCCGTCTTTGTTGATATTGACCCGGTAAGTTTGAACATCGATGCTGCGAAAATCACCTCGGCAATGAGCGAAAAGACAAAAGCAATTTTACCGGTGGAGATTTTCGGCAATCCGGCAGGTATCGATAAGGTCTGCAAAATTGCTCAAAAACATAATCTGCCTGTAATTGAAGACAGTTGTGAAGCCCTCGGCTCTGTGTTGAACGGCAAAAGGGTGGGTACATTCGGCAGGATGAGTACATTTGCATTTTATCCCAACAAACAAATAACCACCGGCGAGGGAGGTATGATTTTGACGGATGACCGAAACCTGGCAGGTGCCTGCATATCACTTCGTAATCAGGGCAGAGAAAAAGGCGGCGGATGGCTGGGCCACAAATGCCTGGGCTATAACTACCGGCTAAGCGATATTAATTGTGCTCTGGGCATTGTGCAGCTTTCAAGAATCAACGAAATAAAAGCAAAACGCAGACAGGTTGCAAAATGGTATCAGGAAATGTTAGCCGACGACGAACGATTAATAGTGCCCGCTGAGCCGGATGGGTGTGAGATAAGTTGGTTTGTTTTTGTCGTGCGGCTCACAGAAAGATTTACCCCGGCACAGCGTGACAGGATTTTGCAGGAGATGACCGAGCGGGGCATACAGGTAGGAAATTATTTTCCGCCCGTGCACCTCCAGCCGTTTATGGTTGAAAAGTTTGGATATAGAAAAGGTGATTTCCCGGTTGCTGAATCTGTGTCCGAGAGGACCATCGCTCTGCCGTTTTATAATAATCTGGCAAAAGATGAAGTGGCGATAGTCTCCAATAAACTAAAGGAAATTCTGGATAAAACTGTCTCTGTCGGTTGACGGGGTTTGTTTCTTATGCTATACTTTCTTTGGAGGCAGTTGCAAATCATAGGGTGGGCGGCTGCAGAGCCGATAATAACGTTTTTGAGGAGGAAAGCCTCAATGAGGAGCTGGAGAAGCAAGTTCATATTTTTGCTGATAGTTTATTTTGCTGGATTTGCAACCGCAATTTATTGCCTTGCGCCCACACCTGAGGGTCAAAACCTGCGGTCAGGAGAAAAAAGCTTTATGAATTCAGTGGTAAAATCGGATGATTTTGCACAATCTTTTAATTGTGGGCTGCACAAATGTATCGATTTCGGCAGGGATGCGGCCCGGCGGGCGGGTAGATTTATAAAGCAAAAATTAAATGAAAGGGAAGCTGACGGCTGAAGAAAATGATTCTGCCGTCTTAAATTAGGGACTCATAATCGCTAACGTATATATTTGGAACTTTGGGGGGGCGTTTATGCAACACCGCCGGCCGTGGGACACTCATGCCCACGGCCATTCCTTTGCGCAAAAAAAATATCCCCCAAAAGATAAAAACCCGATTGTATTATGGGGGCCCTGATAAATCTACCAGCCAGGCGGCAGGCAGTTTCTTCTCTATAATAGCCCCGGCCAGATTGACCCAGCTTTTGCAGTTATCGAGTATAACGCTGTCACTGCTGGCCACAACCAATTCAGTATTTATCAATTTGGCGTCCGGGCTGGTCAAAAGCTTAATCTCCCAGTCCCAGCTATTTTTCCGGGCCAGCTCACCGATTAAGGTTTTTAGTCGTCCGCTGTTTGAAACAGGACTGTCCAGCAGCCACAGGGCACTGACTACACCTATTTCATTCAGGAATCCACCAATAAGTTCTACAGCCGGTATTGTTTCGGTAACCTTACGGTACGTTCCGTGTATGCTCGCCAAATCTCGAAAGCAGCCGTCTCTGCCCTTAAAGATAACCGCTCCGCTCATTGCCGCTTCGACGGTTATCAGGACATTATAGCCATCGACAGCAAGGCCCTTGCCTGTAAGGTCGGCGATTTTTACCTGTGATTGCTTTCGAGATGTTAACTGCTTATCTGAGCAGGCACTTCGCATAATGGCCAGTCTTTGCCTTTGGGTCAGTGAGAACCTGTCGCCGGCCAACTTAAGAGCGCTTTTCTCGGCATACCCTTTTGTCAACAGCAGCGAAAAATCGGCGAGGGCAGAGGTTAAATCTACGATTGCAACGGGGGCAAATAATTTTGCATCCGCCGGATGCGGGCCTCTATGGGTTCGCTTGTCAGGCATTTTTCATTGACTATTTACTATTTACTATTTACTATTAGCTCTAACGTCCGTTTTGTTTTTCAATAGTTGATTTTCAATAGTAAATAGTCAATTGTCAATATAAATTACAAATGCCCAGTCACAATTTAGCCCATATCAAGATAGACGATTTGGAAATCATCGGCTATTCGGTCGCAGGTGAAGAGACCGTGGTTGCGATACCGCAGCTGGATGTTTGTTTTGATATCGGTAAAGCCCCCGACCAGGTTATTCCCATAAACAATATTCTGCTTACACACGGCCATATGGACCACGCAGCCGGTTTCGCATATTATCTGTCGCACCGGAATTTCTGCGGCCAGTCGCCGGGAACAATAGTGGCTCCGGAAAGCATGCTGGGCCCAATAAGGCAAATAATAAATGCCTGGGGCCGACTGGACGGCAACGAAGTACCTGCCAATCTGGTCGGCGTAAGGCCGGCAGATGAATATCAAATAAAACCGAATCTATTTGCAAGGGTATTCCCGACAAAACACAGCAGTGACTCTGTTGGTTATTGCATAATCGAAAAACGAAAAAAACTAAAGCCCGAGTATCTCGGTCTTGCAAGTTCCCAAATCGTTGAATTAAAAAAACAGGGCGTCGAAATCGATTGCCCCCTTGAGATTCCGATTGTTACCTATCTGGGCGATACGCAGTATGTCGATTTTTCGCAATTGAAGTATATCGCTGAGAGCAGGATTTTAATCGTCGAATGTACTTTCTATGAGGCAGAGCACTCCGAAAGGGCACAGGCCGGCAGACATATGCACATTGATGAATTTGCAGCTCTGCTCGAAAAACTGCAGAACGAGCACATTATCATCACACATACAACACAGCGAACGCCTATGCGGGAAATTCGCAGGATATTAAGGGAAGCGCTTCCCCAGGAAAAGCACAAAAAAATCACTCTGCTTATGTCCGAAAGACGATGAGGAACCCCAAACGCGATAGTTCGCATTTGGGGAACCCCGATACCTTACTTTTCTTTTTGAGCTTCCCTGCGGAATATTTCCTCATATACTTTTTCATAGTTCGAAACCATACAGTCGATGGTAAAGTTTTCCTCTACATGCCGGCGGCACTTTCTGCGGTCAATCTTATCAATTTTACCGATGGCCTCTACCGCTTCTTCTACATTATTGACCAGGAAACCTGTCTGGCCGTTAACAAGAACTTCGCGAGATGAGCCTAAATCCATTGCAATCACCGGCACTCCTGCAGCCATTGATTCAGCCAGCACCAGGCCAAATCGTTCGGGAATAGTGTGAAGATGAAGAACCGCATAAGATTCTTTAAAAAGAGCGTCCCGCTGTACCGGATTAACCGGTCCAATGAATTTTATGGAGGTATTGTTGATGTGTGGCTTTACCATATTATCGAAGTAGTCCTTGTCCTGAATTATCCCGGCTATTATCAGGTCTTTGCCGCATTTTTTTGCAGCCTCAATAGCCAAATGTGTCCCCTTGTCGAGATGTATTCGCCCGAGAAAGACGAGTTTATCGCCGGCAACTTCGCGAAATGTTATGTTGGACAAGTCGATGCCATTGTAAACGGTAGCAAGATATGGCAAATCCTTATCTCTGTCGGAATCGCTGATAGAAACATAGTAAGTGTCTTTGTGGTCGTGGTAAACCCGCAGTATATCAGGCTCGGAAAAGCCGTGAATGGTCGTGAGCATTGGTGTTTTTATAAAAGGCAGGTAAGTTAAAGGCAGATAATCAAAATTGTTATGTATGAGGTCGAACTCATCCGCTCGCTCCATTACCTTGGAAATATGCAGACACGTCGAAACCAATGGGATTTGTGTTTTGTCTTCTTCGTAACCTCTTTCAATAAATCCCTGAAGCTTTGCGCTTGTTACGGACTCTTTGGTGGCGAACAATGTAACGTTTTTCCACCCACGAGCCACCAGACCCTCTGTGATATTGCTGGCGACGGTTTCCCATGCACCGTAGGCGACCGGAGGTGTCCGCCAGGCCACCGGAGATAAAATAGCTATCCGTTTGCTTTTAATATCATTCATCTTCCCTGCCCTGATAGAGAGTGTTTACTTTTTGCTTTTTTTTCGCACTTCTTCCTTTATTCGCTGAATATGTCCTCGGCCAAGAGCTTTTACTTCACAGCCGAGCTCGAAATACCTGCGGATTTTCTCATCTTCCAATATACCGAAACAATCAATAACTGCCAATGGTGCGCCGGCCCATTTTACTATTTGGTCGGGTTCAAGCTTCAGGTAAGGTGCGTGTGGAACAGCCAGTATGATTGCTTCTGCGTCCTTGACAGCCGCAGCAAGGTCATGCTGGACACGGATATTTACCAAATCGTCCTGGTTGCGGAAAAATCTCGCCAGTGAGTGGCCGGTTGGGGGGTAAATATCCTGTTTTTCCAGCTCGTACCAGTGCTGAAGATATGGGTCATGCACCTGCATCTCCGCCCCCATCTCAGTTAGCTTTCGCAGAACTATTTCCGAGCCGCTGTAGCGGGTGTCGGCAACATCCTTGCGATAGCTGGCTCCGCACAAAAGCACCTTTGCGCCGGCCATTTGCCGACCCATATTTCGCAAAGCGTCTCGTGTCAGGGTCGCTGCGTGAAGGCTTCTTGTATCGTTGATGTCGATTGCCGTTGTTGTCATTTTGAATATATCGTCATTGAAACCAAGAATGTGTTTATATGCCCAGTGCCCAAGACATCCGTCTTTGGGCAGACAGTAGCCGCCGATACCGGGACCGGGAAATATAATATTATTATGTGTTGGCCGGGTCTTGATTGCCTTTATAACTTTAATTAGGTCAACACCATTGCGCTCGGCGAACAAACTCCACTCATCAAGGAAAGCCAGTATCGCGGCACGATAGGAGTTCTCAATAATCTTGGTTGTCTCTGATTCGATAGGGCGGTCCATAACCGTCAGTGGATATTCCTCAGTATTAAGCACCTCTCTGAGAAATTTTTCAACACGCCCTTTAGCTTCGCTGTTGCAGCCGGAACATACCCGCCAAAAATCACGGATTGATGAAACATAATCCCTGCCGGGCATAACCCTCTCAAAGCTGTGTGCCAGCAGCGGCTCCGAATCAATGCCGCGCGCCGCAAAGGCCTTTTTCATAATCGGCCAGGCAACGAATTCCGTTGTGCCCGGTGCTACGGTTGTTTCTATCAGTGTCAAACATTTCGGCGGAATTTTTTCGCCGATGATTTTTATTGTCTCTTCCAATGCGCCTGTTTCCGCTTTGCCTGTTCGCATATTGCCGAGGTCCTGTTTGGAATAATCGCACTGGACATCCACGACCACGCAGTCGGCAAGTTTAAGGCAATCATTGTTATAGGTGGCGACGAGCGTTTTTTTCTCGAGAACACAGCGGGCAATCATTGGCTCAACTTCGGGGTCCTGGGCTTTTACCGGTGAGAGGCCTTTGTTAAGCAGCGGAATCTTCCAGTAGCTTCGAGTGCTGGGCCGCTGACAGCCGATGACGAACTTATCGGATTTGCCCGTATTTTTATCAATGGTATCGGCGATAATAGCAGCCATAACGGCCCCTACGAAGCCTACCCCCATCACCACAACTATTTCTTTGCCTTGGCCTCTGGCGCTCTCTGCCAGCGACCGAATACGGTTAAATTCCATATCGTACTCATTATTTTGTGGTATAGGAAATTTTTCTCCTGTCGGACTTATTGAATAATCAGCCATTTTTTAACACCTCGTGTCCTGCATTTTGTTTCACTCTCTTTCCAATTACCGCTGCGAGTTTATCAATAATATCCTCTATATCAAGTTTTTTTCTGTTAGTTGTGAGTTTACCCTGTATGCATTTGGTTTTGGAAGTTACTGAGGTTAAGTGAGTCTGTTTTGACTCGGTGATATTATTGAGGGGTTCCCCAAACGCATTACTTCGCGGTTGGGGAACCCTGAGGTTGCTTGAGGTATGGCAAAATCTTTATATTAGGTTTAGGGTTATTTTACCGGTTGTCTTTCTTGTTTTTGAGTTTTATCGCAATCAGGCTCCTTTTTAAACGGCGCGAGTTGTTGTGGCTCGGCAACCTTACGGTAGCCCAACGCTTTTACCAATTCAAGCACTTCTGTCCAGGTTGGGAATGGTCTTGCATTTTTACTTTTATACTCATTGACAGCCATTAGAAATTCGAATTGCTCGTCGGACATCTGACCTTCTTCAGCCGCTTTTCGCTCATCACTTCTGCGTCTGCCGGGGCCGCGACGCCGGTCCAGACCCAGGCGTCTGTCAACAACGCTTTCTCTGCGGTTCTTACTGCTGCGACGTTCTATAAATTGTTTCTCTTCCATTTATTGCTGTGCTGTTTTTAGTTTTAAGATTTTTGTTGCGGTCGTCCCTGGCAGCTCTTAGCCACGTCCTTGATAGTAACCTGCCGGGTTCCCCAAAAGCATTATTTCGCGTTTGGGGAGCCCCTGCTATTATGGCCTAAAGTTCCTCGTCAAATAGTTCACTGCTGAAATCACCGTCATCTTCTAAGGCAAGGTCATAAAAATCATCATATGCATTCTGAGACTCGATTATTACGTGGGCCTCATCAATATAATCTTCCGGCACCATCACTGCTATGCCGTTAATATCCATTGACTGTTCATGTTTCTCACGGATGATGACCGGTATCTCATTGTTTTTCAGCAGTGTCTCGTAGTTTCTGGCCTCTTCCATATCCTCAGTAAATGCAACGACAGCGAAATCTGGCAGCTCAACCCGCGGTTTTTGTGTTTTTCGGGGACGTTTTGCCATTTCTTTTCTCCATCAAATTATCTCCACCCCACTATGCAGGGGGGCAGGTTCCGGACAAGCTTTGCTCCAGATATTCTCGTCAAAATACTTCAGGCGAATTATTAAAAATTAAAGCCAAAAAGAAAAAATTCCGTTACCAGCCGCTTTTTCATCAGCAATTTTGAGGTATCGGCGCTGTGATTGCAGAAATTTAATATTTGATAGATTTTTTTGTTGCAAATCCAACCGGGTATCTGTAATTATTACCCATTAATTACCCTTTCGGCCTCAAGGATTTGATGCCGTACTTATTAATCTTTTTTACATGGAGGATTTTAGAATGGCGAAAAAAAAAGAGTCTTTGATTGTAGCCAGTAAAGTCAAGGCCTACATCAAGAGCAAAAAGATGATGACCTCCTCTGATGCCCTTGAGGCAATCAGCGACAAGGTCTATGGCATGCTTGATGCTGGAATTGCTCGGACCCAGGCCAACCGTCGCAGTACTGTCAAGGCACAGGACCTATAAACAATTTATGAGCTAACTTCTTTTGCTTATACATCTTACGTTTGTGCCAATGCGAACGAAAGCAAGCTTTCTCCACTTTTGCCAAGGTGGGAGGGCTTGCTTTTTTATTTATTATCTATTTTGTTATCAACTTGCTTTCCAAATTTATTCCGTTGTTAGTTATCAGTCCTTAAATGTTTTTTTAGCTGAAAGTTGATTAAAACTCACTGGCTAATAACAAGCCAAATGTGTTTAAATTACGATACTTCAAAATTTCTTTAATCGACCGGTAAAATCACTGTTATCAGCACCATAATTCAAATTTTTCAGAAAATTTATTGAACTTATTCCCGCTAAAGCCCCGATTTATATTACAGAAGAGAACGTAAATAGGGTTTGAATTTCCCGATTTGCCGTTAATTATACGTAATTTTTTGTCGATAAGCCACTTGTTGCAAGATTGGAGATTGGAAAGTGCATTTTGATTTGCAACTTTACAGTGGCGAAGGTGAACTTGTTGAATTTTATGACGCAATAAGTGTAACCTCTTTAGCAAGAAATAGTTATGATAGTTACATAGGTGGTTTGGCGGAGTTAATATGAGGGTTTTTATGTTAGGCTGGGAGTTTCCACCGTTTATTAGCGGTGGATTAGGTACTGCCTGTTACGGGCTTACCAAGGCGATGGACCAGCTCGGCATAAAAGTAACGTTTGTACTGCCAAAAATGGCCGATGGGAAATTTGTTACCCATGTAAAATTATTGACCCCAGACTTGCAGACATCCAACTCGTTTCTCAACCTTGGTGAACTGAAAAATGTATCATTTCGCACCATCAATTCGCCTTTACAGGCGTATTCAACCCCGGGTTCCTACCAGCGGCAAATCGAGGAAACTTTGAGGCAAAAGCAGATTAAAAGCGGCGTGCTCGGCTTGACGGGGCATTCTTCTGGTGGGGCGGACTATGGTGGTGATATGTACACTGAAGTGCATCGTTATGCTGCATTGGCTGCTGAGTTAGCTGAAAAGGAGCAATTTGACATTGTCCACGCTCATGACTGGATGACTTATCCGGCGGGAATTGCTGTTGCTGCGCTAAGTGGAAAACCGTTAATTGTACACATGCATGCCACCGAGTTCGACCGAAGCGGCGAACATGTGAGTCAAATGATTTACGATATAGAGCGAAAAGGACTTCACGCGGCTGATAAGATAATTGCTGTAAGCTATCGCACTCGCAGTATCATAGTTGACCGCTATGGTATTAGCCGTGAAAAAGTCGAAGTAGTATATAACGGAGTTGAACACAACGGCGATAATATTTTAGCTGATACCGGAATCGAAAAAGACGAGAAAATCGTTTTGTTTTTAGGCCGAATTACAATGCAAAAAGGCCCTGAATATTTTCTCAGAGCCGCTAAAAGAGTCCTTGATGTGATGGATAATGTAAAGTTTGTTATGGCCGGCTCAGGGGATTTGATGCACCGTGCGGTGGAAATGGCGGCGGAACTCGGAATCGGGCACAAAGTACTCTTCACCGGTTTTTTACGCGGTGATGCAGTCCAGAAAATATATCAAATGGCAGACCTTTTTGTAATGCCGTCTGTATCAGAACCTTTTGGATTGGTGCCGCTGGAGGCGCTGGGCAATGACGTTCCTGTGATAATAAGCAAACAAAGTGGTGTTGCTGAAGTCTTAAAGCATGCCCTAAAGGTTGACTTCTGGGATGTTGAGGAGATTGCCAACAAAGTTATTGCCGTTCTGAAATATCCACCGTTGCAGGCGACATTGCGGGATTATGGCAATTTTGAAGTGCGGAAATTGCGATGGACGGAATCTGCCGCAAGGTGTCTCAGAATTTACGAAGAAACCCTGGTTGCAGTTTAGTCGCCGTGCGTCGTGTGTGATGCGCCGTGCGTAACACGCAATACGAGATACGAGATATGGCTTCGATATGTTTCTATTTTCAGCTTCATCAACCTTTACGATTGAGACACTATACCGTATTTGACAATAACGGCAGATATTTCGACGACTCAAAGAATGCTTTTATTTGTAGGAAGGTGGCGAATAAATGCTATCTGCCTGCCAACAGACTGCTGTTGGATATTATAAAGAAATATCAGGGCAGGTTTCGAGTGGCATACAGTATAACAGGGGTGTTGCTGGAGCAGTTGTTTAAGTTTTCACCGGAAGTTATAAGTACTTTCGATGCTCTGGCAGAAACCGGCTGCGTAGAGTTTTTAGCAGAGACGTATTATCACAGTTTAAGTTTCCTGTACTCCAGAGACGAATTTATCGAGCAGATTAACAAGCACTGCGATACTATCGAATGTCTTTTTGGTCAAAAGCCAAAGGTATTTAGAAACACGGAGTTGATATACAATAACGACCTGGCGGGCCTTATAGAATCGATGGCCTCTTTCGATGCCATATTGACCGAGGGAGCGGACCATATTTTAGGCCCAAGAAGCCCTAATTTCATTTACCGCCCGAGGGGCTGTGGCAGACTAAAACTTTTATTGAAAAATTATGCCCTCAGTGACGATATTGCTTTCAGATTTTCCAATCGTGACTGGGCCGAATGGCCTTTAACAGCGGATAAATATGCACAATGGATAAACAACGTTAATGGCAACGGTAATGTCGTCAATCTCTTTATGGATTATGAAACATTTGGCGAACACCAGTGGGAAGATACCGGAATATTCGATTTTATGCGACATCTGCCCGAGGAGATTCTGAAGCACCCGGACAACGATTTCAAAACTCCCAGCGAAGTCATTCAGTCTTATGAACCTGCCGGTACAATTGATGTGTCGAATCTGATAAGCTGGGCCGACACTGAAAGAGACCTTTCAGCCTGGCTGGGAAATGCAATGCAGTCCAATGCCATTCATGAGCTTTACCGCCTCGAAGAGAAAGTAAAGAAAACCGGCAACGAAAAAATCATTGAAGACTGGCGAAAATTGCAGACTTCCGACCATTTTTATTATATGTGCACAAAATATTTTGCTGATGGGGACGTGCATAAGTATTTTAATCCGTATGACTCGCCTTATGACTCATACATTAACTTTATGAATATTTTAGGCAATCTTCATAGTCGTTGTTCTAAGCAGATGACAGGGGCGGCATTGGGCACCGTATCGCAAAATAAAGACCAGCCGGATTTGCAAATAGTTTGTTAGACCCCTTATTATATGTTTTCTTGTTCGAGCGCTAATTCTGATTGTTGGATTCTAACGCCATAATACTTCTGGGAGTACAATTGTGCTGACGCTGCAAAAAACTGCCAATGTTACAATTACTTCCGTAGCGATGGGGACCCCATTTTGCAATAGGTCGCAAAATGGGAACGCGATGGACAATGAACCGCTTGAGGACTTGTTGGAAAAGGAATGGCTGCTGACTAATAATCGCGGCGGCTATGCATCTTCTACTATTGTTGGCTGCAACACCAGAAGGTATCACGGCCTTCTTATCGGCTCAATTAACCCATCCGTCAACAGGATAATGGCTTTGGCCCAATGCCTTGAAATGGTAATACTTAACGGCGAGGTCTTTAATCTTTCAACCATCGAATTCGACGGCAAATTCGCTCCAAGCGGTTTCAGGTTTATCAGGCAGTTCCGTCGGGATACCGGCGTGCATTTTCATTATCAACTGGACAAAACTGAGGCCCCCAAACGCACTGTTTCATGTTTGGGGAACCCCATTAAACTTACAAAATCCGTTTATCTCGCCCGCGACGCTGATACCGTTGTCTTGTCGTATGATTTTACAAGTGTCGCTGAGCCGATAGAATTTGTTTTGCGCCCTTTCATAGGCTTACGTGACTTTCATACTCTGCAAAAATCGTATGCTCCATTATGCTCAAAACCACTTGGGAATGGTTTGATGATTCGCCATAATACATCGCAAAGCTGTGAGCTGCTTCTGGATTGTCCCGCTGCAATCTTTGAAAAGGACGAGCAATGGTGGTTTAATTTCGTATATCGCAAAGACAGACAAAGAGGTCAGGATTTTACCGAAGATTTGTGGACTCCGGGCTTTTTCAAGTACCAGCTTCACTCGCCGAGCAAAGTTGTTTTATACGCAAATCTCAGCGACCACGGTCAACCTGAGCAGTTAATGAATAACGATGGGGTTCCCCAAACGCGAAACAGTGCGTTTGGGGGCCCCGGTATTGATACAATACGTCAGGATTTGCAAACCTGCCAAAGAGATATTATTTCCGTTGCTAAGGCTGGAGACAAAAAACTCAAAACTCTTTGTTTAGCTGCCGACCAGTTCATTAGCGAACGACAGACGAATCCGAAGCAAACCCGATACAACACAGGCTATGAACAACACGAGAAAAAAACCACAATTTTAGCCGGCTTCCCTTGGTTTGCCGACTGGGGAAGAGATGCCTTTATCTCCCTGCCCGGGCTGTTGCTTTCTACGGGCAGACCGGATAAAGCAAAGTCTGTTTTAACTACTTTCGCTCAAACAGCCGATAATGGTATGATTCCGAACCGCTTCGATGACAACAGCAGTACTGTCCATTTCAACAGTGTAGATGCCTCTCTTTGGTTTATTAACGCTGCCTTTCAATACTTAAACGCCACCGGTGATTCAGCTACTTTCACGCAGCAGTTTCTGCCGGTAATTCGCTGGATTATCCACTCTTACCACCACGGCACACGGTTTGACATACACGCTGATGCCGATGGGCTTATCACCGCTGGTAACAGCCAAACACAATTGACCTGGATGGATGCAAAATATGCCGATGTTGCTATAACGCCCCGTTATGGAAAGGCGGTCGAGATTAACGCCCTCTGGTATAACAGTCTTTGCTGGCTTGTTCAATTTTACACAGCTCGGAATGTCGAGAGCCTGGAACATTACAAATCAATGGCGGATAAAGTCGCTGTCAGTTTCTGCAAGTTATTCTGGAACGACAAAACCGGCTATCTAAACGATTGTATTCTACCCGATGGTGCGGTTGACAGTAGTCTCCGGCCGAATCAAATATTCGCTGTTTCACTTCCATTTTCACCCTTGTCGGTTCAGCAGCAAAAGTCGGTAGTAGATGTAGTACAAAAAAATCTGCTCACACCTTACGGGCTGCGAACATTAATTGGCAGCGACAGCCGGTACAAAGGTATATACACAGGCGGCCAACAACAGCGTGACGAGGCCTACCATCAGGGCACCGTTTGGCCGTATCTTATTGGACCGTTTATTGAGGCGTACTTAAAAGTCAACGATTTCAGCAAAAAAAGCAAAAAAGAGGCCGCTGTTTTCATCGAGCCCTTGATGCGGCATTTAACTGAAGACGGCTGTCTCGGACAAATCTGCGAGATATTCGATGGTGACCCTCCCCATAAACCAAAAGGCTGCTTCGCCCAGGCCTGGAGCATAGCTGAACTCATAAGAGCATACAAATTAATAAACAGTTGATTTATTCCCGCCCAATCATATAATACTGCCTCTATGGATTGTAAAAATACTGATTGATACTTATCAAGGATTCAAATTATGAAAAAGTTCTGTATTACAGTTATAATGTTGATGGTAACTATCGCTCTTGTGGGCTGTGGAGCCGGTACTGCAGATGAACAAATGCAAAATTTCATAACAAAACACGTCAAAAAAATCAAACCTATGGCAAAAGAAGCCGGTCTTGCGTATTGGGATGCCGCAAATTCCGGCAGACCGCAAGATTATGACAAAGTCAGCAAACTGCAGTTTGAGATTACCAGGGTTTATACTGACCCTGTGGAGTTTGCTTTCCTAAAGAAAATGAAAGAATCCCGACAGGTAACCGACCCGCTGCTTAAGCGGCAATTAGACCTGTTATACAACTCGTACCTGACAAACCAGATAGACCAGGACCTGCTCAAACAAATCATTGATTTGGGAACTAAGGTTGAAAAGAATTTCAGCACCTTCAGAGGGACAATTGACGGCAAAAAAGTTACCACCAATGAAATTAAAGAGATTCTGAAAACCGAAACAGATTCTGAAAAAAGAAAAAAGGCCTGGCTCGCAAGCAAGCAGGTCGCCCCTGTTGTTGCAAAGGATATCATAAAGCTCGTCAAGTTGCGTAATCAGGCGGCACGTACAGTCGGCTTTGAAAATTATCACAACCTTTCACTCACTACCGCTGAACAGGATGTAAAAGAGCTGGACAAGATTTTTGACGAGCTTTACAAATTGACCAACAAACCCTTTGCCAAACTAAAAGCTGAGCTCGATTCTGTTCTGGCAGCCCAATACGGTGTATCTGTTGACCAGCTAAGTCCCTGGCATTACCACGACCCGTTCTTCCAGGAAACTCCTTTGGTCTATGAAATTGATTTGGACAGTTATTATAAGGATAAGGATGTCAAGGAACTGTCAAGAAAGTTTTACAATGGTATCGGCTTGCCGGTGGAATCTATCCTGGCCAGTAGTGACCTTTATGAGCGCGAAGGCAAAAACCCGCACGCTTTCTGCACCGACATAGACAAAGAAGGTGATGTCCGTATTCTCTGTAACATCAAAAATAACGAGCAATGGATGGAAACTGTATTGCACGAATTAGGCCACGCAGTTTATGATAAATATCACAACCCGGATGTACCATATCTGCTCAGGGAGCCTGCACACATTTTTACCACTGAAGCGATAGCTATGTTTTTCGGCCGATTGAGCCGTAATGGGGCCTGGATGCAGCAAATGCTGGGATTGTCGGATGAGCAACGCACCCAAATCGAAAAAGTCAGCAACAAATACGCCCAGCTCAAACAACTTATTTTTGTTCGTTGGGCTATGGTTATGTATGATTTTGAAAAACAGCTTTATGCAAATCCCGACCAGGACCTTAATTGTCTTTGGTGGCAAATGGTAGAAAAATATCAGTTCGTAAAAAAAACAAAAGGTCGTGCCGAACCGGACTGGGCGTCCAAAATTCACTTTACTATTGCACCCTGTTATTATCACAATTACGTATTAGGGGAATTGTTGGCATCTCAACTGCATCACTATATTGTTCAAAATGTTCTAAAACTCGAATCGGACAGGGATGTCAGTTATGTCGGCCTGAATAAGGTTGGCGATTTTCTGCGGAAAAAAGTCTTTGAGCCGGGCTCAGTCTATCATTGGGACGATATGATTGAACGGGCGACCGGCCAGGAACTAACACCAAAATACTTTGTCGCCCAGTTTGTTCGATAGTTGTCATTGGCCGGCGACCCTGACAAAGCATTAATTAAATTAAGGAAAAAGCGAATGGATGAGCCAAAAGCCGAACAAATAAATATTCCGAACGATGAAAACCTGCTCCTGGACACTTATGCACTGGCCGAGATTACTCTAAAGGGAGTTATACTTGGCATTACACTCTCTGTTATTTTGGCAGCGGCAAATGCGTATCTTGGACTGTTTGCGGGGATGACAGTCTCAGCATCGATACCGGCGGCGGTGGTTACGATGGGTATATTAAAGCTGTTTAAGCGCAACAACATTCTCGAAAACAATGTTGTCCGCACCGCCGCATCAGCCGGTGAAGCACTGGCGGCAGGGGTGATATTCACCCTGCCGGCACTGGTTATTATGGATTTCTGGACCGATTTTAATTTCTGGTGGGTAACGATTATCGCCTGTTTTGGTGGTGTCTTGGGAGTACTCTTTACTATACCCTTGCGAAGAGCACTGATTATCGAAACAAAGCTTAAATTCCCCGAGGGAATAGCCGCTGCAGAGGTACTAAAAACAGGTGAGAAGGGCGCCTCCGGCACTAAATATCTTGTGCATGCAGCGATTGCCGGCGGACTGTTCAAACTCGGTGAAGCCGGACTGCAAATCTGGGAGGGAATATTTGAGGTGGCGGCAAAAGCCGGCGCATCTGTGGCGTACTTCGGTATGAATTTAAGTCCGGCCCTTATCTCTGTGGGATACATCGTAGGATTGAATATCGCTGTGCTGGTTTTCCTCGGAGGGGCGAGCAATTGGCTGATAGCTATTCCGATTTGTGCTGCAAAATCAACCTGTCCCGTTGTGGATGGCCAGGCAATCGAAGCTTTGGCCTGGGCCAAGCAAATATGGACTGAACAGACTCGATATATCGGGGTCGGCGGTATGATAGTAGGGGGGCTGTGGACGGTCATTAAACTTAGAAAATCTATTGTAAGCGGTGTCAGGAGCGGGCTAAGTGCCTACAGCAGTACAGCAGCAGCCAATATCCAAATCCCCAGAACCGAAAGAGATATGCCGATGAAATGGATACTAACGCTTATTGTGGCTTCGGTAGTGCCGTTGTTTATAGTGTACCAGGTATTTGTTGCCAATGTGTCGGTATCATTACCGATGGCACTGATTATGCTGGTAACGGGTTTTGTATTTTCGGGGGTTGCCGGATATATGGCCGGAATCGTTGGCTCTTCGAATAACCCTATATCAGGGGTAACGATAGCGACTGTTTTGGTTTCTTCACTTCTTTTGGTATTGTTGATGGGCAAAGGTGCCGAGACCGGGCCCGCAGCGGCTATAATCATTGGCAGCGTCGTCTGCTGTGCTGCAGCAATTGCCGGCGATAATATGCAGGACCTAAAAGCAGGCCACATCGTCGGTGCCACACCCTGGAAACAGCAGATAATGCAGATTGTGGGAACGGTCTCGGCCGCCTTTGTTATTGCACCGGTTCTCGTGCTGCTCCAGAAGGCCTATGGTTTTGCAGGGCACGCTTCGGCAATAGGTAAGACCAATCCTCTGGCTGCGCCCCAGGCTAATCTTATGGCTTCGGTTGCACAGGGCGTTTTCTCGGGGGGCCTGCCCTGGAATTTCATAACTATTGGAATGGTTATCGCAGCACTTGTGATAGCCCTGGATTGTTACCTTCAAAATAAAGGCAGTTCTTTCAGAACACCCGTTCTCGCTGTTACCATTGGCTTCTATCTGCCGTTTAAGCTCTCAACCGCTATTTTGATTGGCGGATTAATAAGTTTAGCCATAAAGTTCTATCACAAAAGAAAAGGCACTGCTAAAGAAACTGTTGAAGTAACCGACCGGCACGGGATGTTGTTTGCATCCGGACTGATAACCGGCGAAGCGCTGCTTGGTATCCTTCTTGCGATACCAATTGTTATCGTCGGCACCCAGAATGCCCTGGCGGTGATTGATAAACCTCTGGGAGCATGGCTGGGGATAATTCTGCTGGCAGGTATGGCTTATTGGCTGTATCGAACAGGCACCAATACAAAATCTCACAATTGACAGCACTTGAGTAGATTTTCGATTTACAATTTCAAATAGGCAATCGTAAAACGTAAATAGCTGCTCGGACTCTTTTATTTATTGGCGATAGAGGATTTGACTTCTTTTATAAATATTGAAATTTCAGCTAAGGTTTTTTCTTTATTGCCCAGATTTTCTTCGATTATTTTCACTATTTTTGAGCCGATTATCACACCGTCGGCGCCGGCTGCTGCTACCGCTGCGGCGTGTTCGGGTTTACTGATTCCAAAACCTACACACACAGGGACACCGGTAAGCTTTTTCAACTTAGCAACAAGCCCTTCAACCTGCTCGGAGAGTTTTTCCCTGCTGCCGGTAACGCCCAGAAGCGACACTGTATAAATAAAGCCGGTCGTTTTAGAAGCGATAATTTTCATTCTTTCTGTTTCTGTGTTTGGCGTTACCATAAAAACAGTATCAAGGCCCGCCGAAGCGGCCGGTTCCATAATTTCGTCTGCATCATCAATGCTTAAATCTGCAACCAGAACACTATTGACGCCTGCCTTGTGGAAATCGGCGAAAAACTTTTCAGCCCCGTACTGATAAATCAGGTTGTAATACATCAGAAGTCCTATTGGAATGTCTTTGTACGCCTTGACTTTTTTGATAAACTCCAGCGCCTTTTTCACATTCATACCGGCGTTCCGGGCGCGAATATCCGCCTTTTGGATTGTCGGCCCATCGGCTATCGGGTCCGAAAATGCAACCCCCAACTCCAGAATGTCGGCTCCGGAGTCGATTGCCGTCTTTACAACCTCGAAACTTGTATCAAAATCGGGGTCGCCGATTACGAAAAACGGTATCAACGCCGCTCTGTCGAGTTCGGAAAAAACTTGTTTGTATGTTTTCATTGGTTGTACGCCTTAATCAATTATCAAACGGTTAAAAAACATAATTTTCTCCGTACGACATCCCACATCAAAAAGTTGAAGCAGGCGTAGATGCGATGGGGGGTGAATTGGGTTTGATTGGGTTTGTTTTGGGTAAAACAGTTCGTAGTTCGTAGTTCGTAGTTCATTGTATTAACTGAAGTTATGTTCATTTGGGCATCCGGGGAATTGGGTTTGTTTTGGATGAAATAGTTCATAGTTCATTGTTCGTTGTTCGTAGTTCATTGTTCGTTGTTCATTGTTCATTGTTCATAGTTTCCGCCTTCGCCGGGGCTACGGCGGACAGGTGTAGTTCATTGTTCATAGTTCATTGTTCGTTGTTCATAGTTCGTAGTTCATTGTTCATAGTTCGTAGTTCGTTGTTCGTAGTTTCCGCCTTCGCCGGGGCTACGGCGGACAGGTGTAGTTCGTAGTTGGTTGTTGATGCTGGTGGCTTTGATGAGCGTTTTGAATTTACTGTTCATTTTACCCGCCTTTGCGTGTATCAATAT